>Ga0126305_10000084_pt1 | contig 39161 bp, 39 predicted proteins | sample Plot26_FD_92536 | JGI IMG/M metagenome (GOLD analysis project Ga0126305, IMG submission 92536) | Serpentine soil microbial communities from UC McLaughlin Reserve, CA, USA - Plot26 | ecosystem: Environmental > Terrestrial > Soil > Grasslands | place: USA: UC McLaughlin Reserve, Lake County... | reverse complement strand
CGATCTCGAAGAACTCGCGCGCGGTGAAGCCGCCCTGGTTGGCGATGATCGAGCCCGGGAACTGTTCGATGTCCGTGTTGTAGGACTGGACGTTGGAGTTGTAGATGCGGCGCGAGGCCTGGATCTCGTCCTCGAGCTCGGAGAGGTTGCGGCTCAGCTGCTGGAAGTTCTCGGTCGCCCGCAGGGTCGGGTAGTTCTCGGCGACGGCTTTGACGTCGGCCAATGCCTGGGTCAACTGCTGCTCGGCTTTGGCGGTTTCCCCGACGCTCTGTGCCTGCATCGCCGCGGCCCGCGCCTGGGTGGTTTTCTCGAAGGTCGCGCTCTCGTGCTCGGCGTAGCCTTTGACCGTCTCGACGAGGTTGGGGACGAGGTCGTGGCGGCGTTTCAGCTGCACGTCGATCCCGCTCCAGGACTCGTCCACCCGGTTGCGCGAGGCGATGATCGAGTTGCGCTTCGCGATGTAGTAGAGGACCGCGAGGATGAGAATCGCGACGACGACGATGATGACGATGGTCATTAAGGCTCCTGTGGGTCGAACCGGGCTTGATCGCATCCTAACCGGCGGCGTTCGTCCTTTTCCGGACATATGCCCGGAAAAGGACGAACGCGATGCGTAGGATCGCGTCGTGGGCGGTAAGGCGGAAGCACAGGAATGGGCCGAGATCGTGCGCGGCTACGGCGAGCGCAGCGGGCTCACTTACGAGCCAGTCGGCGGGATCAACCCGAAAGACGGGCCGGTGGCGCTCTGCGTCGGCGGCGTCAATCGGCTGACGGGGCAGCTTGCCGAGGGCTTCTGGGGCGCCTCCTGCGATGCCGACGAAAAGGAAGTCGGCGGCTTCTTCAGCAAGTCGGTGGTCCCGACCGCGGTCCTCGCCAAGTCCCACATGCCGGACCTGGCGCAGGTAGTGCCCGCCTTCAACGTTGAGCCAATCGAGGGGCACGAGGTGGTGACGCAGCGCTTCCAGCGCAAGGTCGAGTTCGAGTCGATCGACTTCAACCGGCGCTTCTTGGCGACGGTGCCGAGCGAGTACGACCCGGTGGCGCTGCGGGAGCTCTTCGGCCCCGGGTTTCTCAGCTGGGTGACGACGATCGGCGGCGAAGTCGACTTCGGCGTCAACGACCGCCAGCTCTGGTTCCTCTGGCGCCTGCGCGAGCGCAGCGAGGCGGAACTGAGGGCGGCGCTAAAGAACGCCGGTCAGCTGTTCAAACGGCTGCAGATCGAGATGGAGGAGAGCGGCATCCACACCTACCGGCCCGGCCCCTGGCACGCGGGGCTGGAGCCGTTCCCCGCCGAGACTCAGGCGGGGTAGTCGGGGTCGCCGGGGAGGACGACGCGGGGTTCGGCGGCGTCCTCGGCGATTACCACGGGGAGGATCGGTTCGAGGGTGCGCTCGCGGTAGGCGGTCATCGCCTCGTCGGAGGTGCGGAACTCAGCGAGCCAGTGCAGCTGCGTCTGGGTCGGGAAGGAGAGGACGAGCTCGCCGGCCTCCTGTGCCTTGAGGGCGGCGGCGGGCTGAAACCAGCGCGCGTCAGTGGTCTCGACTCCGTCCGCTTTGGGCGGGGTGTGTGCGGGGGCGAGGGCGAGGAAGAACCAGGCATCGAAGCGGGTCGCGATCACCTCGGGGGTGATCCAGCGGGTGAAGGGGACGAGCTCCTCGCCGGCATCGAGCTCGATCCCGGCCTCCTCGGCAAGCTCGCGCATCGCGCAGGCGCGGAGGCCGGCTTCCTCGGCGCCGTCGACCTCGTCCAGGGAGCCGCCGGGGAAGACCCAGACGCCGGGCATGAACTTCGCCTCCTCGCTGCGCCGCAGCATCAGCACCTCGAGGGCCCGCTGCGAGTGCTTGCCACCGCGCCGCAGCAGGACCACCGAGGCGGCGGGGCGAGGCGTCGAGGGCGGCCCGAAGTTGGGCATCTCCGCCGGTCCCCGTCGCCGCTCCTCCATCGGCCCACCCTAACTCCACGGGGCGTGTCTGAGCAGAGGGGGTCCTATGCACCCGTGAAGTCAGACACGTCCGGGGTTAGCTGAGGACGCGGCGGCGCTCGCGGCGGAGCCAGGCGCGGTGGGCTAGCCAGGCGAGCAGGGCGATCAGGGCGATCGGGCCGAGGATCGCGAGGGCGACTACCGCGACCGCGGCGGCGACGGCGAGGATGTGGCCGGCGTCGTCGAGCGCATCGCCGATTCCCCAGGCGCTGCCTTCGTCGGAGGGCTGCTCGGAGGCGCCGGTATCGATGCGGACGAGGACGCGGGAGAAGTCGGCGCGGCGCTCGAGGTGCTGCAGCTGGGCGCGGAGGCGGGCGCGGTGGCGGCGCTCCTGCGCCAGCTCCGCTTCAACCGCTTCGCGCTCGGATTCGGTTTCCGCCGCTTCCAGCTGGGCGAGGAGGCTGTCGACCCGGGCCTTCGAGTCCTGCAGCATCTCGCCGGTGGTGACGGTCGGGGCGGTGATGTCGTTCGTCGCCTCGTGGCGCGTACGCACCTCGTCGATCGCCGAAAGGGCGGCAAGGGCGTCGCCGAGCTTCCCGCTCGGGATCAGCAGCTCGAAGCGGGCTCCTGCGACGCCCGGTTCGCCCTCGCGGGTGGAGGAGCGCAGGACGATCCCGTCATGGGCGTGGACCGCTTCGAAAACCTCGGCGGAGTCATCGGCGACGTCCGCGGGATCGGCCCCGAGGACGAGCTCGGCGTTTCGTTCGACGGCGCGGTAGTCGAGCCGCGTCCTGTCGGGGCTGTAGTTGCTGTTGAAACCGCTCGACGACCCGGACGCTTCCACGCCGGCCGACGAGGATGGGGCGGCCGCCTCGGGCGCGACCTCTTCCACTTCGGTATCCGGGGCATCTTCGAAATCGCCGCTGCTATAGGAGAGGAGGCCGCCGCCGGATGACGACTGCTCGTTTCCGCCGCTGGTGATCACCGCCGCGCCGATAGCTATCGCGATGATCGCCACGCCCGCGGCCGGGATCAGACGGCGGGCCGGCGGCAGCTTCAGCTTGCCGAGCGAGAATCGTGGCAGGCGCGAGCGCCGCGGGAAGCCCGCGGCGGCGCGCTTGTCGAGCTCATCCGCGAAATCTGGGTGGGGGGTCGGCCGCAGCGCCTGTAGGTCGGCAACCAGCTGGTCGTCCCTAGGCATTTCCATCGCAGGCCTCCCTCAGTTTGGTCATCGCTCGATGAAGCTGGGTGCCGGCGTTCGACTCGCCGATGCCGAGGACCTGGGCGATCTCGGCGTTGGCGAGGCCGGCGAAGAACTTGAGCGCGATCAGCTCGCGCTCGCGCGGCTCCAGCCGCTCCAGCGCCGCCGAGACGGCGAGGCGACGCTCGTTGTCCTCGGCGCTGTCGGAGGACCCGAAGCTCTCGGTGTCCACGGGCTCGGTGGTCAGCTCGGCCTGGCGCCCGCGGCGGCGCAGCTCATCCAGCGCCGCGTTGCGGGCGATCCCGAAGAGCCAAGCCCGCGGCTCACCTCGCCCGGGGTCGAAGCGGTTGCGCTTGCGGTAGGCGCGCTCGAAGGCGGCGGCGGTGACTTCTTCGGCCGCCGCCGAGTCGCGCAGCAGGCCGGCGACGTAGGCGTAGACGTCGTCGCGGCTGGAGCGGTAGAGCCGCTCGAAGGCGAGATCGCCGGCTCGCGGCGCGTCTTTGGCTTCGGCGACAAGCGTCTGCTCCATGCCCGTACTACGGGGGACCTCCCGATCCGTCACACAGGAAGTATCGACTCAGCGACCGCGGCACGGAGCGAGTCAGTGGCGATCGCGACGAGCTCCCGCAGCTCGTCCTCGGAGATCGAGAGGGGGGGCATGAGGACGATCGTGTTGCCGAGGGGGCGGATGAAGGCGCCGCGCTTGCGGGCCCCGACCGTGACCCGGTGGCCCATCCGCAGGGCGGCGTCGTGGTCGCCAAGGTCGATGCCGACCATGACGCCCTTCTGGCGCACCTCCGCGACCTCGGGCAGCGCCGCGACCTCCGCCAGCAGCTCTTCGAGGAGGGCGATTTTCGGCTGCAGGCGCTCCAGCGTCCGCTCCTGCTCGAAGACGTCGAGGTTGGCAAGCGCCGCCGCGCAGGCGAGCGGGTTGCCGGTGTAGGTGTGGCCGTGGAAGAAGGTCTTGAACTCCTCGTAGCTGCCGAGGAAGCCGTCGTAGATCTCCTCCGTGGCCAGAGTCGCCGCTAACGGCAGGTAGCCGCCGGTGATCCCCTTCGCCAGGCACATCAGGTCCGGCGCCACGCCTTCCTGCTCGGAGGCGAACATCGTCCCGGTGCGGCCGAACCCCGTCGCGACCTCGTCGCAGACAAGCAGGACTCCGAAGCGGTCACAGAGCTCGCGGGCGGCGCGCAGGTAGCCCTCGGGCTGGACCAGGATCCCCGCCGCGCCCTGCACAAGCGGCTCGACGACCACCGCGGCGACCTCCTCGCCGTGCGCCTCCAGCACCCGCTCGAGGTCGGCGGCGTCGCCGGGCTCCGCTACGTGGGTCTCGAACAAGAGCGGCCGGTAGGTGGAGTGGAAGAGGTCGATGCCGCCGATCGAGACCGAGCCGATCGTGTCGCCGTGGTAGGCCTCGCGCAGGCGCACGAACTTGGTCCGGCGCGAGTGCTCGCCGCCGCGTTGCTGCTGGTACTGGAAGGCGATCTTCAGCGCGATCTCAGCCGCGGTCGAGCCCGAGTCCGAGTAGAAGACGCGACAGAGCCCGGGCGGGGCGAGCTCGACCAGGCGCGCCGCCAGCTCGGTCGCACCGGGGTGGGTGAGGCCGAGCATCGTCGTGTGGGCGACGCGGTCGAGCTGCTCGCGCACGGCGGCGTCGATCGTCGGGTGGCGGTGCCCATGGACGTTGCACCAGAGCGCCGCAGTGCCGTCGAGGTAGCGCCGCCCGTCAGTGTCGAAAAGGTAGGAGCCCTCGCCGCGCTCGATCACCAGCGGCTCTTCCTCGCTCCAACCCTGCTGCTGGGTGAAGGGATGCCAGACGTAGTCGCGGTCGAGCTGCGCGTGGTCCACCTGCATCGACTTTGACGTTAGACAGGGTGGCGGCGGCAGCGACGCGTGATATGGATCACACGAACAAATTTTGCTCTTCTGAAAAGGTTGCGCTTGTGCAACTATTGTCAGGATGACTACGACGGTAGAGACGACTGACACCGCCGCCCGGATAGCGGCCCTGGTCCACCACCTCTTCCTCTACGACCGCGGCAACCAGCTGCGGGTGATCGAGGAGACGGGGCTCTCGATGACCCAGTGCAAGGTGCTGCTGGAGCTCGGCGGCCTCGGGGGTGATGCCCGGACCTGGCAGGTCTCCGACCTGGCGGAGCTCTTCGGGGTCTCCGTCCCCTCGATGAGCCGAGCCGTCGATGCCCTCGTCAAGGCGAAGCTGGCGACTCGGGTCGAGGACCCGGACGACCGCCGGGTCCGCCGGGTGAAGATCACCGCCAAGGGCAAGGACATAGTCGCCACTCTCGTCACCGTCCGCATGACCGGAATCGAGGCCTTCGTTGCCACTCTCAGCGCCGCCCAGCGGCGCAAGCTCGACGCCGCCGTCGAGGCGCTGCTCGACCGCGAGGACCTCGCCCAGACTTACGAGGCTCTGAAAGGAAGTGAGCGAACTTGAGCCGCTACCGCCACCTGATCACCGACGACAACCGCAAGTGGTGGACGCTCGGAGCGATGTGCTTCGCGCTGTTCATGATCATGCTCGATAACACGGTCGTGAACGTGGCGCTGCCCTCGATCCAGCAGGACCTGGGCGCCTCGATCAGCGGGCTGGAGTGGACGATCAACGGCTACACGCTCTCCTTCGCCGTGCTGCTGGCGACCGGCGGCCGCCTCGGCGACATCTTCGGCCGGCGGCTGATGTTCCTGATCGGCGTCGTCGTCTTCGCCCTCTCCTCGGCGACCGCGGGCTTCGCGCCCAACGAGACGGCCCTGGTCCTCAGCCGCGTCGTCCAGGGTGTCGGGGCGGCCCTGATGATGCCGGGCACGCTCTCGATCATCACCGACGCCTTCCCTGCCCACGAGCGCGGCAAGGCGATGGGCACCTGGGCCGGCGTCTCGGCCCTGGCGCTCGCAGTTGGACCAGTCCTGGGCGGCTTCCTCACCGAGCACGTCAGCTGGCGGGCGATCTTCTACATCAACATCCCGGTCGCGATCGGCGCGGTCGCGGCGACCCTGTTCGCGGTGCGCGAGTCCCGCGACACCTCGGTCGGTCGTGACGTCGACTACGCCGGCGTGGCCGTTCTCACCGCCGGCCTCACCGCGCTCGTCCTCGCCCTCGTCGAGGGCAACGCCTGGGGCTGGGGCTCGCCTGAAGTCATCGCTCTGCTGGCCGGCGCCGCTGTGGCCCTGCCGCTCTTCGTCTTCGTCGAGAACCGGGTGAAGGCGCCGATGGTCCAGTTCGACCTGCTCAGCGACCGCAATTTCCTCGGCGCGGTCGTGGTGGCGATGATCATCAGCTTCGCGATGCTGGGCGTCTTCTTCTTCCTCGCCCTCTACATGCAGGACATCCTCGGCTACTCGCCGCTGGAGGCGGGCGTCCGCTTCTTGCCTTCGACGCTGATGATCGTCGGCGTGGCGCCGGTTTCGGGACGGCTTTCGGACCGCTTCGGCCCGCGCTGGCTGATCGCCGGCGGCCTGGTCCTGGTCGCAGCCTCCCTCTTCAGCTTCAGCCGTATCGCGGTTGACTCGGACTACCTCGACCTGCTGCCCGGGTTCATGCTGCTCGGGATCGGCATCGCGATGACGATGTCGCCGATGACCAGCGCGGCGATGAACGCGGTGCCGGTGCAGAAAGCCGGGATCGCCTCCGGGGTGCTCTCGATGTTCCGCATGGTCGGGGGCAGCCTCGGCGTTGCCGTCACCGGCGCGATCTTCCAGGGCCTGGTCAGCTCACGGCTGGACACGCTCCTGGGCGGAACCGGCATCAGCGCCGCGCAGCGGGAGTCGATCGGCGACCAGCTCGGCGGCGGTTCGATTCCGCACGTACAGGGGCTCGGTGCGGCGCAGGCCAAAGAAGCGGCGGCGGCCGGCAATGAAGCCTTCGTCTACGCCCTCAGCCATGCGATGACCGTCTCCGGCTTCGTCGCCTTGGCCGGGGCGCTGGTCGGGGCGACCGCGATTCGAGCCAAGATCCGCACCTCGACCAGCCCCCGGGCAGCGACGGCGGAGGCGAACCCCGGCGGCGAGGCGGTCGCCGCCGGGGAGGCGCAAGAGGCAATTAGCGTCTGAGCCCTGAAGTTACGAGACCGAGAACGTTACCGCTTTCCCTTCTGTGTCGGTTCCTTTCATCAGGATGGTGCCGGTGTAGCTTCCACCGGTGTGCGCGCCGTCGCTGACTCCACAATTGAGGGAACCTCCTGAGGTGGTCGTTTTGATATTGCTGCTAACGAGTGTTGTTTCAACCCCACTCGCAACGTCGTGGTAGACGATCCCGTTGTTGGTTTGCGTTTCGATTTTTACATCACATACCGGAGTACCGGTACCGTTTGTGGTCTGCAATGTTGTACGACCTTCAAAGTGTGTATTCGCTTCCCCTGTGACAGTTATCGGTGGTGTGTATCGATGCTTGCTTTCCACCGTGTGATGAACGGTCCGTCCGAAGCTGTCTTTGCAGCCTTTATATTCGGGCGTAATGATGATGCTGGATTCTGTCGTTTTAGTGGTTGTGCCACTAAATTTTGCCGTGGTGCAGGTGATCGCACCGAACCCACTGCCGACAGTGAATTTATGGCTCGTCGTCTGTTCGCCGCTGAGGATGGTGTGAGCACTGGTTGAGTGAAATTCGATTGCGGATGCAGCCGATGCAAGTACGCCCAGTGCAACCAGGGCAATTGCGCCCGACGCTACGGCCTTTGCTTTCCGAAACATAGATCTCCCTTGATTGCATCTTGTTGGATGCGTTTGGCCTTCAGGCGAGCATCCTCGGGTGGCAGGGGACGGTTAGTCAATGGGATGCTGATCAGCAGCTCGGTGACGGTTTCGACCAACTCGTTAGGCCTGCACTTTGCGTATGACGCAGAATGCGTCTGCCAAACCGTGCGGGTGCGATTGAACGCTGAAAGCGACAGCCGGGCTCCATCGCCGCATCCTCCCGTAGGCTGCTCGCCCGATGCTGGTCCTGTTGCCGCCGTCGGAAGGGAAGTTCGAGCCTGGGGCGGGCGAATCACTTGACCTCCCCTCGCTCGTCTTCGCCGATGCGCTGAACGAGCGCCGCGAGCAAGTGCTCGGCGCCTTCGACCCGGGTCTGCGGGATGCGCCGACCGCTCCGGCCGCCGACGTCTACACCGGCGTCCTCTTCCAGCGGCTGGAGCTACCGCGACTGCCGGTCAAGGCGCGGCGGCAGGCCCTCATCTTCAGCGCGCTATGGGGCGTAGTGCGGCCGGATGACCGCATTCCCTTCTACAAGCTGCCGCCGAAGACGAAGTTGAAGGGGGTCGGTGCGCCGGCTGCCTACTGGCGACCGGCGTTGATGCAAGCACTGCCGGACGAGGAGGGCGAGCTGATCGTCGACATGCGCTCGGGCGCCTACGCCACATTCTGGAAACCGAAGCGGGCGACGCTGCTGGCGGTTCGCGCTTTCACGGAGCGCGACGGCGAGCGCAAGGTCGTCTCCCACATGGCGAAGGCGAGTCGCGGCGATGTCGCGAGGGCGCTGCTCTCGGCGAAGAAGCCGCCGGGCGATCCCGAGGGCGCGGGCGCGATCGCCGAGGCCGCCGGTCTCCGTGTCGAGCTCAACGGCGGCAGCCTCGACGTGATCGTCTAGATCCGCAACTGCGGCCAGGACAAAGGGTCGGTGAGGTCGAGGTGGGGGAGGGTCAGAACCTCGACATCGCCGAGGGCGGCGATCGTCTCGCGGTTGTCGCGCTCGATCTCAGAAGGCGTCTCGGGCCAGGGGTTGAGTACAACCGCTGCCACCTCGAGCCTGGCGGCGCGAGCGGCCTCGATCGTCAGCAGGGTGTGGTTGATCGTCCCAAGGCCGGGGGCGGCGACGACCACCAGCGGGTAGCCGAGGTCGACTGCGAGATCGCGGACGAGGTAGTTGGACGAGAGGGGGACGAGGAGGCCGCCGACCCCCTCGCAGACGATCGCCTCAGCGCCTTCAGCTGCGGTACGCGCCGCCTCCCGCAGTCGAGCCGGATCGATCTCCTCCCCCGCGAGCGCCGCGGCGAGGTGCGGCGAAGCGGGCGGCCCGTAGCGGTAGGGGGCGATCTCCTCGTCGCTCTGGCCCGAGCCGGAGGCCCGGCGCAGCAGCTCGTAATCGGTCTCGACCCCTTCGTCCAGGCCCGTCACCGCCGGCTTGAAGACGGCGACGCGCTTGCCCTCCCTGGCGAGGGTGCGGGCGACGGTCGCGGCGACGACGGTCTTGCCGACCTCGGTTCCGGTGCCGGTGACGAAGACGCCGTCGCCCATGCGGCTCAGGCGGCGAGCGGCTCGGCTTGGCTAAGGCCGATTTCGCGGGCGGCGGTGCCGACCATGTGGGCGGCGGCGACCAGGTCCTCCCGGCGGTGGGTGGCCATCGCCGTCATCCGCAGGCGGCAGGATCCGTCGGGGACGGTCGGCGGCCGGATGCCCTGGGCGAAGACGCCTTTCTCCAGGGCGAGCTCGCAGAGCTCCATCGTCGCGTCTGCCTCGCCGACGTGGACCGGGACCACCTGGGTCGTCGAGGGCCCAGCTTCGAGACCCTCGGCCGCGAGGGAGCGGCGCAGCAGCGCGGCGTTCGCCTGCAGCCGCTCGACCAGCTCCGGTTCCGCCTCGAGGATCGCCAGCGCCGCCGCCGCCGCGGCGGCGGCCGAAGGCGGCGGGGCGGTTGAGAAGATGAACGAGCGGGCCGAGTTGACGAGGAGGTCGACGAGCTCGGCATCGGCGCAGACGTAGGCGCCGTAGGAGCCGAGCGCCTTGCCGAGGGTGCCGACGACGACGTCGACCTCGCCGCTGAGGCCGGCGGCTGCGACCGAGCCGCGACCGCCGGGGCCGATGGCGCCGGTCGCGTGCGCCTCGTCGACCATCAGCCGAGCGCCGTGGCGGCGGGCCAGCTCCAGCAGCTGCGGCAGGGGGGCGACGTCGCCGTCCATCGAGAAGACGCCGTCGGTGACGATCAGGGCGCCGCGGCCTCTGGCCCGGCGCAGCCCCCAGGACAGGTGCTCGACGTCGCCGTGGCGGTAGACGAAGGTCTCGGCTCGCGAGAGGCGGCAGCCGTCGACGATGCTGGCGTGGTTCAGCTCGTCGGAGAAGACGACCTCGCCGCGGCCGGCGAGGGCGGCGATGACGCCGCTGTTGGCGAGGTAGCCGGAGCCGAAGAGGAGGGCGGACCCGTAGCCCTCGAAGGCGGCCAGTCGCCGCTCGAGTGCCCGGTGCGGCTCCATGTTGCCGGAGATCAAGCGCGAGGCGCCGGAGCCGGCGCCCCATTGCAGGGCCGCCTCGGCCGCGGCCTCGCGCACCTCCGCCCGGTCGGCCAGGCCGAGGTAGTTGTTGGAGCAGAGGAGGAGAACAGGGCGCCCGTCGAGGGTGACGCTCGGCCCCTGGGGGCCTTCGACGAGGCGCAGATGCCGGTAGAGGCCGCGGTCGCGGAGCTCCTCGAGCCGCTCGCGGACTTCGGTCACGCCGCCCGTGGGTAGGAAGGCGGCTTCTTCGCCTTCTTCACGACCCGCAGCTGCGTCGAGGGGTCCCAGAAGTTCGCTTCCTCCTGGCTGTCGACGAGCTCGTCGATCGGGGTCGCCGGCGTCTCGCCGTCCAACCAGCCGGAGCGGTTGTCGGGGCGCGGGTTGGCGCCGTTGTCGGGATGGCGGGCGACGTTAAGCCCGAGCTCTTCGAACATCTCCCGGTCCTCGGCCGGCTCAGCTCCAAGCGTCGTCAGGAAGTTGCCCATCATCACCCCGTTGAGGCCGGCCTTGACGGCGAGCTTGTGCAGGGCGCCGAGGTTCTCGACCCGGCCACCGCAGAGGCGGAAGAGGGCGCCGGGGATGATCAGGCGGAAGATCGCAATCCACTTCACGACCTCCCACGGGTCCATCACCGAGCGGTCGCCGAACTTGGTCCCGTCCTTCGGGATCAGGAGGTTGATCGGGATCGAAGTGGGGTTGATCTCGGAGAGCTCGAAGGCCATCTCGACCCGCTGCTCCTCGGTCTCCCCAAGGTTGAGGATGCCGCCGACGCAGGTCTCGAGGCCGGCCTCTTTGACCGCCTGGATCGTCCGCAGCCGGCCCTCGTAACGGACCGTGCTCGAGACCTCGGGGTAGTAGGAGCGCGCCGACTCGACGTTGTGGTGAACGCGCTGGACCCCGGCCTCTTTCAGCGCCTTCGCCCGCTCGGCCGACATGTGGCCGATCGAGGCGCAGCGCTTGAGGTTGGTCTTCTCGGCGACCAGCTTCGTCCCCTCGAGGATCTTCTGGAAGTCCCGCTTGGAGAGGCCCTGGCCCTGGGTGACCATGCAGAAGCGGTGGGCGCCGGCGGCCTCGGCTGCTTTGGCGTGTTCGAGGATCTGCTCGGGCTCCATCATCGCGTGCATCGGCGTGTCCGCCTCGGCGTAGCGCGACTGGGCGCAGAAGCCGCAGTCCTCGGCGCAGCCGCCGGACTTGGCGTTGACCAGCGAGCACATGTCGGTGGAGTCGCCGAAGTTCTCGACCCGCACCTCCCAGGCGCGTTCGACGAGGGCTTCGATCTCGGCGTGGTCGGTGAGGCGGCCGTAGGCGCGGGCCTCCTCGGCGGTGATCAAGGGGAGCATCGGCACGCACCCTAGGAATCGTTCCGGACGCCTCGTGAGGGGGTGTCTGAGCTTGACCGTCATATATGACGGGAAAACTCAGACACCCCTAGCATCGGCCCATGGCGCGGGCTGTAGAGAGGCGGCGGAGGGTGGTTTTAGGGGTCCTTGCCTGTATTGCGATCGGGGCGTTCGCCTGCGGCGCGACGCTTGGGGACGGGGCCGATCCGTCGCAGCCGAGCGTGGCCGAATCGCTGCCGGCGAAGCAGCTCGCGGGGCTGCGGATCGTCGCCGGGGTGCGGGTCACTTCGATCTCGCCGGGCCTCCGGGACGCCATCGCCCATGGCCGCATTGCCGGCGTCGTCCTCTTTGCCGAAAACATCCCCAGCCGCGCCGCCGGCCGGCGCCTGATCGCCCGACTGCAGGCGATTCCGCGGCCGTCGAAGCTGGGCGACCCGCTGTTGGTCATGACCGACCAGGAGGGGGGCCTGGTGAAGCGCCTCGGCGGCGCGCCGAGCGCCTCGGCCCAGCAGATGGGCGGCCGCGGCGGTGCCTTCAGCGCTCGCGAAGGCAGGCGAACTGCCGCCAATCTGCGCGACGTCGGGATCAATGTCAACCTGGCGCCGGTCCTCGACGTCGGCCGTCCGGGTGGTGTCATCGCCGAGACCGAAAGGAGTTTCGGCTCGACCGCCACCCGCGTCGAAGCGACCGCGATCCCCTTCGCGAAGGGGCTGCAGGCCGGTGGGGTCGCTGCGACCGGCAAGCACTTCCCCGGCTTTGGCGCGGCGACCGAAAACACCGACTTCGCGGTCGAACGGGTCGACCTTTCGAAGCAAGAGCTGCGCCGGGTCGACGAGAAGCCCTATGTCGCTTTCGCGGCGGCGGGAGGCAAGCTGGTGATGCTCAGCACGGCGATCTACCCCGCTTTCTCCGACACCCCGGCCGCCTTCACCCGCGCAATCGCCACCGGAGAGCTGCGCGATCGCCTCGGCTTCGAAGGGGTGACGATCACCGACGCGCTGGAAACGCCCGCCGTCGAACATTTCGGCGGCACCTCGAAGGTCGCCGTCGCCGGCGCTCGCGCCGGCGCCGACCTGCTCCTCTTCGCGCGGCTGGGGCCGGCGGAGGAAGCCTGGGAAGCATTGGTGAGGGGCCTCCGCAGCGGGCACCTCCCCCGGCCCGGATTCGAGCAGGCCGCGCAGCGGGTGCTCGACCTCCGCGCCGGGCTAGGCCGCTAGCGGCTACTCGGATACGTTCTCGCGCAGCGCCATCGGGTCGAAGACGCGGACCGCATCGCGGCCCTCGTCCTTGGCCGCGTACATCGCCGTGTCTGCCTCGGAGACGATCGTGGCGGCGCTGGTGCGCGGGTCCTCGCCGAACATCGCGATCCCGATGCTGACGGTGACCCCGTCCCCGATCTCCGCGGATCGATGGCCGCGGATCTCGGAGGCGATCGCCTCGGCCGCCAGCTGCGCCTCGCCCTCGCTGCAGCGCGGCAGGATCACCGCGAACTCGTCGCCGCCGAGGCGCGCAAGGGTGTCGCTCTCGCGCGTGCGCGTGCGCAGGACCTCGGCCACCTGCTGGATCAGGCGGTCGCCGGCGGGGTGCCCACGCGAGTCGTTGACCCGCTTGAACTCGTCGATGTCGAGCATCAGCAGCGCCCCGGTCGAACTATCGCGGCGACTCCGCGCCATCGCCGCCGCCAAGTCCTCCTGGAAGCGGCGTCGGTTCTTGAGGCCGGTGAGGGAATCCTGGCTCGCCTGCTGCTCCAGCTCCTGGATCCGTTCGTTGCGTCCCCAGCTGAGGATCAACGCGCCGAGCAGCGCCGCCAGCGAAATCCCCAGCACCGCGACGGCGACCGGCAGGCTCAGGTCCGGCCCCCCTGGGTTCTTCACGGTCAGTACCCAGGTCCGGTTGGCGACCGCCAACGGCATCGAGGCAGCGTCGTCGAGGGAGCCGGAGGGACCGAACACGGTCTGGCCGCCGACCTCTAGCTGCACCTCGTCCTCCCCGGTTACCGCTTCGGTCGCGGCGCCGGCGAGGTCGTCGATACGGAAGCTGCCGGCGGCGAAGCCGATCAGGGCGGCGCGTCGCTCCGCCCGCGTCGTCACGCTCGCCCCATCCCTGTAGACAGGCTGGAAGACGTTGATGCCGCTACCGCCGATCAGCAGGGGGATGACGGTGCTGGAGACCGCCGCGCCGGCATCCCTGGCGCGGTTCAGGAAGGGAACCCGCCCAGGATCCTGACCGAGGTCATAGCCGAGCGCTCGCCGGTTTTCCTGTTCTTCCTCGGCGACGACATAGGTGATCGGGAAGTAGTCCCTGCGGGCTCCGGAGCGACGGAACTCGAGCGGCGCCGTCCGTTCCAGGATCGGGAAGCCGTGGCTGCGCTCGAAGTGCTGCCGCCGCGCCGCCGGCACCCGCGGGATGAAAGCGGCGCCGCTGAGGGCGCCCTGGCTGATCAGCGAGCGCCCGTAGGTCTGGAACTCGTGACGGCTGAGGTCGTCCTCGGCCTGGAAGAAGGCGGCCGCGCTGGTCAGCTGGCTGACCGAGAGCCCCGCCACCGCTTCCATCTGGTGCGCCGCCCGCATCGCCTCCTCGCGCTGCATCTGGCGAAAGTCGTCGCGGTCGTCGAGGTAGACCAGCGCCGCTGCCAGCACCGACCCCAGGGCAACGAGGGTGACTGCGGCGATCCCGAGCCAGAAGCGCCTCCTCACGAGGGTACCGCCGCCAGGGACTCCCAGAGATATAGCGAGGCGAGGCTGCGGTGAGGTCGCCACGGCTCGCCGATCTCGATCACCCGCTTCGGCGGTGGCATCTCCTCCAGCCCGTACTCGATCTGGATCGCTTTGCGGATGCCGAGGTCGCCGCCGGAGAGGACGTCGGGGCGCTGCAGGTGGAAGATCAGGAACATCTCTGCCGTCCAGCGCCCGAGGCCACGGACGGCGACGATCTCCTCGATCACCTCCTCATCGCTCAGCTCCCCCAGCCGCTCCAGCTCCAGCTCGCCGGCAAGGACGTGGGAGGCGAGGTCGCGGATGTATTCGGTCTTGCGGCCGGAGAGCCCGGCGCCGCGCAGGTCCTCTTCGCGCGCCTCCAGCAGCTGCTCGGGGGTCGGCGTCACGCCGTCGAAGAGGTCGAGCACGCGCAGGTAGATCGTCCGCGCCGCTTTCGTCGAGAGCTGCTGGCCGACGATCGCCCGCAACAGCGCCCCGTAGGCGTCCGGCGGGCGCTCCTCTTTGCGGCGCTCCAGGCGGGTCGCGATGTCGATCTCGCCGACGCGCGCTATAAGCGCCGCCATCGTCGGGTCGGTGGCGGCGAGGGCTTTGCGCGCCTTCGCGCTCACCGACCGGTCCAGCGGGCCCGGCGCTTCTCGGCGAAGGCGCGGATCCCCTCGCGGAAGTCCTCCGAGGAGAAACAGGATTCGCGCAGGGCGACGAGGCCCGCCTCCTGCTGCTCGGTCAGTTCGGGGTTCGCTTGCAGGAGGTCGATCGCATGCTTGTTGCCGCGCATCGAAAGCGGCGCGTTCTCGGCGATCGCGGCGGCGAGGGCAACCGAGGTGTCCTCGAGCCCCTCGTCGCCGACGACCTCGTTGACGAGCCCGATCCGCTCCGCCCGCTCCGCCGCCAGGTTGCGGCCGGTGAGGAAGAGCTCCTTCGTGTACGGGAGCCCGATCGTGTCGAGGAACTTGCGCAGCCCGGTATGGCCATAGATCAAGCCCAGCTTCGCCGGCGGCATCCCCAGCTTTGCGCCGGCGGCGCAGATCCGCAGGTCGCAGGTGATCGCCAGCTCGAGGCCGCCGCCGAGGCAGTGGCCGTTGATTGCTGCGACGGTAGGCCATGGGTGCTTGGCGATCGCCTCCATCGCCGCGTGGAAGGGGTGGGCGACGAGCGCCTCGGCGTCGCGCTCGAAGGTCTGGTCGGGGATGCCGGCGATGTCGTAGCCGGCGGAGAAGAGGGGAGGGGCGCCGGTGATGAGGACGCAACGGGTCTCGATCCCGTGGTCGAGCTGAGGCAGGACCTCGGCGAGCGCGTCGAGGATCTCGTGGTCGAGGGCGTTGCGGCGCTCCGGATTGGAGATCGTCAGCCGGGCGACCGCCTCCGCCGGCCGGTCGAGGAGGAGCTTGCCACCGGCGAGCCGCTCACTCACGGCGCTACTCCAACACCACCAGCACGTCGCCTTCGCTGACCGACTGGCCCTCCTCGCAGCGAATCTCTTTGACGACGCCGTCGTCTTCGGCCTCGACGGGAATCTCCATCTTCATCGACTCGAGGATGGCGACGGTGTCCCCGTCGGATACCTGGTCCCCGACCGCGACCTCGATTTTCCAGACGTTGCCGGTGATGTGTGCCTCGATGTCTGCCATGGCCGGGGACAATAGCCCGACGATGGGACCGGAGAGCTCGGCAGGAGGGGGAGGGTTGGCGGCGATCGTCGCCGCCCGCAACGAGGCCGACCGGGTGGGGGAGACGGTGCGGGCGCTGCGGCGCGCGTTTCCGGGGGCCCGGGTCTGGGTCGCAGACGACGCTTCCGAGGACGGGACCGCGGAGGTGGCGCTGGCGGCCGGAGCCGAGGTGGTCAGCCGCGGCCGCCCGCACGGCAAGGGCGCCAACGTCACCGCCGCCGCCGAGGCCGCCCTCAGCGTGGAGCCGCCGCCGCGGCTGGTCCTCCTCTGCGACGGCGACCTCGGCGCCACGGCGGCGCGGCTCGTCCCGCTCGTCGAGGCCGTGGAGGCAGGCGAGTGCGACCTCGCGGTCGCCGCTTTCAGGCGCCGGGTCGGCGGCGGCTTCGGCCTCGCCCTCGGCTTCGCCCGCTGGGCGATCCGCCGCCTTTGCGGCGCCGAGACCGAAGCGCCGATCTCGGGCCAGCGGGCGATGCGTGTGGAGGTCCTGCGGGCGGCGCTTCCCTTCGCGCCCTCCTACGGGATGGAGATCGGGATGACCGTCGACGCTGTTCGCGCCGGGTATAAGTTGAGGGAGTACGAGTTGGACCTCGAGCACCGGGCGTCGGGGAAGAATCTCGCCGGCTTCGTCCACCGGGCGCGGCAACTGCGGGACTTCGCTCGTGTTTACCAGTCACGAACGAGGCGGGCCCGTGGGCCCGCGAGGTAAGCGATGCTGACATCGAAGAAGAGACTCGCAGGACTTGCGGTGCTTGCCATCGCCCTCGTCTTCGGGGTCTCTCTGGCGAACGCCGAGCTGGTCGAGCGGGGGGACCTCTTCGTCAAGTTCAGCGGCGGCATCGAACCGACGAAGCTGCCGCGGCACGAACATGCACCGATTACCGTCCGCGTCGATGGAACCGTGAAGACGCTCTCAGGGGATCGCCCGCCGGCGCTGCGCTTCATCTCGATCGCGATCAACCGCGGCGGCCGGATCGAAACCCAGGGCCTGCCGCGGTGCCGGCGCTCGGAGATCGAGGCTTCCACTTCGCGCCGCGCGCTGGCGGCATGCGGCGACGCGCTGGTCGGCAAGGGCCGCTACAAGGCCGGCGTCTCCTTCCCCGAACAGTCCACTTTCCCCCTGCAGGGGGAGATCCTCGCCTTCAACGCGATCGTCGACGGTCGGCGGGCAATCCTCGCCCACATCTACGGCAACAAGCCGTACCCCAACAGCCGCATCTTCGTCTTTCACATCCACGAATCCGGTGGCACCTTCGGGACGGTCCTCAGCGCGGCGCTGCCGAAGGCGCTCAACCGCAACGGCTACCTGAAACGGATCGTCCTCAACCTGCGGCGGGACTTCGTCTACAAGGGCAAGCAGCACAGCTACCTGGAAGCGGCATGTGGAGCGCCGGCCGGCTTCACCGTCGGGGTGTTCCCGTTCGTGCGCGTCGGGATGACCTTCGCCGACGGCCGTAAACTCAGCTCCACCTTGATCCGCACCTGCCAGGTTCGCGGTTGATCCTCGCGATCGACCAGGGCACGACGGGAACCACCTGCCTCGTCTTCGACGCCGAGGGGGCGATCGCGGGGCGGGCCTACTCCGAGTTCCAACAGCACTTCCCGCGGCCGGGGTGGGTCGAGCACGACGCCGCTGAAATCTGGGAGGTGACGCGGCGGGTCGCGCACGAGTCGCTTGCCGACGCCGGCGTGGACGGCGCCGGGCTGCAAGCGATCGGGATCGCCAACCAGCGCGAGACCGTTGTCGCCTGGGACCCCGAGACCGGGGAGCCGATCCACCCGGCGCTCGTCTGGCAGGACCGCCGCACCGCCTCCCGCTGCGAGGAGCTGAAGGCGGCAGGGCACGAGGCGCTGGTCCGGAAGCGGACCGGCCTCACCATCGACCCCTACTTCTCCGGAACCAAGATCGAGTGGCTGCTGCAGAACGCAGAGGGAGTCGAGCGGGCGGTCTTCGGAACGATCGACTCCTGGCTCCTCTTCAAGCTCACGGGCCGGCATCTGACCGACTACACGAACGCCTCGCGGACGATGCTGTTCGACATCCACCGTCTTGCCTGGGACGAGGAGCTCTGCGGCCTGCTCAAGGTTGACCCAGCGCGGCTGCCGCAGCCGCGCCCATCCTCCGGCCTCTTCGGAACCACCGCCGAGTTCGGGGGCGAGGTCCCGGTGGCGGGCGTCGCCGGCGACCAGCAGGCGGCGCTCTTCGGCCAGGCCTGCCACCAGCCCGGGATGGCGAAGAACACCTACGGAACCGGCAGCTTCGTCCTCCTCAACACCGGAAGCGAGGCCCCGCCGGCGCCGGAGGGGCTGCTGGCCACGGTCGCCGCGGGCGTGGGCGAGGAGGTCCATTACGCGCTCGAGGCCTCGATCTTCGTCACCGGCGCCGCCGTGCAATGGCTGCGCGACGGCCTCGGGATCATCGAGGAGGCGGGGGAGACGGAGGCGCTCGCCGCCTCGCTGGACTCCAACGACGGCGTCTACTTCGTGCCGGCGCTGACCGGGCTCGGCTCGCCGCACTGGGACCCCTACGCGCGCGGCACGATCGTCGGCCTCACCCGCGGCAGCGGCCGGGCCCACCTCGCCCGGGCGGCGCTGGAGGCGATCGCCTACGAGACGGCCGACGCGGTCCGTGCGCAGGAGGCGGCGTGCGGGGAGCGGCTCGAGCTGCTGCGCGCCGACGGCGGCGCCACCGTCAACCGTTGGCTGATGCAGTTCCAAGCCGACGTTCTCGGTGTACCCGTCTCCGTGCCCGAGATCTCGGAGACGACCGCTCTGGGAGCGGCCTACCTGGCCGGAATCGCGACCGGCGTCTGGAACGGCGAGCAGGTGGGGGAGATGTGGCGCGAGGCCGATCGCTATCAGCCGCAGATGAAAGCGGAGGAGCGGGAGGCGCTGTCGAAGGACTGGAAGCGAGCCGTGGAGCGTTCCCGCGAATGGGCGAGATAAAGCCGCAGGTCTACAAGGACCCGCGCCCCGCCGAGTACTTCGTCCAGTTCCACCAGGCCGCCCGTAGAGGGGTGGGATGGACGTACGCACTGGCGCGGCTCCTGCTGACGGTCCCGACGCTGCTGCTTTGGCGGGTGCGGGCGATCGGCGTCGAGAACGTGCCGAAGGAGGGCCCGCTGGTCCTCGCCCCCAACCACTTCAGCCAGATGGACCACTTCTTCGCCGGTGTGTACCTGCGGCGGAAGATCCGCTTCATGGCCAAATCCCAGCTCTTCGGCCCGCCTGTCCTCACCTACATCTACAAGCACGGCGGCGTTTTCCCAATCCGCCGCGGCCACCACGACGAGGAAGCCTTCGAGACCGTCCACGAGCTGCTGCGACAGGGGGAAATGCTCCTGGTCTACGCCGAGGGCGGCCGTTCCCGCTCCCAGCGCCTAGGCGAGCCGAAACCCGGGGTCGGGCGGATCGCGCTGGAATCGGGCGCGCCGATCGTGCCCGTGGCGATCCACGGCTCCGAGCGGGCGCGGCAGTGGACAAAGCTGCACTTCCCGCGGGTGACGATCCAGTTCGGCGAGCCGGTCACCTATCCGGTCGAGGCGGAGCCGAGCCGCGAGCGCCAGCTCGAGGTCGCGACGCAGGTCTTCGGGCGCGTGCGGGAGCTGTACGAGGGGCTGGGAGAGCGCCGGTAGCTACTCGTAGCGCCGCTCGATCCCGGCGTAGAAGTCCGGATCGTGGCCGGGGGTGATCACTGCGTCGGGGAACTGGCCGCGGAAGAGGCGCAGCTCCTGCAGCGAGCGGCGGAAGTTGTGGGCGTCGTAGGGGCGCGGCGGGCCGGGAACGGAGCCATCGAGCTGGCCCAGCATGTACATGGCGTCGCCGCCGATCACGAAGTCGCGCTCGGCGAGGCGGGCGATCACCGACATGTGGCCGGGGCTGTGGCCCGGGGTGTAGGCGAGGTGGATGGAGCCGTCGCCGAAGAGGTCGCAGGTGCGGCCGAAGCTGGCGTAGGAGTCGATGTTGGCGCGGTCGAAGTCGACGGTGCGGTACTCGAAGGCGTAGTCGAAGTGGGCGCGGCGGTATCCGTTCAGCAGCGGTTGGGAGCCATGGGCGGCCGCCTGCCACTCGGTCTCGCTGACGACGAAGCTCGAGTTGGGAAACTCGGAGATCGCCGAAGTGTGGTCGAGGTGGAGGTGGGTCATGACGACGATCGGGACCTCACCCGGCTCGAGCCCGCGCTTGCGCAGCTGCGAGGGGACGTCTTCGCCGGCGGCGAGGGTCGGGCTGCCGAAGCGCGCTCCCAGAGAGCCGAAGTTCTCCTTCGGGTCCGTCGCGATCGAGGGATGGAGGCCGGTGTCGACGAGGATCGCGCCGGCGCTCGGGTGGCGGATCAGGAAAGCGGGGCAGGGGACCTTGACGGCGTCCTTCGGACTCACCAGCGCCCGCAGCAGCTTCGCCGTCAGCATCCGCCCCTCGGGCTTGACCATCATCGAGCGCGACCATTCGACGTGGCCGGCGACCAGCGGCTCGACCGTGACGGTGGCGCGCGGGGTGCCGCCGGCAAGCGGCTCGTGCAGGGGGTGAGGTTCGGCGTGAACGCCCATCGCAAAGGGAATCTACGCGCCCCCCTTGTCTATAGGCTGCGCCACCGATGTCTGAAAGCGACCGTTCGCGGATCTTCAGGGACGGCCTCCTCGACGGTCAGGTCTCCGTAGTCTCCGGCGCCGGCAGTGGACTCGGCCGGGAGGCGGCGCTGGAGATGCTGCGCCTCGGCGCGACCGTCGTCGCCTGCGGGCGACGCGAGGAGCCACTGGCCGAGACGGCGGAGCTGGGAGCGGGGCTGCCCGGGAGCTTCGAGTACGAGCCGCTGGACATCCGCGAGGAGGAGCCGGTCAACCGCTTCTTCGACGCCTTGCTGGAGCGCCACGGCCGCCTCGACGTCCTCGTCAACAACGCCGGCGGCCAGTTCCTCAGCCCCGCGGAGGCGATCAGCCCGAAAGGCTTCAAGACGGTGATCGACCTCAATGTGATGGGCACCTGGCTGATGACTTATGCCGCCGCGACGAAGGCCTTCATCCCACAGGGCGAAGGCAAGGTCCTCAGCGTCACCCTCTCCCCTCATAACGGGATGCCGGGGATGGTCCACTCGGGCGCCGCCCGCGCCGCGGTCGAGAACATGATGCGGACGCTCGCCGTCGAGTGGGCCCGGTTCGGGATCAAGACCTGCGCCCTCGCCGCCGGCCAGTTCGCGACCGAGACGCTGCTGACGAAGTATCCGCAGGTCGTCGTCGACAACCTCGAGCGCTCGATCCCGATCGGCCGCGCCGGGCGCCCCGAGGAGATGGCCTGGCTCGTCGCCTACCTTGCCTCACCGGCGGGCGACTTCTTCTCCGGCACGACGATCACCCTCGACGGCGCCCGCGACAACTGGGCGGGGCCGTGGCCGCCGGAGGCGATCGCCACCGAGGCCGGCGATCCGGTGGCGGAGGAGCGCCGAGCGAAGTGAGCCGCTAGCGCGGCTCGAGGACCACGAGGGGGATCTCGCGCTCGGCGCGGGCCTTGTAGTCCTCATAAGGGCGGTAGATGGCGACCGCCTTCGCCCACAGTCGCTCGCGCTCCTCCGGCTTTGCCTCGCGCGCGTGGACGGGGCGGTGCTCGGAGCCGATCTGCACCGTCGTGTCGGGGTTGGCCATCAGGTTGTGAAACCAGGCCGGGTGCTTGTCGAATCCACCCTTGGAAGCGATGACGACGACGTTCTCGCCGTCCTCGATGTACTGCAGCGGCGAGGTACGGTCGATGCCGCTCTTGGCGCCGACGTGGTCGAGCAGGAGCATCCGTCCCTGCAGGCCGGGGATCTTGTGACCGAGGCGCCCACCCGTCCTCTGGTAGAGGAACGTGTGGACGCCCATCGCGCGGCGCAGGACCGGCCAGGTCCGCGCCGCCAGGTCGAGGTAGCGCGGCGTCTGCCGCGCCCCGGTGTCGCTCAGGTGTACATCCCGCCGAGCATGCCGCCGGTGACGTTCAGCACCTGGCCGTGCACGTAGTTGGCGAGCGGGGAGGAGAGGAAGAGGACCGGGCCCGAGGCCTCCTCCGGGGTCGCCGGGCGGCCCATCGGGATGATCGCCGAGGCCATCGCCCGCATCTGCTCGGGGATGCCGAGCTCGACCTTCTCGCCGGTCGGGGTGGTCATCTCCTCGCCCTGCTCCTTGGCCTGGGTGAGGCGGGTTTCGACGAAGCCGAAGGCGACGGCGTTGACGTTGATCTTGAACTGGCCCCACTCCTTGGCCAGCGTCTTGGTCAGGCCGACGACGCCCATCTTCGCGGCCGAGTAGTTGACCTGGCCGGCGTTGCCCATCATCCCCGAGGTCGAGGAGACGTTGACGATCTTGCGGAAGACCTCTTTGCCCTCGTTGCGCTCGGCCTTGGCGGCCTCGCGCCAGGTCGGGGCGAGGGCACGGGCGACCCGGAAGGGGACGATCGTGTGGATGTCCAGCATCGCCTGGAACTGCTCGTCGCTCATCTTGTGGGCGACGCCGTCCCAGGTGTAGCCGGCGTTGTTGACGCAGATGTCGACCGCGCCGAAGGCCTCGTTGGCCGCCTTGACCAGCTCGTCGGCGGCGCCCGCCTTGGTCAGGTCGCCGGCGAAGACGGCGGTCTCGCCGTCGATCTCCCCCGAGGCCTGCTCGGCGACGTCGGCGTCGAGGTCGTTGATCAGCACCTTCGCGCCCTCGGCCACGAACATTTCCGCGGTAGCGCGTCCAATGCCGCGCGCCGATCCGGTGACGATCGCCGCTTTCCCGTCCAAAAGTCCCATTGCTCCGTCTCTCCTTCGCTCGATGAAAAGTCGGGCCGGGAGGCTATCGGGATTGGAAGGTTCCTGGTTGACCGGCCAGTCGGCCGGCGTCGGGCCTAGTTGAGGCGGATCCCGCCGTCCTCGGTGATCGTCCAGTGCGGGTTGTGGGCGACCTCCCAGGGGTGGCCGTCGGGGTCGATGAAGATGCCGCTGTAGCCGCCCCAGAAGGTTTCGGCGGGCTCGCGGCCGATCGTCGCCCCGGCGGCGCGGGCCTCCTCAATCACCTCGTCGACCTCGTCAGGGGAGCCGAGGTTGAGCGCCAGCGTCGTCCCGCCCCAGCCGCCGCCGTCCTCGACACAGCTGTCCTCCGCCAATCGCGCCCGGTCCCACAGCGCGACGATCATGTCGCCAGCCTGGAAGAAGACGACGTCATCCTCGGGCGCGGCATTCGTCTTCCAGCCCAGGGCTTCGTAGAAACGACGGGAACGCTGGAGATCGGAGATCCCGAGGGTGATGAGGCTGACACGCTGCTTCACGGGTGACATAAACGTAGCGTTGAGTGAGGTACCCACAGAGTCTTCGAAATCTCCCGCCAATTCTTCTGTGGCCAATTCACGATGACACCGTGTCCAAAAAGCGGCAGAATCGATACCGATGACAGTCCTAGTCGCCTACGCCTCCAAACGCGGCTCCACCGCCGAGATCGCCGAAACCGTGGCTGCAACGCTGCGAAGGGAAGGTCTTGGCGTCTGCCTCGAGCGCTGCGAGGCGGTGCAAAGCCTCGACAACTACGACGCGGTCGTACTTGGAAGCGCTGTCTACATGAAGCGCTGGCAAGGGGACGCGCGCCATTTCCTCAAGAAGCACCGCAAGGCCCTGAAGCAAATGCCCTTCTGGGTCTTCAGCTCCGGCCCGGTAGGCGACCCGGCCAAAGACAACCCCGACTGGATCGAGCCCCCGAAGCTGGCGGAGAAGGTCGAGGACTGGGAGGGAGGGACCACGCCGTCTTCGGCGGCTGCCTCCCCTCAGAACCAAAGGGGATGATGGAGAAGGCCATGGTCGACGGCGCCCCCAAGGAGTACCGCGACCGCCGCAACTGGGCACAGATCCGCAACTGGGCAAAGCAGATCTCAGCGGACCTCGCGACTGCCCACGTCTAGGAGCACAGCGCCAAACTTTCACGCGCGCTTTCCCAGATTCCATTGACTTTCCCTGAGCGCTGAGCCACGTTCGTTTCCTTTTTAGTCAATCTTTTGGGAGGAAACATCGTGTACAAGCTCATCATCGCCGGCCTAGGGGTCCTCGCCGTCGCCCTGCTCGCCATGGGTTGCGGGGGCGGAGGAAGCGACGAAGCGACCGCGCAGGTAAGCAAGGCGGAGTTCTACAAGCAGGCGAGGGCCGTTTGCACCAAGACTTGGAAAGCCATTCTGGCTGAGTCTGAAGCTGCGAAGACCAACGCGGCTAGCTACAGCAAAATGGCCCCCCTACTCGAACACGAGGCGGAAGACCTCGAAGCCATCTCCGGTCCAAAGGCGGTTGAGGAAGAGGTCAAGCCCCTGATCGCCAATGTCTTGAAGGCAAGCCGTCTGATCGCGCAGAAAGGAGAAGCAGGGGCCACTGATCCAAGCGTTGAAGCCTATAAAGCAGAAGCCATCGCGCTCCATTTGGGGACGTGCTGAACCCGCTGCGACGCACCTGCCGGCGGGCGCAACATTGCGAGGTTGTACTACAAGCGATCTGAGCTTTCCAGGGAAAAGTAGCGGCCCACGCGGAAAGTTTCATGGGCCAGTTCTCCTGTTAACACAGCAGATCTTGATCGAAAAGCAATCGCCCCGTAGTCATTGATCGGGAAAGCGGGAAGCCTGGCATCGGCCAGTGCTACCGAACAGACAGCGGCAGGGCTCGATTCCGATCGGTCCTGCCAAGCTCAGCAGAAAGGTAACCATGAAGAAGATCATCCTGCTCGCCTTGGCGGCAGCCAGCGTGGCGGCATTCGCCCTGCCAGCATCGGCGATGGCAATCGTACCGGTACATGTGGTCCCGAAGCCCGAAGGTGTCAAGACAGTCGATGGGGTAGGCAGCGCGACCCTGACAGGTTTGGGCACCACCATCACGTGCGCTAAATCCCACGGAACGGCAACCTTCACCACCACGACAACAGGGACGTTTGAGCAGACGTTTTCGGAATGTGTCAACGGTAGTGGAAAAAAATGCACCACCTCCGGCCAGGCTGTCGGTGTCATCACAACGGCAACGCTTGAATTCCATCTCGCAACAGTCGAAGACACGACCACGAAAGCAATCGGTCCCGGGCTACTGGTCACACCGCCCGCGGGTGGGTTCGCCACCTTCCTGTGCGAAGGTGGGATTAACACCACCGTTTCGGGCAACGGACTGATCGGCACAATCACGCAACCGGCCTGTGGCTCGAGCAGCAAAGAAGCGACAATCTCATTCAGCTCGTCGTCCAGCACCGTGCAGACACATAAAACACTAGCCGGCACAGCGACGGAGTGGTCCCTGAATGCCTTCGGGTTCCCTGCATCGGAGGATGCCCACGGTACCATCACACTCGGCACCGAAGCCAAACTCGAATGCACATAGCCTGAGGGGAAACCCTTAGAAAATGGGTTCAAGCGGGCCGCATTTGCGGCCCGCTTTCTTCTCGCCAAGCGTCATCGTAAAGAAGGTAACAATGAAGAAGATCATCCTGCTCGCCGTGGCGGCAGCCGGCATGGCGGCATTCGCCCTACCGGCATCGGCAATGGCGGAAGGCGTGCCGCTACATATGCTCCCGAAGCCCGAAGGCACCAAGACCATTGATGGGGTAGGCAGCGCGACTCTGACAGGTTTCGGCACCACCATCACGTGCACCAAATCCTCAGGAACGGCCACCTTCACGACCACTACAGGAGGGAGGGCTCAGCGGGTGTTTAGCGAATGCGTCAACGGTAGTGGGAAAAAATGCACTTCCAGCGGGCAAGTCTCCGGCGTGATCAAGTCAAATTTCCTCAACTTCGATCTCTTGACAGTCGAAGACACGGTCACGAAAGCAACGGTCCCGGAATCCTGATCACACCGGCCAACGAACTTTTCGCGAACTTACGTGCGAAGGGCAGTTTGCAACGTTCATCGCCGGCCGCGTGATCGGTACAATCACGAAACCCGCCTGCGGTTCGAGCAGCAAAGAAGCGACAATCGAATTCAGCTCGTTGTCCCACGCCGTGCAGACACACAAGACACTGGTCGGCACAACGACGGAGTACTCGCTGGAATCCTCCGGGTTCGCTGTATCAGAGGATGCCGAGATCACGATCACACTCGGCACCGAAGCGAAACTCGAATGCACATAGCTGAGGGGAAAACCTTTCAGGAATGAGTTCAAAGCGGGCCGCGTTTTGCGGCCCGCTCTATTTCTCTCTCACCTGAAGCATCCTCGGAAAGGAAGGCAATCATGAAGAAGATCATCCTGCTCGCCCTGGCGGCAGCCAGCATGGCGGCTTCGCCCTGCCGGCGTCGGCGATGGCGGAAGACGTACCGCTGCATGTGGTCCCGAAGCCCGAAGGCACCAAGACCATTGATGGGGTGGGCAGCGTAACGTTAACAAGTTTCCAGACAATCACGTGCTCTAGCCACTCAGGGACTGTAACGTTCAGCACTACGACAACGGGGACGTTCCAGCAGACGTTTACCGGATGTGAAAGTGGTGGAAAAAAATGCACCACCTCCGGACAAGGCTGTTGGTGTCATCAAAACGAACGTACTCCCCTTCGAGCTCTTGACAGTCGAAGACTCGATCACGCACGCAACTGGTCCCGGAATCCTGCTCACACCGACGACCTCCGGCTTCGCCATTCTCACGTGCGAAGGGGCTTCCCCACCACCGTCGCGGGCAACGGCCTGATCGGCACAATCACGAAACCGGTCTGTGGCTCGAGCAGCAAAGAAGCGACAATCGAATTCAGCTCGTCGTCCCACGGCGTGCAGACACATAAGACAGTCATCGGCACAACGACGGAGTACTCGATGCAATTTTTCGACTCCCCACATCGGGAGATGCCGAGGCCACGATCACACTCGGCACCGAAGCCAAACTCGAATGCACATAGCCTGAACGGCCAGAGCCTTTCAAGCTGGGTCAGGCGGAAGCCGCGGGCGCGGCTTCCGCCCGCTTTTCCGAAGCGCTGGATCTCATCTGCAGTAATACACCCGCGAAAACCTAGCGGATGGCATATGCAGGGATAACAAGCCCGGAGTCTGAATATGCGGATTGACGTGGAAGGGGGAGGCGGCAACGATGAAGCCGCAGGGGCACGTGATCATGTGATGGTTCTCAGTAGCCGTAGGGCACGCGCCGGGGAAGGTACTCAGGAGAAGGGGAGTAACGAATGGCATGTGGTCGCCGACGGATTGATGTTCGTATGGGCCTCGAAGGGGAAGACCCGGTACGCGGTGCGTTCCCATCATCGGAGGCTTCTGAGATGACTGTCGTCAGGCTCTTTGGCGTCCTTGTCGTTGCGCTGGCCGCGCTGCTCGTCCTTACCGCTGCTCCCGTCTCGGCTAAGCAGATTCATACGTTCTCCACCTCTTTCGGTGCCCCGGCGAGCGACACGACCTTGTCGCTCACCGCGGGGAGTGGCCTCGCCGTCAACGAAACGTCCCACGACATCTACATCGCCGACACCGGCAACCGTCGCATCGTCGAGTTGACTGCCGCAGGCGCGTTCGTTCGCGCTTTCGGCGCCGATGTCGGTGGTGCCGGAGTAGATGTTTGCACTGCCAGCTGTCAGCCCGGGAACAACGGCACCTCGCCGGGTTCCTTTGAAATGCCGACTTTCCTTGCGATTGACAACTCCGGCGGCGCTTCGAGTGGGAATGTTTACGTGATGGACAGCGCCACCAACGTCATCTCGAAGTTCAAAGCCGACGGCACCCTCGTTTCTACCTGGGGCAACAACGGCGCCTTCGAAGCCGCCAACGGCCAGCTTGCGGGCAAGACCCAAGCCGAACTATTCACCGGAATCGCCGGAATCGCCATCGACTCCGCCGGCACGCTCGCGGTCCTCGAGACTTCGTCCCAGTTGCTCACGTTCACCGAAGGCGGCAGCTTTATTGGAGAAATCGCCGCTCCACGTGGCTCTGCCGCCCTCGGCCTCAGCGTTGACGGCGATGGCAACTTCTTCAAGGCCAACGGCGACCTGACCATTCAAAAGTTCGCACCGTCAGGCGCGAGCATCGGCCAGATCACTGCCGAGGCGGCCCAGGCCACTGGCTTTGCGTCTAATCCCGCCAGCGGCGTCCTCTACGCAGACTTTGGAGCGTTCATCAACGCCTACGCCTTCAACGGTGCAGGCGAAGTGATCAACCCCGCCGGCAGCTGCGCTCCGCAGGAATTCGCTGGCTGCCCCGCGACCGAACGATTTGCCGAAGGCGCCTTCGGCCAAGGTGGCGCCCTCGCGGTCGACGGCTCAACCGACACGGTCTATGCGGTCGACGTTAGCGCTTCCAGCATCGCGGTTTTCAGCTCGGTCACTCTTCCCGACGTCACCACTAACTCTGCCGAAGTCCTTGGCACCACCACCGCTACCCTCCGCGGCGAAGTCAATCCCCTGGAAATCTCCCTTGAGGAATGCTTCTTCGAATACGGTGAAACTACGGACTACGGGGCAACCGCGTCCTGCGAAGAGCCTGACGCTGGCCAAGTTGGAACCGGTAACTCGCCTGTTCCCGTCCATGCCAGCCTTGGCAATCTCACCCCCGGCGCCACCTATCACTACCGTCTGGTAGCCGGGAATAGCAACGGCACGAATAGCGAAAGCGGCGACCAAGAGTTCTTCACCGGCCCCTCGATTGTCTCCACCTTTGTCTCCGGAGTCAGTGCCACCGCCGCCACTCTCAACACCGAGATCAACCCACACGGCAGCGCAACCACCTATCGCTTCCAGTATGTCGCCGATTCTGCCTTCCAGCTGTCGGGCTACGCCATGGCCGCTGAAGTACCGGTGGGCGGTGAAGCAATTGGATCCGGTACCTCGACGGTGGCCCGCTCCCGTCAGCTTCTTGGTCTCACCCCCTCAACCACCTATCACTTCCGCGTCCTCGCAGTAAACGCTCTTGGTGTCGTCGAAGGGCCTGATCTCATCTTCGTCACCCAATCCGGCGACCTCGGCTTCCGGCTTCCCGACGGCCGTGTCTGGGAGATGGTTTCACCGCCCGACAAGCATGGGGCGCTTTTGGTCGGAGTTTCGCCAGAAAACTCCATTCAGCAGGCTAGCGCCGACGGCAGTGGCCTCGCCTATGAAAGCGCACTGTCGCCTGAACCCTACCCTCAAGGCAACCGCAACATCGAACCGTCTATGAATCTGGCGGGCCGTCAGGCGGATGGATCTTGGCGCTCGAAGGACATCACCCCTCCCAACGAAAACGTGACGCCGATCACGATCGGTAACGGTTCCGAATTCAAGCTCTTCAACTCCTCTCTTTCAGAGGCGATCTTCGAACCACGCAGCGGCACGCCGCTATCGCCGGAAGCCTCCGAACGGTCCCCCTACCTGCGCCAGAACCGCGAACCCCCCACCTACACCCCGCTGGTCACCGACGCCAACGTCCCGCCGGGGACCGAATTCGGCGGCGGACAATACAAATCCACCAGCGAAGTCGAAGTGACTGCCGTCAGCCTCGATTTCCGCCACTTCGGTCTAGTCTCAAGAGTTCCTCTTGTCGAAGGTGCCCCCGCAGCACCTGAAGAAGCGCTCTACGAGTGGTCGGGCGGCCAATTCGAGCCCGTCAGCGTCTTGCCGTCAAGCGAAGGCGGCGCAATTATCCCCGCCCGCTTTATTGGCTCTGGGCATTTCTCGGTGCGCGGTGCAATCTCTGAAGATGGCGCACGGGTCTTCTGGAGTCCAGGCAACAACCTCGGAAACGTCTCAACGCTCTACGTTCGCGACACCCAAGCCGGGGAAAGCGGCCGGCTCGACGTTAAGCAGGTGGGGGCTAGCGGTTCGGGGCCCGCGAATCCGATTTTCCAGGGCGCCGACGCCGACGGCAGGGTCGTCTTCTTCACCGATTCCCAGCAGCTGACGGAAAACGCCAGCTCTGAAGGCACCGACCTGTATCGCTGCGAGCTTCCAAGCGACAGTGTCGCCAGCGGTTGCGCCAGCCTCACCGATGTCAGCGTTCCGACCGGAGCCGGAGAAAGCGCCGAAGTTCAGGGCATCGTTGCAGCGCTCAGCGCGGACGGGAGCGAGGCCTACTTCGTAGCTAAGGGCGTCCTCGACGAAGCGTCGAACAAGCTCGGTGACTCCGCCGTCTCCGGCCAGCCGAACCTCTATGTCTGGCGGCAGGGCGAGGGCGTCCGCTTCATCGCATCCCTCTCAGGTCGAGACATGGCCGACTGGGGGCAATGGGCAGTCAATGATGAAATCGCCGGCGCACGCGCGTTGGCCGCTACCGCCTCGCCCAGCGGCCGCTACTTCGGCTTCATGTCGCAGCGTAGCCTGACTGGGTACGACAACCGCGATCATTTGAGCAACAAAGCGGCGCAAGAGGTCTTCCGCTACGACTCGACCACCGAACGGCTCGAGTGTCTTTCCTGTAATCCGACCGGGGCCAGGCCTCACAGCGCCGTCCCGTCGCAAGCCTTCCGGGCGTTTGGCGATCCCTGGCATCTTTGGAAAGAACAGATGGTCGCGGCGGCGCTCCCCGAGGCACCGGTGACGAAGTTCACCGGCTCCTCCCTTTATCGACCCCGTGCCGTCCTCGATAACGGGCGCGTCTTTTTCAACGTGATCGACTCATTGGTGCCGGCCGACTCGAACGGCCAGTGGGACGTCTATTTGTACGAGCCTACCGGCGTCGGCGATTGCAGCTCCTCGCCGGGGGGGGCGTCGATCTCCCGCGCGGCGGGAGGATGCGTGTCGCTGATCTCCTCGGGCACTGCCGAAGAAGAAGCCGCCTTCTTCGACGCCAGCGAAACCGGCGATGACGCCTTCTTCTTCACCTCAGCGCAGCTCTCGGTGCTGGACGAAGACCATGAGGTTGACATCTACGACGCGCGGGTCGACGGCGTCGCGGCGACGCGGCCCGTTAAGACCGAGTGCCTCGGAGAAGCCTGCCGGGGCACCGCCCCAGCTCCGAGCAACTCTGCGCCGGCCAGTTCCGCCTTCAACGGTGCTGGCAACGTCACGCCTGCCCACAAGAAACGCTGCGGCAAGGGCAAGCGTCGCGTGCGACGCAGCGGCAAGGTGCGCTGCGTCTCACGCAAACACACGCACCACGGAGACAAGAGCCGGGGGGCACATCGATGAGCGCCAAGTCGAAAGAACAGCGCCCCGCACCTGACTCTTCGAAGGAGAACCGCACGATGTCCAACCGCCTCGTCAGCCTCATCGCCACCCTCGGAGCCACGCTTGCTCTGTTCGCTCTGGTACCGATGGGTTCCGCCTCAGCGGCCGAGCCTTGGTGGCAGGTGCTTACCGGCTCCAGGCCGACCAACATGCGGGAACCGAAAGACGCCACCGAGGTTCAGGAAGTATCCGCCAGTAAGTTCTTCGGCCTTATCTTGGCCGCAAAAGTTACTGTGGGCGGCGATATCGTCGGCTGCCTTGGCAGCGGTGATCTGGCTGGGTTTGGAGGCCCTACTGCGGACCAAGTCTGCGAAGAACAGACCGGGTTCCCAGCTACTGAAAGCGCCCTCGAATTCAAGACGATGCTTGAAGGGCCCTACGGCCCCGGAAAAGTGGAAGTCACCGGTGGTCCGGCCGGCGGTGCTCCGTTCGTGGTCGAAACTCCCTGGGGCCCGCCCATCGAACTCTCTGCTCTACACGCGGAATTGTTTGGGACTGTTTTCCTCTTAGGGGAAGCACTTTCATCCAAGGTACTGAGTGAAGGGAGCGGTCGCCTCGTCCTCACCTTCACCAATCTCGGTGACGAAACCGTCGACGGCAGCGCCACGCCAGTGACGATCGTCGACAAGCTGCCCGCGGGGGCAATGGCTGTTGGGGTGGAAGCCCAATCACCCACGAAATTCGGTGAACCAGGTAGCGGGATCATGGAACACACTGCCATCCAATGCACTGTCGAAGCCGACGATGAAGTCATCTGCACTTACGAAGGTAAGTTGACGCCCTACGAAGCGCTTGAAGTTGAAGTCCTCACCGTGCTCCGTGGTAGCCCGCCGGCGCCTGGGGCACCCGGCCAGGTAACCATCTCCGGTGGCAATGCGAAATCGGCAGGTGCAGCCCAGCCCATCAATGTGAGTGACGAACCGGTGAAGTTTGGAATCGAAAGGTTTACCGCCGTGGCAGAAGAAGAGGGCGGCGAGCCGGTGGCGCCGGGATTGGGGGGCGCTCCAGCCCGCCAGGCCGGCTCCCATCCCTTCCAGTTCACCACCACGTTCCAACTCAACTCGGGACGCGTGTATCCGACCCCCCCGGGGCTTGCTGAAGGCGCGCATTGGGTTGCCGTCGAACAGCCGGCCCTGCCTCGCAACTTGCGCTTCCCGCTGCCCGCTGGGTTGATCGGCAATGCCCGAGTAATGGAACGGTGCGATATGCAAGCCTTTCTCCTCGAAGAAGGAGCCATCAACAACTGCCCGGATGGAACGGTTGTAGGGGTTTCCTCGGTGACGGTGGTCGAAACCTTCGCCTTCGGGTTGCGTCGTGTGGCGGTGCCGGTCTTCAACCTGCCGCCTGCCCATGGCGAGCCGGCACGCTTCGGCATTATGGTGGAGGGTGCGCCGGTGGTCATCGACACCTCGGTCGATCCCCAGAACGGTTACCGAATATTCGCCAGCGTCAGTAATGCCAGCCAGCTTGTCGAGCTCCTGTCTGCGACGACCACTTTCTGGGGCACGCCCGGCGATCCACGCCACGACAATGCGCGTGGCTGGAACTGCGTCTGGCTGGAATCTCATGGGCCTTGCGAACGGCCGGCGAACCTCGGCGATCCCTCGTTCCTGCGAATGCCCGTGCAGTGCTCAAGTCCGCTGGATTTCGGCATGGAATTGGAACCGTGGAACGTGCCAATCGGCAGCGAGGTCGCCAAGGTATCCTTCGCGAGCGAACCCCTTCAGGGCTGCAATCGAGTTCCCTTCTCTCCTTCCGTTGAAGCGTCCCCTACTAGCAGGAACGCGGAGAAGCCGAGCGGCCTTGACTTCCAGCTCGACATGCCCAATGCGGGATTGCTCAACAAGGACGCGATCTCTGAAGGGCAGGCGAAGAAGGTTGAAGTGACCCTTCCCGAGGGGATGACGGTCAATCCTTCGCAGGCGGAGGGTCTTGGCGCCTGCAGTCCCGCGCAGTACGCGCAGGAGAAGTTCGACTCGGCGCCGGGCGCGGGGTGCCCTGAGTCATCGAAGATCGGGAGCGTTGACATCACCACGCCGCTGCTGGACGAGGAAGCACATGGTTCGGTCTATGTGGCGGCGCCGTACGACAACCCGTTCGACTCACTGCTGGCGCTGTACATGGTCGCGAAGATCCCGGCGCGGGGCATCCTCGTGAAACAGGCCGGCGAGGTCAGGCTGGACCCCAATACCGGCCAGATCACGACCACCTTCGACGATCTGCCGCAAATCCCGTTTGAAACCTTCAAGCTGAGCTTCTTCGGCGGGGATCGGGCGCCGCTGGTGATGCCTTCGCAGTGCGGGAGCTACGACATCGTCACGAGGTTCACGCCCTGGCATGCCGCTGATCCAGACAACCCGCTGGCCAGTGAGGTCATCACCAAGACCACCCCGTTCACGGTCGACCAGGGGTGCCCGAGCGGGCCGCCGCCGTTCGCGCCGGATTTCGTCGCTGGCACCGAAAGCAACTCCGCCGGTGGCTACTCGCCCTTTACCGCCCGCCTCACCCGCAATGACGGCGAACAGGAGTTCAGCCGCTTCTCGATGAAGCTGCCGAAGGGTGTGATCGGCAAGCTTGCCGGGATCCCCTTCTGCCCTGAGGCCGCGATCAGCGCCGCGCGGGCGCGGACGGGGCCGAACGGGGGCCAGGAAGAGATGGACGCCCCGAGTTGCCCCGACGCTTCTCAGATCGGGCGCACGCTCGTCGGTGCAGGTGTCGGTCCCGCCCTCAGCTACGCGCCGGGGAAGCTCTACCTCGCCGGGCGGTACCAGGGGTCCAAGCTCTCGATTGTCGCCATCACCACGGCCAAGGTCGGTCCGTTCGACCTCGGCACGGTCGTCATCCGCCAGGCTCTGAAGGTCGATCCGGAGACTGCCGAAGTCTCGACCGACGGCTCGCGATCGGACCCGATCCCGCACATCCTGCAGGGGATCGTCACCCACGCCCGCGACATCCGCATCTACGTCGACCGCAAGAACTTCGTCCTCAACCCGACGAGCTGTGCGCGGATGACCGCGAGCGCGACCGTGGTCGGTTCCGGCGTTGACTTCGGCGCCTCCGGCGATGACCAGCCTGTCGACGTCTCCTCGCCCTTCCAGGCCGCCGACTGCGCCAGCCTCGGCTTCAAGCCGAAGTTGAAGCTGACGCTTAAGGGCGGCACCAAGCGCAGCGACACGCCCAGGCTGAGAGCCGTCCTCAGGGCCCGTAAGGGCGATGCGAACATCGGCCGGGCGCAGGTGACCCTGCCGCGGTCGGAGTTCCTGGAACAGGCTCACATCCGCACCGTCTGCACGCGGGTCCAGTTCAGGGCGGGGGAGGGCAACGGCGCTAAGTGCCCGAAGGGATCGGTCTACGGTCGTGCGACGGCGATCTCGCCCTTGCTCGACGAGCCGCTGAAGGGCCCGGTGTTCCTGCGCTCTTCGGACAACGAACTCCCCGACCTGGTCGCGGCGCTGCACTCGAGCAAGGTCGACATCAACCTCGTCGGCCGGATCGACTCGCTCAACGGGCGCATCCGCAACACCTTCGAGTCGGTGCCGGACGCGCCGGTGACGAAGTTCGTGCTCGAAATGCAGGGGGGCAAGAAGGGGCTGATCGTCAACAGCACCAACATCTGCAATGGGAAGCACCGGGCGATCGCCGACTTCAAGGGGCAGAACGGCCGCCACAGCCTTCTCCGCCCGCTGGTGAAGACGAGCTGCAAGCGCTAGGCCCGAATCGCCCTATTTCGGCATGTGGGCGTCAAGTTGACGTTTTGTTAGCCGATACCCATGTCTATGATGCCGCGGATGCCTTTGCCCCCCAGCCGCAGGTCCGCGGCCGGCGTGCTCGGGGCGATCGTCCTCGTGGCGGTCGCTCTCCTGTCGCTGCCAGGCAGCGCCACTACCGCCGGCAAGATCGTCATCTACGGGTCCAACAAGGGCTCGACCCTGGTCCTGCACAAGAAGCACGGCAAGATCATCGTCAGGGGCAGGATGGGCCATCGCCGGCCACGCGGCTGTCACTTCCGGCGCGGTCGCCGCGTCGCCGTCTGCAACCCGCGGCATAAACGCGTGATCGAAATCAAGATGGGGCGCAGGGGGGACTTCGTCCGGGTCAAGGAGAAGATGCCGATGCCCGTCGTCGTCTACCTCGGCGCCGGCTCGGACAAGTTCATCGGCAACGCCGAGCGGGACATCTGCTTCCCCGGCGGCGCCCGCCGCAACCGCTGTGTCGGCCGCGGCAACAACGACGTCTGCATCACCGGCCCACGGAACAGCGACTGCGTCGGCGGCGGCGGCAACGACTTCTGCCGCCACGGCACCGGCAGCGACGGCTGCTGGGGCGGCCGCGGCCAAGACATCTGCATCATGGGCCCGGGTCAGGATGGCTGTCATGGCGGCCCTGGCAACGACCGTCTCTACGGCGGTCCACAGCCCGATCAGCTCTACGGCGGCCCTGGCTACGACTACTGCAACGGCCAGCGAGGCTGGGGTCGGTCACACAACTGCAACGCCGGACCGCGACGCTGAAAAAGAAAGGCGCCCGACCGGGCGCCTCTCTCCAAGGAAACAACATGATTCGCACCTCGGATCAGATCTGATCCGAGGCCGCTGTTCAAATCTGCGGGTGATTCGGCGCCGATTTGAACAAGAAGGAGTGCGCGGAGCGGTGCAATTTCCCTGGAAGCGAGAGATCGCTGGCCGATCGCGTGTTTAGTTCAGCGGCGCGTCAGTTCTGTGGGCGAGAACGCCTGGGAGAACTCTCAGCGCGTCGACAAGGCACATCGAGAGGGACAGGTCGCCGGTCATCTCGAGCTGGCCGGCGGGACCCCCATTCATCTGGCGTAGCCATGCAAAGACGGAGCCTGAGGCAGATGCTCGGGTATCGCCGTCCAGACGAGAGGTACAGGAGACGATCCTTCCTCCCTTGACTCCAAGAATTACTCCGGCCGTGGTGGGTGATGAGCCTCCGTTCATCTCCACCGTCAATCGGCACAGACCATTAGGGCTAGGGTCGAGCTTGACCAGAGGGACGGCGAGCAAAAACGCACCCTCGACATCGAGGCGGCCCACCTGGGGAGTCACGTCCGCGGCGTACTTCCGCTCCCACGCTACCGCTGAGGTAAGAGGAACGACCGCCTGGCGCAACCAGGTGGTAGGACCGTATGGAGTGCCGCGACCCTCGCCGGCCTGCGGCTCGACCAGCCGCGCGCTCCGCATGGTGCTCAGTTTCCGCTCGAGCGTCGGGTAGCTGATCTTGGAGATCAACAGGTTGAGTTCGGTCAGCGATAGGGGGCGTGCCGCCACGGCACGCACGATCTTCGAAGACCAACCCCCGGCCAGCGCCTTGATCGCGCTCTTCGCCGCCGTGCTCCCCAGCAGAATTGGTCCGTCGGGCGATACCAGCAGCCATTCCTGCAGAAGGGCTGCGACCTTCAAGAGGGAATCTCCGGCCGGGGTTATCGAGTAGAGGGCGGTAGCCGGAAATTCGTTCGTACGTTGCCTTTCGAGTACGCCCAGCTCCTGAAGTGTCCGGGTGTAAAGGCGCATCGTGCTCTCAGGCGGAGAACCAACTGCGCGATGGAGATCGAGGAGACCCTTCGGCTCCCCCTGCAAGGCTTTGAGGATGTGAACAGCCAGTGGCGCCGCAAGCAGGGAGAGGGCTTTTGTCCCCGCCCGCATCATGTCGACTTCCTGTCCAGACGGGCGTTGACCATTCTTTCCCCCGGTGCAATTTGTTGCGCGTCAGTAGCGTCACCATGCCACACCTCGGTACAGCCCGGTACTCACTGCGAGTGACAACTTGCGCTTGTCAATTCACTACAGGGAGAGGCTTCTAAAGCCCCATCGTCTTGCCGATGATCTCTTTCATGATCTCGTCGGTGCCGCCTCCGATCGGACCTAGGCGGGCGTCGCGGACCGCTCGCTCGATGCCGTACTCGCGCATGTAGCCGTAGCCGCCGTGGATCTGGAGGGACTGGTCGGCGATTTCTAGGAGGGCGCGTTGAGTTAGGAGCTTGGCCATCGAGACCTCTTGGATGCAGTCGTGGCCTTCGTGGAAGAGGCGGAGGCCGTTGTAGGTGAGGGCGCGGGAGGTCTCGGCGAGGGTTGCCATCTCCGCGACTTGGTGGCGGATCGCCTGGAACTTGCCGATCGGGCGGCCGAAGGCTTCGCGCTCGCCGGCATAGGCGACGGTGATCTCGATCAGGCGCTGCATCGCGCCGACGGCTCCGATCGCCATCAGCAGCCGCTCCCAGGCGAAGTTGGCCATGATCAGCTTGAAGCCGCCGTTCTCCTCGCCAAGGAGGTTCTCGGCCGGGACTTCGACGTCGGTGAAGGAGATTTCGCCCGTGTCGGAGGAGTGCCAGCCCATCTTCTCCAGCTTGCGGCTGACCTCGTAGCCGGGCATCTCGCGCTCGAGGACGAGGAAGGAGATCCCCCCGTGGCCGCCCTCCTCGCTGGTCTTGCAGGCGCAGACGAGGAAGTCGGCGCGGACGCCGTTGGTGATGAAGGTCTTGGCGCCGTTGACGACGTAGGTGTCGCCGTTGCGCTTGGCGGTGGTGGTGAGGGAGGCGACGTCGGAGCCGGCGCCGGGCTCGGTGATCCCGAGGGCGCCGATCTTCTCGCCGGCGATCCCGGCGGGGAGCCACCGCTGCTTTTGCTCCTCGGTGCCGAACTTGAAGATCGGCGGCATCGCGATCGAGGTGTGGGCGTTGAGCCCGGCGGCGACGCCGCCCGATCCGCCGGAGCGGGCCAGCTCCTCGACCCAGACGGCGTCGTGGAGGTGGGTGCCGCCCTGACCGCCCAGGTCCTCGGGGAACTTGAGACCGAGGAAGCCGAGCTCGGCGCAGCGGGAGTAGAGCTCGCGCGGAAATTCCCGCGCCGCCTCCCACTCGTCGACGTTCGGCGCGATCTCCTTCTGGACGAAGCGAGAGACGGTCTGGCGCAGCTCCTCGTGCTCCTCGCTGAAAGGGGGGAGGGTGGCGCGGGCGCCGGAATCCTTGACGACGGTCATGGGGAAGTTCCGGTCATCGCACGAAGTTGGTGCTATAACGTTGCAGACAACGCATTTCTTGTACCAACTTTCTTGTTAGCGTGGAGGCATGAGGCGAAAGATGTGGACCGACGAGCGATTGAACGACCGATTCGACAGCCTGGACAGGGGCCTGGAAAGGGTCGATCGTGATGTCCGTGACTTTCGGACGCTGATGATCCAGCTCTGGGGCTCGACGATCATCGGGTCCATCGGTGTTATCGCCACGCTGGTGGTGACCCGCTGACCTACAGCCCGTAGCTGCGCCCGATCACGTCGAGCATGACCTCGTCGGTTCCGGCGCCGATGCGGTTGAGGCGGACGTCGCGGTAGGCGCGCTCGATCTCGTACTCCTTCATGTAGCCGTAGCCGCCGAGGATTTGGATGCACTCGTCGGCGACCTCGCAGCCGACCCGCGAGGCGAAGAGCTTGGCCATCGTGATCTCGCGCACCGGGTACTCGCCGTTGCCGAAGCGCCAGGCGGTCGCGTAGGTGAACTGCTTCGCCGCCTCGGTCTTGGTCGCCATCTCGGCGAACTTGTGGCGGATCGCCTGGAACTTGCCGATCGAGCGGCCGAAGGCTTCCCGCTCCTTCGCGTACTCGAGGGTCTTCTCGATCATCCGTTCGCAGCCGGCGTGGGAGCCGGCGGCGGCGACCAGCCGCTCGCCCTGGAGCTCCCAGGCGATGTGGTAGAAGCCCTTGCCGACCTCGCCGAGGACGGCGTCGGCGGGGACGCGGACGTCTTCGAAGGCGAGTTCGCCGGTGTCGGAGGCGTGCATCCCCATCTTCTCCAGCTCGGCGGAGACGGTGAAGCCGGGGACCTTCTCGCCCTTCTCGTCGCGGAGGTCGACGACGAAGAGGGTGATCCCGGCGTGGCGCTCGCTCGGGTCGGTCTTGCAGACGAGGACGATGAAGTCGGCCCGCGGCCCGTTGGTGATGAAGGTCTTGGAGCCGTTGATCACGTATTCGTCGCCGTCGCGGATCGCGGTCGTGCGGATCCCGG
>Ga0126305_10000083_pt1 | contig 39223 bp, 44 predicted proteins | sample Plot26_FD_92536 | JGI IMG/M metagenome (GOLD analysis project Ga0126305, IMG submission 92536) | Serpentine soil microbial communities from UC McLaughlin Reserve, CA, USA - Plot26 | ecosystem: Environmental > Terrestrial > Soil > Grasslands | place: USA: UC McLaughlin Reserve, Lake County... | reverse complement strand
GGGAAACACCTCTTCCCATTCCGAACAGAGCAGTTAAGCCACTCTGCGCCGATGGTACTTGGGGGGCAACCCCCTGGGAGAGTAGGTCGCCGCCGGTTCTTCATTGAGCGGTCCGCGCCAGGGATTGGCGGGGGCTGCGGTGCCCAATTCGCGGCGCGCTCCGCCCTCGTCGAGCAGCTTGCGTAGCGCTGCTACGCGGCGCCGCTCGCCGAGAACGGATCGCTTGCGACTCGGACCCCTCGCGATCGCGCCAATCCCTGGCGCGGACCGCGGAACAACCCTGATTCCTCTAGGAGGTTGCAGTTAGCGCTACGCGCGCTCGTGCGGGTTCGTGCGGGGGGGTCGGCGGGGCGGTCCGCGCAACCCTGGCGAGTTCTCCCAACGGGCTCCAGCCCGTACTCGCCGAGGGTTGCGAAGTCGATTAGGAGGTCTGCGGCGTCGGTCAGCCGGTTGGTGATTTTGGTCTTCGAAGCGAACATGGGTTCGTACTGTAGGTACCCCCCCGGACGGCTTGATGAAACTGCAATCGGGGTTGCAGGAGTGGGGTGTAAATGGCTCTAGAAAGCCAGGTGCTCAGCCTTCGGTGCTGAAGCGATCGACCAGCTTTGCGGTCAGGGCGGGCCTCTCTACGTTGGGAGAATGGCCGGCGCCGGCGATCAGGTGGGTCTGCGCGTCAGGGACCGTGGACTTGTACTGATCTAGGGCGCGTTGGGGGTCGTTCACCAGCTGCTCCTCAGCGCCCATCAGAACCATCAGTGGCTTTCCCGTTGCCTTCATCCGCTGGTCCAGCGACTCCTCGTGGAGGAAGTGGTCGTTGCCCTGGGGCGAGTCGTCGTAGGCCGTATAAGTCATTCGCTTCAGGTCCTCGACGAAGGCATCGGGCACGTCATAGCCAGGCGCGAAGGCGACCTCGAGGCCGTCGCGTACCGAGAAGTCCGGCTTCGCCTGCCAGAGGACCTCGCCGAGGACCGGCGCGAAGGAAAGGGCGGCGCTGAGGCCGAAGCCGTCGTCGTAGGTGTTGTCGGGTGGCATGTCGATGATCACCGGCCGGGCGACCAGTTCCGGGCTCTGTTCGCTGAGGGCGACAACGACGGCGCCGCCGAGGCTGTGGCCGACGACGGTCGCGTCACTCACCCGCAGGCGCTCGAGAGCCTCGGCAACCACCTTCGCCTGGTTCGGTGGCGTGTATCCCTCGCGCGGCTTTTCCGAGCCGCCGTGCCCGAGCAGGTCGATCGTGATGACGCGATGGTTTCGCTCCAGCAGCGGGACCATCCCGTCCCACCAGTCCATCGCACACGTGTAGCAATGGAGGAGCACGATCGGGGAGCCGCCGCGGGGGTTGTGGTCGACCAGCTGGAGGTCGCCGTCGGGAAGGTCGAAGATGCGGCCGCCGGTGACGGTGGTCTCCGCGTCCTTGGTCTTGCCGTTGACCCAGAGCGCGTTCAGGCCCAGCAGCGCGAGCAGCGCCACGACCACCGCGATCCCGACCTTCAGCCGCCTCCCCATTACGGTCGTTACCCTAGCCGGAACGATGGAGAAATTCGTGATCCAGGGCGGCGTTCCCCTTTCTGGGGAAGTGGCCGTCGCCGGCAACAAGAACGGAGCTCTGCCGATCCTCGCCGCCTGCCTGCTGACGGAGGAGGAGGTGCTGCTGCACCGGGTGCCGCGGATCCGCGACACCGAAGCGCAGATCGCCCTGCTCGAGAACCTCGGCGTCGAGGTCGCCTGGGTCGGCGACAACAGCGTCCAGCTCTGCGCCCGCGAGGTCGCGGGCGCCGCCGTCGACGAGGAGCTCTCGGGCAAAATTCGGGCTTCGTTCCTGCTTGCCGGTCCTCTTCTCGCTCGCTTCGGCGAGGCGAGGATGCCGCCGCCGGGGGGCGATTTCATCGGCCGCCGTCGCCTCGACGCCCACCTCGACGCCTTCGAGGACCTCGGCGCCCGCATTGACGGCAGCCGCTGGATCGAGCTTTCGGCTCCGAACGGGCTCAGCGCCTGCGAGATCTTCATGGACGAGCCCTCGGTGATGGGCACCGAGAACGCGCTGATGGCCGCCGCCCTCTGCCCGGGGGAGACGCAGATCTCCAACGCCGCCTGCGAGCCGCACGTCCAGGACCTGGCTCGGCTGCTGACGAAGATGGGGGCCCGCGTCGAGGGCATCGGCTCCAACGTGATGACCGTCCATGGCGCCGAGGGTCTCGGTGGCGCCGAGCACTCGATCGGCGCCGATCACATCGAGGTCGGCAGCTTCATGGCATTGGCCGCGGCCACCGGTGGCGAGCTGCGGATCCGCGACGTCGATGCCGGTGACCTGACCATGGTCAGGCGGCAGTTCAAGCGACTCGGTCTGCGCTCGGAGATCGACGGCGGCGACATGCTGGTTCCCGCCGGTCAGCACCTCCAGGTCGAATCCGACCTCGGTGACGCGATCCCGAAGATCGAGGACGGCCCCTGGCCGGCTTTCCCCGCCGACCTCACCTCGATCGCGCTCGCCCTCGCCACGCAGGCCGAAGGCGAGGTCCTGATCTTCGAGAAGATGTTCGAGAACCGACTCTTCTTCGTCGACAAGCTGGTCGCGATGGGCGCTCGGATCACGCTTTGCGATCCCCACCGGGCGATCGTCAGCGGTCCGAGCCGGCTTCATGGCGAGCGCGTCTCCAGCCCCGACATCCGCGCCGGGATGGCGATGCTCATCGCCGCCTGCGCGGCGGAGGGGACCTCGGAGATCGGCGAGATCCGCCAGATCGACCGCGGCTACGAGCAGATCGACGAGCGCCTGCGCGGGCTCGGCGCCCAGATCGAACGGGTTTCTGCGGAGGTCCCTGCCTAGCAGGGGTTTTCTTCCTGCTCTCGTAAGGTCGCCCCGATGATCCACCCGATTCCGCCAGGAACGCGAGATGTGCTGCCCGACGAGATGCGCGAGCTGCGCAAGCTCCAGCGCGCTCTGATGGAGGTCTTCGAAGAGCGCGGCTACGGGGAGGTGGCGACGCCGTCGATCGAGTATGACGAGGTGATGGCGCGGGCCGACGGCCCCGCCCGCAGCTCCTACCGGTTCTTCGACGAGAGCGGCGAGCTGCTGGCCCTGCGCTCCGACATGACCGTGCCGATCGCGCGGCTGGTGGCATCGCGTTTCGCGGCGGGAGAGCCGCCGTTCCGGTTTAGCTATCTCGCCGGCGGCTTTCGCGCCGTACGCCCGCAGAGCGGTCAGATGCGCGAGTTCGTCCAGGCCGGCGTCGAGCTGATCGGCGCAGCCCCCGGCGAGGGGACGGTCGAGGTGGTCGAGGTCCTCGAGGCGGCGCTCGACGCCGCCGGCCTCGGGCGGGCGGTGATCGGCCTCGGCGACGCCGACCTCTACCGGCAGCTGCTCGAGGAGCTTGGCATCGACGGCGAGGCGCGCGATTCGATCCTCGTCAGCTTGGCCACACACGACCTGGTGGGCCTCGAGCAGAAGCTCCTCGACGCCGGCATCGGGCCCGAGCAGGCACAGACTTGCGTGCGGTTGACCCAGCTACGCGGCGGCAGCGAGGTGCTGGAGCAGGCGCACGGCATCGGGGGAGCGGCCCTCGAGCGGGCAACGGACCGACTCAGCGAGACCTATGAGGAGCTGCAGCGGCGCGGTGCCGCCGATCGGGTGCAGATCGACCTCGGCCTGCTGCGGGAGCTCGGCTACTACAGCGGCGCGATCCTCGAGGTCTACGACCCCGCCCTCGGACGGGTGCTCGGCGGCGGCGGCCGCTACGACGGCCTGATGGCGCAGTTCGGGCTGGATCTCTCCGCCGCCGGCTTTGCCCTCTACCTGGACCGCGTCCACACTGCTCAGCTCGAGGAGGCACGCCGTGGCTGACGGGCCGCTGAAACTGGCGGTGCCCCGCGGCGCCCTCTTCGGCGAAACGCTCGACCTCCTCGACGCCGCCGGCGTCGATACCTCGGAGCTGCGCGGAGACTCTCGTTCGCTGATCTTCGAGGCCTCGGGGATGGTCCTGGTGACGATGCGCCCATCCGACGTGCCGACCTATGTCGAGTCCGGAGCCGCCGACGTCGGCATCACCGGCAAGGACGTCCTCCTGGAGCAGGCCGACCGGGTCGTCTACGAGCTGCTCGACCTCGGTTTCGGCCGCTGCCGGATGGTTCTGGCGGCGCGGACGGGCAACGATCGCCTCGGCGAAGCCCAGCGGCGGTTGGGGATGATGCGGATCGCGACCAAGTACTCGCGAATCGCCGAGGACTACTTCGAGTCAACGGGTCGCCAGGTCGAGCTGGTCGAGGTCAAGGGCTCGGTTGAGCTGGCGCCGCTTGTCGGACTGGCCGACGGCATCGTCGACCTCGTCGCCACCGGCAGGACCATGGAAGAGAACGAACTCGAGGTGCGCGAGGAGATCCTCGAGTGCACTGCTCGCTTCGTCGCCAACCGGGTCGCCCACAAACTGCGGGCGGCGGAGATCGATGAGCTGACCGCGAAGCTGCGCGAGGCGAGTAGCGGGTGAGGGCGCGGCGCTTCGAGTGGGAAGGCCCGGTCGATACCGCCTCGGCGCTGCGTGGGTGGGCGAGCGAGCTGACGCCTCCGGTCGACGTGGAGGAGATCCTCGACGAGGTGCTGACGCGGGGGGATGAGGCGGTTCTGGAGCTGACCGACCGCTTCGACTCTCCCGGCGCCGGGCTCGAATCGCTGCGAGTCGACCCCGACGATGCCGCCGCGGCGCTAGCCGTGCTCGAGCCCGAGTTGCGCGAGGCGATGGAGGCCGCTGCCGCCAACATCCGCGCGGTCGCCGAGCCGCAGATCGGCGAGGAGCGGACGGTCGAGCTGCCCGCCGGTCAGAGTGTCCGCCTGCGCGAAGTCCCGGTCGGCGCCGCCGGCGTCTACGCCCCCGGCGGGCGCGCCGCGTATCCCTCTTCGGTGCTGATGTGCGCGATTCCGGCGCAGGTCGCCGGCGTCAAGCGGGTCGCGGTCGCCTCGCCGCCCGGACCAGACGGCCGCGTCCACCCGCTCGTCCTCGCCGCCGCGGCGCTCTGCGGGGTCGAGGAGATCTACGCGATGGGGGGGGCGCAGGCGATCTTCGCCCTCGCCTACGGGACCGAGACGGTCGCACCGGTGGACGTCATCGCCGGCCCCGGCAATGCCTGGGTTCGGGAAGCCAAGCGCGCCGTCTACGGCCAGGTCGGGATCGACTCCCTCGCCGGTCCCTCGGAGCTGATGTTGATCGCCGGCCACGACACCGATCCCGACTGGGCCGCGCTCGACCTCTGCGCGCAGGCCGAGCACGGGCCGGAGAGCCCCTTGGTCGCGGTGGCGGTCGAGGAGCAGGTGCTCGACGCGATCGCCGCGGCTACTGAAGCGGCCGCCGCCGCACGCCCGAGCGTCAGCGACGCCGCTCTGGCGCTGGTCCAGGTCCCCGAGACGGAGGCGGCGCTCGCGCTCGCGAACGCCTACGCGCCCGAGCACCTGGAGCTGCTGGAGACCGACGCTGCCCTCCTCTCTGATCGCGCCGTCACCGCCGGTTGCGTCTTCGTCGGTCGTCACGGAGCGACCGCCTTCGGCGATTACCTCGCGGGCTCCAACCACGTGCTGCCGACCGGCGGGGCGGGGCGATACGCCGGTCCGCTCGGTCCCGGTTCCTTCCGCCGCCGCATCTCCAACGTCGAGATCGACGGCGCCGCGGGGGCGCTGGCCCCGCACGTGAACGCGCTTGCAACCGCCGAGGGCTTCCCGGTCCACGGCGAGTCAGCGATGATTAGGCGATGAGCAGAACCTCAGAGAAGCAGCGACAGACGGCGGAGACGCAGATCCGGCTCTCCCTCGACCTCGACGGTGGGGAGGCGAGCGCGGAGACCGGCGTCGGCTTTCTCGACCACATGCTGGACCTCCTGGCCCGGCACGGTCGCCTCGGGCTGAAGGTGGAGGCCGAGGGCGATCTTGAGACCGGTGCTCACCACACCGTCGAGGACGTCGGCATCGTCTTCGGACAGGCGCTCGATGAGGCGCTCGGCGACCGTGCCGGGATCCGCCGCTACGGCTCGGCCCTGGTGCCGATGGACGAGTCCCTGGCCGAGTGCGCGATCGACATCTCCGGACGCCCCTACTGCGACTTTGCCGCCGACCTGCCGGTCGTCTCGATCGCCGGCTTCGACAGCGAGCTCGCCGAGGAGTTCTTCCGCGCCGTCGCCAACAGCTCCAAGCTCACCCTCCACATCTGGGTCCGCTCCGGCACTAACGCCCACCACATGATCGAGGCCTCGTTCAAGGCGTTCGCCCGCGCCCTGCGCGTCGCCGTCTCGATCGACCCCGAGGAGAGCGGCGTCCCGTCAACCAAGGGGACGCTGAGCGAATGAGCGCCCGGATCGCGATCCTCGATTACGGGATGGGCAACCTGCGCTCGGCCGAGAAGGCGCTCGAGCACGTCGGTGTGACGGCGAAGATCAGCGGCGACCCGGACGAGGTGCAGGCGGCCGACGGGGTCATCCTCCCCGGTGTCGGCGCGATGCCGCGGGCGATGGAGCGGATTCGCGAGCTCGGCCTCGCCGAGCTGATCGCCGAGCGCCGCGAGGCGGGCGTGCCGATCCTCGGCATCTGCCTCGGGCTGCAGCTGCTGTTCGAGTCGACGACCGAGTTCGGCGGCTCCGACGGCCTCGGCCTGCTGGGCGGCCCGGTCGAGGCGCTCGAGGCCGAGGGGCTCAAGGTCCCGCACATCGGCTGGGCGCCGGTCGAGTGGGGGCGGGAGTCCCGGCTGACCGAGGGGATTCCCTCCGGCACCCCGTTCTACTTCGTCCACTCCTTCGCGCCGCGGCCGAGCGCCGAGGACCTCTTGGGCAGCGCCGAGTACGGCAGTCGGTTCGCCTGCGCGGCGCAGCGCGACAACGTCTTCGGTGTCCAGTTCCACCCCGAGAAGTCCAGCTCCGCGGGGCTGCGTCTGCTCTCCAACTTCGCCGGCATCTGCGTCTCCGCGCCCGTCGCCGGCTGATCGGCCCGGCGTGATCCTCTATCCCGCGATCGACATCCGCGGCGGCCAGGCGGTCCGCCTCCTGCAGGGCGACTACGAGCGGGAGACGACCTACGACGCCGACCCGGTCGACGCCGCCAAGCGCTGGTGCGAGGAAGGGGCCGAGTTCCTCCACGTCGTCGACCTCGACGGCGCCAAGGCCGGGGAGCCGCAAAACCTCGAGGCGGTGCGCCGGATCGCGGCCGCGGTCGACTGCCCGATCCAGGTCGGCGGCGGCCTCCGAGAGCCCGGCTCGATCGCGGCGGTCTTCGAAGCCGGCGCCGAGCGGGTCGTGATCGGCACCGCCGCCCTGCGCGACCCCCAACTCCTCGAGGCGGCGATCGCGGATTACTGCGACCGCGTCGTCGTCTCGGTCGACACCCGCGGCGGCAAGGTCTCCCTGTCCGGCTGGACCGAGACCAGCGACGCCGAGGCGCCGACTGCGGTCGCAGAGCTCAGCGCCCGCGGCGTCCAGCGCTTCCTCTGCACCGCGATCGAGGTCGACGGGACTATGGAGGGCCCGGCGATGGGCGAGCTCAACAAAATCGCCGCCGCTACTTCAGCCCAGGTGATCGCATCAGGCGGCGTCGGTCAGCTATCCCATCTCGAACAACTAGCCCAGGAGAGCGCTCCCAACATCGAGGGTGCGATCGTCGGCAAGGCTCTCTACGAGAAGAAGTTCAGCGTGGCTGAAGGGCTTGAAGCTTTGCGGTAGGGAGGGACCGGACACCCTCCCCCAAAGACCGTCGCGCAGCTGGGATGGACTTATGGGCGCCCGCGTGACTTCTTGAGCCTTTGTGGGAGGGTGTCCGGTCCCTCCATCCACACGTCCCCAAACACGTGTTGAAGGAAGGTCCTGTGCCCCTCTCGCAAAGGCTCAAGAAGTCACGTTTGAGCCCGCCAATCCGCTCAGCTGCGCGACGGTCTTTGAGAGAGGGGCACAGGACCTTCCCTACCTCTACGCTTCTCCCATGGCCGTTCTAAAGCGAGTGATTCCCTGTCTCGACGTCAACGCGGGTCGTGTCGTCAAGGGCACGAACTTCGTTGGGTTGCGCGACGCCGGGGATCCGGTTGAGCTGGCGGAGCGGTATGACGCTGAGGGCGCGGACGAGCTGGTGTTCCTCGACATCACCGCCTCTCACGAGCAGCGGGAGACGATCGTTGAGCTGGCGCGACGGACCGCTGACAACGTCTTCATCCCGTTCACGATCGGCGGTGGCATCCGCTCGGTGCAGGACGCTCAGGCGGTGCTGGACGCCGGCGCCGACAAGGTCTCGGTCAACTCGGCCGCGCTCGCCCGGCCGGAGCTGCTGAGCGAGCTCGGCGACCACTTCGGCGCCCAATGCGTGGTGATCGCGATCGACGCCAAGCGCGAGGAGGACGGCAGCTGGGGCGTCTACGTCAACGGCGGGCGCAAGCGGGTCGACGGGCGCGAGGCGGTCGCCTGGGCGCGCGAGGCGGTCGAGCGCGGGGCGGGGGAGGTCTTGCTGACGAGCATGGATCGCGACGGCACCAACGACGGCTACGACCTTGAGCTCACGCATGCGGTTGCCGAGGCGGTGAGCGTGCCGGTGATCGCCTCCGGCGGCGCCGGTGAGCTCTCGCACCTCAGCGAGGCGATTTCCGAGGGCGGGGCCGACGCCGTCCTCTGCGCCTCGATCTTCCACTACGGCCACTACCGCGTGCGCGAGGCGAAGGAGCGGCTCGCCGCCGACGGCATCCCCGTGCGGCTCTGATCGATGGCTGACCCCGCCGAGGCGTTGCGCGACGCCCACCCGGAGCTGGAGGCCGTGCGGAAGCAGGCCGAGGAGCCCGTCTACCTGGTCGGCGGCGCAGTCCGCGACCTGCTGCTGGGCCGCCCGCGCGCCGACGTCGACCTCGTCGCCGTCGGAGACGCCGCGGCGCTCGCCGAGCGACTCGGGGGCGCTGCGGTCGAGCATGAGCGCTTCGGCACGGTCAAGGTCGAGGTGGAGGGACACGAGATCGATATCGCGACCGCGCGGAGCGAGAGCTACCCGGCGCCGGGGGCGCTGCCGGTGGTCGCTCCCGCCGATGACATCGAAGCCGACCTCGGCCGCCGCGACTTCACGATCAACGCGATGGCGATCCCGATCGACGGGGAGCCGCGCCTCGTCGACCCGCATGGAGGGGAGGGTGACCTCGAGGAGGGGATCCTGCGCGTCCTGCACCCGCGCTCCTTCGAGGACGACCCGACGCGGGCGATCCGCGCCGCCCGCTACGCCGCCCGCCTCGACTTCCGGCTCGATCCGGAGACCGAGGAGCTGCTCCGCAGGGCCGACCTCACCACCGTCTCGTCTGACCGCCGACGCTCGGAGCTGGAGCGGCTGGCGGGGGAAGCGACCGCCTGTCGCGGTTACGAGCTCCTCGCCGACTGGGGCCTGATCGAACTGCGCGACGGCGGGCTGGAGCTGATGCGATCGGTCGGCGACCTGTTCGACCGCGAGCACTGGGCGCAGTTCGCGCCGCGCGAGGAGGCGCTGATCTCGGCGGCGCTCGGCCCCCCCGGCGGCGAGGAGCTGCTGGCTTCGATGTGGCCGCCCAACCCCGGCGAGGGAGTCGAGCTTGCCGAGCAACGGGACCCGGTGGAGCTGGCCCTGGCGCGGGCGATGGGGGCCGACTGGATCGAGCACTACCTGACCGCATGGAGAAACGTGACGCTGGAGATCGACGGCAACGACCTGGTCGCGGCCGGGGTCCCCGAGGGCCCGGCGGTCGGTCGCGGCTTACGGGCGGCGCGCCGAGGTCGGCTCGAAGGCGAGGTATGGGGCCGCGACCAGGAGCTGGCGGCGGCATTGGAGGCGGCGCGTGGAGTGGCGTGAGCGCGACGGCGTCCGCTGGCTACAGGCCGAGCTGAACGGCGGAGGGGCTGCCTTCTCGACCCGCCTCGGCGGCATCAGCGAGCCGCCCTTCGACAGCCTCGACCTCGGGCTACTGACCGAGGACGACGAGGACGCCGTAAAGGAGAACCGCCACCGCCTCGCTTCTGCCCTCGGCTTCACCCCGGACCAAGTCGTCTTCGCCCGGCAGGTCCACGGGACGGACCTGATCGAGCACCCCACCGGGTTCCGTGGTTCCTTAGTCGGCTCAGGCACGACCAAGGAACCACGGAACGGCGTTCCGGAGGCGGATGGGCATGTCGTGCGCAGTTCTGGCCTGGCGCCGCTGGTCTTTGTTGCGGATTGCCTTCCGGTAGCGCTCTCTGGCCCTAGCGGGATGGCGATGGTGCATGCGGGATGGCGTGGGCTCGCCGCGGGCATCCTCGGCGCTGGCGCCGAGGCGGTGGGAGCTACCTCGGCGGCAATCGGGCCCGGGATCGGTCCTTGTTGCTACGAGGTCGGGGAGGAGGTCCTTGGCGCGTTCTCGGGGTTGGGCGACTCGGTTGCCGCCGGTCGCATGCTCGACCTGCCGGAGGTGGCGCGGCAGTTGCTCGCACGGGCCGGGGTGGAGGAGGTCGAGTCGGCAGGCCTCTGCACCAGCTGCGAGGAGGAGCTCTTCTTCTCCCACCGCCGCGACAGCGGCCGTACCGGCCGCCAGGCGGGGATCGCCTGGATCGAGGGCTAGATGGCGGAGCTGATCCACGACATCGACACGGCCAAGCTGGCCGAGAACCTCGAGGAGGCGAGGGCGATCGCCGGCGATCGCGCCGAGATCCTCGTCGCCACCAAGTACGTGCCGCTGGAGGAGATGGGCAAGCTGGCCGAGGCGGGGGTGAGGCTGGTCGGCGAGAACCGCCAGCAGGACCTCGCCGCGAAGCACGAGCGCTGGGGCGACGCCTTCGAGTGGGACTTCATCGGCAACCTGCAGAGCCGGAAGGTGAAGCAGGTCCTGCCGCTGTGCCGCCTGATTCACTCGGTCGCGACCGACTCGGTCCTGGCGCAGCTCGAGAAGCACGCCGACCCCGCGACCGAGGTCCTCATTGAGGTCAACGTCTCCGGCGAGGAGGGCAAGGGCGGCGTCGAGCCCGAGGAGCTGCCCGCGTTCATCGAGCGCGCCCCTGTCAGGGTGGCCGGGCTGATGACGATGCCGCCGTTCAGCCCCGATCCGGAGCATTCGCGGCCGTATTTCGCCCGCCTCGCCCGCCTCGCGGGCGCCCACGGGCTGAGCCGGCTTTCGATGGGCACCTCGCAGGATTGGCGCGTGGCGATCGAGGAGGGGGCGACGATCGTCCGGCTCGGACAGGCCCTCTTCGTGTGATTTCGCGCCACCCGGGTCAATAACAAGGAATAATCCGTAGAGGAGTCGGCCCCCAAAGGCCGAATCACGCTGCAGATATGGCTCTAAAAGACACTTGGCACCGCGCGCTCGTCTACTTCGGCCTCGCCGAGGACCACGACTACGGCCCCGAATACGAGGAAGACTTCGATCCCGAGACGGGGACCGAGGAAGTCTTCGAAGGCCGCCGCGAACGCGGCGAAGGCAGCAGCTCGGTGCGCCGCCTGCCGACCTCGCGCCGCCCGCGCCGCGACGAGATCGACGACATCTTCGCCGACGACGAGCCGATCGCCGCCGGCCGCACCCGGACCCTGCGCCCGGTCGACAACGGCGGCGACGGCGGCGACCTCCAGGTCCACCTCGTCATCCCCCGTAACTTCAACGACGCCCAGCAGGTCGCCGACCAGTTCAAACGCTCGGTGCCGGTGATCCTCAACCTGCAGACCGCCGACCACGAGCTCTCGAAGCGGATGATCGACTTCTGCTCTGGGCTCACCTACGCCCTTGACGGCGGCATGCAGCGAATCGCCGAGAAGATGTTCCTGTTGACGCCGCGCAACGTCGACGTCTCCGCCGAGGAAAAGGCCAGGCTCATCGACAAGGGCTTCTTCAACCAGTCCTGAGCGTCGGCGCTGGGTAGTCTGGCGCCATGAACGTCGGTTTCGTCGGGTCCGGCAGCATGGCCGCGGCTATTGCCCGTGGCTGGGCCGGGGAGTTCGAGCAGATGCTCTTCTCCGACAGCGGCTCCGGGCGGGCGCAAGCGCTCGCGGAGGAGCTGGGGGGAGAGGTGGCCTCCAACGAGGAACTCGCCGAGCGGGCCGACTTGGTCGTGCTGGCGGTGAAGCCGAACAAGCTGGAGGAGGTGGCGCCGGCGCTGAGCGAGGCGAGAGAAGTGGTCTCGGTCCTGGCGGTGGTGACGCTGGAGCGCCTGCGTGCGGCGCTTCCTTCTGCCGAGCACGTGCTCCGGGTGATGCCGAACGTCGGCGTCGAGGTCAGGCAGGGGGTTATGTGCGTCGCCGGCTCTCTCGGCGAGGAAGCCCGAGGCAAGCTCGCCCGCCTCGGCTGGGTTGTCGAGATTCCGGAGGACGCCTTTGACCAGGCGACGGCGGTGATGGGCTGCTCGCCCGCGTACTTCGCCCTCGTCGCCGAAGCCCTTGCCGATGCCGGTGCCGATGCCGGCCTCGACCCGACGCTCGCCCGTGACCTGGTTGCCGAGACCGCCGCGGGCACCGCCGCTCTGCTGCGCGAGCACGATCCCGCCGCGGTGCAGAAGGCGGTCGCCTCGCCGGGCGGCAGCACCGAGGCGGGGCTCGAGGCGCTGGACCGCGAAGGGGCACGAGCCGCCTTCGAGGCCGCAGTGGACGCCTCGTTGGCGAGGATGAAGGGGTGATCCCGCTGGCGCTCAACCGCGGCGACTTCGCCGACTATGTCAGCGCCCTCTTCGTCGTCTACACGATCCTCATCTTCATCCGGATCGTCGCTTCCTTCGTCCCGCGGATGCCCTACAACCCCTACCTGCGGGCGGTCCTCGATTTCGCCAACGAGGTCACCGATCCGTACCTCAACTTCTTCCGTCGCTTCCTGCGCCCGGTCGGCGCCGGCGGCGTTGCGCTCGACCTCAGCCCGATGGTCGCCCTGATCGTCCTCTTCGTCGCCCAAGCCCTGATCGTCGGCCTCGTCCGCGGGTGAGCGCCGCCGCTCGCGCCTGGGCCCTGGCGGGCATCCTCTGCGCCGTCGTGGTCGCCGCCGACCAGGCGGTCAAGGCACGGATCGAGTCCAGCCTCACCCTGGGCGAGGAAGTCGACGTGCTGGGGCCGCTGAGTCTCACTCTCACCCACAACAAGGGAGTCGCCTTCGGCCTCGCCGGTGGCGCCGGCCTCGGGCTCGTCCTCGTCACCGTGGCTGCCCTGGCGCTGATCGCCTTCGTCTTCAGCCGCGACCCCGGGAAGCCAGGGATGTGGGTCGCGGTCGGGTTGTTGGCCGGCGGCGCTCTCGGCAACCTGGTCGACCGGCTCGCGGCGGGCGAGGTGACCGACTACATCCACATCGGCTCCTGGCCGGCCTTCAACCTCGCCGACATCGCGATTACCGCGGGAGTCGTGCTGATGGTCCTGATCTACCTCCGCGACGCCGAGCCCGCGGGCGGCGATGGCTGAGCCGGCGCTGCAGATCGTCCACCTCGACGAGTTCCTCGCCGTGGTCGACAAGCCGGCCGGCCTCGTCGTCCATCCCGCTCCCTCTCACCAAGGGCCGACGCTGGTCGGCGAGCTGGCGGAGATCCTCGGTGGGGGCAGCGAACCGGAGCGGCCGGGGATCGTCCACCGGCTCGACAAGGGCACCAGCGGCCTCCTCGTCGTCGCCCGCGACGACGAGGCCCACGCGGCGCTGCAGGAGCAGGTTCGCGAGCGCGAGGTGGAACGCGTCTACCTGGCGCTAGCCGGCGGCCGGCTCGCCTCCCGCACCGGCACGATCGATGCCCCGATCGGCCGCGCTGCCCGCCAGCGGCACCGGATGGCGGTATCCGGCGCTGCCTCCCGCCAGGCCCGCACCCACTTCACCGCGCTCGAGCTGCTGCCGCGCGAGACGTACCTGGAGGCGCGGCTGGAGACGGGGCGCACGCATCAGATTCGCGCCCACTTCGCAGCGATCGGCCATCCCCTGACGGGAGATCCCACCTACGGCGGCGTCGTCCGCTACGGCCTCGAGCGCCAGTTCCTCCACGCCCACCGGCTCTCCTTCCAGCACCCCCAGACCGGCGAGCCGCTCAGCTTCACCTCGCCGCTGCCGGAGGATCTCGAGCGGGCGCTGGAGGCGGCCCACGCCGAATAGGCGCACCGCTCTACAATCGGCGGTCCAAACCAACCCCCGTCCGACGCGGAACCGGATCCTGCCTGGCCACCACCAGGTCCCGGCAAGCGGGGCGGGGCGCTTCGCCAAACCACGTAAGGAGAACACCAATGGAGGCTGGTACCGCATCGCCCCAGGCGGATCTGAGGGATCTGCTCGAGGCCGGAGTCCACTTCGGCCATCAGACGCGCCGCTGGAACCCGAACATGCGCCGTTTCATCTTCGGCGAGCTCGACGGGATCCACATCATCGACCTGCTGCAGACCGAGGCCCTGCTCGAGGACGCGCGCCGCTTCGTCGGCGAGCTCGCGAGCGGCGGCGGCACCGTCCTCTTCGTCGGGACCAAGAAGCAGGCCCGCGACACGGTCCAGGAATGGGCCGACAAATGCCGCATGCCCTACGTCAACAAGCGCTGGCTGGGCGGCCTCCTGACCAACTTCAACACGATGTCGGGCCGGATCTCCCGCCTGCACGAGCTCAACGGCTGGAAAGAGGAGGGCAAACTCGACCTCCTCCCGACCAAGGAGCGGATGGGCATGGAGGCCGAACTCGCGAAGCTGGAGTTCAACCTCGGCGGCGTCCGCGACATGGACCGCCTGCCCGACGCCGTCTTCGTCGCCGACCTCAAAACCGAGGAGATCGCGGTCAACGAGGCGGCGCGCCTGCGGATCCCGATCATCGGTCTCGTCGACACCAACTGCGACCCGACCCCGGTGGATTACGTGATCCCGGGCAACGACGACGCGATCCGCTCCTGCGAGCTGGTGATCGGCACGATCGGCAAAGCGATCGAGGACGGCTCCTCCGCCTGGCGCGTGCAGGAGGAGAAAAGGATCGCCGAAGAGATGGAGCGGCGGAAAAAAGACGAGGAAGAGCGGAAGAAGCGCGAGGAAGAAGAGAAAGCCCGCGTCGAAGCCGAGGAAGCGAAAAAAGCAGCCGAGGACGCTCAGAAAGCCGCGCAGGCGACTGCGGCGGCGCAGCAGAAAGCGCAGCAGGTTCAGGGGCAGCCGCCGCGACAGCAGCAGGCTCAGGGACAGACGGCCCAGGGACCGGGCGCTGGGGGCGCGGGTCCTGTCTCCGATACGGCCCCCCCGCAAAAAGGCGGGGGTCCCGCATCGTCGCCACCCGCGCCAGAGGCGGATAAGGCTGAGGCTCCGACCGCGGAGAAACCAGCTCCGACCGTGGCGGGGGAGCAGCCCGCCGCTGGAGATGCCCAGCCGTCCGAGGAGCAGCCTCCGGCGCCGCCCGCCGAGAGCGCGGAGGCCGCTGCGAGCACCGAGGGTGAGAAAGCTGAGAGCGAGGAGGGCTCCAAATGAGCATCACTGCTGCTGACGTGAAGGCGCTCCGGGACCGCACCGGGGCGGCGATGATGGACGCGAAATCCGCGCTCGTCGAGGCCGACGGCGACGTCGACCGCGCGGTCGAGCTGCTGCGGGTGAAGGGCCAGGCCTCCGCCGCCAAGCGCGAAGGCCGTGGCACCAGCGAGGGCGTGATCGCCTCTTACATCCACGCCAACGACAAGGTCGGGGCGATGGTCGAAGTCCAGTGCGAGACCGACTTCGTCGCCCGCAACGAGGAGTTCAAAGTCTTCGCCTACCAGGTGGCGCTGCACGCCGCCGCGACCGCTCCCCAGTTCGTCTCCACCGAGGAAATCCCCGAGGAGGACCGCGAGGCCGAAAAACGGGTCTTCGAAGAGAAGGCGAAGGAAGAAGGCAAGCCCGACAACGTGGTCGAGAAAATCGTCCAGGGCCAGCTCGACAAGTGGGCCGGAGAAGTGGCGCTGCTCGACCAGACCCATGTCAACACCGAGAAGCACGACTCGAAAACGATCGAGGAGCTGCGCCAGGAGCTGGCGGCGAAAACGGGCGAGAACATCCGCGTCGCCCGCCTCGCCTATTTCCGCGTCGGCGAATAGAGTCATCCGCAGTGACTGACTCCGCCGAGCCGCGCTTCGGGCGCATCCTGCTGAAGCTCTCCGGCGAGGCCCTGATGGGCAGCCAGGACTTCGGCACCGATGCCGCTGAGGTCGATCGGATCGCCCGCCAGGTTGCGGCGGTCCGTGACCGCGGCGTCGAGGTCGCGATCGTGGTCGGCGCCGGCAACATCTACCGCGGCCTCGACGGCGCCGCCGGCGGCATGGACCGGGCGACCGGCGACTACATGGGGATGCTGGCGACGGTCTTGAATGCGCTCACCCTGCAGGACGCCCTCGAGCGGCTCGAGCAAAACACGCGGGTGATGTCGGCGATCGAAGTGCAGGAGGTCGCCGAGCCCTACATCCGCCGTCGCGCGATGCGCCACCTGGAGAAGGACCGCGTCGTCATCTTCGCCGCCGGCACCGGCAACCCGTTCTTCACCACCGACACGGCGGCGGCGCTGCGGGCGCTGGAGATCCACGCCGAGGCGATCTTGATGGCGAAGAACGGGGTGGAGGGGGTCTTCGACTCCGATCCCGCGACCAACCCCGAGGCGAAGTTCCTCCCCGCGATCACCCACAGGGAGGCGATCGAGCGCGGCCTCAAGGTGATGGACTCAACCGCGCTCTCGCTCTGCATGGACAACGACCTGCCGATCTACGTCTTCAACATGGGCGACGAGCAGAACATAGATAGGATCGTTTGCGGCGAAAAAGTGGGGACGCTGGTGTCGAGCGCTCCCGCCAACTGACGAGGACGGGACCCCAGTGGAGCTGATCGACGAACTGCTCGTGGACGCGAAAGACCGGATGGCCAAATCGGTCGAATCCAGCCGTGGCGAGCTCGCCACCGTGCGGACCGGCCGCGCCTCGCCGCACCTGCTCGACCGGATCATGGTCGACTATTACGGCACCCCGACGGCGCTGAAGCAGCTGGCCAACGTCGCCGCCTCCGACGCCCGCCTGCTGACCGTGACCCCATTCGACAAGAGCGCGCTGGGGGCGATCGAGAAGTCGATCCAGGAGTCCGACGTCGGCCTCACTCCCAGCAACGACGGCAACGTAATCCGCCTCCAGATCCCGGAGATGACCGAGGAGCGGCGGCGGGAGATGGTCAAAGTCGTCCACGGCGTCGCCGAGGAAGGCCGGGTCGCGATCCGCAACGTCCGCCGCGACATCATGAGCGACCTGCGCGAGTTGAAAAAGGAAGGCGAAGCCGGCGAGGACGACGAGCGCCGGGCTGAGACGTCGCTGCAGAAACAGACCGACGAGGCAATCGCCGAGATCGACTCCCTGCTCAAAGGCAAGGAAGAAGAGATCCTCGAAGTGTGAGACCGCTGCAAACCGGCGCGGTCTCACAAGCGCACTGATGACCGCAGCCAAGTACGTAGCGATCATCACCGACGGCAACGGCCGCTGGGCGAGCCAGCGGGGGCTGGCGACGGTCGAGGGGCACCGGGCCGGGGCCGACACCTTGAAGGCGCGGCTGCGCGATGCCGCCGAGCTGGGGATCGAGGAGCTGACCGTCTACTCGTTCTCGACCGAGAACTGGAGCCGCCCCGAGGAGGAGGTCCGCGGCCTCCTGCGGATGATGGGGGAACGGATCGGCTCCGAAACGCCGGAGCTGAAATCCGAAGGCGTGCGGATGCGTTACATCGGCCGCCGCGAGGGTCTCGACCCGGCTCTGGTCGAGCGGATGGAATGGTCAGAAGCCGAGACCGCCGAGAACGACCGCATCGTCCTCTTCGTCGCCTTCAACTACGGCGGGCGGTCGGAGATCCTCGACGCCGCGCGGCGGTTCGACGGCGACTCCGAGGAGGAGTTCCAGCGCCTGCTCTACGCGCCGGAGATGCACGACCCGGACCTCTTGATCAGGACCAGCGGCGAGCAGCGGCTCTCCAACTACCTGCTCTGGCAGTGCGCATACTCTGAGCTCGTATTCCGCGACGAGCTCTGGCCTGACTTTGATCGCGCGGCGCTGGAGGCCAGCCTGCGCGAGTACGAGACGCGGCAGCGGCGCTTCGGGAGCCGAGCGTGAAAATCGACCTCTTCGACGACGACGAGCTCTTCGACGAGGAGCCGGCGCCTCCGCGCCAGCGCCCGCCCCGCGAGCCCAAACGTCGACGGCGTGGGGGCGGTGGCGGCGAGACCGCGAAGCGGATCCTCGTGGCGCTGCCCTGGATCGTCTTCGCGATCGCGATCACGGTCGCCGGCGGCCTCGTCTTCGCCGCCGCGATGATCGCGATCGGCGTCGTCGCGATCGGCGAGTACACGAACATGGCGAGCCGCTACCGGCCGCTGACGATCCCCGCCTACATCGCTGTCGCCGGCCTCGCCGTCGCCGCCCACTTCGGCACCTCATTCAACGTCCTCTACGTCATCGCCTCGACCTTCCCGTTGCTCTTCGTCTTCGCCGTCAGAGCGCGCCTCCGCGAGGGCGCCACCGTCTCGCTCGGGGTGACGCTGCTCGGGGTGCTCTGGATCGGCGTCCCGCTCGCCCACGCCGTGTTCCTCCGCGACCTCCCCGACCACGGCGCCGCCCTCCTGATCGACGTCCTCGTCGGCACCTTCGTCGCCGACACCGCCGCTTATGCCACCGGCCGCATGTTCGGCAGCCACAAGATCGCCCCCAACCTCTCGCCGAACAAGACGATCGAGGGCCTCATCGGCGGCTTCCTGATCGGCACCATGGGCTTCTGGTTCGCCGGCCTGTACCAAGACTGGCTCTCAGGCGTGGACGCCCTCCTCATCGGCGCCGCCGTAGCCGCCGTAGCCCCGATTGGAGACCTCTTCGAGTCGATGCTGAAGCGCGACCTCGGCACCAAGGACACCGGCACCCTCTTCGGCCCCCACGGCGGCATCCTCGACCGCCTAGACGCCGCCCTCTTCACGATCGTCGTCGGCTATTACCTTTCCGTCGCCGTGGTCTACTGAACGCCGAGACCGCAAAAACGCATCCTGAGGATGCAATTTTGCGGTCTCGCGGTCGGGGCGCGCCTCTCCGTATCCTCTGTCTGGCATGAAGAAGGTCCTCGTGCTCGGCTCGACCGGGTCCATCGGAACGCAGGCGCTGGAGGTGATCGGCGCTTCTGAGGAGCTGCAGGCCGTGGGCCTGGCGGCTGGCAGCGCCTGGGAGAAGACGGTGGAGCAGGCTCGAGAGCACGGCGTGCCTGTGGTTGCGCTGGCCGACATGGCAGCGGCCGAGAGCGCCCGTGGCTCCTGGAGCGGGAGGGTGCTGAGCGGGGAGGAGGGGGTGCGGGAGCTGATCGTGAGCACCGAGCCCGACCTCGTCTTGAACGCGATCGTCGGTGCCGCCGGGCTCGGCTCGACGATCGTCGCCCTGAGCGAGGGGATCGACGTCGCCCTCGCCAACAAGGAGAGCCTGGTTCTCGGCGGCGAGCTGGTGATGGCGCTGGCCGAGGCGACCGGGGCGCGGCTGCTGCCGGTCGACTCCGAGCACTCGGCCCTCTTCCAGTTGATCCACGGCGAGGCGCCGGGCACCGTCGAGCGATTGGTCCTGACCGCCTCCGGCGGCCCGTTTCGCGGCCGCGAGGACCTCTCCGGGGTCAGCGTCGCCGACGCGCTCGCGCATCCCAACTGGGAGATGGGCGGGCGGATCACGATCGACTGCGCGACGCTGATGAACAAGGGCTTCGAGGTGATCGAGGCCCACCACCTCTTCGCCGTGCCGTACGAGCGGATCGACGTCGTCGTCCACCCGCAGTCGCTGATCCACTCGCTGATCCACTTGAACGACGGCTCGACCTTGGCGCACCTCGGCTATCCCGACATGCGGGTGCCGATCTCCTACGCTCTCAACCACCCCGAGCGGGCCGACGTCGAGGTGCCGCAGCTGGACCTCGCCGCGGTGGGATCGGTCACCTTCGAGCAGCCCGACCCCGAGACCTTCGCCTGCCTGCGCCTGGCGCTCGAGGCCGGCGCCGCCGGGGGGACCGCGCCTTGCGTCCTCAACGCCGCCGACGAGGTTGCCGTCGCCGCCTTCCTCGCCGAGCAGATCCCGTTCACGGCGATTCCGGCGGTGATCGAGGCGGTGCTGGAGGAGATGCCGGCGCAGCCGGTCGGCCACTTCGACGACCTCTTCGCCGCCGACGCCGAGGCGCGCGAGCGCTCCGAGGGCCAGATCAAGGGGTTGATGCCGGCATGAGCTGGTTCTGGGTCTTCGTCGGCTTTTGCCTGCTGATCGTCCTCCACGAGGCGGGGCACTTCTTCGCGGCCAAGGCGACGGGGATGCGGGTCGAGCGCTTCTTCCTCTTCTTCGGGCCGACGATCTGGTCGATCAAACGCGGCGAGACCGAGTACGGGGTGAAAGCGATCCCGATCGGCGGCTACGTGAAAATCACGGGGATGAACCCGGAGGAGGACGTGCCTCCGGAGGTCGCCCACCGCGCCTATTACCGGCAGGACATCTGGAAGCGGATCGTCGTTGTGGCGGCGGGGCCGGCGGTCAACATCGTCCTCGCCTTCGCGATCCTTTTCGGCGTCTTCTGGGGCTTCGGCCAGGCGGAAAGAACGCCGCAAGTCGAGGAGATCAGCCAGGGAACCCCTGCGGCCGCGGTGCTGAAGCCCGGCGACGTGATCGTCGCCGTCGACGGAAACCGCTACTCCGAGATCGGTCAGGAAGAGCGGCTGGTGAAGTTCATCGAAGACGTCGCCTCGCACAAGTGCACGGGGAAGCAAACCGACGGCTGCGTCGCCACCAAGCCGGTGGAGATCGTTGTGCGGAGGAGCGGGAACCTCGAGACCTTTTCGATCAAGCCGCGCTACGACGACGAAGTCAAGCGAGCGGTGATCGGGTTCAAATATGGCGAAAGGAACATCGACATCAGTGCCGGCGCCGCGGCCGCGGAAGCCGGGGATGCGATCTGGGAAGTCGCGACCGGCACCGTCCACGTCTTCACGCACCTCTTCGAAGCCGAACAGCGCGAGCAGGTCTCCGGGGTGGTCGGAATCAGCGACGTCGGCCACCAGGTGGTGGAGGAGAGCCTCGAGCGGGCGCTGCTCCTGCTCGCCTTCGTCAGCCTCTCGCTCGGCCTCGTCAACCTGCTGCCGATCCTGCCACTGGACGGAGGCCACATCTTCTGGTCGCTGGTTGAGAAGTTCCGTGGCCGCCCGGTCTCGCTACGGGTGATGGAGCGCGCGACCGCGGTGGGAATCGCGCTTGTCCTGATGCTCTTCTTCCTCGGGCTATCGAACGACATCGGCAGGATCACCGGCGAAGGGTTCGAGGTCCGCTAGCCCGGCGGCCGGCCTCAATAAGCTCTGTATATGGCTTCCAAACGGCAAATCTTCGTCGGCAACGTGCCGATCGGCGGCGGTGCTCCGGTCGCGGTGCAGACGATGACCAAGACCGAGACCGCGAATCTGGCGGCGACGATGGAGCAGATCCGCAAGGTCGCCGACGCCGGGGCGGACCTGGTGCGCTGTGCGGTCCCACGCGAGCGGGACGCGGAGGCGCTGAAGACGATCGTCAAGGAATCGCCGATCCCGGTGATCGCCGACATTCACTTCAACCACACGCTGGCGCTGAAAGCGATCGACGCCGGTGCCCACTGCATCCGCCTCAACCCCGGCAACATCGGCGGCCGCGACAAAGTCGCCGAGGTCGCCGAGAAGGCCAACGCCGCCGGGGTGCCGATGCGGATCGGCGTCAACTCCGGCTCCCTGCCGAAACACCTGCACGAGCTCGAGCGCGAGGCGCCGGTCGAGGCGCTGGTCGCCGCCGCAATCGAGTTCGTCGAGCTGATGGAGGGTCTCGACTTCGAAAACTTCAAGGTCTCGATCAAGTCGACCAACGTTCCGTACACGATCGCCGCCAACCGGCTGCTCTCGGAGAAGATCCCATACCCGCTGCACCTCGGCGTCACCGAGGCCGGGACGAAATGGGGCGGCTCGCTGAAATCGGCCGTCGGTCTCGGCACCCTGCTTGCGGATGGCATCGGCGACACGATCCGGATCAGCCTCTCGACCTTCCATGCCGAGGAGGAGGTCAAGGTGGCTTGGGAGATCCTCAAGGCGCTGCAGCTGCGAGAGCGCGGCCCGGTCTTGATCGCATGCCCGACCTGCGGTCGCCTCCAGTTCGACATGGACTCGGTCGTGGCGGAAATCGAGAAGCGGCTCGAAAGCTACGCCGAGCCGGTCGAGGTCGCCGTCCTCGGCTGCGCCGTCAACGGCATCGGCGAGGCCAGTCACGCCGACTTCGGTATCGCCGGGGCGAAGAACGAGGGCCTGATCTTCGCCGGCGGCAAGCCGCTGCGGAAGGTCCCGCAGGAGAAGCTCGTCGACACCCTCTTCGAAGAGATCGACAAGTCCCTCGACCGCGATGGCCAGGTCGAGTTCGACGAGGCCGAGTCCCGCGAGGGCGCTGAGTGGGTCGCCAACATCGAGCGCGAAAACGCCGGCGACCTCACCCCCGAGAAGATCGCCGCGATGGAGAAGGAAGCCGTCGAACGCGGCGAGTCCGACAAGGTCCTCCTCGACGAGGAGGCATCTCCCACCGCAGGCCGCCGCTTCACGCGGGCCTGATCGACTAGCTTCCCGGGCCTCCGCCCGTGGCCTCCAAGTCCAAGAACAAAGGCGTGTCTCCCTCCAGGCAGGAGGACTTTCCGGCCTGGTTCCAGGCCGTGGTCCGGGAGGGCGAGGTGGCTGAACTCGCGCACGTGCGCGGGTCGATGGTGATCCGCCCCTGGGGATATGCGATCTGGGAGCTGATGCAGGCCGAGCTCGATCGCCAGATCAAGCGCAGCGGCGCCAGCAACGCCTACTTCCCGCTCTTCATCCCGCTCAGCTACATCGAGAGCGAGGCCGAGCACGTCGAGGGCTTCGCCAAGGAGATGGCGGTGGTGACGCACCACCGGCTGGAAGAGGACCCCGACAGCCCCGGCCACCTGCGGCCCGGCGGCAAATTGGCGGAGCCTTTGATCGTGCGGCCGACCTCGGAGACGATCATCGGCCGCTCCTTCGCGAAGTGGATCAACTCCTACCGCGACCTGCCGCTGATGGTGAACCAGTGGGCGAACGTCGTCCGCTGGGAGATGCGGCCGCGGGTGCTGCTGCGGACGACCGAGTTCCTCTGGCAGGAGGGACACACCGCCTTCGCGACCGAGTCCGAAGCCCGGGCCAACGCAGAGCAGATGCTCGAGGTCTACCGGGACTTCGCCGAGTCGTTCCTGGCGATGCCGGTGCTGACCGGCGAGAAGCCCGAGGAAGAGCGCTTCCCGGGCGCAGTGGTGACCCTCTCGATCGAGGCGATGATGCAGGATGGCAAGGCCCTGCAGGCCGGGACCTCCCACTACCTCGGCCAGAGCTTTGCCGAGGCGGCCGAGATCAACTTCCTCGACAGCGAGGGGGAGCGCAGGCTCGTCCACACCGCCTCCTGGGGCGTCTCGACCCGCCTTCTCGGCGCCCTGGTCATGAGCCACAGCGATGACATCGGGCTGCGCCTGCCGCCGACGGTGGCCCCCCAACAGGTCGTGATCGTGCCGATCCCGCGTGGGGAGGAGGGACCGGCGGTGCTGGAAGCCGCCGAGGAGCTCGCCCGCGAGATCGGCGAGCTCTCCTTTGAAGGCGCTCTGGTGAGGGTCAGCGCCGACCTGCGCGACCGCGAACCGCCTGACAAGCGCTGGGAGTGGACGCGAAAAGGGGTCCCGCTGGTCCTCGAACTCGGGCCGCGAGACCTCAAAGAGGGCGTGGTGGCGCTGCGGCGGCGGGATGCCGGCGACGCAAGGCCCGAGTCGCTGGAGCGCTCCCAGGTCGCGGACTCGATTCCCTCGCTGCTTGCCGAGATCCAGAGCACCTACCACGACGCTGCCGCGGAGCGGCTGAGCTCACGGACCGAGCTCGAGGTCGGCGACCCGGAGAGTTTCCGCAAGTTCTTCGACACCGACCCCGGCGACGCGAGCGCCGGCGGTTTCCTGCGGGCGCCTTGGAGCGAAGCGCCCGAGTCGGCGCAGCTGCTCGACGAGATGAAGGTCACCGTCCGCTGCATCCCCTTCGACCAGAACCTTGCGCCCGACAGCCGCTGCGTCCTCACCGGCAAACCCGCGGTCACCGAAGCGGTCTTCGCGAAGGCGTACTAACCGATGGCCGGCTCGGCGCACGACGATGACTGAGCACGACCCCTTCGGCCGCGGCCGGGTGCGCCGCCTCTTCGGCCTCGACCGCAGCGCCGCGCCGCCGCCTTCCACCCGCAAGGGGGAACCGTTCCACCCCTGGACGATCCCCAACGCGGTCGGCTACCTGCGCCTGGCGGCGCTGCCGCTCTTCCTCGTTCTCGCCTACAACACCGAGGATGGCACCTCGCTCGCCTCGGCGATGGTCTTTTGGGCGATCGCCGCCGGCGATTATCTCGACGGGATCCTCGCCCGCATCACCGGCCAGTACAGCCGCTTGGGGGCGCTGCTCGACCCGCTCGTCGACCGTCTCACGATCCTCGCCGGCGCCGTCGTCTGCTGGAGCTTCGACCTGCTGCCGCACTGGGCGCTGTTGCTGCTGGCGCTGCGCGAGGTGGCAATGCTCTTCCTCGCCCAGTACGGCCTCCGCCACGGCGTCGATATCGAGGTCAACTGGCCGGGCCGGATCTCGGTCTTCCCGATCATGGGCGGGATCTTCCTCGCCCTGCTCGCCCCCGGCTGGGTGGCGACGGCCCTCTTGATCTGGGGCCTGGTGATGGCGATCATCGCCACCGTCCTCTATGCCCAGCACGGCATCCGCGCGGTGCGCGACACCCAAGCCGCAAGCTGACGCCCAGCTTGACCCGAACCTTCAACCTAGGGTTGAACCTTGGTTGAAGATGCAGCTATCATCGTCATCCGCGCAAAACGGAGGCAGTGCCTCCTCGAGTTAGGAGCACGATGGAGGAGACCTTTCCCGATCTCGGTTCTCTCAGCGACAAGGAGCTGAAGGACATGATCGACAACTTGACGGCAGAGGAGAACGAGATCTCCTACAAGCGCCGCGTCCTGCACGGGAAGATCGACATCCTGCGCGCGGAGCTCGTCAACCGGCTGCGGCAGAAACGGGAGGCGGGCGAGTCGATGATCTCCGGCGCCGACGTCGAGCAGCTGACGCGGATCCTTTCTGGTGAGACCCAGGCGCCGACGGAGGACGAGCCCGCCGCCTGAGCGGGACCGGCCATGGCTGTCCACTGTCCCGAGTGCGGGTTCGCGAACCCTGAAGGGGCGAACTACTGCCAGAAGTGCGGCGCCTACCTCGGTGGGCCGAAAGAGGCGGGCGACGATCCGACGACGATGACCTACCGGGTCGACGAGACCGGTGAGATGACCCCGGTCGACATCGACGACGTAGTCCAGGAGAGCGGCGCGGCGCTGGTCATCCGCTCCGGCGGCGGCCGCGCCGGCGAGAGCTTCAGCGTCAGCGAGGAGCGGGTCAGCATCGGCCGCAGCCCCGACGCCGGCGTCTTCCTCGACGACGTCACCGTCTCTCGCAACCACGCGCTGCTGGTGCGGCGTCGCGACGGCCTCTACATCGACGACCTCGGCTCCCTCAACGGCACCTACGTGAACCGGCGCCGGATCGAGTCCCACCGGCTCGCCGACGGCGACGAGATCCAGGTCGGAAAGTACAAGCTGTCCTACCTGGAGCGCTGATGAGCCCGGTGTCCGAACAGCCCGGCCGCACCGCCGAAGCCCCCAGCCGCCCGCGCAAGGCGCTGACGATCGGCGCCGTCTGCAAAATCCTCCAGGGCGAGTTCGACGACGTCTCGATCTCGAAGATCCGCTACCTCGAGGACCAGAAGCTGCTGAGCCCGCGGCGGACCTCCGGGGGCTACCGCCTCTACAGCCAGGCCGACGTCGAACGGCTGCGGACGATCCTGCGCCTGCAGCGCGACGAGTTCCTGCCGCTGCGGGTCATCCGTCAGGAGCTCGCGGCGGGCGGCGACGTCGTCCTTGGCGACGGCGACCGCAAACCGGCCGGGGGGGCGGTGCGACGGGCGATCCTCGTCGACACCTCGCGCGCCTACCTCTCAGTCGACGAGGTTGTCGAGGAGACCGGTGCCCGCGAGGAGCTGATCCGCGAGCTCGAGAACTTCGGGATCGTGCAGCCGGAGAAACGCGAAGGCAAAGTCGTCTACGACGAGACCGACCGCGAGATCGTCCGCTCCGCGAACGAGCTCTCCCGGGTCGGCGTCGGCGCCCGCAACCTGCGCGTCTTCCGCTCCTCGGCTGACCGCGAGGCGAACCTGCTGGAAGCGCTGCTCGGGCCGTCGCTGCGCTCGCGCAACCCGGAGCGGCGCAAGGAGGCGCTGGAAAGCCTCGAAAGCTTGGCGGCTACCGTCAGCCACCTAAAGCACCTGCTGCTGGTCCGGGATCTGCGCCGCCTGGCCGGCGAATAGCCGGCATCCGTGGCCCGCGTCACCCGTAAGCGCACGCTGGAGGCGCCGCTCGGCGACGTCTGGAAGCTCATTTCCGATCCTTATAACCTGCCGCGCTGGTGGCCGCGCGTGAGCCGGGTTGAGAACGTCGAGGGCAGCGGCGGGCGGCGAACCCGCTGGACCAAGGTGCTGGAGACGGCCGAGGGACGCGGGGTGCGGGCCGACTTCCGCTGCGTCAGCAGCGCCGAGAAGGAGCGGTACGTCTGGGAGCAGGAGCTGACGGGGACGCCGTTCGAGCGGCACCTGAACGGGTTGCAGGTGGAGGTGCGGATGCGCGAGCGCGACGGCGGCGCCGAGGTCAGCCTGACCGAGGAGCAGTCGCTGAAAGGGATGTCGAAGCTCGGCTCGCCGCTGATGCGCCGCGCCCGCGGCGACGTCCTCGACAACGCGCTCGACGGGATCGAAAGGGCACTGGGGTGAGTGTCGAGTTTGTACGGCTGTGCCTTACAAAGTCGACATGACCCTGCGACGGGACAGTAAGTGGTGGGGGTGGGGTGACCCCGCGGTTGAGCCGACCCTTGATGACGAGGCGCGCGGGGTGCTGCGGGAGCGCATCGGGAATCTGGAGCCCTGGCCGCTTGTGCGGGATCTCGACGCGGTCGCGCTACCGCCCGCGGAGGCATTGCCTCAGGCGCTAACTGACGCGGTGGGGGAGGCGAACGTCTTCACCTCTGACGAGGACCGGCTGCGCCATGCCACGGGTAGCGGCTACGTCGACCTGGCGCGGCTTCGCAACGGAGCGCTGGAGAACGCACCGGACGCAGTGTTGATGCCGATGGACGCCGAGGCGCTGCGCCGCGTCATCGACGTCTGCGCGGCGGAGGGCATCGCGATCGTTCCCTTCGGCGGCGGCACCAGCGTCGTCGGCGGGGTCGAGCCGTTGCGCGGCGCCCATTGCCGGCTCGTCAGCCTCGACCTGGGGGCACTGCAAGACGTCAGCGTCGATCGCCGCTCATTGACTGCGCGCCTCGGCGCCGGCCTGCGCGGACCCGAGGCGGAGGCGGCCCTCGGCCGCGAGGGCCTGACGCTCGGCCACTTCCCGCAGTCCTTCGAGTACGCGACGATCGGCGGCTTCGCGGCGACCCGCTCCGCCGGCCAGGCCTCCAGCGGCTACGGCCGCTTCGACGCCCTCGTCAGCTCGGTCCGCTTGGTCGCGCCGGGGGGCGACCTGCAGACGCTGGAGACGCCCCACAGCGCCGCCGGCCCGGCCCTGCGGGAGCTGGTGATCGGCTCCGAGGGTGTCCTCGGCGTCATCCCCGACGTCACCGTGCGGGTGGGGCCTGCGCCCGCGGTGCGGCGCTACGAGGCCTGGATGGCCGAGAGCTTCGACGCCGGCTCGGAGATCGTCCGCGGGCTGGCGCAGGGGCCGGGACTGCCGGAGATCATCCGCGTCTCCGACGAGGAGGAGACCGAAGGGTCGCTGGCGCTCTCCGGGCCGCGCGGGCTCAGCGGCCGCCTCTTCGACGGCTACCTCGGCGTGCGCCGCCGCCGCGGCGGTTCCCTGATGATCGTCGGGTTCGAGGGAGACGAGGAGTCGGTCGCCCGCCGTCGCGCCCTCACCGTCCGCGCCTTGCGCCGGGGCGGCGCCGCCTACCTGGGTGAGTCAGCGGGGCAGGCGTGGGCGCAAGGCCGCTACCAAGGCCCCTACCTGCGCGACACGCTGATGGGGATGGGGGCGATGGTCGAGACGCTTGAGACCTCGCACACCTGGAGCCGCTTCGGCGAGCTTCACTCTTCCGTCGGCGAGGCGATTCGCAACTCGCTGGCATCGCAGGGCACGCCCGGCCTCGTCTTCTGCCATCTCTCCCACGCCTACGCCGACGGCGCCTCGCTCTACTTCACCTTCATCTCCCGCGCCCGCCGCGGCGAGGAGCTCGAGCAGTGGGCGGCGGTCAAGCGTGCTGCCTGCGAGGCGATCGTCGCCCACGGCGGCACGATCACCCACCACCACGCGGTCGGCCGCGACCACGCGCCCTATATGGAGGCGGAGGTGGGGCGGGTCGGAATAGAGGCGCTGCGCTCACTCAAGGACCAAATGGATCCGATGGGAATTATGAATCCAGGCAAGCTCCTCGACTGACGCGGCGCGGCGCATACCGGCGTCCTCGGTCGCTCGCGTGCAGAGCACGCCACGCTCCCTGCGTCCTTGGTCTGCTTGGCCGCGTCAGCCGAGGCTATTTTTCTTTTTCTTCTTCGATCCGCTTGGCGGCGCCGACGATCGGGCCGCGGACGCTGCCGCGGAGAATTTCGGTCCCGGTGTATTCCGGCGCTTGTTTCTCTTTGGTCGCGGCGGCCAGCGAGGCTTTCAGCTGCGATTCGTCGGTCCGAGTGATCGCCAGCTGGCCGAAAGTTTCGTTGGCGAGGTAGGCGAGGACTTCGACCGGAACTTCGACCTGGGCGTTGATCGCGCCGTTCTTGGTCACTTTGGTCGAGGCTAGCGGCAGCATTTTCTGCGGCGAGGCGGCAAGCCAGATCGTGTAGCCGCATTCCGTCGGTGCAAGACCTTCGGCGGCGATCTGCAGCGCCAGGCTGTTTTTCACCCGCCCGAAGACGGCAAGCCCTTTGGCTTCGCTGCCGTCAACAGGGTCGAGGACAGCGCGCGTCACGCTTTTGCCGGTTTTAACGGCCGCCACCGCCAGCGCTTCGATGTTTTTCCCACTCGGTTCGGGAGCTTTCCCGGTCACCTTGCAGCTATCGGCCGAAGCATTAGCGGAGCTGTCCCCAGAGTCGTCATCGCCGCCGGAAACAAAGATGAAGATCAAAAAGAGAACAACGATCGCAACCCCGGCCAAGATCGCCCAAAGCCCCCGACCCTCGAGCAACTTCAACTCTTTTTTCAACGGCGGTTTCGGCTTACCCTTCGGCAGTGCCGGTTTCGGGGCCGCCGGCTTAGCCCTAGGTGCCTCTGAAGAATGAACGACCTCCGGCGCGGGCTCTTGCGGCTCCGCAGGAACAGTGGGAGGAGCGGGTTCCCCCGGAGGAGCCTCCCCATCTCTTGCGACGGAGGGGGAACCCGCTCCTCCCCCCGGCTCGGGAATCGAGGGAGCAGGAATCCCTTCCGCTTCCAAAGCCGCCGCAGCATCTTCAGCCCGCCGCTGGACCTCCGCGACGGGAATTCCCATCAAGGCCGACAAATCCTCGTACCCCGCCACCCCCCGCTGCGCAAGCAGCCGCAGGATCGCCTTCTGGTCGTCTGACAGCGCCACCGGCTCGGAAGCCTATTAGTGTGCGCAGCTGTGAACGACGAGGGTCAGGTTAAGGCTGTGCATTTCGACGAGCTGGTCGGCACCGAGTGGCTCAGCGACGACCCTGACGACGCCCGCGTCCGGCTCGAGATCCGCGACGAGTTGCGGCAACCGTTCGGCCTCATGCACGGGGGCGTGATGTCAACGCTGATCGAGAGCATCTGCTCGCGGGCGACCGTGGGCGCCGTCTACGAGCAGGGAATGGTGGGAATGGGGCAGTCGATCAGCGTCAGCTTCATCCGCCCGGTCACTAAAGGAGCCGTCGAAGTCCGTGCCCAAGCCCGCCACCGCGGCCGCACGACCTGGCTCTGGCAAGCCGAAGTCCTCAACGAAGAGGGCAAAACCTGCGCCCTCGCCCAGATGACGATCGCGGTTCGGCCGCGACCTGACGCTTAGGTCTCAGCCGCCGAATCGGTTCGTGATCGGGAGTCGCCGATCCTTGCCGAATGCCCGCGGCGTGATCCGGATTCCGGGGGCTGCCTGGCGCCGCTTGTACTCGCTCCGATCGACCAGACGGATCACCTCGTCGACGGTCTCCGCCGGCATCCCCGCCGCGATCATCTCTTCCCGCCCCTGGTCGCGCTCGACGTAGGCCTCGAGGATGCGGTCGAGCAGCTCGTAGGGCGGCAGCGAGTCCTCGTCGCGCTGGTCGGGGCGCAGCTCGGCCGATGGCGCGCGCTCCAGCACCGACGCCGGCACCAACTCGCGCCCCGCGGTCTCGTTCCGCCGCCGCACCAGGTCGTAGACGAGCTGCTTCGGCACATCCTTGATCACCGCGAAGCCGCCGGCCATGTCGCCGTAGAGGGTCGCGTAGCCAACCGACATCTCGCTCTTGTTCCCGGTCGTGAGGACGAGCCAGCCGTGGCGGTTGGAGAGCGCCATCATCAGGTTGCCGCGGATCCGCGCCTGCACGTTCTCGGCGGTCAGGTCGGGCTCCGAGGGTTTGGTCGGGTCCCGCGGCACGGCTGCCTCGGGCTCGTCGAGGTACCCGCGCAGCGCCCGCTCATAGCTCTCCATCACCGGCTCGATCGCGACCTCGAACAGCTCGCAGCCGAGGGTGGCGGCGATGTCGCGGGCGTCCTGCTGGGTCTCATGGCTGGAGTGGGGGGAAGGCATGACGACGCAGGTGAGGCGGTCGGGCCCGACGGCGTCGGCGGCGACCATCGCCACCAGGGCCGAGTCGATCCCGCCCGAGAGCGCTAACCCCACGTGCTTGAAGCCGTTCTTCTCGACATAGTCGCGGAGGCCGAGGGTGAGGGCGCCGTAGACCTCGTCGAGGTCGGCGAGCGGCTGGGCCAGCGGGCCGGGCGCCGCGTGGGGGACCTCGCAGACCAGCAGCTCCTCCTCGAACTGGGCGGCGCGGGCGATCACGCTGCCGTCGGGCGCCGTCACCAAGCTCTGCCCGTCGAAGACGAGCTCATCCTGGCCGCCGACGAGGTTGCAGAAGGCGAAGTAGGCGTCGTAGGCGCGGGAGCGCTCGCCGAACATCTGCTCGCGCTCGCGGCCCTTGCCGCGGTGGTAGGGGGAGCCGGAGGGGTTGGCGATCAGCCGCGCCCCTGCTTCGGCCTCGCGCTGAGCCGGCGGACCGGGCTGCCAGACGTCCTCGCAGATCGTCGTCCCGACCTTGAGGCCCGCGACGTCGGTTACGAGGGTCTGGTCGCCGGGGATGAAGTAGCGCTGCTCATCGAAGACGGCGTAGTTCGGGAGCCGGTTCTTGCGGTAGATGTCGGCGACCTTGCCGCCGGCGAGAATCGCGATCGAGTTGTGGGCGTTTCGCGAGTCGCTCGGCTGCGCCGCCGGCTCGGCGAAGCCGACCATCGCGACGATGCCCTCGGCATGGACGGCGAGCTCCTCGACCGCCCGCTGGTTCGCGCGCAGGAAGTGGCGCTTCAGGTAGAGGTCCTCTGCCGGATAGCCGGGGATGCAGAGCTCGGGGAAGATCACCAGCTCGGCGCCGGCCTCGCGGGCGCGGCCGATCCACATGGCGACCTTGGCCGCGTTGGCGTCGACGGCGCCGACGGTGGGGTTGATCTGGGCGAGGGCGAGGCGCATCGGGGAAGTATCTCCCTCGTCACGCATTGGAGGTACTTTCACCCGCCGCTAGGGTTTCCGGGGCATGCACAACCGCCGAAGGCATTTGGTGGGAACTTCGGCGGCATTGCTTTTGGCGATCGCCGCAACGATCCCTGCCCAGGCCGCTCCCTCGCTTGCTCCGGCCGAACTCGCCTCCGACGCGCAGAAGCCGTTCCTCGCGCCGCGGTGGCGGCCGACCGATACCGACGATCCCAACCGCAACGCCTACTCGGTTCCGGAGGCGCCGCGCTCGCCTGCCTGCTCGCCGCACTTCTGCGTCCATTGGGTGGTCCAGGGTCTCGACGCGCCGAACCTGAGCGACCGCAACGGCGATGGAGTCCCCGACTTCGTCGAAACGGTGCAGCGGGTGGCCGAACGGGTCCACACGGTCGAGAACGAGAGGCTCGGCTGGCGCGAGCCGCGCAGCGACGGGCGCCGCGGCGGCCGTCGCGGCAAGACCGACGTCTACCTCTCCCAGATCGGCGGCGAACTGTTCGGCTATGCGGCGCCTGATCGCGGCCAGGCGACGGACGAGCACCGGATCCCGCGGCGTCTGCACGGCTACCTCGTCCTCGACAACGACTACAGCCCGTTCGAGTTCCCGGGGACGAAGCCGCTCAAGGACCTGCGGGTGACCTTCGCCCACGAGTACAACCACATCCTCCAGTTCGGCTACGACGCCTACCAGGACCCCTGGTTCGCCGAGGCGAGCGCGACCTGGATGGAGGACCAGGTCTTCAACGGGATCGACGACTACCTGCGCTATGTGCGCCGGTGGGTGAAGCTCTACGAAACGCCGCTGACCGCCAACTCGATCAAGGAGTACGGCAGCGCCGTCTGGAACCAGTGGCTGGCGCGCCGTTACGGCCCGGGGATCGTCCGCAAGGTTTGGGCCGGGTCGATCGACGCCAAGCCCGGCGGCTTCTCGGTCGCGAGCTACGAACGGGCGCTGCGGGCGAGCGGGCCGTCGGAACTGAGCCGCGACTTCACTCGCTTCGCGGCGGCGGTCGCCGAGTGGCGGACCGGCAAGGGGTTCCGCGAGAGCCGCCTCTACCCGAACGCGCGCCGCCAGGGCCATCTGCCCCTCGGCGGCCTGCCGCTGACGCGGATGCTGAACCACACGACCTTCCAACTGCTGCGGGTGCGGCCGCGCCGCGGCCGCGCGATCGTCGTCCACCTGCAGGCGCCGCGGGGGACCGCCGCCGGAGTGGCGCTGGTCGGGCGAGTTGGCAGCGAGCGCCATGGGCGGCCGAAGGTGCGGATCGCCTACAGCCGCGGCGGCGGCGAGCTGACCGTGCGTTTGTCGCGGCCGGCGCGCTTCAAGCGAATCACCGCCGTCGTCGTCAACGCCGACGCCCGCGCCGGCGGCTTCAACGTCGGCAACCTCGACTGGAACTACCTGACCGACGGTCTCCCGTTCGTGGTCAGCGGCCGGCTGGTTCGCTGAGCCGGACGCACTTCTCCCCGCATACCGGGGACAACTGCGTTCGGCTAACTAGGAGCGCTCGGCGGCGACCGGGGCGGCGCCGTTGCTTGATGCCGCGGCTCTGCGTTTCTTCGGCTTCGCTTTCGCCTTCTTCTTGGCCGGTGCCGTTGCGATCACCTCTTGCGTCGCCGCTTCGAGGTCGAGGGCGAAGCTGTCGAGGTCGGCCATCGCGTCGTAGTCGCCGATCAGGCCGAAGTTGACCTGGCCGTTGTAGGACATGATCCCGATGCAGAGAGCTTGCCGGCGGGCCAGTGGGACCATCGGGAAGATCGACTCCATCCTGCGGCCGAGGACGTAGAGCGGGAACTGCGGCCCGGGGACGTTGGTGACGACGAGGTTGAAGAAGCGCTGCGCCGGCTGCAAGCGAGCTGCCTGCGAGGCGATCGTCGAGGGCGCGAAGTCGGTCAGCTTGGTGAGGATCTCGGCCCCGACAGCCTGGCCGGAGGACTTGAGGTCACCCATCTCCGCGGTCATCAGCTGCAGTCGCTCGACCGGATCCTCACACCAGACCGGCAGCGGCGCCATCATCGCCGAGATTCGGTTGCCGAGGGCGCCGTGCTCTTCCTCGGCGCGGACGCTGACCGGGACCATCGCCCGCAGCTCCAGGCCTGCGATGTCGTGGCCGCGGGCGCGCAGGTAGCGGCCGATGCCGCCGGCGACGATCGAGAGGATGACGTCGTTGACGGTGCCGCCGTGGGCGTTCTTGACGCGCTTGAGGTCGGCGAGGTCGGTCTGGGTCATCTGGAAGCGGCGGTGGGGGCCGATCTCGACGTTGAAGACGGTCTCCGGAGCCGACATCCCGGCGCTGACCATCTTCGAGGTCGCGCCGACCCCTTCCAGCACCTGGCGCGGCCCACGCAGGGCGTGGCGGATGCCGCGGTAGATCTCCGGCGGGCTGGTCAGGCGCTCCTTCCAGGCTTCGGTCAGGAGTTGGACGTCGGTCGGTTCGGGACTGGCGAGCCAGGGCGGCGCCTTGTCGCTCCCGCCTGCAGGTTCGGAATCGAGGTCGAAGAGGACGGTGGTGATGTCGACCCCGGAGACGCCGTCGACGAGGGCGTGGTGGCTCTTGCCGATGATCGCGAAGCGGTCCCCGGTCAGGCCCTCGACCAGCCACAGCTCCCAGAGCGGCTTCGAGCGGTCGAGCTGCTGGGAGAAGATCCGCGCCGCCAGGTTGCGCAGCTGCTCGTCGGAGCCGGGCGCCGGCAGGGCGGTCTGGCGCACGTGGTAGTCGAGGTTGAGGTGGGGGTCGTCGATCCAGACCGGCCGCCCCTGGGTAAAGGGGACGAAGCGCAGCTTCTGGCGGAAACGCGGCACCAGGTGCAGGCGCGAGGCGATGTGGTCGCGGAATTCCGCATGGGTCGGCGCCTCGCCTTTGAAGACCGAGGTCGAGGCGACGTGCATGTGGGCGCCGGAGCGCTCCAGGTGCAGGAATGAGGTATCGAGACCGGTGAGTCGTTCTGGCTTCGTCACCCGACCAATGTTCGCATACGGGTCAAAATATGTGCGTTCGCTCACATTCCCGCTCCGAGGGCGTCTCTAGCGTGTTCTCTCCCAAACGAGCTAAACGACCTGCCGAGTCCTCGCGCCGCTGAGCGCGGGGAGCGGGGGACCCACCTGCCGCGGCGTGCTGCCGCGGCCGGGGCGAATCGGGCGGCGAGCCGCCCGTAGCGAGACCGGCGAGGCCGGGATTGCGAGCCCGTCAGCTAACCCCGTAGGCGGCAAGAAAGCGAGCTGAACTAGATGCGGAAATTCCTGCCCGCGGTGGCGGCTGCCACCGCGCTCACGGTCGGCCTGGCGCCGGCGGCCGCGCAGAGCGAGCGAACCAACCACAACGAGCGGTCGCGCTCCCATGTCTCCCTGCACCTCTCGACGCACTCGGTGCTGAAGGGGAGGGGGCTGGCGGTGCGCGGCAAGGTGCGGCCGAGCGGCCGCCACCGGGTGAAGCTGGTCCTCCGCGGCCCCGACGGCGGCGCCCGCGGTGTGACGACGAAGGCGAACGGGACCTTCGCGGTGCGCTGGCTGCCGGAGCGGACCGGCACCTACGCGGTCCGCGCCTACGGCGTCCACGACCGCCGCATCCGCGCCTCCCGCAGCGCCGCGCGCAAGCTGACGACCTACCGCCTCGCCGGCGCCTCTTATTACGGGCCGGGCCTCTACGGCAACGGCGTCGCCTGCGGCGGCACCCTGCTGCCGGGGACGATGGGCGTCGCTCACAAGACGCTCCCCTGTGGGACGAAGGTGAAGCTGCGCTACCACGGACGCACGGTGACGGTGCCGGTGATCGACCGCGGTCCGTACGTGGCCGGCCGCGATTACGACCTCACCGAGGCCGTCAAGGAGCGGCTGGGGTTCCCGGGAGTCGGGACAGTGCTGGCGACCCGGTAGTCCGTTCCGTGGTTCCTTAGCCGGGATATAGACGACTAAGGAACCACGGAACTACGAAGCGAGGCCGAGTTGGAGCTGACCGGGCGTGGGCTCCGGCTCGGCCGCCGCTTCGTTCTTCTCGAAGGAGGCAACGCGGACGCCGAGCAGGCGCACCGGCCGCTGCGGGTCATAGGCGCGCAGGAGGTCGAGCGCAATCGGACCGACGACCTCCGGGTCGTTGGTCGGCCGGTCGACGGTGTGGGAGCGGGTCGCGTTGGTCCAGTCATCGAGCCGGACCTTGATCCCGATCGTCCTGCCCTCCAGCTCCCGCTTGCGCAGGCGCCGGCAGAGCTCCTCGGAGAGCTCGGCGATGTGGCGCTCGAGCTCGGAGCGCTGAGTGACGTCGACGTCGAAGGTGATCTCGGTCGACTGGGATTTGGTCTCGTGTTCGGGGGTGACCGGCGTCTGGTCCCAGAGGTTGCCGCGGGCGTGCAGCCAGGCCCCGGAGCGGGGCCCGAAGGTGTCTTCGAGGGCGATCCGCTCCCAGTCGCGAAGGTCGGCGAGCGTCTTGATCCCCATCGACTCGAGGCGGGAGACCGTTTTCGGGCCGATGCCGGGGATGAGACCGGGGGAGTGGTCGGCGAACCGCTCCAGCGCCTGCTCCCGTGAAAGCACCACGAGCCCCCGCGGCTTGCCCAGCTCACTCGTGATCTTGGCCAGCATCCGGCTATCGGAGATCCCGACCGAGCAGGTCAGCTGCGTCTCCTCCCGGATCTCATTCGAGATCCGCCGCATCGTCGCCTTCGGCGAGAAGATCCCGGTCAGGTCCAGATAAGCCTCGTCCAGCCCCACGACCTCGACCACCTCAACGTTCCGCCGCAGCACGTCCATCACCTGCCCCGAAGCCTCCCGATAAGCAGGAAAGTCCGGCGGCAGATACACCGCATCCGGCAGCCGCCGCCGAGCCACAGCGGCGGGCATCGCGGAATGTATTCCAGCCAGCTTCCGCGCCTCGTAGGAGGCCGTGGTCACCACCGCCCGCGGCCCCGACCCGCAGACCACCACAGGCTTCCCCTGCAGCTCAGGCCGCCGCCGCAGCTCTACCGACGCATAGAACGCGTCCATGTCGAGATGGGCGATGCACCGCTCGAAGCTCACCCGTTGATGGTAGGAGGGGAGAGGGACGGGTCTCCGGCTGTCAGGCGATACAGCCGCTGCCGATGCCGATGCTGGCGAAGAGGAGGAGGAGAAGGCCGCCGGGTATCAGCACGTCTCCGGCCAAGGCGACGAAGATCGCGCGGCCGGCGCTGGATTCCTTCCAGATGGCGGCAGCGCCCAACCCGAGGCCGCCGGAGATGACCAGGGAAATGATGAAGCGGCTGAAGTAGTCGCCATTGCCCGAGGTTCCGTTCGGATAGAGGAAGACCAGCCCGCCGACGGCGATAGAGATAGGCAACAGGGCGATCAGCATCACCATCTCCTGGCCGTCCTCCGCCGTTCCGAAGGCGGTGAGCAAGGACAGCACGTAGATGACTGCGACGAAGATGACGACGAAGAAAGCCAGCGTGTCGTTGCCGCTGCCTCCACAGACGGCCATAACCACACTTGCACCCATGCCCATGCGTCATCTTCGGCCGCAGCCGGTCCATGCCTTAGTGGGGAAGACCTAGACTGCTGGCCGTGGCTTCCCCGGAGGCGAAGAACCTCGAGGCGATCTCCCAGGCGATCGACCAGCACAACGCCAACTGCCCCTTCCCGGCGGCGGAGGTGCGGATGAATCCGTTCGAGGTGGAGCGCCTGGGCTGGGAGACGATCCGTGGGCTGCCGGTGGTCCCCGATGGTGAGATCGGGACGGGCCGCTTCCGCATCGTCTGCTCCCGCGACATCGAGGACGACGGCCTGGAGATCACGGAGGCCGTCGGCAAAGAGCTGGAGACGGTCGGTCCCGTTCAGAACTGATTCGCGAGTCCGCGAAAACGTCTCTCGAGGGGCCGTTCTCGCGGACTCGGTGAATCAGACCTCGTTGTAGAAGTCCAATCCCGTCTTTTCCATCCAGTTCGTCGCTTCGATGTTGAGCTGGAAAAGCTCTCCCGTCCAGATCAGGATCCCCATCGCGATCAGGATCAGGCCGCCGACGGCGACGATCGCTTGGTAGTGGCGCTTGACGACGGTGAAGGCGGTCGTCATCTGTGAGAAGGCGACGGCGGTGAGGATGAAGGGGATTGCGAGGCCGGCCGAGTAGACCGCCAGGAGGAGGGCGCCGTGGGCGGCCGAGTCCGAGAGGGACGCGGCGCCGAGGATGGCGCCGAGCGTGGGGCCGATGCAGGGGCTCCAGGCGATCGCGAAGGCTGCTCCGGCGACGATCGGCCCGCCTTTGCCCGCTCGCTCCAGCAGGGCGTCGACGTGCCACTCCTTGTTCAGCCGGGTGATGAAGAGAGAGCCGACGAAGAGCAGACCCATGGCGATGATCAGGGCGCCGGAGATCTTGGTCAGCAGGTCCTTGTGGTCCTGGAGGACCGAGCCGAGGCCGGTGGCGGTGAGGCCGAGGAGGATGAAGATCGCCGAGAAGCTGGCGACGAAGAGGAGGCTCGGTCCCAGGACCCGGCGCCAGCTCGCGTTCTCCAGCTCGTTCGCCGAGACGCCGGTCACGGCCGAGAGGTAGCCCGGCACCAGCGGCAGCACGCAGGGGGAGAGGAAGGAGATGATCCCCGCGGCGAGCGCGGCGAGGATTCCCACCCCCGAGGCGGGATCGGTACTAGCTGCGAGAGGCACCACGGCCCTGGAGATTACTCCCAGCTTTCCCCACCGATCGGGCCGGCGCGCTAGATTTGGCCAGCCAGCCAAAGAGCCGCGCGGGAAGCGGCGGAGACAGGAGCGAGAAGTTGAGCAACCGCACTTTCGTAATCGGGGTCGGGATGACGAAGTTCGAGAAGCCCGGTACCAAGGATGGCGACTACCCGGACTGGGCCAAAGAGGCGGGGGAGAAGGCGCTCGCAGATGCCGGCGTCCCCTATGAGGACGTTGAGCAGGCATACGCCGGCTACTGCTACGGCGACTCCACCTACGGGCAGCGGGCGCTCTACCAGCTCGGCCTGACCGGGATTCCCGTCGTCAACGTCAACAACAACTGCTCGACCGGCTCCTCGGCGCTGTTCCTCGCCCGCCAGGCGGTCAAGGGCGGCCTAGTCGACTGCGCTCTGGCGCTGGGCTTCGAGAAGATGGAGCCGGGCAGCCTCGGGGTCAAGTACACCGACCGCACCAACGCGCTCGACAAGCACGCGATGCGGATGTTCGAGATCCGCAACCCGGAGCAATCGCCACCGGCGCCGCAGATGTTCGGCAACGCCGGACGCGACCACATGCAGAAGTACGGCTCCGAGGCCGACCACTTCGCCTGGATCGGCTGGAAGAACCACAAGCACTCGGTCAACAACCCCTACGCCCAGTTCCAGGACGAGTACTCGCTCGAGGACATCAAGGCGGCGAAGATGATCCACGACCCGCTGACGAAGCTGCAGTGCTCACCGACCTCCGACGGCTCGGCCTGCGCGATCGTCGCCTCCGAGCGCTACGTCGAGGAGCACGGGCTCTGGGAGCAGGCGGTCGAGATCGCCGGCCAGTCGATGGTCACCGACCTCAGCTCGACCTTCGACGAGAACGCCGACTGCATGACGATCG
>Ga0126305_10000082_pt1 | contig 39337 bp, 25 predicted proteins | sample Plot26_FD_92536 | JGI IMG/M metagenome (GOLD analysis project Ga0126305, IMG submission 92536) | Serpentine soil microbial communities from UC McLaughlin Reserve, CA, USA - Plot26 | ecosystem: Environmental > Terrestrial > Soil > Grasslands | place: USA: UC McLaughlin Reserve, Lake County... | reverse complement strand
TAAGTAGCACCCATCCACGCCATTTACATGGCTACAGATGATTCCGGCGATTTAGCCACAAACTCAGCCAAGTCAATCGGTTGCGCCAATTCTTGGCTCTTCCTTGGAAGAACTTCGGGTTAACTCCAATACATGGTGTCCTTCCTGCTCGCGCAACGAGTAGGAATCCCAGTCAAGGTGTGCTGCCCACAGCCGTACATGCGGCGGCGCAGTTTCACCTCCAGCTGCTTCGATCAAACGGCCTCCGACGGAGCGCAGCCGCTCGACCGCCTCGTCGTCTCCGCGCTGCGCGGCCGCGAGAACAAGCTGGGTAACGACCTCGCGAGGAGTCCAACGCCGCCGGTCGCGGCCTGCCAAACCCGGTGCTTCCGGACCCTGAACATGCAGGAGGCCTTCCGATGTAGCCCTACCAAACTCCAATTCCCAGATATCTGGTACGGCAAGGAACCCGTCGAGCTCGTCGGAAACCGTCTCGATGTGACGCACCAGGAAGCCATACACTAAGCCGGCCGTAGCAAGGGTAGTCGCGTCTCGCAGCAGCCGGGTGGCGATGGCTCGCGGCGAGACATCTATCTGCACCAGTTCGTCCAGAAACATCTCGAGCGAAACGAGCGCGCTGATGCACGGGTTTGGACCGACTGAGGAGCCTCGGTACCAGGACCAGACATGAGAGTCGCCGACAAGCACGCGGCGTCCGGCCCCGAGCAGTTCCAGCTGCACCCCTTCGCCTTCCGGCTGCTTCGACGCGGGTCCTCCAAAACGATTACCTAAGTTGCGCAGTATATTCTCGCGCCCACGGGCGCCACAATCAAGCATCCGGTGGATCAGAGCTAGTCCACGTGGAAAGTCTCGCCGTAACAACGGCAAAAACGGTCCCCGGTACCAAGCGGCCATCGGCGTACCGAGCCCGCCGCCTTGATGCCCTCGGATACCTTCATCCTCTAGCGAGTCCCGCCATGGATCTTCGCTCGGCTGCTTAAGATAGTAAGCCTCGGCCAAGTCGGCCAACAGCGCAGGATCCTGCTTGGACAAAAGCATCGCCACATCAAGGCTTTCTACGACCGGCGCCAAAAAAGCGGGCCGCCGCCGCGCGAATTTTAGCAGAGCGGTGGCGCTGGTTTCATTGCTCTCACCGCCCAGCAGCGCTAGCGATTCAAGCCGTTTATTCTCACCACGCTCGATATCACGGCTCATGAGCACATCACGCACCCGCGACCTTAGCGGGCGGTACGGCGTGACGTCATAGTCGGCGACCTCGAGGCGCGCAACGCCTCGCAGCCAAGAGAGAACAAGCTCGAGGACAGGATCATCGCGATAGGATCTCGGCCGATCGAGCATCCCGGCTGTGTCCACCAGCCACGACACCAAGGGAGCACCGATGACTGGATCGCAAGCACCGGCTTGCGAAAAGCGCAGCATGAGAGTGCGTATCGCCTCGGCTTGCATCTCGGCATTGTCGAGGAGCACCGGGGTCAACTCACTCAGCGCTCGATCTGCCCAACCCGCGGACAGCAAGGCCTCCCACGGCAGCTCGGCCCACCGCGCTCCATGCGTGGTTGACAGTTCAGCGAACTCTGCTCGCAATTGTACCCACCGCTCAGCGATGCTGCCGCCACGCGCCGCAGCCTGAGCCAGCCCCGCCTGCGCGAACAGGCGCGTTGCGCGAATCGCCCAACGGGGAGCTGCCGAGGCCACTACCACCTGCAGCCCATTGCGTATCAGTAAACGGGCCGTCGCGAAGTCACGAAGGACGTCCGAGATGAAGCGGTCCCCAGCGTCTCACGCGGCCGAGCAGTCCTGCGACAGGAGAATGCCGTCGGAGCGCAGTGACGCGAGGGCGGCGCCAGACGTCCTTTGGCTTGGCGTGCCGCTCAGAAGCTGGCGAGCGACGTCGATGATCGCGCTGTCGCGGTCGTCGGGAGAGACGCTGCCGACTGTTCTTTTATCCCTGCGGATCAGGCTTGACCATACCGTCGCGAAAATGTCAGCCTCTGATGCAAGTGTCTCCGGCAGGCCGCCGCCACCCTGTGCGGCTTTGAGTAGCAATTCGACCAAACCGATGCGGCGCAACAACCAGTCTGCTCGCGGGTCGGATGCGAGCCGGGCAAGCTCTGGGATGGCTTGGACGAGCGCGGCGATCTCGTCAGCGAATAGGGGGCCGACGGCGAGCTCAAAGGGCTTGTCGACGCCTCGTATCTTCAGCACCTCGAGGACCGCTTCGGCCGCGTCGTCTCGGGCCACCAGAACAGTCGTCATCCCGACGGCCATGGCGGAACTCAGCAGTGCGCCCAACGCTCCGGATTCGCCCTCCTGCACCACCTCGGCCCCATCAAGGACCAATACGCTTACAGGAGCAGAAGGAGCCGCGGCGAGCAGATCGGTTGGGCCCAGGCCTAGGACGGCCTTCAAGCTCACCGCTGGGCTGGGCAGATCTCGGAGGCTCATCGCCAGAGCAACGCCGCCGGAAGTTCTGATCGCGTCGATTGCCGCGAGTGTCAATGCCGACTTGCCGACGTCCGGCTCGCCACGGACTACCACCGCGCTACCGGCTGGCGCAGTCGAGATCAGCTCGACGAGCTCTCTTTGGTGATGCGATCGGTCGAGGGTGAAGGGCTTGGCACCTGGAACAGGCAGGGATCGCTGTGTGCGGTGCTGCAACTCTGATTCCAACAGGCTGATCTGCGGCTGCGCGCAACCGAAGTCTGGCGATGCTCCGAGCAGGCCGAACGAGCGCAACTCCCTACGCACCATGGCCCGTGTGATTGCGCCGGCGCGGATTGCAGCCTGGGAGGCGATCTCCACAAGACGGAGACGTAGATCTTCGGCTCGCGAGACGTTACCAGTGAGGGTCTGCAAACGCGCAACGACTTTCGTCCTCCCGGGCGCCACGTCACCTTCCAACTGCAAGTCGATGACGAAAAGTCCGCGCAGTAGCTGCCAGCTGAGGATCTTTCCGTCTTGCCTCTTCTCATTCTCTAGACCCAGATGGTCCAATGTCGCTTCCACGATCTCATCGACGTTTCTCAGCCGCGATCGCACCTTGCTGGAGTAAGCGCGGGTAGCATTGATGGCGGCTTGAAAGCTAGCTCTGGTAGGTTGCCGTCGAGCCACTTCAGTGAGAGCCGCTATCTCATCTGTAGCCCCGGATGCTCGAGCAACTGCTAGGCCGAGCCGCAACCGGCCAGCGGCGATTGCCTCCTCCTCTCGGAGAACAACTTGAATGAAGTCAGCGAAAAGCTTGATCGTTGAGTCTTCGCTCTTGCCGAGTTTCGGCCGGCGTCTGCATGCCACGCGCAGTGTACGCTCGGCGCAAGGCGAGACCCCGTGAATGATCACGTCGTCCACCGGAGACTGAACCTCTTGCTGCATTGCCACCTGTGTGGGCGTGAAATCATCTCCAAGGCCTTCCACCGGCTGCCCCAGGAGAAGGCTCGCCAACGCCGAGCCTGCGTACTCCTGCTCCAGGCGCACACCTCCGCCACCGGTCGCATATGGGCTACTGCCTGCCTTGTCAGATCGGGACACTGTCACTCCTGTCGGTCAATGCGCTTTCCTCCAGGGATTCACAACGAGACAAGTATCTCATCCGGGGCTCGCGCGCACACTTCTATCGCCGTTCTGTGTAGGTCAGAGACAAGGAGGATAACTCATGCAACCATCCAGTGGTGCTCGATCCGTCGGCCTTCCGGACCCCCTGGGACGTTCCGCCGGTCGGCCCCTGGTGGCGCCCGGGCGTTACTCGGCAGAGCTGGTGGTGGTGTCGGCGAGCGGAGCCCGTTCTCTGGGTGCGGCGCAGTCGTTCGAGGTGAAGCCGGTGCCAAACCTGCCGCCAGGCACCGACCCGGCGGCGGTGGCCGCCTTCCAGGCGGAGACGGCGGAGGCGGCGCGGCGGTTGTCGTCAGCCGTGGCGGAGCTCGGCCGCGTCAAGGACCAGCTCCGGCAGATGCGAGCGACGTTGGGAGAGACCCCCAAGGCGGACTTGGCGCTCTACGCCCGGCTGGACGCGGTGGGCCAGGCGGTCGCGGAGCTTGAGCGGCGGCTCCAAGGCGACCCGGCGCGGCAGAACCTCAACGAGCCGGAAACCCCGTCAATCGGCGAACGCATCGGGACGATCCGGGACGGCCACTGGCAGACGCGGCAGATGCCGACAGCAACCCAAAGGCGCAACCTGGAGATCGCCACGGCCGGGCTGGATGCGCTGGAGCGCGACCTGAAGGCGCTGATCGCGGGCGACCTGGCGAAGCTGGAGGAGGCCTTCGCGGCGGCGGGGGCGCCATGGACCCCGGGGCGGCGGGTGCCATAGGGAGCCAGGAATGCCGCCGCGACGGCGAGCGCCGCGAAGCAGAAAACCCGTACGTAGCTGAACGTCGAATCCCCGCTGCCGTTCGGACGGATGATCTGGATCTCGGTGTGGAACAGGTACTCCCTCCCAGTTGAATCAGTTTCACAAATATGCTAAAGTGCGCCTATCTTTGAAGTCGCCTATGCTGAAGTCAATACTCGAGCCAAAAGGAGTAAACCGTATGCTGAGCTCCAGGATCTGGGGCATGGCCTCTGTGTGTCTAGCGCTGCTGCTGACCGCAGCTCGTGCCGAGGCCCAGTGTCCCTTCACCTCCGTGCAGGCCCGCGTGCAGCTCAACGTACAGGACCCATGGAAGCAGGCGATGACCCTGCCTCAAGGGACACCGTTTCACGTGGGGGCATTCAAGAACAATTCGGGCCAGTTCGTCGACTGCTGCACCACCATCCAGGTGACCTCTCCGAACGGAACGATCAGCAACGTCAGCAATGACAGCTATTTCGGAACTCCGCTGGCCGGAACCTATACGCTCCGCGTCTTCTGCGGCCCCAATTCAGACAGCGCAACCGTCACCGCTACGGCCATCTCCTCGTGCCCCTACACCTCCGTGCAGGCGCGCATCCAGCTCCACGAGCAGGACGCTTGGCGGCAGAGCGTGAGCCTGGTCCAGGGGCAGCGCTTCCGGATCGGTGGCTTCTACGACAATACGGGCATCCTCGCTCCCAGCGACAGGATCACCCTGCAAGTGACCGGTCCCAACGGCTATCTCCTCAACCCGCCGGTGAACGGAGTTTTTGTGGATGCGCCGTATGCAGGCAGCTACTCGCTGCGCGTCGCTTGCAGCAACTTGACGGACCTGGCCAGCGTCAACGCTGCCGCGACGACTCCTGGGATTCCCGTGCAGCGGCCGAACGTCAATGGCATCGGCGTGGCCTGGGGCACCCAGTGGGGCCTGAGCTCAGCCACCACCGCCCGCACCTGGGACCGCAACAATCTCGACAGGATCGCCGAAGCCGGCTCGCTCACTACGCACGTCAGCTTCGACTGGGTCGCTATCGAGCCTTCGAACAACGTATTCGACGTGTCTTACATCGACCACCAGGTGAACGAGGCAGAGGCGCGCGGCCTGTTGATGCTCGGCTACACCGGCAATACGCCGAACTGGGCCCTCCCAGCAAACCAGGCCGGCCTCGGCTACCGGTTCCCACCCCAGGAGCAATGGGCCGGGGAGTTCGAAAGCTTCTTCCAGGCGCTCGCTCAGCGCTACTGCGGCCGCGTCCGCTATTACGAGTTCTGGAACGAGCCCAACGGCTGCAGTTGGATTGGCGACGGTTGCTCGGGCAACAACGGTGACGCGGCGGTTCAGTTGTACGTTCTCTGGCTGCAGCGCTGGTACCGTGCGATGAAGCGGGGCTGCCCGGACACCGTCCTCCTCACCGGGGGCCTGGATTGTCACCTCGGCACGAACTGTCGCCAATGGCTCGACCAGGTCTACCGTTTCGGCGGTCGGGAGTACTTCGACGGCGTAGCCATCCACCCCTATGGTGACGATTGGAATCCGACCCCGGCCACGGCTCTCAACTTCAGCGCGATCACCGAGATGAGCGCCGAGCTGGCCGAGAACGGCCAATCGTGGAAGAAGCTATGGCTCGACGAGTGGGGATATTCCACTTCCAACGAGGCGTTGAAGGGACAGATGATCGACTACGTCCTCAGCGAGCTCGCCGACAACAACAAGTACCCGAACGTCTTCGAGGCGCGCTACCTCACCGTGAGCGATCTCCCCAGCGGGACCCCGTTGGGCAGCGACAACACCAGAGGCCTGGCTGAAGAGAACCTGACCAATTACACATTATCGCCGCGCCCGAGCTGGTACGCCTTCCAGGACCGGGCACTCGGATTGGGGAACGAGGCGCCGCTCACCAACAAGCGGATGGAGATCAACTCCACGCCGCAATATGGACGGCTCACCTCCTGGGAGCCCAGCGGCTGGTGGGCGAACCACCGGATCTATCCACGCCCGAACAATCAGAACCTGGGCCAGAGCTTTGGCTACTATTCGGTCGGTATTGCGGAGATGGTCGGACAGATCATTCCCGGAATGGTCTTCCAGCCAGGCAAGACCTATACCTTCAAAGGATGGGTCAACGGCGGCGTCGACAACACCGGAGTCGTGCCTTTCCAGATCGGCTATGCGGCAGTGGCCGGCGATCTGGGCTCGTTCCAGCCGCTGGCGACGGTACCGGTCTCCCTCGGCAACACTTGGTTCGAGAGCACTGGTGTCAGTTGGACCAGCCTCACCGCCGGCGTCGAGCTGGGCAAGCAGATCATCGTCCGGCTCGGCAATGGGGCGGCAGGAACCCCAACAGACATCTGGTTCGACAACCTCAAGCTGATCGTCTATCCCTGACTCTTGGCGGGAAGGTGAGCTAAAAGCCGAGAGAGCCGTCGTCGAATTCAGTTTTCAAGGAGCACACATACAAGGGGGGCGTGCGAGCACGCCCCCCACGGTTACCGCGTCAGGATGGCTTGGGTCAGGTGGTGGTGCCGGTCGTCTCCGCGGCCGGAGCCGGGGCCGGCACGGTCGGCTTGCGGACCTCCACGAAGCGGGTCCGGGCGCGCAGGGGCTGGACATCGAACTCGACCAGCTTCTCCGCCCGGTTGCCGTAACGCTGCCGGATTCCGGAGCGCAGGAAGTTGGCCAGCTTGCGACCCTCGCCGAGCACGGCCTTCAGGCGCTGACTCGCGCCCTGCTTGCTGGCCGCCATCGCCGCCTGGTGGGGCTGGATCTCCCGCGCCACCGCAAGCATCTCGACGAGCTGGGCACGGTAGGTCTCGAGCTGCGGTAAGTCCTGCGCGTTGGCCTCCAGCGAGGCCACCAAACGCTCCCATCCGTTGAACGTCACTCCGTACTTCGGTTCTCTAGCCATGGTCTTCTCCTTTTCTGGACCTCCCGGCCCAATTGGAAACCCTTCATCGGGTATCCGTCGCTTGATGCGCATATGATCTACCTGTTCACTGGCCTTGTCAAGCCCATTCTTTACCCGATTTCGTGACCCTGGCTCCCTTTCTCCAAATCGAGCCTCATTCCCCGAGGGGAATGCCCCAGGAGCGGAACGGCGGACCCATTCCCCATGGGGAAAATCTCGTTCCCTGCAATGTGCATGTCATTAGCCACGCTGAATGGGCCGTTCCCTTCACGATCGTCGCATTCCCCGCCGGAACGGCCCGTTCCCTCCGGTCCGATCCTCCAGGGGCACGGTGTGAGCCGTTCCCCGGACGCGCCGAGGCATTCCCTTGAGGGAAGGCAGGTAAAGAGACGGGGAATAGAGGAGGAGAGGAGGGAATGCGCCGCGCGAGCGGGGAACGCGGCCTGGAAAGCCGTCAGGCCTGGCGCATGAAGTGCCAGCGGAGGTCGCCTTCGAGCCGGCGGTAGACCTCGGGCTGTATCTGGTGGACCCGGTGTGTGGCCCAGGGCGCGGATGATGTCCTGCCGGTCGAACGTGCGAAGGGTGCGGCAGAGCGGCCGGCTGCATTAACATTGCGTCAGACGAGCATGCCGGAACCCACTGTCGCCTACCGCATCTGCCCCCTGTGCGAAGCCTGCTGCGGCCTGACGGTCGAGCTGCGCGAGGGCCGCGTGGCCACCATCCGCGGCGACCGGGAGGACGTCTTCAGCGCCGGCTATCTCTGCCCCAAGGGGGTGGCTCTCAAGGAGCTGCATGAGGATGCGGACCGGGTGCGCGCGCCGCTGGTGAAGCGCGGCGGCCGTTTCGTGGCGGCGAGCTGGGAGGAGGCTTTCGCCGAGATCGAGAGGCGTCTCCCGCCCATTCTCGCGCGCTCGGGACGGGACGCGGCGGCGTTAGCAATCGGCAACCCCACTGCCCACAAGATAGGCCTGTTGCTCTATGTGACGCGGCTCGCCCGCGCACTCGGCACACGCAACGTGTTCAGCGCCTCGACCCTCGATCAGATGCCCAAGCATCTGTCCAGCGGGCTGATGTTCGGCCACTGGCTGTCGATTCCCGTGCCCGACATCGAGCGCTGCGATTTCCTGCTCATGCTCGGCGCCAATCCCATGGCGTCCAACGGCAGCCTATGGACGGTGCCCGATTTCCGCGGCAAGGCCAGGGCGCTCCAGGCGCGTGGCGGCAGGCTGGTGGTGGTCGACCCGCGGCGAACGGAGACCGCGCGGCTCGCCGACCGGCATCTGTTCATCCGCCCAGGAAGCGACGTCTTCTTCCTTCTCGGCCTGGCGCACACGCTGTTCGACGAGGGGCTGGTGCGTCTCGGGATTCTCGCGGAGCACGTGAACGGCGTCGAAGCGGTGCGCGAGGCCGTCGTGCCGTTCGCGCCCGAACGCGTCGCGGCCCGCTGCGGCATCGCGGCGGAGACGATCCGGGAGCTGGCCCGCACCCTGGCCGCCACCGGGAGGGCCGCCGTGTACGGGCGGCTGGGGACCTGCACGCAGCGCTTCGGCTCGCTCAGCAGTTGGCTGGTGGACGTGCTCAACGCGCTCACGGGCCATCTGGACGTGCCCGGGGGCGCCATGTTTCCCAAGGCCGCCGCCTTCGCCGCCAATACGATGGGGTCTCCCGGCACGGGAAAGGGCGTGGCGACCGGGCGCCGCCGGAGCCGCGTCTCGAACGCGCCGGAGGTGTACGGCGAGCTGCCCATGACCTGCCTGGCGGAGGAGATCGAAACCCCGGGCGAGGGTCAGGTCCGGGCGCTGCTCACGGTCGCCAGCAACCCGGTGCTGTCGGCCCCCAACGGTCCTCGGCTGGCCGCGGCGCTGGAGACGCTGGAATTCATGGTCAGCGTGGACGTCTACGTCAACGAGACCACGCGCCACGCCGACGTGATCCTGCCGGGGCTGTTGCCGTTCGAGGAGTCGCACTATGACGTGGCGTTCCCTCAACTGTCCTACCGCAACCACGCCCGCTACAGCTCGCCGGTGCTCGCGCCGCCGCCGGGCCGGCCCGCGGAGTGGGAGATCCTGCTGCGGCTGGCGGCGGTCGCCGAAGGGAGGGGCGCTAAAGTCGACGTGCAGACCCTGGATGACGAGATGGTGGCCGAGGACCTTCGCGACCGGACCGCGCCGTGGCGCGGCCCCGAGCGGCTGCTCGATCTCGCGTTGCGCGGCGGTCCATACGGCCTGACGCTGGCGAAGGTCAAGGCCGCGGCTCACGGCATCGACCTCGGCCCGCTGGCGCCCCGCGTGCCGGAAGTCCTGCGCACCCCCTCGGGAAAGATCGAGCTCGCGCCCGCCCTGTTTCTCGAAGATCTGAAGCACGCCGAGGCGGATCTCGCGGCGCCCGCTCCCGCCCTGGTGGTGATCGGACGCCGCGACCTGCGCTCGAACAACAGTTGGATGCACAATCTTCCGGTCCTGGCCAAGGATCCGCGACGGTGTACGGCGCTGGTCCATCCCGCAGACGCCGCCCGCTGCGGCGTGACCGATGCCGGTTCCGCGCGCCTGATCGGCGCCAGCGGACATGCGATCACGGTGGAGGTGAAGGTCAGCGACGAGGTCATGCCCGGCGTGATCTCCCTGCCGCACGGCTGGGGCCACGACCTCCCCGGGATCCACCTGGAGGTCGCCGCCCGGCGGCCGGGCGCCAACCTCAACGCGCTGCTCGACGAGAACCTGCGCGATCCGCTCTCCGGCAACGCGGTTCTGAGCGGCGTGCCAGTGCGGTTGGAGCCGGAAACGGCTGAGCAGGAACGAAGGTAGGTACCAGCCGGCAGAGCCGGGCTGAAGCTGTTCGGCTGGAACAGCGGCGCCGGCGTCTCGGCTCTCCTCGTCTTCCCCACCGCCTGGCTCCTGGCCGACAGGCACCACGGCTTCCTGTCCTGGGTCAGCAGCTACGCAGGCGGTGCCCGGTCCCCCCGCATGAGCCTCGTCTACGGCATGCAGCCCTCGCTCACGGGAATCGCGCAAGACCGCCGCCCGCGCCCTCTACGGTGCCGCCTGCGCGCTGGTGAGCCTGGCTCCCGCGGTTGCCACGATCTGCGACGCCAGGTCCCCGGCCACTGTGGCTTTCGGAACTTGTGGCGCGCGGTGCGACGATTGGGTTCGGTCGCCGATACAAACCGTCGTATGCTACAGTGGATTTCGGTACGGTTGTTGGGCCCCCGAGCAGGCAGGAGAGCACCTTGCCCATGTCGACGAAAGTCTTTATCAGCTACAGCCATAAGGACGAGCGCTGGAAGGATCGGCTCCTGTCCCATTTGGGAGTTCTAACGAGCAGCCAGGCCCTCCGATGCTGGGACGATCGCCAGATCGGAGTAGGGAATGACTGGTACGGGGCGATCGAGCGGGAGATCCAGGAGGCGCAGGTCGCGGTACTCCTCATCTCGCAGAACTTCCTGACGTCCCGCTTCATTCTTGATGACGAAGTGCCGCGGCTTCTCGCGCTTCGAGCGCGCGCTGGATTGAAGTTGATCCCCGTGATCGTGCGATCGTGCGCGTGGCAATCCGTGGAGTGGTTGGCGAGCCTGCAGGCGCGGCCGACGGATGGCAGGCCTCTGGCGTCCCGGGGCGGGGACTGGCCAGATAGAATGCTCGCTGCCATTGCGAACGAAGTTTTCGCAATGGTTTCCGTGACGGGTCATGCCACCAGTCGTAACGGTCCCGAAAGAAATGCTGCGTCAAATGTGCAGCCGGCGCTACCCGGCGACTCCGCGAAGACGGTGGCGATCCTCGACAGACGGCTGGTCAATGAGCTGTTACTGGCGTTCTCGGGTTCCAACGCTGGCTGGGCGCTGATGAATCCGGTCAGCCGGTCAACGGTTCTGCACGGTCTGGCACGCTACAACCAGCTTCTGGTGGAGAACATCTACGCCAGCACGTTGCATCAGATGTTTCTCTCCAACCCCGCCGTACCGGAATGGGTCCGTGACGCCATTGTGGTGACCGAGCCGGTCGGGGGGAGTCCGGTTCTACTGGAGCTCATGGTGGATGCGGCGGAGTTGTTCGCCGAAGAACCTCGATTTGCGCTTGCCTTGTCCCAGTACGAGAAGACGAAGCGCGGAGGCGGTTTCGCTTCCTCGGACATCCAGTATCTTCTGCACAATCTGCTCTTCGCGGCAAGCATCGATTCGGCGCTCCTGCCTCACCCGCAGCGATGGCCGCTCTACAAGGGATGCTTCGAATGCTCGGCGAACCGCCCGGGCTCTACTTTCGGCGATACCACCACGCCCTTGCCCACGGCTGAGCAACTGCGAGAGAGACTTTCCCAGCGCGGGCCCGATGTGCGGTCTCACGAGTACGAGCCTCTTTCCGCTATGACACTCCGACAGATTGGCCCGTGTCCATTCCCTTACCCTGCCGGTCTCCTGCGTGCGTACGAGCGGTCGGAGCTCGCCACGCTACCGACGTTTCAGTTCGAGTTCTGCGTTCCAGCCGGCTGAGGGCAGTTGCCGTGGGAGTTACCTCAACGGTCAAGCGGGTGAAGATCGGCAACCGGTGGTGGCACCTTATCGTGGCGCCAGCAGGGGCGTCAGAGGATGTCCTCGGTGCAATGGTCGAGACGCTACGGTCCCGGGAAGCAGAGCTGCTGCTCGTTGATGCTGGCGTTTCGCTGCCGCAATCCTGGTCGACCACGCTCCAGGATTTCGAGCTTCGCGAGTCGGTCCGGTTGTCGACCGCTATCGATGGCGTCCCGTCCTGCTGCCACATCGTCGGATCGCCGTCGAAGTTGCAGCGCTTCGGCGATGTGGTGGGACAGAGCGCTTCGTCGCAGGCGTCGTTCGCCGCTTTTCTGGATGCAGCCGAGATCCCGCCGTTTCCCAACGCGCGCTATCAGGATCCTTTCGGACAGAATCCGTACCTGATGAGCGAGGGATGGGAAGAGGTTGCTCAATACTTAAGCCGCCTGATCATCAAGGCGCACACAGCCGGCATAGCGATCACCTTGCCTGAGATCCCGGCGGGATTCTCTCCCCTGACGCGTCCGTGGCGGCAGTTCGGTTCTGTCGTCGAGTCGGATCCTAACGACTGGCGCAAGCTGACTACGCCAGCCGAAGGTTACTATCCGGGCGAGAAAGCAAGTCTCGATGTCATGCAACGTTGCCTGGTCACGCTTGCGGCGCTGCCGGCAGATGACGCGGGGCCAGTGTGGGAGGAGACAGCGGCGGCGCTGCAGAACCTGGGATATCTGCTCGTCGCCTCCTGCGGCGATGTTGAGGCCAGCTCCACGTTCCAGCCATTTTTCAGCATTGGCCGATTCGCGGCGCTCGCTCACAGGCGTCGGACCTTGCACGGCGATCTCCACCCGGGAAATTTCGCCAATTACCAGGGGGGCACGATCACGATCGATGGCGATACGGTTCGCACCCTGGATCGGCCGCTCACGAGCGCCGAATGCGCGACCGACCTCGCGACACTCCGCCTCAATTGCACCTTCGAGCAGTGGGAAGCGGTGAAGGTGGCGTATGCCTCCGTCTGGCCCGAACGGGCTCTCGAAGTGTTCCAGTTTCTTTAGCGGGCCCGTATGACAACGGATAGCGTGCAGAAGGAGATTGCCGCGTTTCGCGAGGCCGCTCTCGCGGTCCTCCCATCCTTGATCGGGAGTCTCGTCGAAGAACAGTCGCTGCCCGAGCCGTTTCTTTTGCTGGCTTCACGCTACGCCACCCTGAAGAGCGAGTCGGGGCTGGCGCTGGAGCGACCGCTGCGTTTCTTCGGAGAAGCGGCGTCGATTTTTGCGGCGTCGAGTCTGGAGGCGGCGCAGGCCTGCCACGATAGCATCCCCGACGTTCCTGAAATTCCGTTCGCCGGGCATCTGAAGGATGCGCTCTGGGCGCGTTATCAGCTCTCGAATCCGACGGGGGATCGCGCGCGGTTGCTGTACGAGCTCGGTGGCGCGCTCATCCAACTCATTTTCCCCTGGCCGGGGATGCGCGTGCACGCGCTTCCGCGCGTGATCCGGTTCTTCGGGTTATCCGTCGAGGCATATCTCGAAACAGGCGACGCGGGCAACGCCGCCGATCCGGCGACGATGTTCACGGCGTTGTCCAACGAACTCGGAGAGGAAAGCGATACCGTCGAAAGCTTCTTCGCAAGCCTGCAACTCGGCGAACGTGTGCTGGGTTCGGTGGGCACCACGTCTGCGCACATCCTGAGCCGCTGCATGCTGGCTCACAACATGATGAACGCGTGCAGGGACCTCGCGAAGCGTTCGAGCGCAACCGCCGCCACCTTCCTGAATCGGGCCGCCGAACTCGCTGAGAGCATCGAGAGCTGGGCCACGCAGTGCCCGCCCCCGGAACAGAGCGAGGCACGGCATCTTGCATTCATGCGCCTGCGCACGTATCGCTCGGCGGCGGATATCCAGTACGAGCTTGCCGCGGGTCAGCTCAAACCGTTTGCCGCATGCGCGGAGACTGTCGTCGCGCTCTGTCGGCGCGGTATCGCTGTGGCGAGAGAAAACGAGGATGCGGATCTGTTCGATCAGGCCCGCCGGATGACGCGAGGTATCGACGCAAGACTGCGCTTGCTGCGCCCGGACTGGCGCATGGATCCGGAGGTGTGGGCCGTCTTTGCTACGATCGAGCCCGAGGAACCCGATCTCGAGGCCTGGATGCGATCCGGCGAGGACCTGGTGCGTGGTTTGGAGGAGCTCGACGAGGCGGACGACCGCACAAGATACATCGACGATGCTCTTCGGCAGATCCACGAGCGGCTCGCTGCGGCATTCGTCGGGATCGTAAAGCAGGTCGGCGTCAACCATCATGTTTGCCGGCTGCTCCTCGCGCTGGGCGCAGTATCGTCGGGCCGCTTCGGCGCGGCCAGCAAGTCCATGTGGCCACGATGGTTGGTGATGCGTGAGACAGGCAGGAGCCACATCGACATCGCGCAGAACGAAACGGCCGACGAGCATCTGAGAATGCGTGTGCTGCGGGAAATCACCGTATTGGACGCGCTCCTCACTGGCCTCGAACAAGCCGGGTTCGGGACGGTCGCCACGATCCGTCGATCCCTGGTCAGGCACCAAGCCCGGCTTCTGGCGGACGTATTCGGTAGCCGCCCGGTTGCGGCCAGGACGGAGGCGGAGCGCACGCAGGCCGCGGATATTGCGAGCGTGCTGTTCAGGGGCCTGCCGCACGATTTCGCCCATGCCGCGTTCGTCTCGATGATGAAAGGTGTATGGTCGGCGCCGCCTCGCCCCACTGGCACTTTTCAGGTGCGACACCGGTCATCCGAGCCCACCGAGTCCGCCGGGCCCGAACCACCAGTGGAGCGCGGGCTCGTCGGGGCCGAGTTCTTGCCGAAACTCCAGCTGGAAGATCCCTCGCCGGCGTCATCGCACCCGGAGCCTTCGCCGGGCGAGCCACCTCAGCAACTCGACGAATTTCTGCGGGACAATCGCGACTTCACTGACGAAAGTCTGGTGGGAAAGCTCGTGAACATGCATCACGAGGACTACGTGATCGGCAGGGTCATCGGGCGAGGTCGGCACAAAGTCGCCTTTGAGCTGCTCGATCCGGCCACCGGAAAACCGGCTGTGAGTCGTGCGACCGGGCAGTCCGTCATCATGCGGATCGAGCGAACCCGGTCGACAGCCTCGACCGACTCCCCGGACCTGGGTCTCGCGGATGCGGTGGAAGAGGCGACATCGCTGAGTTCAGTGCGGGACGCCTTGCCCTATCTGCGGATGTTCACCGCTGGGGCTCTCGAGTCCGCCTGGTTCTATCTCACGCAGGGCTCGTCGCAGTGGCATTTCGCAGTCGATCTGCTTGTGGAGCAGGATCTCGTGGCGCGTGAGTGGGTGCCGGGTCTGAAGGGTGTGTATTTACGATTTCGACCGGGCCTCGCGGCGGTACTCGAGTCGTTCGGGCTTGCCGACCCTGCTGCAGCCGAAGAGCGGTTTCTTCGCCTGTACGACCACCTCGTCAACGAGGTGATCGCGCTCGCCGCGGCGGGCAATGGCTCGGTCGCGAAGGCGTTCGTCACGGTGGACGCCGCGAACATCGAGCAGGCGATGCGGATTGCGTTACGCGCGGGCCGCAGGGCATCGGTTGCGCGGCTGAGTCAGCTGTTGAGCGAAGATCTGCTACCGAAGGCGATTTTCGAGTCCACGCGCGATCTCAGGAAAATCGCGGCGGACTGGCTGGCGGACTCAGCTCCCGCAGATACGGTCGACGAAGGCTATGTGTTGACCAGGGAAGAGCGCGCGTGGGAGAAATTCCGCAGCGGGGACCAGGATGGCGCGATCGAAGCGCTCCGACAACTCGCCGACTCGATTAGCAGGTATGGCGCATCTGGCCTCAGAGAACCAAGGTTTCACCTTGGCGTCGTACTGTTTGCCCTGGGTCAGATGTTGTCGTCCTGCGGACGCGATAATGAAGCCCTGCTGCCGCTGCGGCAGGCGATGGAGTCGTTTGAAACGGACAGGACGGACTACGCAAAGTCGAATCTGCGGCTGGTTCAGAAGAAGCTGGTCGAGATATATCGCGATGCTGGCGCGTTCGCCGAAGCGTTGAGGCTTGCCGAAGGCATGCGCGAGCTCGCCGCCGAAACAGGTTCGAGCGAAATCCAGACCGATGCACTGCTGGTGTCCATCCAGACGCTGCTCGTCGCGCAGCAGTTCGAGGCGGCAAAGCCGCTGATCGAGCAGGCCGCTGCGCTGGCGAGCGACCGGGGCTCGCTGCATTTCGCGGCAATCCTGCACGCGGAAGCCACGGTTCTTTTCCAGGAGGGCAAGCCTGACGTCGCACTGGAAAAGCTGGAGATGGCCCTCGAGATCCAGGAACGCAATGACGATCAGTGGGCGATGATCATGCTCCTGAACTCGAAGGGCCTCGCGGAGGTGGACTGCGGATGGTACGAGGCCGCCGAGCAGAGCTACGAGCGCGCTCGCTCGCTATCCCGAACCCTGAACCCACGGTCCGAGGTCGCGATCACTCACAATCTGTGCCGGCTATATCGAAAACGTGCCGAGGCGGAGTCGGAACCGCCCCGGCGCAGGGCCCTGCTCGAGCGCGCGATCATGTACGGCAGGGAAAGCCGCGAGATCGGATCAAGGATGAGAAATCCAGTCGCCATAGAGCGCGCCTGCCAGGAGCTTGCAATCCTGCTCACGCTAATTGGAGATTTCCCGCAGTCGCGCGCTCACGCGCTGGAGCGACTCGCGATTCGCGAGGAGATGGGTGCCACGGATTTGTACCTGGACCATATCTTCCTGGCCGAGCTCGCCCGTGAAGCGGGCGAGATCGACGAAGCATGGCAGTGGCAGGACAAGGTGGATCAGGTGCTCGCGCCCGACGCGCTACAGCGCATCCGGGAGGGAGGTGGTTTGCCTCAGGAGATTCTGAGCATGTTCGGCGCAGCGTCGGCCGCGATCGTCGAGGCATCCGGGGCCGGACAGCAGATCAGCCAGCAGCATCTCGACTTTCTCCGAGAATTGAGCCGCTACTCGCCGCCTATCGGCACATTCGCGATGATGCTGATTGAACTTGCGACTCGGGGCACAACTCGCGAGACGCCGGCGTGGATGCCAGTGGAGCTGGCCGAGATGCTGAAATTAGTCCGTAACTGCAAGCGCTCTGTCTGATACTCCCCGAAGAAGCGCCGAGCACCGCCTCTTGGGGAACCAGTGGCTTCTAACTTCCCGAGCGGCGCCTCAGAAACAGGATTCAGCGCTGGCCGTCGCAGGCCTCCGCCCGTGCGAGAAGAAAGGCCCTTTCCCGCGCGTTGCGGGTCAGCGTGGCCGCAGCCTGGAATTCTGAACGCGCCTCGGCCAGTCGGCCGGCCCGGAACAGAAAGTCTCCCCGCGCCGCCGGCAAGGGCGCATAGCAGCGTAGGGCGTCGTTGTCGCCAATCTCGTCCACCAGCCGGAGGCCCGCTTCGGGCCCGAAGGCCATGCTGTGGGCGATCACGCGATTGAGATCGACCACGGGCGAGGGTGCCGCGACCCGCAGCCGGTCATAGAGGGCGACGATGCGCGGCCAGTCGGTCTCGGTGGCTTGGCGCGCGCGGGCGTGGCAGGCGGCGAGCGCGGCTTGCAGCACATAAGGGCCGTCGCCGCCCAGCGCTTCGGCGCGGGCCAGCGCATCGAGGCCCCGGTGGATGAGCAAATAGTCCCAGCGCGCGCGATCCTGCTCGGTGACCGGTATGAGGAGCCGTCAGGCCGGCGGCTCCCGCTCAGCCCGCTCCGAGCCGCCCGAGCCGGGCGAGATCGGACTGCCAGGACCGGCGCTCGCGGGCCTCCCGCTCGAACAGCTCTTCCGTCTTGCTCAGGATCAGGGTGTACGGCCGCCCCGAGCGCCGTGTTTCGTGGCGCACGGGGAGCTCGGAGGCATCGATCCGTTGATGAATGTGTCTCCGGCTCTGTTCGGCGAGCGGCCATTCGAGCCGCTGGCGGACAGGATCGGCGAGGAAGGCGCCCAGCTTGCTGCAGAGCTCGCAACGGCAGCCGTCCGGGAGGGCGATCGACCAGTCGCCCGCGCTCCGCGCCGGCCGGGCCAGCCGGGCCTCCAGGCTCCCAATGCAATGTCGCGTCAGGGCCGCAAGAGAAGACGCGGCCGATCTCCCGGGCTGCGCCTTCTCCTTCGCGGCCGCCCGCACCACCTGCACGAGGCAGGGGAGCAGCGGCTCGTTCTCGGCGGTGCACAAGGCTGCGACGACCTCGTCCCGGAAGTCGTCCGCCACCACTGCTCCGGCGCTCCCGAGAAGGCCGTGGAGCGGCGCGGAGAGCGCCGCCACCACCTTGTCCCGCAGGCTCGGCTGCGCATGGCGCCGCGCCTCGCCGATCGCCACCTGCAGCTCTTCCCACCGGTATCGCAGCAGCAGCCGCGCGACGGCCGACCCCACGGCTTCGTCGGCGGCGCGCAGGGCTTTGCAGAAGCGCGGCAGCGCGGCGAGCCAAGAGAGCCGCTCCCGTTCGTCGAGCCGCGGGCCGCGATGGCGGTCGCCCGACCAGGCGGAGAGAAGCTGCCCCCACCAGCTCTCGCCGTAGCGCCTGGTCAGGGCGATCAGCGGCGGCGCCTCCTTAGGGGTGAGCGCCTCGACCCGGAAGGGCTGGAGCAGCGACGCCGCCAGCTCCGGCGTAGCGAGGCCGTCCGCCACCCGGAGGGCGCTGCCGAGGAGGCCGCGGCCGTCCTCGCGGTATGCGACGCCCCCCCAGAATGGCAGCAGCGACGCCGCGAGCTCCCTGGCCTCGGGCGCCCCACCGGCCAGGATCCGCTGCTCGAGTGCCCGGAGCGCCCAGGCGGGCGAGGCTTCGGCCCGCACGGCGAACGCGCGCTCGCGCGGCCACAGCACGAGGGCCGCCCGCCGGTACCAGCGGTCCATGGTGTTGCCGTAGTTGCCCATGTACCCCTCGTACTCGGAGGCATAGGGCGCGAGGTCCGACGACGGGGTCGAACAGCACACCTCGTCGCCGGACACCTGCGAGACGACCGGCAGGGCCTCCTCCCCTGCCGGGTCGACCCAGTGGGCCAGCGTGATGTCGCCGTCGATGAAGTCGCCGAGCTCGTAGGCGTCCGGATCGTCCGTCGCGGGGTCGTTTTCTGACCACTCATCGTCCTCGTCGCGCTCCCAGTGGCGGTTCCGGCCGCGCCAGGGCTCGTCCCAGCCCGGCTCCATGCAGTCCCATGTCTCATGGATCTCGGCGAGCGCGAGCACCAGCTCGCAGCCGCAGCGCTCCGCCGCCGCCCGGAGCGCCGCCGCCCGGGCGCCGTCGTTCCCCTTGAGGCGCTGCCAGGCGAGGCCGTGCGCGGTGTACTCGTGATCGAGGAGGTAGACCAGACGGTTCGGCGGCTGCACCGGCTGACCCTCGTCCCGATAATTCCGGGAGGGGCGTGGTGTCGCGAAATGATCGCGCAGGCACCGGACGAGGGCGTCGACCGTCGCGGGCTCGGCGGCAGCCGCTGCGATCGCGGTCCTGTCCCCCTCGAGGATCAGGTTGTAGGTCAAGGCGAGCCGGTAGCCCTCCGTGACCGGCCGGACCTCGTGCCGGCAGTCGGCATAGAAGGCGACGAAGGAGAGCTGCCGGCGGGAGCCGCGGTCGACGACCTTCTCGCCCTGGTGCTCGACGACTAGGGCGCCGCCCTTGAACGAGGCCGGCAACGTCACGACCAGGGTGCCGACCATGGCGTCGGCCTTCTCCGAATCCTGGTGCGGCAGGAAGAACTGGCCCGGGCCATAGACCAGGAAGGAGTGGAGCTCGGCCTTGAGCCGGCAGCCGTCGGCCAGCCCGAGATCGGCGCGCAACTCTTCGAGCACCGGCAGGAGCGTCCGGTTCCACCGCCGGCGGTCGATCTTCACCCGGCTCCTGGGAATCTCCCAGGTGTCCCGGACTCGCCGGTCGAGAAGCGTCTTCTCCCCCCGCCCAAAGCGAGCGGGCCGGGCGAGCCGGCAGAGATTCTCCGCCTGAGCCCGCGAAACGGGAAGGCGGAGCGGTCCGAGCCCCTGCACCTCCAACTGCAGGTCATCGGCCGTCGCCGTCCGCCGGGCGGTGAAGCACCCGGGCGCGCCGACCGCGCCGAGGATCTCGCCGATCCGCTCGAGGTTGTCGATCATCACAGCACCTCTTCAGGAAACTCGCCGCCCATTGTCGACTCCATATAGATGTCCTGGCGTTGATGGAAACATCTCTCGATCTTCCCAGCAGGAGAAAAATGCCCGGCATCCGAACTATACGCCAACCGCCGCCTGGTGGAGGAGAGGGAAAGCGGAGCAGCCAGGACGACCGAAGCCAGCCGCCGAAGACGCTTCCGAAGGCGGACGAGGAGAACGTGCGGGAGGCCCGACGAAGAGGGCAAAGGCATGCCGGAGATCTCCCATGCCGTATCTCCGGCCGCCCTGCCTCACAGTCGAGATCGAGGGTCTGCTCCTGTCCTTCGGGGTTCGATCCATTCCGGATCGCGGGCTGCTGCGGCGTAACCACGCATCGCCAGCCCCGAAGGGACGGCAGCAGACCGTCGGCCGCAGTCAGACGGTCAGCCCTCACCCGCTGCCGGCGCGGCAATCACGCCGCCGAACAGGCGGCACCTTCGCGGCTCGCGTAGACCAGCGCAAGGCCCATCAGGGCGAGCAGCCGGCGGTATCAGGCGACGCCGAGCTTCCCGCGCGTCCGGATCGATATGCCACTGCGCGGCCTTAAATCGCACCAACCCCACCGTCCTCCAGGTTCGACCCTCTTAGCGCCAGATCACCCAAGCAGGTCACCTATCATAGAATCCTAAGGAGTACCTCGACGACGAAGCGGCGATCTGGCGTGCTCGAAGGAGCCTTGGAGCGGGGCCTCGGCAGCAAAGTCACTTCTTCAGGTTTGAAGGGAGGGGGAGTCCGCAATGGAGCGAAAACAACTGACGGGGCGGGATCTGGAGCTTTTTAACATCGGCGGCCTCTGTATAGGCATTGCCGTCTTCAATTTCCTCATCCTTTTCGACATGGCCCGGCCCGTGGTCCCCCATCCTGAGCAAGGGATGGACTATGGCCGCGCCGCCCCGGTTGCAGCGTATGGCGTGGCGCTGGTCGTCGTGGGTGTAGGCCTCTGCCGCAGGAGCTTTCGCTTCGGCTATGTCGGCGGGCTTGTGCTCTCGGCTGCCAGTCTGGTGCACCTGATGCTCTCATTTGGCGTATCACCAGACGCATCCTGGGGCGATTGGTGGGGCTGGGTTGTCGGGCCCTTGGCCCTGCTTCTGCTGTTGCCAACAAGGTACAGAACCGTGTTTGTTGGCAGATCGACGACTCGTCTGTGAAAGATGCGGATCGGCGCGGGTATCCTGCGGGATGGGGACCGGACGGTTCAACGCGGGTGACATCGTGAAGGTTCAGCATCGATTCTCCGATATCCTCAGAGCGACCTGACGTTGTCCTCGGGATGCGCGTCGATCAGCTCGTGAAACGGATCGATGCCGGCGCGCACTGGCTTGCCGCTGACCACGATCTCGAGCGTCTCCACCGGCCTGGTCATGCGGCGCTTCTCGGCGAACAGCTCTTTGCCGCCTTCGCCGAGGACGGCGATGCGTATGAGGTCGTTGTTCGGGACCGGCTTCGGCTCGCCGGCGCCGTCAGAGCGCAGTTTGGCCGAGGCCACGGTCAGCTTCACCACGTACTTGCCGTCGGCGCGCCTGGTCACCGTCGCCTCGCGGGTCTGGTTGTCGTAGATGATGATGCGCTCGAAGAGGTCCGTGATCAGTTCCTGCTCCTCCGGCCGCGCTTCGGCACGCAGGTATTGCACGAGATCGACCGCCGCCCGGTACGGCGGACCGGAAAAGGCGTAATCCTTGAGAAATCTGGCCAGCGCGCGGTTCACCCGCTCCTCCCCCATCGCCTCGCGCAGCGCGTACATAGTCAGCGCGCCCTTGTTGTAGTGCACGTAGTCCTGGCGCTCGACCAGCATCAGCGGCATTTCCCGGAGGATCTCCTTGCCGCGGCCGGCCAGGTAGCGGTCGAGCTCCCAGCGCAGGTAGCGGCGCATGGTGGGACGGTCGAATTCCTTGTCCAGCACCATGAGCGCGGAGTACTGCGCCAGCGACTCGCTGAGCATGGTCGCCCCCTGCACGTTCGCGGGGGCGACCTGATGGCCCCACCACTGATGGGCGACCTCGTGAGCGGTGGCGTAGAAGACGTAGTCGAGCGAGTCGCCGCGCAGGTCGGCGACGAATCCGAGGGTCTCGGAATAGGGGATCGTGTTCGGGAACGACTGGGCGAAATTCGCGTAGCCGGGGAACTCCAGGATGCGCACCTGCCGGTGCTGGTAGGGTGAAAAATTTTTGGTGAAATAGTCGAGCGACTTTTTGATCGCGAAGACCATCCGGTCGACGTTGTAGGCGTGCTCGGGGTGGTAGTAGATCTCGATCGCAACGCCGCGCCACCGGTCGCGCTTCACCGCATAGCGCGCCGAGAGGTATGGCCAGTTTCCCTTGATCGGCGTGGCGGTCTTGTAGTGGAAATAGCGGCGGCCGTTCGCGGTCCACTCGCGCTGCAGGTCGCCCGGCGCGACGGCGATCTGATCGGCGCTGGTGCTGACGGTGGTGTCGAGGCTCAGCCAGTCCGAGCCGCGGGCGAACATATTCTCGGCGCGGCCGCGCGGATCGCCGGGCGGCTTCTGCCGCTCCAGAGGCGGCAGGCCGTACTTTGTGCGCTCCTCCTCGAGCTCGTCGCGGGAGTTGTAGCCGAGGTGCGGGAAGTAGTCCCGGTTGTTGAGGAACGTGCCGTTGGCGACGACGTTGGTGTTCGAGCGGCCATCCACGAAGCCTTTCGACTCGTACGCGGTCCGGAAGCCGAGGGTGAGCGACGCGCCGGGCGGGAGCGGCTCGGCGAGCGTGTACATGCGGTAGCCGAGGCCGGGGTCGTCGAAGCTGATTTTCGCGTTCGGAACCGACATTTCGAAGGACGTCAGCTTGAGCCAGGTCCAGTTCACCAGCACGTTCCGGATGGGCACGCCGGTTTTGTTGACGATCAGGTACGAGCCGTCGATGAAGACGGCGCGGCGCTCCGGATGGATGTCGACATTGGCCTTCACCGCCACGATCTTCGGCTGCGGCGTGTACTGATATTTTTTGTACTTCTTCTCCGTCTCCGCGGCGCGCGCTTCGAGCTCGCCGGTGCTCAGGTACGCGTTCAAGACATCGGTGTTGTAGTAGATGTAGCCGCCGGTGGCGGTGAGGCCGATGACGAGGGTCCCCATCGCCGCCGCGACCGGTTTCCCCAGCCGTCCGCGGGCGATGCGCAGCCGCTGCCTCAGGCCGGTTTCGGTTCCGCGGACCCAGAACAGGTGCCCGACGGCGAACAGCAGCGCCACGAAAAGGATCCAGTAGAGCGTCGTCCAGAACAGCGGCGCGGTGAAATGGCCGTAGCCGTTCATGTCCGAGTAGCCAGACGGCGGAGTCGATGAGAAGCGGTAGAACAGCCGCTCGAGCCCCATCGTCGGCAGCAGCAGGTTGAGCACGAAGTAGACGGTGATGCCGATCAGCCCCGCCAGCTTGTGGTTGAAGAAGATCTGCATCAGGAAGGCGAGCCCGGCGATCAGGGCGATCCGCGTTCCGAACAGGACGAGAACCGATTTTGCGTAGAGCGCAATTTCGAAGTGGTAGTAGCCGTCGATCGCCTGCACGGCGAGGGTGGTCAGGATCGCCAGCACGACCGTGGACAGGATCACGAGCAGGAGCGACGTGAATTTGGCTGCCCATTGCAGCCAGGTCGGAACCGGCAGGGCGTCGCTCACTTCGTTGAGCTTGAGCGTCCGCTCGCGCCAGACGATGTCGCCGGCGTAGAACGCGGCGATGAGCAGCGCGAAAACCGAGAAGGCGGTGCGGATGACGTCGGCCATCTCCCGCGTAACCGGATACGACGTGCCGAGCCAGTCACTGTCGAAGATAACCAAGGTATTGCCGGCCACGAGGGCGATGCCGGAGACGAGCATGACCATGAACGGAATGCTCTTGAGCGTGCCGATGGCCTCGAGCTTCACGATGGCTGCGAACTGGGCGGCGCTGCTGAAGCTCGGGCAGACGCGCGGCAGCGGCACGGCGACGCGCGCCGGTGTTTCGTCGATCTGTTTGCGCGTCGCGCGTCCCCTGCTGGCGGTGAAGCTGGCGGTGAAGCTGAATCGCACGTACGCAAGCGCGAGGCAGGCAAGGGCCACCCCCACCCACACCACCCGGTTCCAGAGGAAGACCCCTTCGAGCGGAATGACCTGGGTGTTCTTCTCGAACACGGTCCAGTACCGCGTGGCTATCATCGCGGCGCGCACGCCGAACGGGTCGAGCATTCCCCCCCACGCCTGCGTCTCCATGTCCTCGGCCAGGACGTTCGCGACACCGTAGAGCACAACGGTTCCGACGATGCTGGCGTACGTCGCCATCAGACTGCGGGTCAGCCCGGCGATGGCGAAGAAGAGCGCGCCGGCGAAGAGGAGGTTCGGCAGCACCAGGATCGCGATCGAATAGAGATACGGAAAGATCTCGATCGGTCCGAGGTGCTCCTTCGGGATCCACGGCGCGAAGCTGCCGAGGAGCGTGGCCAGGCAGACGCCGGCAAAGATCAGCATTCCGGTGAGGAACGAGCCCAGGAAACGGCCGCCCAGGTACTGCCACTTTGCGACCGGACGGCTGAAGAAGAGCGAGTCGATGTTCAGTTCGAAGTCGCGATGGATCGAATTCACCACGAAAACGGCCGTCGTGAGCGTGCCGAGGAGACTCATCAGCAGCAGGCACATCATCACCACGTACGGCGAGTTCCACTTCACGTTCGTCGACGCGGCGAGGCCGTCGGCGGGATCGCTGGCGATCAGGGCGAACGTCAGCGCGAAGAGGAGGACGAACAGGACCGCGAACAGCAGCGACCTGACCTGGTACTTGAGCTCGAAGCCTGCGATGGCCCGCAGCATCTACGCAGCCTCCGCGACGTGCAGCGTCGAGAAGTAGACGTCTTCGAGCGATGGATTCACGGCCTCGAACCCGGCCGGCCGCTCCTCGCTGAAGACGTGCACGACGGTCTTGCCGGCGGTGAGACGCGTGGAGATCACGGCGTGGCCGTTCTGCAGCAGCGGCAGATCGCCCTTGTCGATCACCCGCCGCCAGATCTTCCCTTCCACGTTGGCCATGCGCTGCGACGGCTCCCCAAAGGCGAGCACGCGTCCGTGGGAAATGATCGCCATGCGCGAGCAGAGGTCGCTCACGTCCTCGACGATGTGCGTCGAGAGAATGACGATCACGTTTTCGCCGATCTCCGCGAGCAGGTTGTGAAAGCGCACGCGCTCGCCGGGATCGAGCCCCGCGGTCGGCTCGTCGACGATGATCAGTTGCGGGTTCCCGAGCAGGGCCTGGGCGATGCCGAAGCGCTGGCGCATGCCGCCCGAGAACGTGCCGAGATTCTGCTTGCGGACGTCGTAGAGATTGACCCGCTGCAGCAGCGCGGCGACGGTCTCTTTGCGCAACCGCCGGTCGGCGATGCCCTTGAGGGTCGCGAAGTGATCGAGCAATCCCTCGGCCGACACGCGCGGATAGACGCCGAACTCCTGCGGCAGGTAGCCAAGCACGCGGCGGACGCCGTCCTTCCGCCGGAGCACGTCCAGGCCGCCGAGGCCGTCGAGGCCGTCGAGGCCGTCGAGGCCGTCGAGGCCGTCGAGAATAATCGAGCCGGAGTCGGCTTCCTGCAGCGTGGCGATCGTGCGCATCAGCGTCGACTTGCCCGCGCCGTTCGGGCCGAGGAGGCCGAACATGCCGGTCGGAATGGTCAGGCTGACGTCGCAGAGCGCCTGCACGCCGTTCGGATAGGTCTTGGAGAGTTTGTCGATGCGAAGCTCGGGGGATATGGCCATGACCGGCAATACGCCTCCGGAGCCTGGCGGTGTACAGGGGCAGGCAGGGGCAGGCATCGGCAGGATATCGGGCGGGCTGTACACATCTTTCGACGCCGCTCGTAGTACCGGGCGAAGGAGACCCTTGCCCATGACGCACACCGCCCGAACGATCTTCATCCTGATGCTGGTCCTTGCCCCCGCAGGCGAGCTCATCGCTCAGGAGGCGCCGGCTCCCGCGATGAGCCCCGCCGCGACGCCCACCACTGCCGAGGCCGCCACTGAAACGGCGACCACCGAAACGGCGGCCGAGACACCCACCGAGGAGACCGGGAACCCGTCGACAGGCAGGCACTACCAAGTCCGGGAGCAATTCACCCGCCTGCTTGAGCAGCATCCATACGAGCTGTGGATGATCCTCAAGCTCGACCCGGCGCTGCTGACCAACGAGGCATTCATGTCCGGCTATCCGGAAGTCCAGGAATACGTAGCCAAACATCCGGAGATCCTCAGGAACCCGCGCTTCTTCCTGGCCCAGTTCAACAGCCCCGCGGAGAACCGAAGCGTGCTCGACGACATCGTCGAGATGCTGGCGATCGGCGGCGCCATCGGCCTGATCGTCGTCGCGCTGGCGTGGCTGATCCGGACGCTGATCGAACAGAGGCGATGGAAGCAGCTCTCGCGCACGCAGAGCGACGTGCACAACAAGATCCTCGACCGCTTCAACACGACCGAGCAGTTGCTCGAGTACATCCGCACGCCCGCGGGCAGCAAGTTCCTCGAATCCGCACCGATTCCGCTGCACGTCGAACGTCCGGCGAGCGGGAAGACGTCGACGCTGGCGGCGCGAATCCTGTGGTCGGTGCAGCTCGGCGTCGTGATCGCCATCGTCGGCCTCGGGATGCTTCTGCTCAGCGCCGTCTTCGAAAAGGACTCGTCGCAGGAGCTGTTCGCCCTCGGAGCGATCGCGCTTTGTGTAGGCACCGGCTTCATCGCCTCCGCCGCCGTTTCGCTCAAGCTGTCGCGCCGACTCGGCCTGTGGGAGGACGGCGGCGCGCCACCTGAGGCCATCGGCGGGACCGGACCCGTGAGATGATCGACGGGATGAGCTACCCGCTCGTGATCCTCGACACCATGATGGCCGAGCGCCACGTGGAAGAGGCCCTTACCGTCATGGGCGACGACGAGTTCCGTGCGTTCTACGAGCGCACGGCGCGTCCGTTGTGGGCGTATCTGTCGCGGCTCAGCGGCGACCCGCACAAGGCCGACGATTTCCTGCAGGAGGCGTACTACCGCTTCTATCGCGCGTCGAAGCGCTACGAGAGCGAGGCCCATCGCCGCAACTCGCTGTTCCAGATCGCCACGAACCTCGTGCGCGACGCGGCCCGCCGCGGCAAGCATTACGAGGAAGTGCCGCTGGCCGACGATGGATCGCCGTCGGCCGGTGCCGTGCCGAAGAGCGCGAGCCCGAGCCCGGAGACCGAAGCCGCGATGCGCACCGACGTCGCCCGGGCGATCCAACAGCTCGAGCCGACGCAGCGCGAGCTCCTCTGGCTCGCGTACGCGCAAGGGTCGTCGCACGAGGAGATCGCGGAGATCCTCGGGCTCAGCGCGATCAGCGTACGCACACTGCTGCTGCGCGCGCGGCGCAAGCTGGCGGGGATTCTGGCCGGAGGTGCCCAGTGAGCAACGCGAATGTCTGTCCGCGCGAGGACGAGCTGCTCGATGCCCTCGGCGCCGGTTTCATCGGAGAAGAGCTGGAGTCGCACATCACAACGTGCGCGGCCTGCGGAGAGCTGCGTCTCGTCGCCGGCGCGCTGCTCGACGAGCGCGTGCAGGCGGTGACCGAGGCGGCGCTGCCGAGCTCCGGGACGATGCTGTGGCGGATGCAGATGCGCCGGCGCCAGGAAGCGCAATCGACCGCGCGGCGCTCTCTGCTGATCGGGCAGGCCGTGACGCTCGCCGCCGCCGTCGTGCTGGTCTTCATCCTCCTCGGCGGCCACCTCGCCGGCGAGGCGGTGAACGTGATCGCGTCGATCAAACTCAGCACGCCGCTGCTGCTGGCCGTGGCGGCATGGCTGCTTGCCGCGCCCATCGCGGGGTGGGTGTTGCTCCGGCAGAGCTAGGTCAAGGACGCCACCTGGGTGCGTTCGGGCGATTCCCGCAGCGCTCCAGCTTCTAGCTCTCGATCGAGATAGGCGAGCCTCACCATCGATTCCTTCGGCGTCGAACTCTATCAATTCACTGGGTGGGGCGGCAGTCGCACGTTTGCGGGACACTCGTTCGAGTGACGTTGACGCGGCGGTGGGCGGGGTGTACGGTTAAGAGAACTCTTCAAGAGGAGGCCCCATGCCAAGAAGAGCAGCCGCCGCAAAAGAGAGGGCCGCCGACCACGGTTCCAACGAGCAGCCTGGCGCCGCCCCCGCCGCGATCACCATCAATCCGGCAACAAACGATCTGTCGCTCAACCCACCGGACATTCTGGACGAGTCGATCAACGTAACGATACCGAAGGGCGTCAAATGCGGGAACGTCAACCTGGTCCCCGCGGCATCGATCGCGCCGTTCATCGATTTCATCAATCCGCCTGGCGGCTTCGGCCCGATCACCGGCGAGCAAGAGCGGACGCTCACGTTCCGGGTCCGATTCCACGGGATTCCCTGCAAGCCGGAACCTCAGGTATTCACCGGAACACTCGACGTCGTCTGTGATGGACGAGTGATCGCGAAGAAGGACGTAAAGATCACAGTGCCCGCCTGCCCGGGTACGGAGCTCGTCTACGCGGCGAAATTCATCTGCGGTGAGCAGCCGGCCTGCGGGTGCGAGTGCACCTCCGTGCTGCCGGGACGATATGCAACCGAGATCAACATCCACAACCTTGGGATCAAGGAAGTCGCGATTCAGAAGCGTTTCATCCCGGTCGTGCTGGCCGGGGCGCTGGTCGGACGAGAACCCAGAGTGGTTGCCCCAAGGGCGGAAGACAAGATCATCCTCCCGCCGCAGACGGCCACCATGGACGATTGCTGCCGGATCGCCGAGCTTCTCTTCGGCGGCGAGCCCACGTCGCCCATGCCGATCACGATCGGATTCCTGGAGATCACCGCCAGCGGGCCTGTCGCCGTAACGGCCGTGTACACCAGCGCCGGGCTGGATTCGGCAGGCGTGTCCATCAAAGTCGAGCAGATTGCGCCGAGACGCGCAGCGTAGGGAGGACAACGATGTCGCACATCACCGGCACGCTTCAGGTGCTGAGTCCGGCAATGACGATCGGACCCGGCGTCACCAACTTCAACCCACCCGCGGCGCCCGGCGGCACCAAGCTGCTGATGCTCCACTTCACCAATCTGAACTTCAAGGCCGGCGACAAGCTTCAGGTCGACCTCGGCTATGGGACGGATACGTTCACGTCGGCGAATGGGCCGGAGTTCTGGACCCGGCCGATCAACATCTATCCGACCGGCGGAAGCGTGACGATCACCTATATCAAGGGCGGCGCCGCCAATGGCAGCGTTCAGCTCGACAAGTTTGGCCGCGGCGAACGGCACGATGCGTTGCCCGCGTCCTTCCACAGCGGAAAATCGAACTGTGATCCGTTCTACCAGGAAGCTGCGTATGCCGAACCGGACTACGATCCGTTCTGGTTCTGCGGGCAGCCGCCGCACTGGGACAACGCGGCTAAAGTCACGAATCCGGCCGATGTCCGCAACAAGGTCCTGCGCAGCGTTGGAATGATCATGACGCAGGACCGGCAGGGTACGTTCGACGGGGTCTCGACCTGCTCCGTCACGCTCATCGATTCGGACACGATCATCACCGCCGGACACTGCCATACGCCGGAAGAGACGGTCTCCAGCTCGATCATCTTCGACTACGCAACGGATGAAGACGGAAAGCGGCCGCCCGGGTATGCTCCGAAAGTCTACAAGGTCAAGGAAGTACTCCACCACCACCACGACGGCGTTGGCGACTTCAGCATCCTGCGCCTGGCCGAGCCGGTGGTGGGCATCCCGATCGTGCAGATGCGGCACGACCTTCCGGCTATTGGCGAGCAGGTGTTCTGCGTTCATCATCCCAATGCCGCGGCGAAGAAGCTCTCCCCGCCCATCGCCGAAGGATTCGCAAAGGTCAAAGCGAGCGGTGATGCGGGCATCACAGTGCCCAAAGGGGTCCACGTCTCTGGCGGGAGCTCAGGGTGCGGACTCTTCGACATGGCCGGCCGAATCTGCGGCGTGCTCTCGAACGGCGACCCGTGTTGCAACTTCTCCTGCTCGGACCTGCTCTGGTTCCCAACGAAATCGATCATCGCCGCCACCGTCCCCGCGCCGCCACCGCCCGTCACACGCGACGTCATGGTCGTGTTCGACCGATCGGGCAGCATGTCGGAAGCCGACGGGACCGGCCGGCCAAAGATCGAGGCGGCACGCGACGCGGCGGCGCTGTTCTACCAGCTCATCAAGGCGGGAGGCGGCAACCGGGCCGGGCTCGTCTCGTTCGACACGAATCCTCAGGTTGACCAGGGCCGGACGAACGTCACAGCGGCCCTGAAAACGACTTTGATCGGCCCGCCACCCTTCATCACGGGCAAGGTGGGTCTCTTGACGCCGGGCAGCAGAACGTCCATCGGCGGCGGTCTGAATTCGGCAAAGAACCAACTGAATCCGGCGGGCACGAATCCTCGCGCGATCCTGCTGATGACCGACGGCCTGCAGAATGAGGGTCTCGCGCCGGCTGACGTCGATCTCTCCGGCCTGACGATCCACGCCGTCGGTTTTGGCACGGAATCCAACCTCGACGGCAACATGCTCAGCGCGCTGGCCAACGACCACGGTGGCCGGTACCTGCGCGCGGGCGGCGGGCTCACGCTGGAGAAGTTCTTCTCGGACGCCTTCGGCAACATCTTTGAGAACGGGATCATCCACGATCCCGAAGTCGATCTCCCGGCGAACCAACCCGGCGCGAAAACGCCGTTCCGGGTCTGCGGGGAGGATGCCGTCACTATTGTTGCCGGCTGGAATCGCACCGATGCCTCCCTGTTGCTCGAAGTGACGAGTCCTGGAGGCGCGGTGGTCACGAGCGCCACTCCGGCCGTTCAGTCGTCGGACGGACGGACGTGGACCTTCCTTCGATTCAACTTGCCGATCGGCGGCGAGCGGCACGGACTGTGGCACGTCCGTGTCGTGAGGCCGGGAGGCGGTGGAGAGTTCCCGCCGCCCACGCCGGCGATGCGCTATTTCATCAACGTGATCGCTACCGGCGGCCCGGTGATGTCTCGCATGCCGGACAAAAGGCGGTACTACACGGGCGATACGATCCATCCGCTCGTCCTCGTGCGCTACAGCAACGGTGGCTGGCCGGAGGAGATGAGCGTGCTGCTGACCGTCACGCGACCGAATACCAGCGTGGGCAACGCAATCAGCGCCGCTGGGCTCCAGCCGCCGGGGGTGGTTGCCGGTGATGTCATCCCCGCGCGCCAGGCAACGATGAAGTCCATCGAAACCTCGAGCGGCAGCCCCATCGCCAACTACGTCGACACGACGATCAGCCTGTCGGACGAGCCCGGTCTCAACCGCTCGTTCGAACCCGGTGGGCTCTTCGGCCGGCCCTTGCCGGACCTGTTGAACGTCGAAGGCAACTACACATTCCACGCGAAGGCCCAGTACACGCAGGACTGCACCGGTTCGCGGGAGCTCATATGGTCGATCCATGTCGACGTGGGAATCGATCCCGGCAAGACGACCGTCAGCACGACCCCGCTCGGCGATGGCCCGGATGGAGGCCCCTGCGTGCGGATGACCTTCACGCCGCGTGACAAGTATGGGAACCTGCTCGGTCCGGGCCGGCTCGACGGATTCAAGGTCGTCCCCCAGCCCGGCGGCCACCCGTCTGGGCCGGTACACGATCTGGGCGATGGCAGCTATCAGATGGACGTCTGCTCCGATCCGGATTCGCTCGAGCCGCCGTCGGTCGGCCTCGAGCAGCCCGGCCGCGATCCCGTTGTGGTCAGGGCGCCGGAATTCAGGCTGTTCGTCTACAGTGTGAAGTTCGTCTGCGGCGAGCAGAAGGACGATTGCTGCCGCTGCTCTCCTGTCGTACCCGGCCGCTACTCGACCGAGATCAACATCCTGAACCCGTTCAACAAGCTGGCGGCCGTCGGCAAGCGGGTGATTCCGCTCGTGCTGGCCGGAGCCGCGGCGGGACGAGAGCCGAGGGTGGCAAAGCCGGTTTCTACGGAGATCATCCGCTTGCCGGCCCACTCGGCGACGATGGACGACTGCTGCCGGATTCTGGAGATGGCGCTCGGCGCGCCGCCCGCCGGCCCGGTACCGCTGACCATCGGGATTCTGGAGATCATCGCCACAGCCGAGATCGTCGTGACCGCCGTCTACACGGCCGCATCCGGCGACAGCGGGCCGTCGATCGACGTCGAACAGGTGAGGCCACAAATCCTCACCCTTTGACACCACTCTTCGAGCTGGTCCGGCGGCGGCCATGGGCGGTGGTGGCCGGGCTTTCCTCTCTGCTGTGGTCTGCTACCCTTGCGGGGTAACATCAGGTAGACACGTCCGTCCCGCGCCGCGTCCCTGGGGGAGCCACCATGCTATCGATCCTTCGCCATCGTCTCGTCTGTCGTGCCCTCGTCCTCGCTTGCGCTTCCGGGCTCGCCGGTGTCGGGTCCGCGCCGCTCGCCGGCATGGAGGAGGCGCCCGTGCCTGCCGGCGCCGACCTCGTCTCGGCGCTCGACCTCGGTTTCGAGGCGGCGAGCGCGGACTGGGTCCTCCGCGGCGGCGCCGACGTCGACGCCACGGTGGCGCACGGCGGCGCGCGGTCGATGCGCCTGCGCCACGAGGGGAGCGAAGGGTTTACATCCTTCCGGCGCGTCCTGCCGCACGAGCATGCGCTGGGCAAGTGGGTACGGCTCAGCGGCTGGGTCCGCGCCGCGGGATTCACGGAAGGGGCTGCTGCCCAATTGTGGCTGCGTGCCGACCGCGGTCAGGAACCCGTGGCTTTCGACAACATGGCGGATCAAGCGCTCCGCGGCGACACGGACTGGACGCGGGTGGAAGTGTCGATCAAGGTACCGGAGGACGCCACCGCGGTGCATTTCGGCGGCTTTCTGGCAGGAACCGGAACGGCGTGGGTCGACGACCTAGCCTTCACCTTCGGAGAGGCCGCGGCGCCGGCCGCCGCCGAGGTGAGCGGCAGGGTTGCCGGGCCCGGCGGCGAGCCGGCGGCAGGGGCGGTGATCGCCGTCGTCTCCGAAGGCCTTACCGAGCCGGCAGCCGTGGTGGTCGCCGGCGCCGACGGCAAGTTCGCGGTGACGCTCCCCGCCGGTACCTACGCCCTGACCGCCACCCATCCACAGTGGGTCGCCGCCTACTCGCCGCCGGTGAAGGCGAGCGGCAAGTCCGTCCGCGACCTGCGCCTGGCGTCACCGGCCGAGGGGTTCCTCCTCGTCGGCGACATCCGGGACTCGATGGGGGCCGCCTTCGCCAACGCGGAGATGCACTGTCTGCGTTCCTTCGCCGGGGGCGACCTCTTCATCGTCCGCGCCGATGGCGCGGGACACTACGCGCTGCGCTTGCCGTCGGAGTCTCACGCCTGCCGGGCGGTGGCTGGTGAGCTGCGCTCGCCGCTGGCCAGCGTCGATAAAGGCGCGGCCCGGAAGGATCTGATGATCCGCCGGCCGGCGCCCGCTCCGCAGCCGGTCGTCGACTGGATCCGCGGCCAGGCGATTCCGCTGCTGACGCCGCGCGCCGGGCAGGGCTTCACCGACCTCGCGCCGCTGCGCGAGGTCGTGGGCAGCGCGCGAGTCGTGGGCTTGGGGGAAGCCACCCACGGCACGCGCGAGTTCTTCCAGATGAAGCACCGGCTCCTTGAGTACCTCGTCTCCGAGCTCGGCTTCAGCGTCTTCGCCATCGAGGCGAACTGGCCGGAATCCGAGGCGGTGGACGAGTATGTACGGACCGGGCAAGGGGACCCGGCCAAGGCCCTCGCCGGGCTGAGCTTCTGGACCTGGGACACGGAGGAGGTGCTCGACCTCATCCGCTGGATGCGCCAGTGGAACTCCGTGCCGGGTCACCGGCAGGTCCGCTTCTACGGCATCGATGCGCAGACCAGTACTTTGGCGGCGAAGCGCCTGGCGGCGCGGCTCGGGCAGATCGATTCGGCGCTCGCGGCGGAGGTCGGGCCGGCGCTTGCCAAGCTCGCCGCGGGCAAGCGGACCGAGCCACCCGGGGAGGAGACGGTCGCCGCCGTCGCCGCGGCGCTGTCGCGGATCGCCGAACGGCTGCCGGAGCCGGCCTCCGCGGCCGACCGGCAGGCTTTGGTCGACCGGCAAGCTCTGGTCGATCGGCAATATGTGCGGGTGCTGAATCAATTTATCAAACTGCACAGCGACTCCGAGTCCTACCCCAAAACGCGCGACCGCGCCATGGCCGACAACCTGCGCTGGATCGCCGACGTCGCCGAGCCCGGGTCGCGCATCGTCCTCTGGGCACACAACGGCCACATCATGAATACCGACGATCCGATCCCCTTCATGGGCCACCACCTCGAGGCGGAGCTGGGCAAGGACTACCTGTCGGTGGGCTTCCTGTTCCACCACGGAGCCTTCCAGGCGATCGATCAGAACGGCTACGGGCTGAAGGAGCTCACGGTCGGTCCCCCCCCGGCGGGTACCCTCGAGAACACCTTCGAGCGCGCCGGCTTGCCGCTCTGTTTTCTCGACCTGCGCCGCCTGCCGCCGAACGGAGCGGTCTCCGAGTGGTTCCGCCGCCCGCAAGTGATGCGCGAGATCGGCTCCACGTTTACCAGCGAGATCGACATGGCGACGGAGGTGGTGTTGCCCGCCTTGTACGAGGCGGTGATCTACGTCGAGGCGACGACGCGGGCCCGTCCCAACCCGCCTACGGAACCGTAGTAGACGGCTGAGACCAAACGCGTGGCACCTCCGGGCCACCTCCGGGCTGGGCGCCTTACACCGAGCCCGGCGCGCGCGAAAACCAGGCCCGGATAAAGAGACTCTGGTAAAAGGCCACCGGATTTTCGAAGCCCGCTTCCGTCACGATCCTTTCGATGTCCGCGCCCTTCGATACGGCGACGGCTTTTCCCCATGCGGCCGTAGCCTCCACGGCCCGCTCCGCCTCCGAAAGGCTACGGCACGGTCTGCGACCAGGCGCCGTCGTTCCCTGTTTCGAAACCGTCGTAGAACAGCTCGTTGGAGGGCAGGCCGTCGCGTCCGGTTTCAACGAGGAAGGCGGCTGCGAGACGCGAGAACTTGACGGCGTGGGCCGCGCTGTTGCCGAGGCTCGCGACGGTGTCGCTGGTGGTGTGGATCCAAGGGATCTCCTCGCCGAACCGGGCCTCGACGGGGAACGCCGCCGGGTAGCCGCGGCTGTGCCAGGGAGCGTGATCGGAGCAGGCGTAGCCGCAAGCCGTCGTCGTCCAAGTGAGCTCCGGCTGGTAGGTCTCGAGGAGGTCGACGAGGAAGGCCGTGAGGTTGGCGTTGGTAAAGTCCGTGATGAAAGCTACGTCCTCGTTCGAGCCCTGGTAGTCCGTCAGATCCTGCTGGAGCACCGCCACCACGTTGACGCCCGCGGCTTGATACGTGGCGGCCAGGTGGGTCGAGCCGCGCAACCCGACCTCCTCGGCGGCGTAGCCGATGATCCGGAGCGTGCGCTGCGGTTGAAAGTCCGAGGCCAGGAGGACGCGGGCGGCCTCGGAGATCGTGGCGATGCCCGAGGCGTCGTCGTCGGCTCCCGGCGCCGAGAAGTTGGGGTTCGAGGTCCCTGGTGCGATCGAGTCGAGGTGGCCGCCCAGGATCACCACCTCGTTCGCCAGCGTGGTGCCGGGGATATTGAGGACCACCGAGCGTTGCGGTGTGTTCGGGTGCGTGACGAGCTCGACGGTCACCCCAGGCCGCCCTGCGGCATAGCCGATCCAGAGATCTCGAATCCAGTTCACTGCCGCGGTGCCCGAGGCGTGCGCGTGGTAGCGATTGGCGAAGCCCGTCGACAGGGCCGTCATGGTGTTGAGGATCTGCGCCTCCTCGACCGCGCCCGCCACCTGCTGAACCCACTGGGGTTGATCGATCGTGAAGCCGGCCCCGCCTACCGTGAGGCTGGCCGAAGACACGCGCGCAAGCTCCGCCCGAGCCTCCTCCAGGCTCTCGTGAGCGATGAACCCGCCGCAGCGCCGAAAATCCTCGTGCAGGCGCGCGCTGAGCGCGTCGAGGCCCGAGCGGGGCACGCGGGTGAGCACCACACCCCTGGCCTCGCCGAGACGCGGCAGCGGCTTGCCCTCGGCGCCCGAGGAGAAAAGACGGCTCGCGCTGGCGAACGCGTCGGCGCCAAGGGTGATCCAGACATCGTCGCCGGCAGCCGCCGGACCCGCCGCAAGCGTCGCGGCCAGGCAAACGGCGATCCAAAATACACGGCGCGGGGTAGCGGGGAGATGAGGGGAGTGACTCATACGCTGATCATATTCTGTTCTCTAACCGGAAAAACTCCTTCTCCTCTCTCACCACGGGACACATTCTCGTCGTCCCCGCGGGATCAACCGACGGGAATCAGGCAGCCCCAGACTTCCGATCCGGTCCCACAGTAGCAGTTGACCTCTCTCCCGACGCTCGCGGCCCAGCATTTCATCGAAGCGCCCCTAGTCTCGGAACCTAGTCTCGGGGGCTGGCCTTCACCCGCGGGTGGTTTCTGCACCGCGGGTGAACGAGTCGGCCGGCAGATATTGTTGTCCCTAGTCAATCGGACAGATTTTGCAGCTATACTTGAGGTTTCCGGGAACCGAATAGCCTCCCTGGATGACTTCGCAAGCTCCATAGGTGAAGTACTGGGTGCAGAAGCCGCACTGGCCGCAGCCGGCGGCAGTGACCAGGACTCCTTGAACGGCGGTGAGTGCCTGCGCGCAGGTCGAGCCGCCCGCGCGGCGAACCCCGGTATTTAGTACCGGGCCGCAGGCTGTAGCCGCTTTCAGTACCGGCTCCGGAGCGGGGTTGATGGGTGACGTCTGAGCTGTAGCGGCGGCGGAAAACAGAACGATCCCCAAAACAGCCAGGCAGTTTCTCATCGGACGGCTCCTCGTTGAAGACGCGGCGCCGGAATGGCGTCGCGGAAAAGAATTCCCTCCCACACCGGTGTGGGTCGATCGTCCGGCATTGTAATAGATGAATGGCTATTTGGGTCCGCGCCCTCCGGCATTTCCGCGGACCCATTCCCGGGACCCGGACCCTGGAGGGCCCGCAGGAAGTTCGGGACGAATCTGGCCAAGGCGATCGAAAAAGGTCCGATGGGGGTCACCGGGAGGAGATCCCGGCGGCCGAGGCTCTACAAAGGAAGTCGCCGGCCGCCTCAGGAGCAGCTCGTCGCCCATGTCGGGGACTGGCCGGCCGACCCAATTCCCGCCCGCGAGAGGGCGCCAACCTGGGCTCAGACTGGCTTCTCGAGTTGATCTCACTCGTCCACGCCCCCGCTCAGACTCCACTCGCGGTTTCCGGAGGCTCAGCACTCAGCAGCCCGGAGGTCCCATCCAGCATTCGGGTGGAACTTATTCTGAATCACCACACATCTTGTCATGTACACTCGTCGGGTCTGGAGGGCGGGTGGTGCCGGTCGTTGGGCACGGGTTGGGGTTGACAAACCTGATCTTGGACAGCAATTGGGGTGAACCTATGGAAACGAAGACAAGAGTGAGCTATCTGTCGCTGGTGAGACTGGCAAAGAGAAATGGTTTTACCGTGACCTGCCCGTGGGACGCTTCGTACCAGAAGGACATGACGATCTGGAACCGCAGGCTCCAGACGGGTCCCGCCATGGTCGCTTTCTGCAAAAAGACGGAAGACGTTCAGCTCTGTGTGCGCTGGTGCAGGGACAACGATTTCCCGCTCAGGGTGCGCTCAGGCGGACATCATCATGAAGGGATGAGCTGCGACTACGGGGTGCTGATCATCGATCTTTCGCTGATGAATGTGATCCGCTACACGGACAAAAATCATGGATGGATACCGCCGGGAAAGCAGCTTCAAAGCGTGTACAAGGAGCTGGACGCCCGGGGGCAGATCATTCCCGGCGGGGGATGCGAGACCGTGTGCGTGGGGGGATTGACGCTGGGAGGAGGATGGGGGATGTCGGCGCGGGCGCTGGGGCTGACCTGCGACAACATCCTGGAGGCGGAGATCGTGATGGTGGACGGCTCTGTACGCAATGTCAACGCGAGTGATCCCCTGTTCTGGGCCCTGCAGGGCGGAGGGGCAGGCAACTTCGGCATCGTTACAAACTTCCTGTTCAAGCTGACGAACGTGGAGCATAAAACGACGGAATCGCACACGTGGACGGGTCCTTTGGCGAGGCTCGTGATGGAAGGGGTGATAGGAGCCATTGCAGACAACTCGATCCCCCGCTCGTTTACGTATGCGTGCAGGCTCTTCCTGGATGACGCAGGCCATGTGTCTTTCATGGCGGCGGCCCAGGAGCTGGGGACTCGGACACAGGCAGACGAGCCCCTGCGCAAGCTTGCGGACAACCATCCTCCTGTTTCGTCCACAGTGGCGGAGCACACGTTTCCTTCGCAGCAGGGAACGGAAAATGCGAGCCTGCATCACTTTGCCGACAGCAAGATGATGAACGCTTCTTCTTCCAGACCCGGTGACACCTGCCTTACGGGTCCTTTGCCGCACAAGGTCTCCTCGGCGTTCGTGAAGAACGGCAAGGAGGTACAAGCGGCGCAAGCCTGCTATGACTTCCTGCTCAGGAACAACAGGTCTTTTCCCAACGCGAATACCTATATCAGCTTTCACAGCTTCGGAGGGGCCATCGGCGATATCCGCCCGCGAGAGACCGCTTTCCCTTACCGGGACAGTATGCTCCTCCTGCAGTTCCAGGCCTGGTGGAGCGATCCGGCGGATGACTCCACGGATCAGTACATCAACTGGGTACGGGAGGTGCGCACGGCTTTGGCGTCGCAGGGCCTCACGGACGGCGGCTTCTTCAATTTCCAGGACGCTTCGATCGCACCCGAAACCGACAGGTATGCGCTGATGAAATATTATTACGGTATCAACCTGGACCGGCTGATCGACCTCAAGATCCAACTTGATCCGACCAACGTTTTCCAATCGGGGATGAGCATCCCGAACAAGAAGAGATAGCGGTACGCGTGCGTCGTGGCCCCTTCTTCGGCGCGCTCGGCGCCGGCCGCGCCCTGCGCCGGTGCTAAGGCGCTCCAAGGATCTGGTCCCGCCGGTATCAGGCCATCGTCGTCAGCCAGGAAGAGGAGGCGCAGCAAGCCCGCCTGGCCTACGTCCTCGCGCATGGGGTCAAGGAGCAGCTCGTCGCCCATGTCGGGGACTGTCCGGGAGTCCACGCCGCGCCGGCCCTGCTCTCCGGACTCCCTCTGGAAGGTGTCCGGTACGACCGGACGAAAGAGTACCTGTCGAAGATCAAAGGGAAGAAGTCCGCCCCCGACGACTTCGCCGAGATCGAGACGCTTACCCTGGTTCCTCTCCCTTGCTGGAAAGCCCTGTCGCCCGAGAGCTACCGGGCTCGAATCGCGAGCCTCATCCAGCAGATCGAGGAAGAGGCCGCGGCCCAGAGGGAGGCCAGCGGCCGTAAGCTCCTCGGAGCCGACGCCATCCAGCGGCAGGACCCAAGAACTGAGAGGCTGTGAAGAAATCTCGCTTGGGGGTTTTCAAGGTCACGTGCTCATGAGATACTTTTCTCATGAGCGATACTTTGTTTCCTATCCCCACGCCGGAAGCGGAATCGAAGGCTGAGCC
>Ga0126305_10000081_pt1 | contig 39458 bp, 41 predicted proteins | sample Plot26_FD_92536 | JGI IMG/M metagenome (GOLD analysis project Ga0126305, IMG submission 92536) | Serpentine soil microbial communities from UC McLaughlin Reserve, CA, USA - Plot26 | ecosystem: Environmental > Terrestrial > Soil > Grasslands | place: USA: UC McLaughlin Reserve, Lake County... | reverse complement strand
GAGATCGCGGTCGACACCCGGGCGCTGCACTTCTTCGATCCGGACACCGGACTGGCCATCTACGACGACAGCAACGGCACGAAAGGAGCTCTCGAATGAAGAGACGGTGGTTCATTCCTGCCGCCGTCCTGGCCGCCATAGCGCTCGCACTGGGCGCATGCGGAGGGGACGACGACGGAGGCGGAACCGAGGCAGGAGACGGATCGATCACCGTCTTCTCTCTCTGGGGCGGATCCGAGCAGGAGGCGTTCCAGAAGGTCCTCGATCAGTTCACGAAGGACACGGGGATCGAGACCAAGTACGAGTCGGCCCGTGACTTCCTCCCGGTGATCCGGACGCGGCTCGCGGCCGGCAATCCCCCGGACGTCGCGGTCATCCCGCGGCCCGGCGTGGTGGCCGAGCTCGCGCGGGACGACGCCCTGATTCCGCTCGAGGACATGGGCCTCGACCCGGACGCGATCAACGAGAACTACAGCGACACATGGACAAGCCTGGCGACTGTGGACGACACGGTCTACGGCGTCGTTGCGAAGGCGAACTCGAAGAGCACGATCTGGTACAAGCCGTCGTCCTTCCAGGAGAACGGCTTCGAGATCCCGACTACCTGGGACGCGCTGCTCGACATCACTCAGCAGTACGACCAGAAGCTGACGGGGAACAAGGCCCCGTGGGCGGTCGGCGCCCAGGGACGCGACAACTCGTGGACGCTGACCGATTGGTTCGAGAACATCTACGCCCGCCAGGCCGGCTCCGACAACTACACGAAGCTCTTCAACGGTGACCTCCCGTTCAACGACCAGACGGTCAAGGACGCGCTGACGGAGATGGTCAAGATCATCAACGACAAGTACGTCGCCGGCGGCATCGACACGGCCCTCGGCATCACGTTCGTCGACGGCATCGGCCGCGTGTTCAGCAAGAACCCGGTTGCCGAGATGTACATGGAGGGCGGCTTCGTCGGCGGTATCGCGCTCGGCGACGTGAACCCCGATCTGAAGCCGGGGGAGGACATCGACTTCTTCCCGTGGCCGACGATCGACGAGGCGAACGGCAACCCGCTGGTCGGCGGCGGCGACGTTGCCTCCGCGTTCGTGAACAACGAGGACAACAAGAAACTGATCGAGTACCTCTCCACGCCCGAGGCGGGCAGGATCTGGGTCTCGACAGGCGCGATCGCCTCACCGAACGAGGGAGTCTCGGATGACGCCTACCCGAACGACCTCGTGGCCAAGGAGGCCGATCAGCTCAAGAACGCGGAGTCGTTCCTCTTCGATGGCTCCGACCTGCTGCCAGGAACGCTCGGTCAGGACTTCGGAACGCTCCTCCAGCAGATCATCAAGAACCCAGGAAACATGGACTCGCTCCTGGACGACTACCAGGCGGAGGCCGAGAACGCCTTCGCCGCCAGGTAGCGGCTAACGCATGAGCAGCACCGCCGTCCCCGGACCAGTCGGAAGACCCCGGGGACGGCGGCTGTCTTCGGTCTTCAAGCGCCAGGGCATCCAGGCGTTTCTCTTCATCAGCCCGGCGGTCCTGCTGCTGGGCGTCCTGATCGTCTACCCGATGGTCAGGACGAGCATCTACAGCTTCGCCAACCTCAACTCTCGACTCGAAGTCACCCGATGGATCGGCTTCGACAACTACACGCGGTTGTTCACGAAGGACAAGAGCTTCTTGAACCTCGAGGAGTTCCCGCCGAGCGGCGCCCTCGCCAACAACGTCAAGTGGATGATCCTCTACACCTCGCTCTCCCTCCTACTGGGGCTCTTAATCGCGGTGCTGGCTGCTCGGGTGCGTTACGAGTCGCTCATGAAGGCCATCGTCTTCGTGCCGATGGCGATCGCGGCCACCGCGGTGGCGATCATCTGGAAGTTCGTCTACGAGCCTGATCCGAGCCTCGGCTCGTTGAACGCCTTCATCACGACCTTCGGCGCCGACCCGATCGCCTGGTACGGCCGGGCGGACACTGTCAACTACGCGCTCATCTTCGCGTACGTCTGGGCGTCGACCGGCTTCGCGATGGTAGTGCTGTCGGCGGCGCTGAAGGGCATCTCCGAGGAGGTGATCGAGGCTGCGCGGACCGACGGCGCCAACGAGTGGGACATCTTCCGGCGCATCCAGCTGCCGCTCCTCTCACTGCCCATCGCGGTGGTGACCGTATGGCTCCTCGTGAACGTCATCAAGGTGTTCGACCTGATCTACGTCATGACCGGAGGTGGGCCCGGCGCGGCCAGCGAGGTCATCGCGGTCACCATGGTCGACGAGTTCGGCAACGGCGAGGGCGGCTACTCGGCCGCGATCGCCGTCGTGATGCTGCTCCTGATCATCCCGATCATGGTGTTCAACATCCGGCGGTTCCGCAGCGAGCGGGTGACCGGCTAGGTGGCAGCCGCCGACATTACGGTCGCACGCCCGCGGGCGACGCCGAGCGAGCGGATCCTCGGGTTCATCAGCCGGACGCCGGTCCACCTCGGGCTGGTCGTGATCGCGATCATCTGGCTTGTTCCGACCGTCGGCCTCGCCGTGACATCGTTCCGCCCCCGCGGGGAGATCCAGTCCTCGAGCTGGTGGAGCTCCCTCACCCACCCCGAATTCACGCTCGAGAACTACACCGACGTCCTGAACCGGGCCAACATGGACACGGCCTTCGTGAACAGCCTGATCATCACGATCCCGGCGACGCTCCTGCCGTTGACGGTCGCGGCCCTCGCCGCCTACGGCTTTTCGTGGATCTCCTTCCCGTTCCGCGACACGATCTTCCTGGTCGTCGTCGCGCTGATGATCGTTCCGGTGCAGATGGCGCTCGTGCCGCTGCTGACCCTCTTCCGGGAGCTGGGGATCGCAAACGGCTTCGGTGGGATCTGGCTCGCCCACACGGCGTTCGGCCTCCCGCTCGGGATCTTCCTGCTGCGGAACTTCTTCATCACCCTGCCACGCGACCTGATCGAGGCGGCCAGGGTCGACGGAGCCTCGAACCTACGGATCTTCCTCAAGGTCGTCATCCCGCTCTCGGTGCCGGCACTCGCGGCGTTCGGGATCTTCCAGTTCCTCTGGGTTTGGAACGACCTCCTGATGGCGTTCATCTTCATCCAGAACGGCGAACTGCTCCCGATGACGGTCCGCATCAACCAGATGCAGTCGACATACGGCGGGGAGTGGCACCTGCTCAGCGCCGGCGCGTTTCTGCTGATGATCGTCCCGCTGATCGTCTTCTTCGCGCTGCAGCGGTACTTCGTCCAGGGATTGCTCGCCGGCTCGGTCAAATAACCGCGCCGGTTCATCTGGTTCCCCACACCCACTGGGACCGGGAGTGGTATCTCCCCTTCCAGCGGTTTCGGCTGAAGCTCGTTCGGCTCGTGGACGGCCTGCTCGACTGACTGGAGACCCGCGTGGCATGCGAGCATCCGGAGCCGGTGACAGCGGAGCTCGGCAGGGTGGCGATGAAGCTACGTCCCTGGGAGATCCGGACGATCGGGCTAGGCCGGTAGCCGGAACGCGCCGCGGGCGACGGTCACCGCGGAGCCTCCGACCTCGACACTCTCGACCTGTGCGGCCGAGCCGGCCACCCGCGCGAAGAGCGTGGACGGACGCCCGATCTCCGCTCCCTGCGCGATCTCGATCTCGTCGCCGAACTCGATGCGCCCGTGCCGCGCGAGGTGAAAGGCGAGCGGGCCCGCCGCGGAACCGGTCGCGGGGTCCTCCGGAACGCCGTTGCCGGGCGCGAACATCCGAGTCTTCCAATGCGAGCCGGAGCCGGCGAAGCAGTTGATTCCGAGGACGGCCGGCAGATCGGCAAGAGCACTGAAGTTCGGTCGCAGGGCCGCGACCGCCTCCTCTGAAGAGAGCGCGACGTAGACGTGCCGTAGGCCGTTGTCGTAGACCTCGACGGGAAGCTCGGATCGCTCGACGCCGACACCCTCGAGGAGCGCGGCCTCGTCGGCGTACGGCTCGAAGGTCGGGATCGGCTGCTCCATCCGCCCGAACGCAATGCGTGAGCCGTCCCGCTCGAGCCTGACCGGCACGAGCCCGGCGCCCGTCTCCAGGCGGATCTCGTCCAGCTGGAGCGGAGCGGCGAGCACGAACGCCGTTCCGAGCGTCGGATGCCCTGCGAACGGGATCTCGATCGTCGGGGTGAAGATCCTGATCCGCGCGTGCCCGTCGCCTTCCTTGGGCAGCACGAACACCGTCTCCGAGTAGTTCATCTCCCGGGCCAGCGGCTGGAGGAGTTCTTCGGGGATCTCGCGAGCGTCGGTGAAGACGGCGACCTGGTTGCCTTCGAGAGGCTTGTCCGTGAAGACGTCGGCGACCACGTAGCGGAACTCGGCCACGCACTGAGTGTCGCAGGAACCTTCCTGGCTCCGTCGGTGTAGGAACCGATATGAGACTCCTGACGAGCACGGCCGTGCTGAGCTGTGCCTGCGCGGCCGTGCTGTCCGGAGCGGTCGCGGGCGCGCCCGCCGCCAAGCCGCGGCTGGTGTCGAATCGTCCGGTCGAGACCGGCGCCCGCTGGATCGGCGTCGTCTCCGCCTCCCGGCGCCCGGTCGTGACCGCGCGCCTTGGGCGCAGATCTCAGACGGTGGCGGTCCGCCGGCTCCGCCCGGGCCGCTACCAGCTGCGCGCGGTCTTCCGGCAGGCTGGGCGCTGGGCGCTCTGGGCCGCCCGGCAGCGGTTCGGCACCGTGCTCGTCTGGCAGGCCCCGCTGCGGCTGACGAATGCGATGGATGTCGTCGTCGAGCCGAGCGGGTCGCTGCTGGTCTCGGACTTCTCGGACCGCGTCTTCCGCTTGATCGGCGACCGGCTGACTCTCCTCGCCGGCAACGGCCGGCCGGGGCATACTGGTGACGGCGGTCCTGCGGTCCGGTCGGCCATCGGCTTCCCGGTCGAGATCGCCGTCGATCCGCGCGGCGGCTTTGGGATCGTCCACGGCGAGCGGTGGGTCCGCCACATCGATCCGTTCGGGACGATCACCACCGTCGCGGAGTTCCAACAGCCGACGGCGCTCGCATACGACTCCGGGGGAAATCTGTGGGTCTCGGAGTTGCTCGGAGGCGTGAAGCGGCGCGACGCGGCGACGGGTGCCGTCACGACGTACGCACGGTTCAACCGCCCGCACGGACTGGCGGTCGCGGCCGACGGGACGGTGTACGTCGCCGACACGTTCAACAACCGCATCCAGGGGATCTCCCCCGGCGGCTCCGTCACGACCCTCGCCGACGGCATCAACCAGCCGAACGACGTCGCGCTCGGGCCCGACGGGAACATCTACTCCACCGAGTGGGGGTCGAGCCGGATCCTCCGGATCACGCCGACCGGCGTCGCGACGAGGATCGCCGACTCCGCACGACCCAGCTCGGTCGCCGTGGGCGCGGACGGCACGGTCTACGTCACGGAAGAGCGGCGTGGCGCCGTGAGGCGCATCAGGGTTGCGAGCCTCGCCGCCTTCAAGCCTGCCCGGGCCGGTACGGCGTGGACCGGGACTCTGGTCTCGAAGCGGCGGCCGGGCACGGTCACCGCGCGGAACGGCGTAACGACCCAGGCCGTTGCGGTCCGGCGGGCCGGCCGCAATCGCTACCGCCTGCGCGCGGTCTTCCCGTTCTCGGGACGGTGGCAGCTCCTTGCGAGCCGGCGCCGTCTCGGCGTCGTGAGCGTCCGACCGGCACCCGCCTTGGCCTCCGCGCTCCCGACCGCGCAGGCGTTCCGGCTCTGCGGCGGCACCGGTCCGCCGTATCCGCAGTACGCCTCTCCCGGGATCCCGCCACCGGCGCACTGTGGGTCTCCTGCCGCCAACAGGCTCGGCTGCACCGGATCTCACCGGCCTCGGGCGAGACACGCGCGATTCTCCGGCTGACGAGCACGCCGTTCTCGATCGCAGCCGGCCTCGGCGCGGTCTGGAGCGCCGAGAGGAGCCCGGTCGTGAGCCGGATCGACACGCGAACCGGCCGGTCGGGCACAGCGGTCACAGGAGGCGGGTTCGCCTACGTCTGGACGGCCGCCGGCTCCGTGTGGGCGGCCGACGACGAAACGAGCGCGCTCCTCCGCTACGACCCGGCCGGCCGGCGGGTCGTCGCCGCCATCCCGACCGGCAACGGCGCCTCGGCGCTCGTAGAGGACGCGGGCCGGATCTGGATCGTCAACCACCGCGACGGGACGCTCCAGCGGATCGACTCGGCCACGAACACTTCGACGGCGCTTGGCCGGCTTCCCGGCGACGCGCCGGAGCGGATCACCTACGCCGAGGGCTCGCTCTGGGTCACGGGCCGCGGAACCGACCTGCTTCGCGTCGATCCGGCGACGGGAGCCGTCCAGGCGACGATCGACATCGGAGCGGGCGCGATCGACGTCGCGGCCGCGGCGCACAGCATCTGGGTCGCCGTGCCGACGGACGAGGCGGACCGCCAGGGCAACCCGTTCCTCGACCAGCTGCTCCGCGTCGACCCGGCGACCACTGCCGTCGTGGAGACGCTGCGCCCGACCGCGCCGATCGTCGTGAACGGCCTCGCGTCCACCGGCGACGCGCTCTGGATCGCCGACACCGCCGGAGGCCGGCTCTACGGCCTCAGCCGCTGAAGAACGCGAGCAGCTCGTCGGCGACTTCGCCGGGAGCCTCCTCGGCGAGGAAGTGACCGGCCTCGATCGGCTTCCCGCGGACGTCGTTTGCCCAGCGCAGCCAGACGTCGAGCACGTTGAACCACTCCTCGAGCTCATCCTGCCCGCTCCAGAGCGCCAGCACGGGGCAGGCGATCTTGCGCCGGCTGGCGAAGTCCAGCTCATCCAGGTCCCGGTCGAACGTCGCGCCGGCGCGGTAGTCCTCGCACATCGCGTGGATCGTGTCGGGATTGCGAACGGCTTCGAGGTAGTCCGCGAGCGCCTCGGGGTCGAAACGGTCGCGGTTCCGGAAGTAGTAGGCGTCGGGATTGCAGCCGATGACGTCCTCCGGAAACGGGTGCGGCTGCGCAAGGAAGTACCAGTGCCAGTTCACGAGGCCGAACTCCATGTCCGCCCGCCGCCACATCTCCAGCGTCGGGACGATGTCCAGGACCGCCAGCTTCTCGACGCATTCCGGATGGTCCAGCGCGAGACGGTAGGCGCAGCGCCCACCCCGGTCGTGACCCGCGAGCGAGAACCGGGCGAAGCCGAGGGCGCGCATGACCGCGACCTGGTCGCGCGCCATCGCCCGCTTCGAGTACGGCTCGTGATCGGGCGTCGTCGTCGGCTTGGAGCTCTGCCCGTACCCGCGGAGGTCGGCGGCGACGACGGTGAACCGCTCGGCAAGGCGGGGAGCGACGCGATGCCACATCGCGTGCGTCTGGGGGTGCCCGTGCAGGAGCAGAACCGGCGGACCGCTGCCGCCGACCCTGGCGCGGATCGTGGCCTCGCCCGTGTCGACGAAGGTGAGCCTGAAGCCTTCGAACACCTCCGCCAGCCTACGACGGGCTGGGCGGGAGTTCGCCGGCCTCGATCTTCGCCGCCGTCCGCTCGCACCAGCCGCGCATCCACTCGAGGAGCTCGATTCCGTAGAGCAAGCTGACGTACGGATACATCTGGTCGTCCTCGAAGAACCCTGACTTGGCCTGCTGCTCGAGGTCGCGGAACATCCCCACAGAGAGCTCGCACCATTCCTGTTTCGCCCTCAGGTTGGCGATCACGTCCTCGCGCTCGACGAGGTCCCCGAAGAAGAGCTTCAGGATTCCCTCGTCGCGGATCTCGAACAGCAGCGAGCCGTCGTCGCGGAGCCATGCGCGAAGCGCTGACACTCCTGCCGAGGTGAGCGCGTACGCCGTGCGCTGTCGGCCTCCCTGCGGGTCCGGGGTCGCCTGGACGAGCCCGCGCTCTTCGAGACGATGGAGCTCCGGGTAGATCTGGCCGTAGCTGGCGCCCCAGAAGAACCGCGTGGAAAGATCGATCGCGCGCTTGATGTCGTACCCGGTGCGCGCGCCGAGGGCGAGCATTCCGAGGATTACGCGTGCTGTGGGCGTAAGAGTTGACATATCTACCCGATACATAGTAACATCTCTACCAGATAGATGCACGCGATCGAGGTCAACGAGCTGAGGAAGTCCTACGACGGCGTGGAGGCCGTGCGAGGGATCAGCTTCGGGATCAGATCCGGCGAGGTCTTCGGACTGCTCGGGCCGAACGGCGCCGGGAAGACGACGACGGTCGAGATCCTCGAGGGGTACCGGCGGCCCGACGGCGGCGAGGCGACCGTTCTCGGGCTCGATCCCCGCCTGGCGGGTCCCAGCTGGCGCGAGCGGATCGGCGTCGTCCCCCAGTCCGGCGAGCTCTTCCCGAACCTCACGGTCAAGGAGCACCTCGAGCTCTTCGCCGGCTACTACGCGAAACCGAGCCCGCCGGCGGAAGTCCTGTCCCTCGTCGGTCTCGACCATAAGCGGGATGCGAAGACGCGCACCCTCTCGGGCGGGCAGAAGCGGAGACTCGACCTCGGGATCGCGCTCGTCGGCGACCCCGAGCTGCTGTTCCTCGACGAGCCGACGACGGGGTTCGATCCAGGCGCCCGGCGAGCGGCCTGGGAGACGATCAGGTCACTGCGCTCGCTGGGCAAGACGATCCTGCTCACGACGCACTACATCGAGGAAGCGCAGCGGCTCGCGGACCGGGTCGCGGTGATGCGGCGAGGCGAGATCGTCGCGGCGGGCACGCCGGCGGAGCTGACCTCGGCTGCGCCGGCAAGCCGGATCAGCTTCCGGCGGAACGGCTCCGAGGTCGTGATCGAGACGGAGGAGCCGACGCGCGTCCTGCACGAGCTGACCGACGAGGCGCTCCGGGAGGGGCTCGAGCTGGAGGCGCTCGAAGTCCACCGGCCAACACTCGAGGACGTCTACCTCTCGCTCACGGAGGCGGAGGAATGAGGCTGCTGCTCCACCAGTTCCGCGCCGAGCAGCGGCTGTTCTGGCGCAGCCGCGAGCTCGCGTTCTTCACCTTCCTGCTCCCGATCGTCTTCTTCCTGATCCTCGGCTCCGCCTATGGCGACGAGGAGATCGAAGGAGCCGACGGCTACCTCTACCTCCTGTCCGGGATGATCGGCTACGGCGCCGCGGCGACCGCGTTCGCTGGCCTGGCGCTGCTGCTCGTGATCCGGCGGGAGTCGGGCGTGCTCAAGCGGCTCCGCGCGACCCCGCTGCCGGGGTGGGCGTACATCACGGCAGTGCTCGGGTCGATCGTGTTCGTCTTCTTCCTCGAGGCGATCTCGCTCGTCGCCCTCGGCCGGCTCGCATTCGACATCGCGCTGCCGGACAACGCGGTCTCCCTCGTCGCTGCCCTCGCCCTCGGCGCCGTCTCCTTCGCAGCGCTCGGTGTCGGGCTGACCGCTCTGATCCGCAGCGCCGAGGGCTCGTCGGCCGTCGTCAATGCGATCTATCTCCCGCTCGCCTTCATCTCGGGGTCGTTCTTCTCGTCGGACGCCTTCCCGGCCGTCCTCCGCGCGATCGCGGAGGCCTTGCCGCTCGTCCACTTCATCCGCCTCGTCCGCGACGTGATGGTCTTCGACGATCGGATCTGGGAGCACCCGGGGGCGGTCGCAATGGTCGCCGCCTGGGGCGTCGTCGGCGCAGTCGTCGCGTTTCGCGGGTTCCGCTGGGAACCGCGCGAGCGTTAGCCGGTTACCACCTACGGGTAGGAAAAGGGCATGGCTGCCAACCCGACCCTTGCGTTCGCCGTGCAGGAGCACGAGCCGCCCGCCCTCGAAGTCCGGGTCAATTTCGGGATGTTCGCCGGGCGGGAGGCAACGCCCGCCGAGATCGACGACCTCGCCTCGACGCTGCTCGAGCAGGTCGGTGCGGTCTCGATCGTCGCGGAGGAGCGGCACGAGATCGACGACAAGTCGGAGGCCTCCATCCACCAGGTGCGGATCGAGGTCGACTCGGGCTCGCTGCCCGAGGACCGCGATGCGCTTCAGGAGCTGAGCGTGCGCATGGTCGTCGCGGCAGAGCGCTGGGCTGAGGCCTGCATCGCCGACCGGCACGTCAGCGGGCTGTAGTCCGCATCCCCTTCTCCAGGCGTTCGAGCGCCCGCTCGGCCTGCTGCGCCGCCACCGGTCCGAGCGCCTGGCTGCCGAGGCCGCTGAAGATCCCGGCCGCGTCCACCTCCGCCTGCCAGCGCATCGTCGTCCCGGTCCCGTCGGGCTCGAGCTCGAACGAGCTGTCGACGGAGACGCGGCCGCCGAGGCTCTTGCCCCAGGCGACGAGGCGGGCGTGCTCCGGCTCGCGGAGCTCGTCCAGCCTGACGGAGAAGCGCAGTCGAAAGGCGCCGGGAAGCGGTGCGCGGGCGATCACCGTCCACTCGCCTTCGTCCGCATCGATACGTTCGATCACCGAGAAGGCCGCAGCCATCTCGTCCGGATCCGTCAGCGCCCGGTAAACGGCACCAGGTGGCGCGTCGAAGCGCCGCTCGCCGTGGATTCGCACTGCGACAACCTAGTGGGCCGCGCGGGTCAGCGGACGCGGTACCGCGCGCGCGGGGACTTGCCGAACGAAGCGCTCCTCATGTACGCGGCCGCTCGTCGAGCTCGGCACGAATCCACACCGGCGCGTAGGGGTCCGGCCCCCAGGTTGGGGGTATCAGTAGGACGTGCTGCTCGCCGAGGGTCGCCGCGGGGGGCTCCCGCCGGCAGGCCGTGTACGGCGAGGACGACCAGCACAACGAACCGGCGCACCGCCCCTCCTACACCAGGGCGGTGCACACGGTTCCGTCGCTAGAAGGAAGAGAAGGAGGAGCCGGAGCCCGGCGGGCCGCGAGGGCCGAGGGGGCCGAACTGATGCTCGCGGCGCCGCTCGAACCGCCCGTTGACCATCGCGGTTACGTGCTCCTTGATGCCTGCCACGAGCTCGTTCGCCTGAGCCTGTGACAGGTGACCGTCCTTGACCGCCTGCTCGATCCGCGCCTTCTTTTCCGACACCAGCGCGGTGACCAGTCCGTCAACGGACTTGTTGCGATCCTTGGCGACTTGCGCCAGGGTCTTGCCGCTCTGGAGCTGGGTTCGAAGGGCGGCCTCGGTCATGCCGAGGTACTTCGCTGCGGCTTCGAGCCCGTGATGCTCCCGATGGAGGCGGGGACCGCCATGGCGGAAGCCGAAGCCGGGCCCGAGCATGGGCACGGACTCCCGGTCGATCGCGGCCTTCATGCGAGTCGCCTCGGCCTGCGTCAGATGTCCGTCCTTGACCGCCTGGTCGATCCGGTTTTTCAGGGCGGTCTTGAACGCATTCGACAGGCGCTCGGGCGTGACCCCGAGTTGGCCGGCGACGTCGTTGAGCACCGCGCGGCTCTCCTGCTCCGGTGTCCGCAGCTTCGTCGCCGCGACGGCGCCGCCGGCACCGGAGACGGCGAGCACGAGTGCTCCTCCGACTGCGATTTTCTGGATGCGTGTCATGCATCCATCGAAACACCCGACCCTAAGAGTGGCCTGAATCTCTCCTAAGAATTCGTTCGGCCGTTGAGCCGGAAGCGCATGAGCGTCCCGCCGCCTTCCGGCCGTTCAGCAGTCACGGTGCCGCCGTGCGCCTCGGCCACCTGACGGACGATCGCAAGCCCGAGGCCGGAGCCGGGCATCCCCCGGGCGGACGTCGAGCGGTAGAACCGGTCGAAGACGTACGGTCTGTCGGCGTCGTCGATCCCCGGGCCGCGGTCGCGCACGGTGATCTCACCCTCCCTGACGACGACCTCCACCTCACCGCCGGGCGGGCTCCATTTCGCGGCGTTGTCAAGGAGATTCCCGATCGCGCGCTCGAGGTTCTCAGGCACGCCGTGGACAACGGATTCCTGCAGATCGGTCTTGAACTCGACACCCGGCCGGTTGCGCCGCGTGCGTTCAACCGCGTCCGCCGCGAGCACGTCTAGGCGAACGTCCTTCGCGTCGTTCGGCTCGCGGTCCCCATGCGAGAGCTCCATCAGCTCGGCGATCAGCGTCGTCATCTCATCGAGCTGCTCAACGACGTCGCGCATCAGCGGCTCGCGCTCTGCGACCGGCAGGCGCCGCTTGCCGGCGAGGACCTCGATGTTCGTGCGCAGGCTTGTCAGTGGAGTGCGGAGCTCGTGCGAAGCGTCGGCGACGAGCTGGCGTTGCGCGCGTGCCGAGGCCTCCAGCGCGGCAAGCATTGTGTTGAAGCGCGACGCGAGACGACTCAGCTCGTCCTCCCCGTCCACCTCGATGCGCTCGGACAGATCCCCGGTCTGCGTGACGTTCTCCGCCGCCTCGGTCAAACGGCGAACCGGAGCGAGGGCCGCCCGCGAGACGACGAGGCCGAGCCCCCCGGCAAGTCCGATCCCGGCGAGCGCGATCAGGATCAGATAGGTGCGCAGCCGATCGAGGGTGTTGTCCACCTCCGTGAGAGGCCGGGCGACCTGGATCGCATACGGCGGGTACTGGAAGGTGATCATCCGCAGGTGGGTTCCCTCCACCCGGGCGTCGCTGAGGAACGCCCCACCCTCGCCGCCGGCCACATCGAGGACCCGGTCACTCACTGGGAGCGGCACGTCATTCCCGGGTGGGCGGTGGGTCGAACCGTCCGGCTCGACGACCTGCGGGTATCCCTCGGCTCCGCCGAGCCCCGGTCCCCGTCCGAACAGAGAACGGCCGACCATGTCGGGCGGCAGGCGGGAGATCTCCTCGGCCCGGTTACGGAGGGCGTCGTCGACCTCGGCGCGGAGCTCGCTCCGTACGACGACGAACACGGTGACTGAGGCGAGGACGACCGCCAGGGCGACGGCCGCCGCTGCGGCCAGCGCGAGGCGAGTCCGGAAGCTCACGCTTCGCGCAGCGCGTATCCGACGCCGCGCACCGTCTGGATCAGCCGCGGCCGGCTGTTTGCCTCGGTCTTGCGCCGCAGGTAGCCGATGTAGACGTCGAGCGAGTTCGACGCAAAGCCGAAGTCGTAGCCCCAGACACGCTCGAAGATCACCGAACGCGTGAGCACCTGGCGGGGATTCCGGAGGAAGAGCTCGAGCAGGTTGAACTCCGTCCGGGTGAGCTCGATCGTCTCGCCGCCTCGACTGACTTCGCGCGTGTTCGGATTCAGCTCCAGGTCGGCGAAGCGCAGGGTCTCCTCGGCGCCGGGCGAGACCCTCCGCAGGAGCGCCCTCAGCCGGGCGAGCAGCTCCTCGAGCGCGAACGGCTTCGGAAGGTAGTCGTCGGCGCCCGCGTCGAGGCCGGCCACTCGGCTCTCCACCTCGGTGCGGGCGGTCAGCATCAGCACGGGCACGCCGTTTCCCTTTCCGCGAATCCGGCGGCAGACCTCCAGGCCGTCGACACCCGGCATCAGGACGTCGAGGATCACTGCGTCGGGCTGGCCGTTCGCCTCGAGCCGGTGGAGCGCGTCGGCGCCGTCCACGGCGAGCTCGACGTCGTAGCCCTCGAGCTCGAGTGCGCGGCGGAGCGAGTCGCGCACGGCGCGCTCGTCGTCGACGACCAAGACTTTCATGGCGCAAAGTGTGCCGCGGGAAGGTAAGCGGTCCCTAAGAAGCGCCCCCCAGCAGCGACGCGGCAAATACGCGCGGCCTGGCCGTTCAGACCACCGTGCTCAGTTCCAACTGAGGCCGCGGAGCTGGTCGAGGTTGATGTTTCCTCCGCTGAGGACGCAGACGACGGTGGAGCCCGGGTCGGCCTCGACGAGCCCGTTCAGCACGGCGGCCACTGGTGCGGCAGCGGCTCCCTCGACGACCACCTTCGTGCGGGCGAGCGTCCAGAGCAGCGCCTCGAAGATCTTCTCGTCCGGGAGGGTGACGATCTCGTCGACGTTGCGCCGGACGATCTCGAGGGTCCGCTCGCCGACGCGCTTAACCGTGAGCCCGTCGATCACGCAGTCGACCTGGTCCAGTTCCACACGCTGGCCCGCCTCGACGCTTCGCTTCATTGCCGGTGCTCCCGACGACTCGACCCCGATGATCCCGATCTCCGGATTGAGTGATTTGAGCACCGTCGAGACGCCCGAGATCAATCCGCCGCCGCCGATCGGGACGACGACCGCGTCGACTATCGGAAGGTCGTCATAGATCTCCAGCCCGAGGGTCCCCTGGCCCGTGATCAGGTCGAGGTCGTCGAACGGATGGATATAGGTCAGGCCCTGCTCCTCGACCAGCTCGAGCGCCTTCTCGTTCGCCTCGTCCCAGATCGACCCGTGAAGCACGACCTCGGCGCCATATGCGCGCGTCGCTTCGATCTTCGACGGTGTCGCGTTCTCCGCCATCACGACCACGGCTCGGACCCGATGAAGCGCGGCGGCAAGCGCGACGCCCTGGGCGTGGTTCCCGGCCGACGAGCAGATGACCCCGGCCCGCTTCTCCGCTTCGTCCATGTGCGCAAGCTTGTTCAGCGGGCCGCGGATCTTGTAGGACCCGGTTCGCTGGAACGACTCCGCCTTCAGCACGGCGTTGAATCCACTCGCCTCGCTGAGCGACCGCGAGCCCATCAACGGGGTGTGATGCGCGTGCTCCTTGACGTGCTCATGGGCCTGGCGGAAAGCGTCGATCGAGATGTCCGAGGCGATCATCTAGTCCTCCCTCTTAGGTGCCGGCTCAATGCGAATCGTCTCAGACCTGCATGTCTCACCCGTGACCACCCCAGATGTCGGGAGCAGGTCGCCCTCCGGAAAGGGATCTCCGGGATCGACATAGAGCTGTGTCACGCCGGTGATGCAGGCGCTGCCAGGATGGCGAGCCCGTCCCGGCTAGCCTGTACGAAGCCTCCGCCCCCGTAGCTCAGTGGATAGAGCAGCGGTTTCCTAAACCGCGTGCGCAAGTTCGATTCTTGCCGGGGGCATCTGTCCATAAGGCTTTGCGCCTCATCGCCGCGCCCCTCGTGTTTCCTCAACCGCCGACGCGGCCGTTAACGATCTTCACGCGGCTCGCCTTCGGCAGCTTCGCTGGCCAGCACCTCATGGCCTGGGCGCACGCTCGACCCGAGCAGCTCGGAGGGTCGCAACCGGTCGAGATCTACGTGCTGAGGCTGTTGCCAAGACTCACCGCCGGTCTGGTCTCGCAACGGCCGGAGCCTGTACTACGAGCTGAGCACCCCAGCCGGTCGGCGAGATGTTCCTGCATCGCCGGCGCTAGCGCGCGGTCCAGCCGAGATCCATCGTCACCGGGGCGCCGGTGAAAGCCCCGCCGTCGGGGCCGAGGAGGAAGGCGGCGACGGCCGCGACCTCCTTCGGCTCGATCAGCCGCTTGACGGCATGCGGCGCGAGGATGACGTCCTCGAGGACGCGCTCCTCCGGAATGCCATGCGCCTTCGCCTGATCCGTTATCTGCGCCTCGACAAGGGGAGTCCGCGTGAAGGCGGGACAGATGGCATTCGCCGTGATTCCCTGCTCGGCGCCCTCCAGCGCAAGTACCTTCACAAGCCCGAGGAGACCGTGCTTCGCGGCGACGTATCCCGCCTTAAACGGCGACGCGATAAGACCGTGGACCGACGCAACGGCGAGGAAGCGCCCATCGCCCGACGCGGCCAGCGCGTCCCAGGCGTACTTCGCCAGGAGGAACGGGCTGGTCAGCAGCACAGCGAGGAGGGCGTCCCATCGTTCCTCCGGGAAGTCGCGAATCGGTGCGACGTGCTGGAAGCCGGCGACCGAAACGACCGCGTCGAGCCTTCCGAACCGCTCGAGGGCCGCATCCACCACGAAGCGGTTGCCCTCCACCGTCGTGAGGTCGGCGTCCTCGACGTCGACGCCGTGCACCGCCCACCCGTCCGCCTCGAGGCGCGCCGCGACCGCGCGGCCGATCCCTCCGGCCGCGCCCGTCACGAGCGCTGCACGCTCCTCAGTCGTCGTCGTCCTCGTGGTGCTTGCTTGACAGGAAGTCCGCGATGACCGCCCACGCCGCGGGCGAGTTGAGGATCCCGAGATGGGTCGTCCCGAGGATCGGGTCGTACGCGCTCTGTCCGACGAAGTCCACGTTCACGACTCTGCGCCCGTGAAGCGCCGCGCTCCCCGAGAAGTCGTGCGCCGCGCCGGTTCTGTCCTGGGCGGGAACCGGCGCGAAGAACCCGTCCTGCGCCGAGAAGTAGACAAAGCTCGTGTCTGCGTTTCGGAGAGCGAGGTAGCGGGTCGGCGCAGGAGTCTCTCTCCGGTTCAGCGTCCGCAGGAACGGCGTGTCGTCCGCCCCGTACTCCGTGCAGATCGCGCTATCGGGCGTGAAACCGCCGAGCGCCGGCAGCTGAAAGTAGTTGAGCGGGCTCGGCGAGCAGCTGATGATCCCGTGGTTCGGGCTGTCGACGGTGACCAGATGGCGCACGCGGCTGTATGCGTGGTCCTGCCGCATCCACTCCCGGGCGAGCGTTCCGCCGAGGCTGTGCCCGACGATGTCGACGCGGTTCGAACCGGTGTAGTCCTGGACGGCCCGCACGAAGTTGCGGAGGTCGGGAACGTTCGCGACCGTCGAGTGCGCGGGCCCAGACCGATTCGCCGGCGAGGCGATCAGGTCGCACTGGTCGCCCTGGTAGCCGAGACCCCAGAGCTCGCTCGGGCGGTAGCCCTGGGTCTCGAGATAGGCCGCAAGATCGTGGATGTCGCCGTAGGGATTGCATGCCGTCGCGTACGGCGTGTCGTTGTTGCCGTGGAGCAGGATCACGGGCGCCCGCACGACGTGTCCGGCCGCGCCGAAACCGATCACGGGGAGTCCTAGGGATGCGTCCGTCGGCGTCTCGAAGCCAGCCGGGAACGACGTGCCGACGGCGGCCGCGCTCGCGCCTGCTGCCGCGAGTGCCGCGACCGCTACGAGCAGGGTGACGAGTAGGCGTGTCACAGGTAGGTCTCCTTTCGGGGAGGATCGAGGAAGCGCAGCAAGAGCTCCGCGACGCAGACGGGCTTTTCGGCGTTGTCGCGCTCGACGGTCGAGGTGACCGTCGCCTGGCGGCCCCCCTCGACCGCGTCGACCGCGTCGACGTTGAAGCGAGCCCGGATCCGGCTGCCGGCCGGCACCGGCGACGGGAAGCGGACGCGGTTGAGGCCGTAGTTCACGGACACGCCGTCGTGGGCCGGCGCGACCTGGTTCCAGAAGTGGACGAGAAGCGAAAGCGTGAGGAATCCATGCGCGACCGTCGTCCCGAACGGACCGGTCGCGGCGAGCTCCGGGTCGATGTGAATCGACTGCCGATCCTCCGTCGTGGCGGCGAAGGCGTCGATCCGTTCTTGGTCGACGGTGAGCCACGGGCTCGGCGCCAGCTCCATGCCCGCCTCGATCACGCCGTACCCCACCGCACGACACTGGCGGCCCACGTGTAGCCCGTCCCTGCCGCGAGCAGGAGGACGAGCTCCCCGTCCCGAAGCTCACCCGAACGGGAAGCGCGGTCCAGCGCCATCAGAGGGTCGGCGCCGCTCACATGGCCGGTGTCGTCCAGGTACGCAGCCCGGTCGAGAGGGAGTCCGAGTGCCTCGACGAGACCCTCGTGCATCGACCGCTTCATGTGGATGCCGCACAGGTAGCCGACCTCCGAGAGCTCGGCGCCGGACCGGCGCAACGCATCCTCCGCCACGCGCACGAAGTTCTGGAGGCTGATCTGGTCCAGCCGGCCCTTCATCTCCTCTAGGCCATCGACGTCGAGGAAGCGGGCGCCGTTGACGGACGGGTCGACGCTGCCACCCTGGGGGACCTTCACGTGGAGCGAGAGCGATCCATCGGTGATCGCCGCCGAGCCGAGGAGCTCGTTCGCCGGCGCATCGTCCTTGGCGAGGACCGCGGCGACGGCGCCGTCGCCGAAGTTGAACATGAAGCGGGCGCGCTCGTTCCCGTAGTCCAAGAGGTACGACTCGCGACAGGCGGCGACGGCGAGCACTGAACGTGTCTCGCGCTCGCCGATGAGCAGATCGCGGCAGACGCGGAGAGCGACCGGAGCGCCGCACGAGACGTAGTCGAGCTCGAGCGCCCACGCCTTCTTACAGCCGAGGCGGTGCGCGATCCACGGAGCCGCCTGCCAGACCGGCCACTCCTTCCAGAGAGAGCCGAAGTAGACGACGACGTCGATCTCGGCCGGCGAGAGATCGGACTCGGCAAACGCCTGCTCGGCCGCCGCGACCGCGAGATCCGTCACGTGCTGGTCGGGCGCCGCGATGTGCTTGCCCCGTAGCCCGAAGCGGTCGACGACCACCTGCTCCGGGATTCCGCTCGCGGCCGCTACCTCGGCCGCCGGCATCCAGCGCTCCGGGAGGTAGGTCGCGGTGGTGGCGACCCCGACCCGAGTCACTACTCCTCCCTCGGCTCGAGGACGCAGCGGATGATCCGCTCGATCTCCGCGAGCACGTGCTGGGAGACGTCGTCCCGGCCGGCCCACAGGATGTACCGCATACCGATCAGCTCGCCGATCCCCATGAGGGCCCACGCGAGCACTTCGGGATCTCGCCGGGCGATCTCGCCGACGTCCATCGCCTGCTCCAGAGCGGCGACGTAGCTCTCGACGAGTCGGTCGTAGTGAAACTGGAGCGTCTCGGGCGAGGCGAACTCCGCCTGCCGGATGATGCGGTAGAGCGCCGGGTGCTCCGCGGTAAAGCGGAAGAAGGCGTGAAAGCCGTTGAGCTCCGCCTGGATCCGGGTCTCACCCTTCTCGGCCGCCTCGCTCATCGTGCGGCGGACGCGGCGGTTCAGGTCACGGACGAGGCAGTCGAAGATCTCGGCTTTGCCCGGGAAGTAGAGGTAGAAGGTCCCCTGGCCGACCCCCGCCGCCTCGGTGATCTTCACGATCGAGGCGTCGTTGTAGCCCAGCTCGGAGAAGACCTTCTCGGCGGCCTCGAGCAGGCGGGCACGGGTTCGCTGCCCACGCGCGGCGAGCGGGCGGCCGTCGGTGCCGACGAGGACGTCGGTCACGCCACGGCCTCCTGCTCGAGCGATGCCGCGAGCTCGTCCTTCAGCACCTTGTTCATCGCCGACCGTGGAAGAACGTCCACGAAGCGGACTTCCCGAGGAACCTTGTAGTGCGCCAAACGCTCGCGGCACCATTTCGTGAGCGCCACCTGGCTCACGCCCGCTCCGGACTCGAGCACCACGAACGCGACTCCCGCCTCGCCCCACCGGTCGTCCGGGACGCCGACGACGGCCGCATCCGCGACGCCGTCGTGCTGTTGCAGGACGCTCTCGACCTCGGCGGGGTAGACGTTCTCGCCGCCCGAGACGTACATGTCCTTGACACGAGCCTGGATCCGGTAGGTGCCCTCGACGTCCCGCTCCGCGTAGTCGCCGGTGAGGAGCCAGCCGTCCATGAACGTGGCGGCCGTCTCCTCCGGACGTCGCAGATAGCCGGCGAAGACGTTCGGGCCACGGACCACGAGCTCGCCGCTCGCGGCGCCGTCCAGGAGCCGGCCTGTTTCCGGGTCGCGCAGGGCAACCTCGACATACGGGTACGGCTTGCCGGAGACGAGGACGTTGGGCGCGGCCTCTGTGAGTCCGTAGCCCTGAATCATGTCGACCCCGCGCTCGCGCCACTCGTCGGCGAGCCCGGCCGGCATCGCGGCCCCGCCCACGACCGCGGTGCGAAGCGTCGAGAGATCCGCCCGCGCGAAGCCCGGCTCCTGCGCCATGAAGAGGTAGTTCGCAGGAACGCCCATCATGGCCGTGATCCCCTTGCGCCCGATCAGCTCGAGGCACCGTGCAGCGTCGAAGCTCCGTTCGAGGACAACTGTCGCGCCCTTCCACCAGGCGATCAGCGACTGCACGTTCCAGCCGCCGCAGTGGAACTGCGGGAGAACCTGGAGTACGACGTCGTCCCGCGCTACACCGCTTGCGAGGTCGAAGCCGAGGTTCGTCCAGAAGCAGTTCGCGTGGGTCAGCACCGCGCCCTTCGGCTGGCCGGTCGTCCCCGACGTGTAGACGACGAGCAGCGGATCGTCGTCTTCAACGGTCGCGCGCCTCGCATCGCCCGAGGAAACCTCCAGCGCGCGCTGGTCGCCGCCGCCGAGCGCGATTTGCCGAGGCTCCACGGCTGCGGCGCCCAGCGCATCGTCCGCAAGCCGATCATGCTCGGGCTCAACGAGGAACAGGGCAGGCCGTGCGTCGTCCAGCTGGGACCCGAGCTCGGGCGGTGCCAGTCGCCAGTTGAACGGGGCCAGGCCGAGGCCCGCCTTCGCGCAGGCGAAGAAGACAACGACGTGCTCCGCGCTGTTGGCGGTCAGCGTCGCCACGAGATCGCCACGATCCAGGCCGGAACCCAGCAGGCCGGCCGCGAGACCCTCCGACCGCTCGTCGAGCTGTCCATAGCTCATTGTGGAACCGTCGTGGACGATCGCGATCCGGTCCGGCGTGGCGCGGGCGCGATCGCGGATCCAGCGGCCGAGGGTGTGTGCGCCCTGGGTCATCGCAGGAACTCCCGCACGAGATTGGCGAACCGCGCGGGCTGCTCCCAGAAAAACAGGTGGCCGCCGTTCTCGAAGCGCTCCACATGCGCCTCGGGGATTCGCTCTGCGAGTAGCTCCGCGTTCCGCGCGTCGACGACCGTGTCCTCCTCCCCATACAGGACGAGCGTCGGAGCCGCAAGGCTTCCTAGCCGGTCGATCGCGTCGTGCCCTGCTCCTGCCGCAGCCTGCGCCTGCCATCCCGCGGGATCCGGCGGGTTCGCCGTGCGGTAGGCGACGATCTCGTCGACGAGGCTCTGCGGGGCCGTGCTTCCGAGCGCGTTCTCGACGAACCGGCGCATCGCGACGTCAGGGGGCAGCGCCGGCGCTTCGAGCATCAGCGCGACAGTCTGCTGCGGCATCGGGTGCGAGCGTGGGCCTCCCGGCGTCGTGCACGCGAGCACCAGGCGGTCGACGCGGTCGGGCCAGTCAAGCGCAACCTCCTGCGCGATCATCCCGCCTAGGCTGGCGCCGACCACGTGTGTCCGCTCGACGCCAACGGCGTCGAGGATCGCGACCGCGTCCCCAGCGAGCTGCCGTGCCGTGTACGGCCCCGGCGGGACGTCGCTTTCACCGAATCCGCGGTTGTCGTACGCCACGACGAAGAAGTCCTCGCCGAGCAGCTCGAGCGCAGGCCCCCATCCTCTGCGCCCGTAACCGAGGCCCTGCACCAACAGCAGCGGGGGACCGTCACCGAGAACCTCGTACGCGAGCTCGACGTCGCCGGTCCTCGCCCGGAGGAGCGACGTGCTCACGCGCCCGCCTCCGCCTCGTCCACCACGCCGCCCCGAGCGCCACCGGGCTTGACGGCCTCCTCGAGAGCGCGCAGCCCACGCCGTCGCCCACGCCGGCCGATGCCCGCGATCCCACCTGGCAGGAAGAAGACAAGCAGGATGAAAAGCACACCGAGGACGAAGAGCGGTTCGGAGAGCGGCGTGCGGAAAACCCTCGGTAGATCCTGCACCTGCTCCGAGCTCGCAAGCGCCGGTAGTCGCTGATCGAGATACGTGTAGAGGATGCCGCCGAGCAGCGCGCCCCAGCGCATCCCCGCTCCACCGAGGACGACCATGATCAGCAGCGAGAGGGTGAAGTTTGCGGAAGCCACCTCCGGAGTGGCACCTCCGATCAGGATCGCGTAGACGACGCCCCCCGCCGTGGCCAGGAACGAGGCGAGCACGAACGCCATCAGCTTGTGGGAGAACGGACGGAGGCCGAGCACCTCCACGCGAAGCTCGTTCTCCCGGACGGCCTGCCACACGCGTCCGGGCGACGACGCGACCGCCCACCGGACGACGACGAAGACCACGATCGCGTAGCCGAGCGTGAGCCAGTAGAGGTTCTTCATGTTGAAGACGCCGATGAAAAACTCCGGAAGCGGGTCGACGTTAAGGAAGACGCCCTCCTCGGCGCCCGTCAGTCCGTCGGGGTTCTTCGCGACGAGCACCGTGCCGGCCTGCGCGAAGGCGAGCGTGACCATCGCAAAGGCGATCCCGCCGACCCTGAGGCTGACCGCGCCGAGGACGAGCGGCGCGACGAGTCCGACCGCCGCCACCACGAGCAGCGTCTTCGGAAGCGACCACTCCCACTTCGTGAGCCCGATTGCCGTCAAATAGACGCCGATCGCGAAGTACAGGGCATGGCCGAACGAGAGAAGCCCCGTGTAGCCGAAGAGGAGGTCGTAGCTCATGGCCACGCCCCCGAAGAGCAGGCAGAGCGCAAGGATCTGCAGCGTCCCCGGCGTGTCGAGCGGGCCGTCGAAGAGCCTGGGGATGTCGACCGAGAAGGTCGGCACGAGCGCGAGGAAGCCAAACACGGCGAGCGGAACCGCAACCGACAGGATGCGCCCAGACCAGGCTCTCAATGCGCCACTTCCCGTCCGGAGAGGCCGCCCGGTCGCACGAGCAGCACGACGGCGAGCAGCAGGATCACGGCGATGTCGCCGATCCCCGACGACGCGTAATAGTTCGCGTACTGCTGCATCAGGCCCACGATCACGGCGGCCGCCGCGGAGCCCAGGATCGAGCCGAGCCCGCCGATGACGACGACGATGAACGCATAGATCAGGAGGTGCGTGCCCCGCGCTGGGTCGATCCCGCCGAAGTAAACACCGGAGAGGATCCCGGCCAGCGCCGCGGCGACACCACCCATCGCAAAGACGAGGGTGAATGCCTTGCGAACGTCGATGCCGAGGGCCATGACCATCGCGCGGTTCTCCACCCCGGCGCGGACGATCAGCCCGTACCTCGTGTAGCGGAAGAAGGCGAGCAGGCCGAGAAGCACAGCGACCGCCGCGCCGATTTCGACGAACCGGTCGTTCGGGATCTGAGCGCCGAAGACGCTCGTGGTCTCCGTCAGCCACGTCGGAGTCAGGTAGACCTGCTGCGTCTGCGTCCAGATCCCGGCAACGAGCGCGGTCAGGGCTAAGCCCAAGCCGACCGTCACGAGCACCTGCTCGATGTGGCGCTGGTAGAGCGGCCGGATCAGCACGAGCTCGGTGAGCACAGCAATCAGTGCGCCCACAGCAAGACCGACGAGCGCGGCGAGGAGGAAGCGCAGCGGAATTGATCCGATCCCGTCGAGCTTCCCTTGGGCCCACCAGCTGGCGTAGGCGCCAACCGTGAGGAATGCGCCGTGCGCGAAGTTGAGGACGCCCATTAACCCGTAGATCAGCGACAGGCCCGACGCGATGAGGAAGTACATGGCGCCGAGACCGAGGCCCGTGATGGTCAGGAGAACCCAGGTGCTCATGCGGCCTCCGCCTTGGAGACGCCCAGGTACCGCCGCACGGCTTCCGGGTCGTCGAGGAAGGCCTTTGCGGAGCCGGCGTGCACGACCCGACCCTGGTCGAGCACGACGACCTGGTCGGCGAGCCGACGGACGACACCGAGGTTCTGCTCGACGAAGAGGACGGTCGTGATCTCAGCCGCCTTCTCCAGCGCCTTTGCCACCTCGGTGACGAGCAGCGGAGCAAGACCCTTCGTCGGCTCGTCGATCAGGAGCAGCCGGTTCTCGTTCAGGAGCGCGCGTCCAATTGCCAGCATCTGCTGCTGGCCACCCGAGAGCGTCCCGGCCCGCTGACCTCCACGCTCGCGCAGCTCGGGAAAGAGGCTGTAGACCAGGTCGTATCGCGCCGAGCCGTTTCGCTCGGCCAACCGGAAGTTCTCGTCCACGGTGAGGCTCCCAAAGACCTCGCGGTCTTCGGGCACGTAGCCGACGCCGCGACGAACGATGCGGTCGGTTCGCTCCCGCGCGATGTCGCTCTCGGCGAAGACGACCCGCCCGCGGCGCGCCGACAGCCCCATGATCGCGCGGATCGTCGTCGTCTTTCCGACCCCGTTCCGCCCCAGGAGGGCCGTGACGCTCCCTTCGGGGACGTCGAACGACATGCCCTGGAGGACATGGGAGCCGCCGAGGAAAACATCGAGATCCTCGACGCGGAGAAGGGTCTTCTCAGACGCACTCAAAGCGTGTCCCCGACGTAGGCGGTCTGGACGGTCTCGTTCGCCATCACGTTCTCGGGCGTGTCGACGGCGAGCATCCGGCCGTGGTGCATGACGGCGATTCGCTCCGCAACGCCGGTCACGACCTCGATGTGGTGCTCGACCATGAGAACGGTCTTGCCCTCCTCCTGCTGGACGGACTGGATCAGCGCGACGAGGCCGGGGATGTCCTCGAGGCTGACGCCGGCCATCGGCTCGTCGAGGAGGATCACCCTCGGGTCGCCGGCGAGCAGCATCGCCAGCTCGAGCTTGCGCTTGTCGCCGTGAGAGAGCGACCCCGCCAGCGCGTCGCGGCGCTGCTCCAAGCCGACCCGGGCAAGTGCCCAGCGGGCTCGCTCCAGTGCATCCCGCACCCACGCCGCGCGGCGCCAGATGCGGAGCGTTCCACCTCGTGCGGCTTCGGCGGCCAGGCGCGCGTTCTCCAGCACTGGGAGAAGCGGAAATATGCTCGAGATCTGGAAGGTCCTTCCGAGACCGGCCTGCGTCCGGCGAAACGGCGGCCGTTTCGTGATCTCGTTCCCCTCGAGCTCGATCGTTCCAGCGGTCGGCTGAAGGAGGCCGGACAGGAGGTTGAAGAGGGATGTCTTCCCCGCACCGTTCGGCCCGATGATCCCGAGGAACTCGCCTTCGCGGACCTCGAGGTCGACATCGGCGACGATGGTTGCGCCGCCGATGTCGAGCCCCAGGTTGCGAGTGGCGAGGATTGGCGGAGCCTCGCCCATGGGAGTCCTAGTTCTTGAAGGGCGTGACCGGTGGCGTGACTCGCCCCATCGGGAACGTTGTGACCGGGACCGCCTGCCGCTTTCCACGCACAGTCCGCAGCCGGACGTGGAACATCGGCTGGAGCATGGCGTGGTCGGCCTTCCGGATCTGCTGCTGGCCTTTCGGGCCTATGAACCTCCAGCCCTCGAGAGCGGAGATCATCCGGTTGACGTCGCTCCCTCCGCCCCGTGCCACGGCGCGGACGATCATCTGCGCGGCGACGAATCCGTCCGGCGTGAAGATGTCCGGGGTCTGGTTCCGCTTTCTCATCGTCGCGCGGAGCCAGGTGTTGATCTTCGTTTTGGGCGCCGTGTCGACGTAGTGCGAGAGGAACTGGATTCCGGCCGGATACGCGCCCCACGTGTTGCGCTCTGCGAGACCCGTGGCGATCTTGGCCTTGTCCGCGCCCTGCTGGTCGAGCGCCCGCCACAGCGCCGGGCCCGTCGTGCCGGCCCACGCGATGAAGAGTAGGTCCGGATTCGCCTGCCTGGCCCGCTGGGCGTACGGCGTGAAGTCCTGCGCCGAGAGCGGCACGAGGATCGAGCTGACGGTGTGACCGCGCCCGCCGAGATAGGTACGCACGGCGGCGACGTTGCCGTTGCCGAAGGCGGAGTCCTGGGCGAGCACGGTGATCCTGCGCCCCCTGGAGGTGCCGAGGATCTCCCTGACCGCGAGGACGTCCTGGATGCTCTGGCGGCCCGAGCGGAAGGTGTAGCGGTTGTTGCCCGTCACGGCGTCACTTGCCGCCGGCCCCGAGATGAAGAGGACGCGATTCTGCTCCGCAAGCGGCGCGACCTGAAGCGCGACGCCGGACGATGTGCTCCCGCCGATGATTTTGTAGCCCCGGCCGATCAAATCCCGGACGGCCGAGACGGCCTTGGCCGGATCGGTCCCGTCGTCGACGGCAGTGATCTCGATCTTGTGGCCGTTGACCCGGTTCGTGCCCTTCGTGAGGTAGCTCAGACCGAGCCGGAGCCCCTGGATGTACTGCGCGCCATACGCCGAGAGCAAACCGGTTCTCGAATAGACGATCCCGACCCGGACCGTGTGGTTCTCGGCCCGCGCCTGGCTCTGCTCGACAGCAGCAGCTCCGACCCCGGCCAGGACGACGACAGCGAATCCCGCGGTCAGCCAAGCCCACCTGCGCTTCATTCGTGCCTCCTTGGAGAGAAACCTGAGAGGAGATTCAGGTCTAACCTAGTGAGACGGCAAAGTCAAGTGACAAGCGGATGAGAATTGCGCAGAAACGGCTTCAACCAAGCCGAAAACTGCAGCAGCGCAGTTGAGCAGCGGTTTCCTAAACCGCGTGCGCAAGTTCGATTCTTGCCGGGGGCATCACGCGATAGGTGCCCGCGAACGCGGCGACAAGAAGGCGCACTTCGTCTGCGAAGTCCGGGCGGCCTTCAAGTTCGAGCGGCTGATCGAGACGATGTTCTCGGTCGCAGTCGACGGCAAGACGAATCGGACGGTCGATTCTTCCCTCACCACGATCTATGCTCGGCGAGATGGATGCAATGCGGCCGCGGCTCCGCGGCGTCCTCCACCAGTACGCGTTCTTCGTCTCCCTCGTCTTCGGCGGCGCGCTGGTGGTCGCGGCGTCAGGAGCGAGCGAACAGGTCTCGGCCTCGGTCTTCGCGGCGGCTTTGGCCACGATGTTTGGCGTCAGCGCGCTCTATCACCGGATCACCTGGCGTCCGGGGCCGAGGCGGTGGATGCGCCGTCTCGACCACGCCGCCATCTACCTACTGATCGCAGGGACATACACGCCGTTCGGTCTCCTCGTACTCTCGGGCGCCTGGCGCTGGACTGTTCTCGCCATCGTCTGGGGCGGCGCACTCGCGGCGATTCTCATCAAGCTCGCGTGGGTCGACGCGCCGAAATGGCTGGCGGCTGCAATCGCGATCGCACTTGGCTGGTTCGGGATCATCGCCCTCCCGCAGCTCTGGGAGCACGCGGGTCCCGCCGGCGTCCTCCTACTCGCGGTCGGAGGCCTCCTCTACACCGGTGGTGCAATCGTCTATGCCCGGGGGCGGCCCGATCCGGTGCCGACCGTCTTCGGCTACCACGAGGTCTTTCACGCGCTCGTGATCGCCGCGGCCGCGTGCCAGTACGCGGCCGTCGCGGTCATTCTGTCGGCCTAGGGAGGGCTAGATCTTCCGGCGCGGCCGCGACGGGCCCCACTTGGAGCGGCGACCGCGACCCGAGTAGACGAGGCGCTTCGGCGCGACGCGCATGCCCTGCTGCTCGAACTGGTCCTGCTCGCCGAGCCTCCGGGCTACGTGGCTGACCTCCGACTGCTGCTCCGGCAGGACGAGCGTGATGCCCGTTCCGTCTCGACCCGCGCGGGCTGTCCTTCCGACCCGATGCGTGTAGCCGGTGCTGTCTGCGGGCGGGTCGAAGTTGATCACGTGCGTGATGTCGTCGAGGTCAAGGCCGCGGGCTGCCACATCGGTCGCAACGAGTGTCGAGATCTTGCCGGCTTCGAACTGGGCGAGAGCCCGTTCGCGCGCACCCTGGTTCATATCTCCGTGCATGGCGACCGCCTTGACCTCGTGGCGGCGAAGTCGCTGCACGAGCCTGTCGGCGCCCCGCTTGGTGCGGACGAAGATGAGCGTCAGCCCGTCGTCGTGTCCAAGGATCTCAACGAGCGTCTCGACCTTGTTCTCGGCGGTGACGCCGACGAAGCGGTGCTCCGTCTCGCCGCGCTCGATCTGGCTCGGGAGCTCCACATCGAAGCGGCTCGGGTTGTGCGTGTACGCGCGCGCCAGCTCGGCGACCTGGCCGTCGAGCGTGGCCGAGAAGAACATCGTCTGGCGCGTGCGAGGAAGTCTGCGGACGATCGCGTCGACCTGGGGCTGGAAGCCCATGTCGAGCATCCGATCGGCTTCGTCGAGGACGAGGATGCGGATGCCGTCGAGCTTCACGAGGCGGCGGGTCGCGAGGTCCTGGAGCCGGCCTGGCGTTGCGACGAGGATGTGTGCGCTCTTCGCGGCCTTTCCCTGCGCGGACACTGACGTCCCGCCGTACACGGCTGCGACCCGTAGGCCTGCCGCTCTCCCGACGGCCTCGAACTCCTCTGCGACCTGCGTGGCGAGCTCCCGAGTCGGGACGAGGACGAGAGCCGAGGGACGGTCGTCCCCGGCGTCGAGGCGCTGAACGATCGGCAGCGCGAACGCGAGCGTCTTGCCCGACCCCGTCGGCGACTTGGCCAGGACATCGGCTCCGGCCAAAGCGTCCGGGATGACGAGCGACTGGATCGAGAACGGCGTGTGGATCGATCGCTGCACAAGGGCGGCGACCGTCGGTTCGGGCACGCCGAGGTCCGAGAATGACTCCTTTGACATGTGGTTCTCCTTCAGTTCGGTTCGAGATTCGCCTGCCTCGAAACCGCCGAAGAAGAAACGAGAAGCTCACCTCACGGGCTCGGCCGGATGCCGTCCCTGCGTCACACGGTAGCGGAGAAAGAGGAGATTGCGTGAGCCAGCCCTTAGGCTCTCGCCGCCTTCGTCGTCCGAGGGAAGCAGAGGAAGTTCCGCACGCGCGGCGAAAGGCAGCAGTTCCGGAGGAGGATCGCATGCCCAGGCGAGCTCTGCGGTGACGGAAGATCGGAAACGCTCTAGGCTGCGCCTGCTCGCGCTGGCCGGGATGTGGCTGCTCCTTGGCGGGCTCCTGGCCGCGCTCGGCCTGGTGGTCGTCGTCTTCGCGGCGTCTGCGCTCATGCTCGTGGCGAGCCTGGCCGTAATCGGATTCCGGCAGCTTCGCCGGCCCGCGCTCCGTGACGCTGTGCGCACGGCCGCGGGGAGGACCACCTCCGCGTTGCATGTCGCGCGTGAACGAGCCCCCCGGCCGCGAGCGCCCAAGATCCATGTGCGAGATCACGCGCGGAAGATCCACGTGCGAGAGCACGCGCGGGAGTTCCGAGCCCGGGCAAAGACGACCGCCGCCGCCGCTCCCACTCGAACGGAGGACTTCGCAACTCGCGCGTTTAAGGCGATGTACCGCTTCCGGCTCCTGCGGCTCCACTCGATCGACCCCGGCCAACGCGCCCACCAGCTCAACGCGCTCGGGGCGCAGCTCCGACGCGACGGTGAGCCGGAGCAAGCGGCCGAGCAGCACCTCGCCGCGCTCGCGATCGTCCGAGACCTGGGAGATCCGCACGCCGAGGCGATGACGCTCAACAACCTTGGGCTCGCGCTCGCCCACGGAGGGTCCGAGGACGCAGCGGTTCAACACCTCGAGGAAGCGCGGGACGTCCTGCGCGACCTCGGCGACGAGGAGTACGAGGCGCGTGTCATCGCGAACCTCGGCCTCGTCCACCGCCGACAGGGTCACGACGACGAGGCCGCCAGCTTGCTCCACGAGGCGCTGGGCAAGCTACCGCCGGAGTCGCAGGCGTACCGTCAGGTCGAGGAGGAGCTGCTCCGCGCGAGCTGACCGCCGGGCGTTTCCGTGTCCCGGGTGCTTCTCCACACCACGTAGCCGACCGCGAGCAACACGGCCTCGACCAGGGTGATCGCGAGCCGGTTGAGCACCGTCGCGCCGAGCGCGACCGGGGCCGAGGCGACCGCGAGCATCAGGCCGTACATGGAGGCTTCCCGCACGCCGAGCCCTGAAGGCGCCAGCACCGAGAGGACCGCGACGATCGCACCGACGGCGGCGGTCCCGCCGAGGTACGGCGCCGCCTCCAGGCCGGCGTCTCCTCCGACTGCCCGGATCAGGAAGAGCACCGCGACTCCTCCGACGACCCAGCTCGCCGAGTAGAAGACCAGGAGCCCGAGCATCGTCCGCCAGGGGAGGGTCGGAGGCGGGCCGGCGCCGAACGGCCGGAACACCACCGAGGCGACGGCCCGAAAAACGCGCGGGTGCAAGAGCCCCGCGACTCCGATCCCGAACAGGACGACCGGCCAGATGGGCGCGTCCCAGCCGGAGACGAACGGAAGCGCGCAGACCAGCACGAGCACGCCCGCCACCGCCGAGAGGCCGGCTTCGAGCAGGATCGAGGCGACGACCACCGACGTCTTGTCGATGCCGCCCGCCTTCCGAAGCCAGAGGACCCTCGCAGCCGGCGTCCAGATCGCGCCGGGGATGTACTTCGCGAGCATCGACGCCATCTCCGACTGCAGCGCCACGCCATACGACGTGTGGATTCCGAGCGCCCGGAGGATCCACTGCCACCCCAGAACGAACATCAGGTAGTACGCGGCGAGGATCACGCACGCAATCGTCAGGTCGACGGGGTCGGCATCGCGAAGCCGCGGAAGCGCCTCGCTCCACGTGTCGCGGACGGCCCAGGCGAGAAAGCCGAGCAGCGCGGTGACGAACGCGACCTGGAGCGCGATCACGAGCCTGCGTCGAGCAGCAATCCTCGTAAACAGGTCTTTCACGCCACCACGGTAGTCGCCGCGGGCCTAGAGGCGTCCCGCCTGGACGATTCGCTGGAGGAACTGCCGCGTGCGCGGCTCCCGTGGCGCGGAGAAGATCTGCTCCGGCGGGCCCTGCTCGAGGATCACGCCGCCGTCGAGGAAACACACGAGGTTCGCGATCTCGCGGGCGAAGCCCATCTCGTGCGTGGCGATCAGCATGGTCATCCCTCCGGCCGCAAGCTCGCGGATCACGTTCAGCACCTCGCCGACGAGCTCCGGGTCGAGCGCGCTCGTGACCTCGTCCAGCAGCATCAGCTGAGGCCGCATCGCCAGAGCCCGGACGATCGCGACCCGCTGCTGCTGGCCGCCCGAGAGCCGGTCCGGATAGTCGCCGGCCCGTTCGACCAGGCCGAACCGGACCAGCAGCTCGAGCGCGTCAGCCTCGGCCTCCGCCTTCGACTTCCCGAGCACCTCGCGCGGCGCCAGCGTCACGTTCCGAAGCACTGTCATGTGCGGGAAGAGGTTGTACGCCTGGAAGACGATTCCGATCCCGCGGCGCACCCGGTCGGCGTCAACCCCGGGCGCCGTCACCTCCTCGCCGCCTACGACGATCCGGCCGTCGTCGATTGGCTCCAGGAGGTTGACGCAGCGGAGGAGCGTCGACTTGCCCGAGCCCGAGGCGCCGATCAGGCAGACGACCTGGTGCTCCTCGACGCCGAGGTCGATCCCGTGCAGGACCTCCTCCTCGCCGAACGACTTGCGCACTCCGTGGAGCTCGACGGCGCTCATCTGCGGCGCCTCTGCTCCCGGGCGACGAGCCAGTCGGTGAAGCGCGCCATCGGGATCGTCAGGGCGACAAAAAGCAGCGCGGTCGCGAAGTACGGCGTGTAGTCGAAGTTCGCGGCCACCTCGATCTGGGATTGGCGAAACGCCTCGACTGGACCGATCAACGCGACGAGCGCCGTGTCCTTCTGGAGCCCGATGAAGTCGTTCAGGAGCGGTGGCACGACGCGACGCACCGCCTGAGGCAGGACGACGAACCGCATCGCCTTCGTCTTCGAGAGGCCCAATGAGCGCGCCGCCGCCTCCTGGCTCGGATGCACCGACTCGATTCCGGCCCGGTACACCTCGGACACGTACGCCGAGTAAACGAGTGTGAGCGCAACGATCCCCCAGACGAACTCCGAGCGCGGCACGCCGGAGATCGCGAGCGCGGGGACGCCGAACCCGAAGAGGTAGATGACGAGGATGGTCGGGACGCCGCGGAAGAAGTCCGTGTAGACGATCATCAGGAGCCGCACGGGGAAGAACACCGGCCCCGGGAGGCTTCGCAGGATCGCGATCGTGAGGCCGATGATGAGGATGAAGACCTCGGCGATCAGGAAGATCTTGATGTTCACGAGGAGCTTCGGCGCGATCTCGCGCAGCGACTCCTTGAAGATGTCCCAGTCGAAGAACTGCTCGCGAACCGCCGGCCAGCCGGGGGCGCTCGTGACGAGCAGGACGATCAGCCCGAAGAACGCAATCGTGCTGACGACCGCGATCAGCGTGCTGCGGCCCGCCCCGCCGCCGCCCAGGATGCGCGAGCCGCGTGACCCGGTGGCGGGAGGTCGGTTCGGGGTGAGGCTCGTCGTCAGGGTGCGATGGGTGGATGCCAGGCCCGGACGCAGGCCGCGTTCATATCCACAGATATGGACGCGGCTGAGGACGACGCCTGGCGCCGCCCCGCGCGGCCTGGCGACTCAGCCCTCATCCCGAACCGAGCTCCTACTCGAGGACCGGCGCGCTGCCGGTGAGCCACTTCTGCTCGAGCTCGTCGAGCGTGCCGTCGTCCTTGATCGCCTGGATCGCCTCGTTCACGCACTCCGTCAGAGAGCTGTCCTTCTCGAGCACGACGCCGAAGTACTCACCGCCCTCGGCGGCTGGGAGGCGGCCGACGACCTTTCCGTTGTCGAGCTGGACCGCTGCCATGAAGAGCGCGGTCGGGAAGTCCACGACGATCCCGTCGACCTGCTTCGCCTTCAACCCTGAGATCGCGTCGTTGTTCGTGTCGTAGACGGACGGCTCGCTGCTGGGCTGGATCGTGTCGTTGATCGCCTCGAGGCTCGTCGTGCCAATCTGCGCGCCCAGCTTTGCGTCCTCGAGGTCGGCGATCGAGGCGGCGGCGTCGATCTTGCTCCCCTCGACGGTGACGATCGCCTGCTCCACGTCGTAGTACGAGTCGCTGAAGTCGACGGCCTCGGCCCGCTGGGGCTTGTACGAGATCTGGTTGATGTCGAAGTCGAACGACTTCGGCCCGGGACGGAAGGACTGGTTGAACGGGATGACTGTCCACTTGACCTCGTCGTCGGTGAACCCCAGCTGCTCGGCGATCGCGTACGCCGTCTCCTGCTCGTAGCCATTCTTCGTGGGCGTCGTCGTGGGATCCCAGGGGTCGAACTCCTTCGTCCCCTCGAACCACGGCGGGAATGCCGGGTTGTCGGTCCCGATCGTCAGCTGGCCGGCGTTGACGAGCTCGAGCGACTCCTTGTCGCACGAAGCCTCGGCCGTGGTGGTGGTCCCGCCTGCTACGTCGCCGTCGTCGTCGTCGCCGCCACAGCCGGCTGCGAGCAGAAGCCCCGCGCCGAGGACCAGCAGAAGCACCGCTTTCCGCACGAGGAAAACCTATCCGGTCGGGCTGAGCTCCCGATGGCGAACCGGGATCTCGTGTGCGTCGAGCGCCGCCCGAACGGTCTCGTCCTCGAGCCAAGTCGAATCGTCGCCCGCACGCGTCACGACCACGATCTCGTCGGCCTGGAAGTCGCGCAGCGCGTCGCGAATCGCCTGCGCCGCGTCGGTGCTCTCACTCGTGCGGTCGATCTCGACCTTCGTGTCGCCGCCGGCGGCGGAGGCAACGCGCTGCGCCGCTTCGTCGGCCCGGCGTCGAGCGTCGTCCTCGTCGTTCGTCAGCCACTGGAGGAACGACACGTCGGCCGCGGGTGCCACGACGCGGATCTCGTCGGCGTCCGGAAGCGCCTCGCGCAGGCTCGACTCGTCCCCAGGGACCGTGGTGACGACGAGGGCGCGCTTGCCGGCCATGGCTCGTGTCTACCCCCGCGTGGGAGAGGGAAACCGGACCATGGTGAACAACAGCATCAGGAGGAGTGCAAGCGCAGCCACCGAGCCCAGCGACGCTCGCAGGGTGGTGAGCTCCGCGAGGCCTCCCACCGCCGCTGGCCCGACCACGAAACCGAGATACATCAGGGTGGTGAGCGACCCGACGAGGGTGGCCCGCTCCCTCGGCTTCGCGGCCCGTCCGCCGATGCTGATGATCGTCGGTGCGCAGACTGCGCACCCCGCCCCGGCCACGAGGATGCCGACCAGGGCAACGAGTTCTGACCCGGCGTACGCGGCGAGCGCCGATCCGGACGCTGTCAAGGCCGCGGCGGCCACGAGCACCGTCCGTTCGCTTCCCGGCGGCGCGAGTCGGTGAACCGTCAGCCGCCCGACCGCCATCGCCCCCGCGAACAGCGCCGGCGCCAGCGCGCTCGTCCCCGCACCGGCATCGAACGAGCGCTCCAGGTGTACGGCGCCCCAGTTCTGCCAGGCGCTCTCGATCCAGAAGGCCATCGCGCCGAGCAAGCCGAGTCCGAGCAGCCAACCCGGCACGCCTTGTATGAGCCTGGGCGCCTCGCCCTCCGCCGCCGTTGTCCACGGACGAACGGCGCCGGGCCTCGTCGCCACAGCGGCGGTGACGACGAGAGCCGACACGAGCGCGAAGACCGCAAACGGCTCCGCACCGACTGAGCGAAGCAGACCGGTCAGCAGGCTCGCGAAGAAGACTGACGCAGAGAAGCTGGCATGCGCCAGGTTGAGCAAAGGACGGGCCGACGCGACCTCCTCGTGGACGGCGTCGGCGTTGATCGCAACGTCCATCGAGCCCGACGTGGCCCCGACGACCAGGAGATACAGGTAGAGCTCGGTGGGAGAGTCAGCGAGAGCCGGGAGCAGTCCCGTCAGGCCGAACAGGCCGATTGCGACGGGCGTGAGCGCCGGGCCGGCTCGATCCCTGAGCACGCCGGTCGCCCTCATCGAGACTAGCGCGCCGAGGCCGAGGAGCAGCAAGCCGAGGCCGAGCTCGGCGTCGCCGGCATCCGCATTCCCCTGTATCGCAGGCAGCGCAGCCCCGAACGCGCCCCACCACACCCCGAGGGCGGCGAAGCCGATCAGCGCTCTCGTCCGTGACGTCAGGATTCGCATCGGCAGAATCCTCTACCGATGCGCTGGCTCGACCCGTCTTGGCGCGCCGAGGCCGAAGAGTGGATTCGAGAGCGTGTCGATGTCACGGGCTCGATCGAGCAGCCGCACGTCTATCCCTGGTCGACGGTGCTCCGGGTATCGACCGCGGAGAGTCCGCTCTGGTTCAAGGCGACGACGCCGGAGGTGCACGGCTTCGAGCCGCGACTGACGGAGATTCTCGCGGGGACCTGTCCCGACCGGGTGACGGAGCTCGTGGAGATCGACGACGACAGGGCGTGGATGCTGATGCGCGACGGCGGCAACCGGCTTCGCGAGCTCGAGCCCCCGGACCTCTCTCTGTGGGAGGGGATCCTCCCGCGGTACGCCGAGCTGCAGATCGCGGTAACTCCGAGGGCGGACGAGCTGCTGACGCTCGGCGTGCCCGACATGCGCCCCGCCGGAATCCCCGACGCGGTTGAAGGGCTGCTCGAGGACGACCACGCTTTGATGGTCGGCGAGTCCGAGGAGCTGCGCCGCGACCAGCGCGACGAGCTGCGCCTGCGGCTGCCAGAGCTTCGCGCGCTCGTCGAGGAGCTGGAGGCGTTCGGAATCGCCGCGACGATCCAGCACGACGACCTCCACGACGGACAGGTCTTCGTTCAGGACGGACAGGTGCGAATCCTCGACTGGGGCGACAGCTGCATCTCGCACCCGTTCCACACGCTGACCGTCACCCTCCGAGCGCTCGCCTGGCGGCACGGGATCGACCCCGGCTCCGCCGAGCTGCTTCGGCTTCGGGACGCCTACGTCGAGCCGTTCGGCGCGCCGGCCTCGGCCGCGGACCTCGCGTATCGGACGGGCACGCTCGGCCGGGCGCTCGCCTGGCACCGGTACGTCTCGGCGGCCACTCCCCGCGAGCGCCATCCCGAGGATGCCGAGAGCGTTCCGTACGGCCTTCGCCTCTACCTCGAAGCCGGGCCGATTGGGACCTGGGAGTGAGCGCCTGACTTTCCAGCGCGGTCGCCCGTGCGCTTCGGGTGCGTCGGCGGACGCGTCTTCGGAGATCCTGAACCTGGTCGACGAGCTCGAGCAGCGCCACCCGAACCCGTACCACGCCGTCTCACGCGACGATTTCCGCCGTGCCGCCGACGACCTGGCGAGCCGGGCGCCCACCCTGACCCGCGACCAGCAGATCGTGGGCGTGATGCGGCTGCTCGCGAAGCTCGGCGAGCGGGACGGCCACAGCGGGATCCACCCGCTCAGCCCGATCCCGGGCCAGCGCCTGACCGCCTATCCGCTCCGGCTGTACCTGTTCCCGGAGGGCCTCTTCGTCGCCCAGGCAGAAGACCAAGCGCTCATCGGCGCGCGGGTTACGGCAATCGGCGGCGTCCCCGCCGAGCAGGTGGAGGAGCGCGTCCGCCCGCTGATCACACGCGGACAACGACTGGACCGTCCTCGACCGGATTCCCAACTTCGTGGTCTGCGCCGAGGTGCTGCGCGGTCTCGGGATCGCGCCGGAGTTCACGTTCGAGCTCGCGGGCGGCAAAAGGCGTGACGTGAGGTTCGAGCCAATCTCCGTGCAAGAGACGTCGGCCTGTTCGGCGGCTGGTGGGAAGCCACCACGCGCCCCGGCCGCCAGCCGCTCTACCTGCGGCTGCGGAACATCCAGTACGGCCTGACGAGGATCGACCGCGGCCATCACCCGGCGCTGGGGAATCCTCTACGCCGAGGCGCTCCTCCGCTGGACAGACGAAGCCACCGTGGCGCTCACGAGCTCCCGAGCAGCCGGCGCCGGTGTGCTTGCCGTCCGGCAGCTCCCCGAGCTGAACGCGCCCGCGCGCGCGTTCCGCCCAGATGCGGTTCAGCTGGTACTCCGAGCGCGAAAAACTCGCGATTTCGGACGTCGCTGGGCAGGCTGCAAAGAGTCTTCCAGGTTCTGGCAAGCGTCGGCCCGTTAGCATCGGAGCAGCCCCCGACGGAAGGATCGTCATGCAGCTGATCGAACGCCTCGATGCCGCCCGGCGGCGATGGAACGTCCTCGAGCATCTCTTCTACCGACGCTGGGAGTGCGGCGAGCTCTCTCGCGACGAGCTGACCGTGTACGCGGGCGAGTACCGCCACGCCGTGATTGCTCTCGCCGATGCCGCCGAGGCAGCAACTCCGCTCGCCGGCTCGGAGCACGCCGGCGAAGAGCGGGCGCACGTCGACCTCTGGAACGACTTCGCTGCGGCGGTCGACGCGCAGCCCGGGCCCGCCCGCCTGGAGGGCACGACGAAGTGCGTCACTGCGTGGACCTCGGCCGCTGACCCACTCGAAGCGTTGGGGATCCTTTACGCGGTCGAGGCCGGCCAGCCGGACGTCTCGCGGACGAAGCTGGATGGGTTGGTCGAGCACTACGGCTTCGAGCCGAAGAGCCCGGCGACCTCCTACTTCACGCTCCACGCCGAGCGCGATCACGACCACGCTGCCAAGTCGCGCGGCCTCCTCGAGCGCCACGCGCGCCCCGAGGACGCCGAGCGCATCGTCGACGCGTCGGAGAGGGCCCTCATCGGGAACTGGTCGCTACTCGACGGGGTCGAGGCCGCGCGGTAGCGGGCGGACTCGTCGACGGAGTTTCCGAACCGGAGTAGCTTCGAGGCGTGAGCGCGGGCCGGATCGCACTCCCTCGTCATCGGCTGCGTCGTGGCCCTTCTTTCGCTGGCCCTGCTCGCGGGCGGGGGCGTGCTCGTCTGGGCACACACGACGCAGCGCGACGACGACGGCTACTACACGACCCGACACGAAACCTTCCTGACGGAGGGATACGCCCTCCGCTCCGACGACCTCGACCTCGGAACCGAGGGGCCGGACTGGCTGTTCGACCAGGGCCGGCTCGCCACCATTCGCCTCCAGGGCGAGAGCGCCGAGCCGGGTAAGCGGCTCTTCTTCGGCATCGGCCCGGCCGCCGACGTCGAGCGGTACCTCGAGGGCGTCGAGCACGACATCGTGGTCGACGTCGAGGTCGATCCCTTCGAGGCCGAGTACCGACACGAGCCCGGCGACCGAAGGCCCGCTCCGCCGGAGTCACAGCCGTTCTGGGCGGCCAGGAGCGTCGACGGCGTCGAGTGGGACGTCGACGAAGGCCGCTGGATGGCGGTTGTGATGAACGCCGACGCGTCGAGCGGGATCGTCGCCCAGGTCAGCGTCGGAGCGAAGAGCGACCTGATCCTTTGGGCGATCCTCATCCTCCTTGGGCTCGGCCTCCTCTTCGGCGCCGCCGCCGCCGCGTTGATCGCACTCGCCGTGCGCGGGACGCCCGCTCCCGTCGCCGTCGTGCCTGTGGCGCCGATTCCGGCCAGCGACTACCCCGTCCAGGTCGAGGGAGACCTCGAGGCCGGTCTCAGCCGCTGGCTCTGGCTCGTCAAGTGGCTCCTGCTGATCCCGCACCTCATCGTGCTCGCATTCCTCTGGGCGGCGTTCTTCGTCGTCACGGTGATCGCGTTCTTCGCGATTCTGTTCACGGAGCGCTACCCGCGCAGCCTTTTCGGCTTCAACCTCGGCGTGATGCGCTGGACCTGGCGCGTCGCCTGGTACGGCTACGGCGGTCTCGGAACGGACCGCTATCCGCCGTTCACGCTCGCCGACGTCGAGTACCCGGCCAGGCTGCACGTGCCCTACCCGGAGCGGCTCTCGCGCGGGCTCGTGCTCGTGAAGTGGTGGCTGCTCGCGATCCCGCACTACATCGTGGTTTCGTTCTTCGTCGGGCCGGGCTGGTGGTACGAGCAGTGGCACGGGCCCGGGCTCATCGGCGTGCTCGTCTTCTTCGCGGGCGTCGTCCTGCTCGTGAAGGGCCGCTACCCGCGCAGTCTCTACGAGCTCGTCGTCGGGATGGACAGATGGGTTGCGCGCGTGGTTGCCTACGCGGCGCTGATGCGAGACGAGTACCCGCCGTTCCGCCTCGGGCGCTAGTCGCGCTCGGCCAGTAGCACAATCGCGACGCACACAAAGTTGTCACAAGGCCGCAAGGTGGCCGTGCCGGCGGCATCCACACATCGACCGGGATAGGTCGTCCGGGTCCGGGACGCCAGGTGCGGCGCGGCGCCCGCGGCCCGGACGACCCGGCTCGGTCGGAGTTGGAGGTGCGGCTCCAACTACAGTGCGGCCGTGAAGTCGGTGCAGATCGCCGCCGTCGCTGCCGTCGTGGTCGCGGGGGGTGTGGCGTCTGGAGCACAGCCGGCTTGGCGGCCCGCACGTCCTGTTCCGGTCCCTCGCACCGAGGTCGCGGCCGCGCCGCTCGGGAAGGAGATCGCCGTCGTCGGCGGCTTGCCGCGCACCGGTGCGAATACCGGGCGCGCCGACGCCTACTCCCCCGCCCGGAACCGTTGGAGGCGGCTGCCGGATCTTCCGGTCACCGTGGATCACGCGATGGCGGCGGGAGTCGCCGGCCGCCTGTACGTGGTCGGTGGGTACGGGCCGGGATCCGCAGCGCGCAACACCGCGTTCGCCTTCCATCACGGACACTGGACGCCGCTGCCGTCGATGCCCGCTCCGCGCGCCGCGGGCGGTGCTGCCATCGTCGGCGGGAAGCTCTACGTCGTCGGCGGCGTCGAGGCGCCGGGACGGCTCGCCCGCGACGCCTTCGCCTTCGACTTCGAGACCGCACGCTGGACGACGATCCGTGGACCGAGGCCTCGCGAGCACCTCGGTGCAGCGGCGCTGGGCGGCCGCGTGTATGTCGTGGCCGGGAGGACCGGCGGGCTCGATACGAACCAGGACATCGTCGAGGCATTCGACCCGCGGAGCGGACGGTGGCAGGCGATTCCGCGCGTGCCGGGAAAGCGCGGCGGCACGGCTGCCACGGCCGTCGGCGGACGGCTGCTCTCGGCCGGAGGCGAGGAGCGGAGAGGAACGATCCGAACCGTGTACGCCTACTCGCCCAGCACGCGGCGCTGGACGCAGCTGCCCGGCATGCGGACGTCGCGCCACGGCCTCGGCCTCGTCGGGTGGCGGGGCCGCGCGTACGCGCTCGCGGGCGGCCCGCAGCCCGGGCTGACCGTCAGTGGCGCGAACGAGGTTCTGGCGCTCTCCTCAAGTAACAGTCTGTTACAAGGCTCGGGCTCGGCGCGACAAGCGGCCTCGCGGCGCTAGTAACAGTCTGTTACTAGCCGGCTTCGGGCTCGAGCCCCGTGGCCACCACGCGCCGGCCGTCCCGCTCGTAGACCACGTCGACGGTGTCGTGCTTGCGGTAGGTGCCGGCGACGCCGAGGAACATGCTCGTCCACCGAAGTGCGCCGAGCTTCCCCTCCTGCGCG
>Ga0126305_10000080_pt1 | contig 39796 bp, 36 predicted proteins | sample Plot26_FD_92536 | JGI IMG/M metagenome (GOLD analysis project Ga0126305, IMG submission 92536) | Serpentine soil microbial communities from UC McLaughlin Reserve, CA, USA - Plot26 | ecosystem: Environmental > Terrestrial > Soil > Grasslands | place: USA: UC McLaughlin Reserve, Lake County... | reverse complement strand
CTCGGGGCTGAGGGTGACCACATAGAGTTTCCGCATCGATTTCCTCCTGGAGAGAAATTGTAGTCTCTCCAGGAGTAAGGAGGGCACCGATACCCATCACATCTGCGGTGACGAGGTACTAGCGCTGAAGCGCATCCCCTTACACACGTCTCGCCCGGAACTCAGACAGACAGAATCGGAGACCCGGTCTCGCCCTGGAGGGGCGGAATTTGATCAGCCTGGGGCGGCAACCCCGGGGATACGGGCCCATCTCCGTTCCGAGCCCCAAAGGGGCCCGACAGAAGCGATCCCCGCTCGGATCGCTCCAGAACCCCGGTCCTGTCTGGCTAAACTTTCAAGACGACCCGTCAGAGCGCGAGCACATGCCGCGCGAGTGGCCCGAGTCGCGCGCGCGTCTCGGGTCGCATGCGGGCCGCGAAGTCGGTCCCGGCACGCCCCTCCCGCGGAATGAACGCGCCTTGGATCGATCGGCGCGGCCCGCTCGACGTGTTTGCGGTGTGACCATGCCATGCGGACCCGTTGAACACGAGCAGTGAGCCCGGATCGCCGCACGCCAAAACCTGCCCGTCGTGTTGGGCCCGCAGATCTGAAATAGTTTCCTCCGGGGTTCCCGACCACCGGTGCGAGCCCGGTACGAAGCGGGTAGCGCCGTTGTCGGGCCGAAACTCGTCGACCATAAGGATGAAGCCGAGGAGCGGCCAATCGGCGGAGTCATGCCGAACGTCGGCGTGAAGTTCCTGGGCAGGCGCTCTCGGCCGCAGAGTCCGCCCGAGCAGCGAGCTGAGCTTGAACGGTCGGCCGATGACGCGGCAGCACGCCTCGAGCAGAGGCGGAAATACGTACAGGCTGTCGAACTCGGCCCCTCGATTCACGAAATCACTCACCCTCGTCGAGGTACTACCGATCTTGATGTCGTCGCCGGTCGCCGATGCCATGGCGGCGGTGTATGCATCGACCAGCAGTTCCATCCGGCCGAACGGCTCCGGGCCGGGAATTACGACGAAGCCTCGCTCCTGCAACTGTGAGGCGGAGTCTATCGGGAGCTCGCTCCCTGCTGCCAACGTACTAAACCAGTCGACCATCGGTATCAGCCAGTTCGGTTTCTACGGCGAGACCGGCAAGCGACTCAACGGGGCCCGCGATCCAGTTCTCCTCGCGAGCAACCGATCTTCATTGACCTTGTGGCGGTTCCCAGAGCTCAACCTTGTTGCCCTCTGGATCCATGACCCATCCGAACTTCCCGTACTCCGAGTCGTCGGTCTTCTCGAGCACGTCACAACCCTCCTCCCGCAATGCTTTGAGAAGTGCTGCCAGATCTTCGACTCGATAGTTGACCATGAAGGTCGACTTGCTCGGAGCGAAGTGCTTGCCGTCTGATGGACCGATCGACCAGGCCGTGGTTCCCTTGGTCGGGTTGCCTTCGGAGTCAGTCCAGTCGAAGGCCGCTCCACCCCAGTCCTGAACGTCGATCCCGAGGTGCTTCTTGTACCAATCGCATAGCGCCTTGGGATCCTTGGCGCTCATGAAGATGCCGCCAATGCCTGTGACTCTTCGCATTCGGAACTCCTATGTTGGCTGAAATGTGCAAGGGTAGCGCGCTTCCGACGTCTAACGCCTGAGCACCGTCAGACGGAGCAACTATTTGGTCGGTTGGCCTCTTACGGCGACGCGCTGGCGTTCGCGCAGCAAGGAAACGGCGAAGGCCAGCACGCCCGCCGCAAAGAGCGCTTCGATCGCCGCCGGGACGAACGGTCCCCAGCGCTCGCACAGGGAGCGCATCGCAGTTCCCAACGCGCGATAGGAGATGGACGTCGGGACTTCGAGCGAGGCGCAGTTGCCCCCGAACGCGGTGACTCCGGCGTCCACGAGCATCCCCGCACCCAAGAGCAAAGCGATGACCACGCCCCACAGCGAGGGCTTGTCGGTGGCTGTATCACGCATGCTGACGAACGTTCTCCGGCCGTTTTTTCGTGTAGCCCCCTCGCAACTCTCGCCTATCTATCGCGGGGTGTAGAGAACGGCGGCCGCGCCCCTCGCGCCTTCCCACACCACGAAGGAGGAACCGCTGTCAGTATCCCGACGTCGCCAGTGTGAAGAACCGCTGCGCCGCCTCAGGACTCGGACCTGATGCTCTCGATCGCCCCTGCCGGGCGCGTGCTCTGGAGGTGCTCCGTCAGACTCTTGCCCGTAACCGACTTCGAATAGGAGTTGGCAGCCACGAGGAGCCAACCGACCGGCCCGAAGGCCCAGCGGGCCACGAGGCCGCCGACCAGGTGGGCCGCTCCGGGGAGGATCTCACCATCCAGGACCAGGCTGGCTCCCGGCGCCACCGTCTCGCCGAGGATTTTGATGCCACGCCCGATCACTGTATTGCTGGATGGCTCCAGATGGCTCTCGTCCACGTCGTGCTCTGACATTTCCGACCTCCGTTTCGTGTTTTCCGGAACCAGAAACGGCTCCGACCGCCGCCGAACGTTTAGGTCTACTTCACCGTACTACCGCCAGATTGCTTCGCGACAGAGACCGGACCGTCTTTAGCCGCTGGCGAGAATGGCCTATATCATTCAATCTATGAGACATACATATCTTACTCTGGTCTCTAAGGCTCGTCAATGAAGCCATCCGTAAGTGTCTCCTCCGCGAAGGGCCCGTAGTAGTCATGGCCCTCGGGATACGGCGGAAACTGGTTACTCATAACCCACGACCTCGCTGTCAGGATAAGGACTAAAACATCGTATTCCCGTTGGCGGACTGTCCGGGCACCACTTGCAGTACGTCCCAGTGCTCGACGATCTTGCCGTCGTCGTCAAAGCGAAAAATGTCGATGCCTGCCCAGTCTTTGTTCGCATCGGTCGGCCATTCCTGGTGGCAGTGGAGCACGACCAGGTTCCCCTCCGCCACCGAACGCTTGAAGTGGACTCGTTTACCTGGGTACTCCCTGGCCATGCGTTCGAAGTATTCGATGAACGCTTGCTTGCCGTCCGCGACATGAGGATTGTGCTGGATGTATGTCGCGCCGGCGTAGAGCTCGATCGCCTCGGAGGGCTTGCATTGATTGAACATGAGGTCATAGAACTCCATGGCGTTTCTCTTGTTGCGTTCTGTCTGACTCATGATCGGACCTCCGAAGGAACAGAAGATAGGTTAGGGTACACTCTAACCGCAATTGGAAGACCATGCCACTGCTTACCTACGACAAGATAGGTGTAGAGGAAAGATACTAGACAGGCGGGGCCAGCCGCCCACTGGCGCCCGCCTGATCGGATTCAGTTTTCAAAGAGCCGTCACCCGTTAGAAGCGGGGCGAAATATAACTCCTGGATTCAGATCTCGTCAAGATAAACTTCGTAATTGACTCCCCGATCTTTTCAAAAAGTCTTTTGCCGGCGCAAAAGGTCTTTTGCTCCGGACGGGAGGTCTATTGGACAAGATGGAGATCAATTGGCCACGAAATAGGCTTGAAACTCTCTGACCAGGGGATTATGCTCCGGTCCGCAGTCATCAGGACCGGGAAAAGAGTGCGGATTCGGAGCCTTCAGTTAATCGAGCCGCTAATTGGTCTTTTCTCGGGAGAATAGAGTCTCTTCCAGGCCGGGATGCTCTTTTCTCGTGGATCCGGAGCAAATCCGTGGTCTAAAAGTCTGTTCCTGGACCTGATTGGGTTTTGTGCGCTCTTTGACAACTGAAGGTAATGAATGGGCTCTCTCTTCTCTATCGCGGGGGAGAAGGGAGAGCCTCGTTCTCTAGTCCTATAGATTGGTGAGCTCTGTAGGGGCGGCCCTGTGTGGCCGCCCTGGACCACGGCAGGTTCGCTTTTGACGGGCGGATTCCGTCCGGCCTGGGCTAGACTTCCCGGCCATGAGAACTCGTGCCGCCTCTCTCTTCGTCCTCGCCCTTTGGGCCGTCTCTTCAGGAGCTTTCGCCGTGGAAGGAAAATGGACCCCCGAGCAGGTGCTCGAGCACGATCCGAAGTGGCTGCGCGAGCTCGGCCTCCAGGTTCCGCCGGAGAAGCTGTGGAGCAAGGAGGGCGGCGGACTGCTGGAGGCGGCGGTGAGGATCGACGGCTGCTCGTCGGGCTTCATCTCGCCCCAGGGGCTGATGATCACCAACCACCATTGCGCCTTCGGCATCCTGCAGCAGCACTCGACGCCCGAGAAGGATCTGATCACCCATGGGTTCCTGGCCCGCACCCAGGCCGAGGAGCTGCCCGGGGCCGGCACCCGCGCCACCATCCCCCACAAGGCCACGGACGTCACCGCCGAGATCGAGGCCGCGGTGCCCAAGGAGGCGGACGATCTGGCGCGGTACCAGGCGATCGAACGCAAGCAGAAGGAGATGGTCGCGCAATGCGAGAAGGCCGAGCACCACCGGTGCCAGGTGGCCTCGTTCGACGACGGGCTGCGCTACGTGCTGGTGGACAGCCTGGAGTTTCCGGACGTGCGGCTGGTCTACGCGCCGCCGCGGGCGGTGGGCGAATACGGCGGCGATGTGGACAACTGGAGCTGGCCCCGCCATACCGGCGACTTCGCCCTGCTGCGGGTCTACGCCGGACCGGACGGCCAGCCGGCGCCGCAGGGGGACGGCAATGCTCCCTTGCGGCCCAGGCACTACTTCCCCGTCGCCGCGCGCGGCGTTGCGCCGGACGAATTCGTCATGGTGGCCGGCTATCCCGGCAGCCAGACCTTCCGGTCGTACACGGAGGCCGAGATGCGCGAGCGGGCGGAGCTCTTCTTCCCCCGCCGCTCGGCGCTCTACCGCTCCTGGATCGATCTCATGGAGGCCGCCTCGGAGCAGGACGAGACGGCGCGCATCGCCCTCGCCGACCGCATGAAGACGCTCGCCAACCGAGAGAAGAATGGGCGCGGGCAGGTGGACGGCATCCGCCGCGGGCGCATCCTGGAGCGCAAGGCCGGGGCCGAGCGGGAGGTGTTGGCCTGGGCGGCGAAGCACACGGACCAGAAGGGTGCCGTGGAGGCTCACGACGAGCTCGACCGGCTGATGGCCGAGCGGCAGAAGACGTGGGACCGCGACTTCCTGCTCGATCAGGCGAAGAACGGCGCCAAGCCTCTCGACCTCGCGCTCACCCTGGTCCGTCGGGCGGGCGAGAAGACGAAGCCGGACCTCGAGCGCGAGCCGGACTATCAGGAGCGCAACCGCGAGCGCTTGGCCGAACGGCTCGACCGCGACCAGAAGCGCATGCATCTGCCGACCGAGGCCGCCCTGCTCGCCGATACGCTGGCCCGCTTCGCCAGCCTGCCGGAGGGGAGCCGCGTGCCCGCCCTCGAGGCGTTCCTCGGCGGCCGGGCCAAGGTGGACGCCCTCCTCGCCGGCACACGGGTGACGGACCTCGCGGAGCGCAAGAAGATGTTCGACGAGAGCGAGGAGCAGCTCCGCGCCCGGCGCGATCCCCTCCTCGACCTGGCCTTCGGCCTCGACGGCGAGCTGCGGGCGCTCAAGGAGCGGAACGACCGCTTGCAGGGGGCGATCTCCCGCCTCCGTCCCCGCTGGCAGCGGGCCGTGATCGCCCACGCCGGCCGGCCCGTGGCCATGGACGCCAACGGCACTCTGCGCGTCAGCTTCGCCAAGGTCCGGGGCTACAGCCCCCGCGACGCCGTCTGGATGGAGCCGCAGACGACCGTCTCCGGCGTCGCCGCCAAGTACACGGGCGAGGAGCCGTTCAACGCGCCGCCCGAGCTGCTGGCGGCCGTCCCTCAGGCGCCGCGGAGCCGCTGGGCGGACCCCAGGCTGAAGGACGTTCCGGTGGCTTTCCTGGCCGACGCGGACACGACCGGCGGCAGCTCCGGCAGCCCCGTGGTCAATGGCCGCGGCGAGCTCGTAGGGGTCAATTTCGACCGGGTGTGGGAGAACGTGGCCAACGACTTCGGCTACAACCCGGAGGTGGCGCGGAACGTCAGCGCCGACGTGCGCTACCTGCTCTGGATCCTCGAAACCCTCCAGGGTGAGGCGGCCCGGCCGCTGCTGGAGGAGATGGGGGTGGCAGGGAAGAAGTAGGGGAAAAGGGAAGGACTGTCGTAGGGGCGGCCCTCAGCCCGAGACCAGCGTCCGGGGAACCGAGGGGGCAGGCGGCAGCCCGGTGCTGACGGCGAGGCGCTTGAAGCCGAGCGTCTCCGCCTTCTTTCGCACCGCCGCGAGGGCGGCGCCCGCCGCCGGATCCCCCAGGCCGGTCTGGATCTCGCCGAGGGCCAGCCGTGCTTCCAGCCCGGCGACGGCGAAGCCCGCCTTCTCGGCGTCCGCGGCCGCCTGGCGCAAGAGCCGGAGCGCCTCCTGAGGCTTCCCGGCGGCCATCTCGAAGCGGGCCAGGGAGATCGCCACGCTGGTGCGCAGCTCCTGGTCTTCGCTGCCCTCCAGCCGCCCGCGGGCTGCCAGGGCGATCCTGGAGGCCTCCTCCCACGACCCCAGGCGCAGGAGGGATTCGGCGAGCAGCGCCAGGGACCGGACCTCACCGCTCACCATTCCACGGGTCTGGTACCAGGCCACCGTCTGGCGGACGAGCGGAGCGGCCTCGTCCGGGCGGTTCGCGGCCAGCGCCAGCGCGGCGAGATCGAGACGGACCTCCATGGCCCGCAGGTCCTCCTTGAGATCGGAGCTCACCCGCAGCGACTCCTCGAGGGACTTGCGGGCGCCAGCGAGGTTGCCGGCGGCGAGCTCGATCCGCCCCAGGTTCTGGAGGGCCCAGGCGACCAGGGACCTCGCGCCCGTCTGGTGGCCGATCCGGAGCTGCTCCTCGGCGAGCGCCTGGGAGGCGGCGAGATCGCCCAGCTCATAGGCGAGCCAGGCGCGCGAGCCGAGGAGCCGGCCGACGCCGATCCGGTCGCCCGACTGCCGCTTCGCCTCCAGGGCGCGCGCCGACTGCTGCCAGGCGGAGCGGAGCTCGCCCAGACGCGCCGCGGCGTCCGCCGACGCCGCCAGCTCCGAAGCGGCGAGGGACGCGTCCCCCACCCGGGCCAGGAGGGCGAAGGCCTCCGTGTGGCGGCGCCGGGCCTCACCGAGATCGCCCTCGAGCGCCAGGACGTTCCCCAGGTTGCCCAGGGCCAGACCCTGGTAGATGCGGTTTCCCACCGCCTGGCTGAGGGTCAACGAGCTCTGGAACCGCCGCTTCGCTTCCACGAGATCCCCCTGGGCGAGGAGGACGGTGCCGGACCGGTTCAAGACGCGCGTCTGCGACACCCGATCCCCGAGCTTGACGTACCAATCGAGGGATTGCTCCAGCAGCGAGAAGGCCTTGGCGAGATCCCCGCGCTCCTGGCTCAGCTCCCCCAGGCCGTCGAGCTGCGCCGCGATCCCCACGGCGGTGCCCAGGCGGCGCGCGATGGCGAGCGACTCCTCGTTCGCCTTCTGCGCGCCGTCGAGGTCGCCGAGGACTTGCAGACCTACCCCGAGGTTCGCCAGGGCCATGCCCGTCCCCCACTGGAACCCGCCTGCTTTGGCGAGCTCCACCGCCTCCCGGAACAGGCGGATCGCCTCCTCGGGGTGTCCCGTCCTCACCAGCGCGTCGCCCTGCATGATCAGCCCCTGGGAGGTCACCAGGCGCTGACCGGACCTCCTGCCCTTGGCCGCCGCCCTCTCGCCGGCGCTCTTCTCGGTGGCGAAATCGGCGAGGCGCCGGGCGTTCCTCGCCTCGACGAGATCGATGCGCGGATCCTCACCCACCGGCGGCGGCAGCTTGCGCGCGGCGGCAAGGATGGACGCCGCCTCGGCACCCCGCCCGCCGGCCAGGAGGCTCTCGGCCAGTTGCAGCGCGTACTCGATGTCATCCGGAAAGAAGGTCCAGAGGGTCCGGTAGGTCTGGCTGGCCTTCTCCCAATCCTTGCTGGCCCTGTGCAGGCGGCCCTCGATGGCGAGCCTCTGCTCTCGGGGCAAGGCGACGGCGAGCGCCACTGCCTTACGGGCTTCCTCCTGGGCCCGGGCGTCGTATCCCATGAACGACCACGCCTGGGAGAGCTCGGCGTGGATCACCGCGGAGCCGGGTTCCACCTGAGCGGCGCTCTGCAGGGACCGGAGCGCTCCCGGAGGATCGAACTTGCGCAGCAGCGTCAGGCCGTCGACGTAGAGGCGCGAGGCCTCCGGGCTCGACGGCCGCAAGGCCTGGACCTCCAGGACCTGCCGGGGCGAGAGCTCGGCGAAACCGAGGGATTTCCGCAGCTCCGCGCCGGTCCCCGAGACCAGCTCGAAGAGACCCGACTGCGGGCCGGTCTTGATCAGGGAGACCACGGTGTCCCCTTCCGGGGCCTGCAGCACCCTGAGGTCGAGACGGATCCTGCCGCCAATGGGGGTGTAGGAGCCGACGACGACCAGGTCGGCGCCCAGCATCTGGTGCAGCCGCTCGAGCTCGGCGCGCCCCAGGCTGCTGGGATCGCGGATGGCGAGCGACCTCAAAGCGTCCGCGACGGCCTCTCCGCGGATCACGCGCATCGATCCGCCGGCGGCGAGCTCGGTGGTCAGCATCTCCGCGAAGGCCGACTGGAGCCAGCGCGTGCCCTTGCCCGGCGAGAGGCTCTTGAAGTCGAGCACCGCGATCGCGGAGCGCACGGGCGAGCTCGCGCCGGCCGCCGAGCCGCGCGCCGCCCGGGGGGTCGGAAAGAGGAAAACGGCGAGCACCGCGCCGGTCACCACCAGCGCGGCCAGCACCCCCCATATGGCCAGGGGAAGACGGGAGTCCGGCGGCGGGGCGGGAATGGCGGCGGCCATCGTCTCGTCCCCGAAGACCGCGGCCTCCTCGGCGGCCGGAGCCGGGATTGCCTGAGCCGGGATTGCAGGAGAAAAAACGGCCGGCGGCGGCTCCATCGCGACCGGAGCCATCGGGACCGGCTCCATCGCCAGCGATTCCATCGTGACGATGGGGAATTCCGACGTGGCGAACCGCTCGATCCGCCGGACCTCGCCGACGAACTTGTAGCCCTGACTGGGGACGGTGACGACGTAGTGGGTGTCGTTCGCCCGCTCGCGCAGGGTCTTGCGCAGGGAGAAGATGTTCTGCGTCAGGTTCGCTTCGCTGACGAAGACTCCGGGCCAGACCTTCTCGATCAGCTCCTTCTTCTCCATCACCTCGCCCGGCCGCTCGAGCAGGGCGGCGAGGATCGACAGGGCTTTGGGAGTGATCGGTACGGGCTCGCCGCCGAGCGTCAACAGGCGCCGGACGGGATCGAGGCGAAAGCCGTCGAACTCAAGGACGACCCTCTCTCTGTCTTCGGAGCTCGAAATCATCCTGTTCATCCACCCTGCGGACGCGTTGCGGCTCTCTGCCGAGAGCCGTTGGCGCCCGTAGCGGTCCCTATGCCGGCCGGCGCGCCTTTCCTACAGAACGTTGTGAACGAAATCGCGGTATTTCCGAAGTCTAACGCAAACCGCCCGGATTTGCCTCATCCCGGCGGCGGATTGCCGCCGGCTCCTTAGGGAAACTCGCGCCCGCGTCCGTCAAAGATCCATGATGGGAGAGCTCGGCATCAATTCCGATCCTGCGAGCTCTCCTAATCGTTCCCCTTCTTCCCCGTCTCGCCCAAGGCTTCCAGGAACCGCGCTTTCAGATCGGGAAACCGGTTCCGGTAGTCCTCGCGGCTCCTCACGATGACCTCGCGGGCTTCCGCGCCGCCGTAGACGTGGGTGATGTCGACCACCCCGCGGTCCTCTCCCGGCGGCCGCTTGTAGGTGAGGAAGTAGTGCCGGAGGCGGTCGATGAACGCCGTGGGCAGGTCGGAGATCTCGGTGTAGTGGCCGAAGGCGGCGTCCCCCTTGAGGACGGCGACGATCTTGTCGTCCGCCTGGCTGTGGTCGATCATGCGCAGCCCCCCGATGGGTATGGCCTGGAGGAGGAAGTCGCCGCGCGAGAAGGTCTTCTCGGAGAGCACGCAGACGTCCATCGGATCGCCGTCCCCCTCGAGGACCGGCACGCTCGCCTTCCCTCTCGCGAAGTCGGCCACCAGATCCCCGCAGTAGGTCTGGGGGATGAAGCCGTAGAGCGCCGGGCAGACGTTGGAGAACTGCTGCGGCCGGTCCACCTTGAGATGGCCGCTCGGCTTGTCGATCTCGTACTTGACCGTGTCGGTGGGGACGATCTCGATGTAGGCGGTCACCACGTCCGGCGCCTCGGCGCCCGGCGAGACGCCATGCCACGGGTGCGCCTGAAAGAGGAGCCCCAGCAGCTCCCAGGTTCCCTCACGGCCCCTCTCGTCCATCTGCCTGCCTCGCTTTCCGCGGCCGGCGCCGCACGCGTGGGAATTCTAATAGGATCGCGCCACCATGAGATGGCTGGCCGTCTGGGTCGTTCTCACCGGCGTCTATTTTGCCGGACAGCTCGCCGCTCCCCTGCTGGCCGGCGAGCCCTGGGCCTTCACGCGCGAGGACCTCGCGCATCTCGCGGCCGTGCCCCTGGCGCAGGCCGCGGCGCTCGGGATCGTGGCCCTGGTGCGGCGGCACAGCCGGCGCTAGGAAAACCAAGGACTGCAGGGACTGCAAGGACTCCAAGGACGAGAACGCCTTTCCTTGATGTCGTTGCAGTCCTTGGCGACTTTGCAGTCCTTGGTTGCTCCTACTTGCTTATGCCGCTTTTTCAGCCTGCCGCTGGCTCCTGAAAGACTCGCCAGTCGTCCAGCCGCAGAGCGGTGAGCTCCCGGCCCCATGCGCAGCCGGTGTCGAGGGCCGCGATGCCGTTGCCGATCCTCAGACCCAGGGCGGCCCAGTGGCCGAAGATCACGGTGAAGCCGGCGCTCTTGCGGCCGCGCACCGAGAACCAGGCGTGGCAACCCTTGGGAGCCTGCTCGGGCGGACCGCTGTAATCGGCGCACATGCGCCCCTCTTCGTCGAGGGTGCGCAGGCGGGCGAACCCGGCGAGCGCCGCCCGCGCCCGCTCCTGGCCGGAAAGGCCCTCCTTCCAGCGCTCCGCCGCCTTTTGACCGACGGCGGCGAGCAGCTTGGGGGCGCCGTCACCCCGGAGGCGCCCCTCCACCTCACCGGCCAGGCGCTGGGCCAGCTTGGGGCCCCAGTCCGGAAACAGGCCGGCATGGACCATCAGGGTCTCCCCGTCGCGATGGAGCAGCGGACGGTGCCGGAGCCAGGCGAAGAGATCGTCCCGGTCGGGAGCCGCGAGCACCTCCTCCAGGGTGTCCCGCCTCCTGGCCTCGGCCACTCCGGCGGCGCGGGCCAGCAGGTGCAGGTCGTGGTTGCCCAGCACGGCGACGATCCGGTCGCCCTGCTCCGCCGCCCAGCGCAGGACCTCGAGCGAGCGCGGCCCGCGGTTGACCAGATCGCCCACCAGCCAGAGGCGGTCCTGCCGGGGATCGAAGGCGATCCGGTGCAGCAGCCGCTGGAGAGTGGCGAAGCAGCCGTGGATGTCGCCGATCGCATAGGTCGCCATGGGCGGTAAAGATGTCGCGGCGGGGCTCAGGATGCAATGGTCCGGCCGAATCTCGCCCTGCGGCGGCCCTTACACCCCGCCCAGCCAGGGGTAGCCCCGGTCCTCCCAGTAGCCGCCGGCCCGCTCCGCCGTGAAGGTCATCTTCGTCAGGTACTTGGTCAGCTTGTAGCCGAGCTTGATGGGCGAGTAGAGCCGCAGCGGCGCGCCGTGCTTCTGCGTCAGGTCCCGGTCGTTGAAGGCGTAGGCGAGGATCGTCTGCGGGTGCAGGGCGCTCTTCAGATCCCAGCCGTTGAAGTAGCCGCTGTCGAAGGTGTCGAAGCGCAGGAACTTCGCTTCCGCCGTGGGCGCCACCAGGGAGAACACCGAGGAGAGGGGGGCGCCCGTCCAGGTGCCGATGGCCGACCAGCCCTCGACGCAGTGGTGCTTCACGGTGTAGGTCACCCTCGGCAGCGCCTTCAGCATCTCCACGGTGAGCCGCATCGGCGTGCGGACGAGGCCGCCGACCTCGAGCGCCCACGCGGGATCCACGGGCGGCACGGGGTGGGACCGGGAGTAGCCGGGGAAGTCCTTCTCCGCCGTCCGGGCGGAGGCCGGGTACTGAGGCGCCAGGCCGTACGACGTCAGGCCCTCCCCCACCAGGTCGTTGAGATGAGAGGCGCCGCGCAGGAACGGCTGAAGGGGGCCGCCCTGCCATCCGCAAGCGCCGGCGAGGGAAGCGGCGCCGGCGGTCAGACCCAGGCGCAGGAGGTCGCGGCGGCTGAAGGGGTGGTCAGTCATGGCTCGGGAACCTCCCCCGGTACCAGCCGGTGATCATCGCCCGCAGAGAGGCGGGATCCACCAGGAAGACCAGGGCGACGTGGACGAGGGTGAAGGCGACGAAGATCCAGACGGCCCAGAAGTGCCAGTAGCGGGCGAGCTCATAGCCTCCGAAGAGGGCCGTGAGCCAGGAGAGCTGGACCGGCTTGTAGACGGCGAAACCGGTGAGCACCGACAGACTGCCGAGCACGAAGATGAAGGTATAGGCCGCCTTCTGCAGGGCGTTGTGCTTGCCCTGGGGCGGGTGCTCCTTGCGCAGGCGCAGGTAATAGAGCTGCATCTGCCAGGCCCGCGGCACGTCGCGCGGCCGGAACAGGAGCGAGCGCCACTCGCCCGACGCCAGGAGGTAGATCAGGTAGACGAGCCCGGTGAGCACGAACGGCCAGGCCAGGGCGAAGTGCCAGTTGAGCCCGCCGGCGAGCCAGCCGCCGAGGCGCGCCCAGTTGGGAAAATACTTGCCGTCCCAGTAGTTCAGGTAGTAGGGCCCGCCGCGCAGGCCGAAGTGCGGGAAGGCTTGATAGATCTGCAGCCCGCTCGCGATCATGCCCACGAGCAGCGCGGCGTTCGCCCAATGGGCGGCGCGGACGATCCAGTGGTGGCGCTTGACCAGCGGGCGGCGGGTGGGCGGCGCGGCAACGGGCTCGGCAGGGGCTGGCGGCGCCTCTTCGGCAGGCCCCGGCCCGCTCTCGTCGTTATCCTCAGAGACAGTCTCGGAAACAGTTTCAGCAGCAGTCTCGGCGTGCGGCTCGGTCATCTCGGCTCCTAACCCCCTGGCTCGCGGGCTCATCTAACGATACGCGCAACGCGCTGGTCCGGACTCGTGGATGCCGGTAAGCTGTCAGCAACCTTCGAGGAGCCCCATGAAGAAAAGCGTGTTCCTGCTCTGCTTCTGCCTGCTGGGCCCCGCCGCCGGGGCCCAGCAATCCTCGCCCCGTACCGTTTACCAGAAGCTCAAGGCCTGCAAGGTCGAGGGCATCCGGGAGGAGGTCCTCTGCGGCACGATGCCGGTCTGGGAGAACCGGACGGCTCGCAGCGGCCGGAAGATCGACCTCTACATGGTCGTCCTGCCCGCCCTGAGCCCCAACCCGGCGCCGGACCCGGTCTTCTACATCAACGGCGGCCCGGGCTACGGGGCCGCCGGCTCGGCGGCGGGCATGGCGCAATTCCTCGCCGACGTCCGCAAGCAGCGCGACATCGTCCTGGTCGACCAGCGCGGCATCGGCAAGTCCCATCCGCTCCACTGCGACCTGCCCGGCGGCGAGAACGACCGCCAGGGGCACATGAGGAGCCTGTTCCCCATGGAGACGCTGCGCGCCTGCGCGCCGAAGTTGGCGGCCCAGGCGGACCTCACCCAGTACACCACCGCGTCCGCCATGGACGACCTCGACGACGTGCGGGCCTGGCTCGGCTACGAGCGGATCAACGTCTTCGGCGGCTCCTACGGCACCCGGGCGGCCCAGGCCTACATGCGGCAGCACCCGGACCACGTCCGCAGCGCGCTCCTCTCCGGGGTCATGATCATGGACGCCAGGATGCCCTTCTACCACGCCCGCAAGGCCCAGGAATCGATCGACAAGCTGTTCGACGACTGCGCCGCAGAGGAGAGCTGCCGCACGGCCTTCCCCGACCTGCGGGGCGACTTGAAGAAGGCCGTCGCCCGGCTCGCCCAGGGGCCCGTCCAGCAGACGATCAAGGACCCCAAGACGGGCAAGCCCGTGCCGCTGTCGATTCCGGCCGGCGCCTTCACCACGACTCTGCGCGCCATGCAGTACAGCCCGTTCCTCTCGGTGCGCATCCCGCTCTACGTCCACCTGGCGGCCCAGGGGGATTACGGTCCGATGATGCTGATGACCCTACTCGACCGTACCGATTCGGGCTGGGACATCGGCGCCTATCTCTCGATCACATGCGCCGAGGATGTGGCCCGTATCGATCCCAAGGAGGTCTCAGCCATCGTCGCGGACACCTACCAGGGCGACGACCGCATCCGCGACCAGGTCGAAGCCTGCTCCTTCTGGCCGCGCGCCCAAGTTCAGGAGGACTTCTTCAAGCCCACGGAGTCGATCGCTCCGACGCTGATCCTCACCGGCTGGCTCGATCCCGCGACCCCGCCGGAATGGGCGTCCGAAGTCTCGCGCCGCCTCCCGAACAGCCTCAACGTGGTCATCCGGGACGCCGCCCACGGTCCCGGCGGACTCTCCAATGCCGAGTGCTACGGCAGACTGATCAACGACTTCATCGCTAACGGCACGCCGTACGGGCTCGATACCGCCTGCGTGAAGGAGATGAAGCGGCCGCCGTTTCTGATCAAGGACGCGCCGTTTCCGATGGGTCCTTGACCCGCTTCGACGGCGCCGACTATCGTTGCGTCAATGCCTGACAGCGACGTGACGGGCACTCCGAGCAGCGGCCCGTCCATTCCGCTCGGTCCCTTCCGACTCGACCGGTGTATCGGCCGGGGCGGCATGGCCGAGGTCTGGAGCGGCGTCCACGCTGCTCAGGGGGTGCCCGTCGCCGTCAAGGTGATGACCGCCGAGCGCGCCCGTGAAGCTTCCTTCCGGGCCTCGTTCCGCAGCGAGGTCCAGGCGGTGGCCAGCCTGGACCACCCCGGTATCGTCCTCGTCTTCGATCACGGCGAGGTGGGCCGCGACGCCGAGGAGGTCTCGCGGGGACTGCTGACGGCGGGCAGCCCCACCCTCGCCATGGAGCTGGCCGACGGCACCCTGGGGAGCTACCTGGCCGGCGGCATCGCCTGGAGCGGACTGCGGCAGGTGCTGCTGGACCTCCTCGATGCCTTGGCTCACGCCCATGCCCGGGGCGTCATCCACCGCGACCTGAAGCCCAACAACATCCTCGTCTGCCACGATGGCAAAGGTCCGCCGCGCCTGAAGCTCGCCGACTTCGGGCTGGCCCAGGCCGTGGAGCTCCAGAGTGGCAGCGACTCGACCGAGGTGGCCTGCGGCACGCCGGCCTACATGGCGCCCGAGCAGCTCCGGGGCCGCTGGCGTGATTACGGCGCGTGGACCGACCTCTACGCCCTCGGCTGCCTCGCCTGGACGATGGCCGCCGGCAAGCCGCCGTTCGCGGGCATGAGCCTGATCGAGACCATCCGGCTGCAGATGGAAGCGGAGCCGCCGGCCTTCGCGCCCCGGATCCCGGTGCCCAGGGGATTCGAGGGGTGGCTTCGCCGGATCCTGGCGAAGGACCCCGGCCGCCGCTTCGTGCGGGCGGCGGACGCGGCCTGGGCCCTGCTGAGCCTGCGGAGCCTGGGCGAGGATTCGGGGGACTCCGCCGGCGGCATCGAGGCGGACGAGCCCACGACGCACTCCATCAGCTTCCAGGGGCTGTGGGCGGCGGAGCGACGGGAGGCGGACGGCGAAGGAGCGGAAGCATCCTCGTCGGATGCCGAGCCCCTCCCGCCGCGGCGCTCACCTCCCTTGCCGCCGACATGGGAGCACCCCGTCTCGCGCAAAGCGTCCCTCAAGCTGATCGGCGCGGGGCTCGGCCTCTATGGCCTGCGCTCGATCCCCCTCCTCGGCCGGCGGATGGAGCGGACCGAGCTCTGGCGGGCGCTCTCCCGGGTGCACGCCAAGCGCCAGGCGCGCCTCGTCGTGCTGCGCGGCGTGGCGGGCAACGGCAAGACACACCTCGCCGAGTGGCTCGCCGAGCGGGCCCACGAGGTTGGCGGCGCCGTCGTGCTGCGGGCCTACCACGGCCCCAACCCGGGAGCCGAGGATGGATTGCCACGGATGATGAGCCGCCATCTGCGCTGCGCCGGCTTGACGCGGCTGGAGATCCTCGACCGCACGGAGACCCTGCTGCGCGGCCGCAAGGTGACCGACCCGGCGGAATGGACCGGCCTGACGGACCTCATGGCTCCCGGCGGCACGCCGCAGACGGCCCCGGAGCGCTTCGCCTTCCTGGAGCGCTACGTCCAGCTCCTGGCCCGCCAGCGGCCCGTGATGATCCTGCTCGACGACGTGCAGTGGGGGGCCGAGTCCCTCGATTTCGCACGCTACCTGATGCAGCGCCGGGAGGAGGCTCCCCTCCCCATGCTGCTCCTGCTGACCGTGCGGGACGAGGCTCTCGCCGAGCGCCCCGCCGAGGCGGAGTCCCTGCGCGCGTTGCTGGCGCTGCCGAGCACCGCGACCCTCGAGGTGCCGCCGCTGCCGCCCGAGGACCGGGCCGCTCTCACCCGTCAGGTCCTCGGGCTGGCCGACGACCTGGCGGCCGCCGTGGACGCCCGGACGGCGGGCAATCCCCTCTTCGCCATCCAGCTCGTCGGCGACTGGGTGCAGCGCGGCATCATCGCGGTAGGCGAGACCGGCTTCGCCCTGCGGCCAGGCGCCCGGGCGGCGATCCCGGACGACCTCCACGAGGTGTGGTCCGCCCGCGTCTCCCGCCTGCTCGAGACACAGCCGCCGGGCGCCCGCGAGGCCCTGGAGATCGCCGCCACCCTGAGCCCGTTCGTGGACCGCCAGGAGTGGGAGGCCGCCTGCGCGGCCGAAGGAGCCGTCTGCCCGCCGGCGCGCTGCTCGAAGAGCTGGTGGCGAGCCGTCTGGCGCTGCGCACGGAGGAGGGCTGGTCTTTCGTCCACGCCATGCTGCGCGAGAGCGTCGAGCGGATGTCTCGCGAGGCCGGCCGTTTCGCGGCGCACAACCACGCCTGCGCCGCGATGCTCGCCGGGCGGGCCGCCGCCGGGGAGCGCGGCACCGCCGAACGGCTCGGCCACCATCTGCTGCTCGCCGGCGAGCGGGCCGCCGCCCTCGAGCCGCTCCTCGACGGCGCCCGCGAACGCCGCGGCACCAGCGACTACCCGGCCGCCCACGGGCTGCTCGACGAGCGGGAGACGGCCTTACGGGATCTCGGGGTTTCGGAGGGCGATCCGCGCTGGGGCCAGGGCTGGGTGGTGCGAGCCCGCATCCACCTGCACCAGGGCCGGTTGGAGGACGTCTTCCGCTGGGCCGAGCCGGCCGCGGGGGAGGACTCCGAGAGCTGGGCCACGATCCGCTCGGAGGCCCTGCGCCTCCTGGGGGATGCCGCCCGCCGGCAAGGCGACCTCGACCGCGCCGCTCACCTCTACGAGCGTTGCATCGTCCTCCCCGACAACCCCCACGGCGCCGCCGCCAGCCTCTGGGGCCTGGGCGACGTCGCCGCCAGCGCGGTCGCCTGGAGGAGGCCCGGGCCTTCTTCGACCGCTCGGTGGGACTCTACAAGGAGATCGGGGACGAGCACGGCGTGGCCGATCACGGGATCGGCGCCGCCGACCTGGCCCGGCAGCGGCGCGATCTCTCCCTGGCGGGAGACCTCTACCGCCAGACCTGCGCTCAGTTCGAAATCCTCGGCAACCACTATGGAGTGGCCCGAAGCCTGAACGGGCTGGGCGACGTGGCCCGTCTCCAAGGCGACCTCGTCCGCGCCGCCGGGCACTACCGGCGCGCTCTCACGATCCTCGACGGGCTCCGCTCCACGGACGGCATCTTCCCCAGCTTCAACCTGGCCCTGATCGACCTCTCCGAGCAGCGTTTCTCCGCCACCGAAGGAGCTCTGGGCGAAATCCGGGAAAACCTGGAGCGGCTCGGCTGGGGCGGCCTCCTCTCTTGCGTCCACGTGTGCCTTCTGGCCTGCGCCGCCCAGTCGAGGGACTGGGGAACCTGGGACGACCACCTCGGCCTCGGCGCCACGGCCCTGCGGACGAGCGGACTGGTCGATCCCGACGTCGCCTGGGCGGCCGAGCTGGCGGGCCGCCTCACCGAATGGGCCGGCCAGCCGGCACGGGCGCGGGAGGTTTACGAGGTGGCCCTGGCGCAGTGGCGAGGGCTGGGAGATGCGGGCGGGGTGGCGAGGATCGAGAGGGTTTTGCCTGGGTTGTGAGGAAGCTTTATTGGGTTTTATCCAATCTATCATAATATTTCTTGGCAGCATCTAACTCAAGAATACCTTCATCTTCATTCTGATTCATCAATTCGAGTAGCGCACTATCCTCTAGGAAATCTTCAAGTCGCTGGAACTCAAGCGACTCCTGACGAAGTCTTTCCAGAATCTTGAGATGCTCAAGATCTTCAAGCTTCTCCATCATCTCCGATATTCTTCAGTGTTCATGAGCTCAGTCACTCCTCCTGGAATTGTCCTATCGTAATCCTCACCCCCCCGCCGCCAGCTTTCTCAGCTCCGGGTCCCCCGGGTACCGCCCCATCGCGTAGCGCAGGAGCGACGACGCCGAGCGTGGATCGTTCAGGATGCGCAGGGTCTTCACCGCCTCGGCGTAGGCGGGGGGCGAGGGATTCGCCTCCACCATCCCCTGGAGCATGGAGCCGACCTCGGCGGTACGGCCGCTCAGGGCGTACAGGATGGCGAGGCTCGAGTAGGCGCGGACGTTGTCCGGGAACATCTCGAGCTCCTTCCTGAACGCGGCCTCCGCTCCCGGGGCATCGCCCTGGTCCGCCAGGATCTTGCCCCGGACCAGGCTGAGCCCGCGGATCAGCTCCGGATCCTTGGCCTCGCGCTGGTTGTAGGCCTCCTCGGCCTGGCGCACCATGTCCAGGGCCTGCGCGTCGTCCTTCCGGTTGTGGAGCACCTCGGCCAGGGTGATCATCGGCCCGACCCTCAGGCTCTCCTCCTCCATCGCCGCGCGGGCCTGGCGTTCGGCCTCGTCGAACTGGTCGCGCTGCAAGGCGATCTGCGCCAGCAGGCCGTGAGAGAAGGAGGGATGGGTGGTGAGCGCCATCTTTGCGTGAGTCGCCGCGTCGTCCAAGCGGCCGAGCTGGAGGTAGAGGGACGCCGCGGCGACCGCGATCTCCGGTGAGCCGTTGGAGATCTTCAGCCCTTCCTGGAAGGCCGCCAGCGCCTCGTCCGTCTTCCCCATCCGCTGGAGCGCCCGGCCCAGGAACTCCCAGGCGTCCACCATCTTCGGATTCTCGGCGATCACCCGGCGGAACGCGGCCACGGCGGCCGGATAGTCTTTTGCCCCGTTCAGGCGGAAGCCCTCCTTGAGGTCGGCCAGGGTGCCGATCTTGGTGCGGGGCGCAGGGAGCGGGCCATCCGCCGAGCCGCCTCCCGAGCCGATGTAGCCCAGGGCGGTCATGGCCTGGCGGGTCTCCTCGTCGACCGCCGACGGCGGCGCGAGCTTGCGGTCGAATCCCTCCAGCTCCTTCTTCAGCGAGGCATAGACCCGCCGCTCCCCGGTCAGGACGTTGGTGGTCTCCTTGGGATCCTTCGCACGGTCGTAGAGCTCGGCCTCGGGGCTGTCGATGTAATGATGGGTCTCGTCGATCAGCGAGAAGATCTCGCTCCAGCCGAAGTGCAGACGGGGGTAGAACGTCTCGGAGTAGATCCGCCGCGGCGGCACGTTCTCGGCCAGCAGAGAGACCCCGGACATGGCCTTGGGCACGTCGAGCCCCATCAGGCCGAGGACGGTGGGGGCGACGTCCAGCAGCTCAACCGGCCGGCCGATCGTGCCCCCGGCCTTCCCGGACTCGGGCAGCTTGACCAGCAAGGGAACGTGGATGGCCTCGTTGTAGAGGAAGACGCCGTGCTCCTCCTCGCCGTGATCGCCCAGGCCCTCCCCATGATCGGAGAGGAGCACGACGAGCGCCCGGTCGTAGACCCCCAGCCGCTTGAGCTCGCCGACGAGCTCGCCCACGATCTGGTCCGCGCTCGCGATCTCGCCGTCGTACTTAGAGGCATATTTCGAGGCGTAGGGCTCCGGCGGCTCGTAGGGGCTGTGGGGCTCATAGATGTGGAAAAAGAAAAAGAACGGCTTGTCCTTCACCGACTCCAGCCACGGCCGGGAGAGGTTCAGCGTCTCGCCACCCGGCCGCTGGAGGCCGCCGAGGCCCGTGCCGGTGCGGAACTCGATGTCGTCCTCGTAGAAATCGAAGCCGGTCGAGAGCCCCGTCTTCCCCTGGAGCACGTAGGCCGAGACGGCGGCGCCCGTGGCATAGCCCGCCTTCTTGAAGATCTCGGGCAGGAATGAGAGCTCGCCGCTCTTGATCTTCCCCTCGTCGAGCCGGTAGCCGACGTTGTCGCGCACGCCGTGCTCGGCGGGCAGAAGGCCCGTCAGCAGGGTGGAATGGGAAGGGAACGTGAGCGGCGTCGTCGAGTACGCCCGCTCGTAGAGGATGCCGTCCTGCCGCAGGGCGTCGAGCGCCGGGGTCTCGACCCCCTGGTAGCCGTAAGCCGGCAGGTGGTCCGCCCGCAGGGTGTCGATCGAGATCAGGATGACGGGCGTGCCCTTGGGGATGCTCGCGGTGCCGCCGCCGCCGCGGGAGCAGGCGGAGAGAGCCAGGATCGACAGCGCGAAAACGATTCGACGATTCATGGCTTCACCTGCCTCATTTTCTCCAGAAACGCCCGGGCCTTCTCGATGTCGGGGCCGTAGCGGTCCCGGGGGGCTCCGGCCGCGAACCGTTCCAGGGCCTTGCGGGCCTGGTCCAACCGGCCGCGCTCGGCGGCCTTGGTGCCGAGGTTCCAGAGACCATCCCAGAGATCGGGTTTCAAGTCCACCGCCTTCTGCCAAGCGTCCAGCGCCTCGTCCTTCTGCCCCATCTGATAGAGAGCGACCCCGAGGTTGTTCCAGGCGAGCGGCAACCGGCGGTTGAGCTCCAGGGCCCGCCGCGAGCGGTCCCGGGCCTGCGCCCAATGACCGAGGCGCAGCTCGACGAGCCCCATCTGCTCCCAACCCTTGGGATCGTCCGGCTCCGCCTTGAGCAAACGCTGCAGGATCTCGAAAGCTTCCTTCTGCCGTCCGGCCTCCGAGAGGGCGAGGGCGTAGGCGTTGAGCGACTGCGGGTCGCCGGCGTCGGCCAGCGGCTTCAGGATGCCGACCGCCTCGCCTGCCCGCCCGACCTCCGACAGGGTGAGGGCGAGCTGGCGCAGCAGCGAGTCCGAGACGGCGCCCAGGCTCCGCGCCTTGAGCATCACGTCCAGCGCCTCCTGTTTCCGGCCGGTCTGGAGCAGCGCCTGGGCGAGCAGCGAGTGGCCCAGCGCCATCGAGGGGCGCTCCCGAACCAGCTCGCGCGCCATCCGGACCGCGTCGTCGAGCCGCCCCCGCATGTAGAGGTCGATCATCTCGTGGACTTTCTTGTCCAGGCCGATCAGCCGCTTGGGATCGTCCTCCGGCCCGTAGCTGTCCCTGGCGGCGGCCGAGCCCGAGAAATAGCCGAGGCTGCGCAGCCGCGCCTCGTCCTCCGGCTTCAGATCCTCCCGCCGCGGCGGCCAGGCGGACTCCTTCGGCAGGGCGGCGAAGATGCCGCGCGCGGCCGTCCGCTCCTCGTCAAACCGGTTGTCCGCCTCGCGGGGGTCCTTCGGCAGGTCGTAGACCTCCGGCAGCGGCAGGGCGATGAACTTCTTTCCATTCCGCAGGAGGCCCCGCAGCGGCGCCCACCCCCGGTTCAGGGCCGCCGAGAGCGACTCGAAGTAGGAGTCCGAGTCCCCCGCGACCGGGGGCGCCAGGAGCGACCGGCCGGGACGGCGGCGAATCCCCCCGGACGCGGTTGCCGCAGGCACACCCGCCGCCTGCAGGACGGTCGGGAAGATGTCCACGTGCCGGGCCGGCCGCGAGTCCCGGCCCGGCGCCACGCCCCGGCCCCACACGACCAGCGGCACCTTGAGCGTCGCCTCATAGGCGAAAAGCCCATGGCTCTCCTCGCCGTGCTCGCCGAGCGCTTCGCCGTGGTCGGCGGTGACCACCACCAGGGCCGGCTTCTCCCGGCCCTCCAGGAACGGCCCGAGCAGCGGCCCGAGGAAGGAGTCGGTGGCGGCCACCTCTCCCAGGTAGGGGTTGTCCTTGAACCGCGAGGCGAAGGGCTCCGGCGGCTCGTAGGCGGCGTGGGGATCGTAGAGATGGATCCACAGGAACCGGGGCTTCCCCTTCTGCTGGTTCCACCACGCCATGGCCAGGCGCACCACCTCGTCGCCCCGCCGCTCGGCGATGATGAACTCCTCGTCGTCCGAGCCCTTCGGATAGCGGTCGTCGTAGACGTCGAACCCGTGGTCGAGCCCGAACTGCGAGTCGAGCGGGAAGGCTCCCACGAACGCCCCCGTCGCGTAGCCGGCGCCGCGCAGAACGGTGGCGAGCGTGGGGATCGTGCCCGGAAGGCGGAAGCCGCTGTTGTCGCGGATGCCGTGCTGAAAGGGGTAGAGCCCGGTCAGTATGTTGGTATGGGAAGGCAGCGTCACCACGTTGTGCGCGTGAGCATTGGTGAACACCCGTCCCTGCCCGGCAAGGCGGTCGAGCACCGGCGTCTGCGACCGCTTGTTGCCGGCGAACCCCGGCGCGTCGGCACGCAGCGTATCGATGGTGATGAGGACGACGTCGCCTCGGGAGGCCGCCCGGGCAGGCACCTTGGGAGGCATTTTCGTGGGCGCCTTCGCGGGAGGCGCCGCGGCCAGCAGAAAGACGGCCAGAATGGGGGCCGCCGTGAAGCTCCACTTCGACATGGCCGGGGATTCTACTCCCCTCGTCTTCATCCTTCTCCCTCCTCTCCCGGTGAGGGCGGGAGGGAGGGGTCGGGAGAGGAGGGCCGGGGAGGTGAGGGCTACCCCCGCATCCGCTGCACGAGCTGTACGATCGGCAGCAGCTTTTCCACCAGGGCGGGCAGCTCGAGCAGCTCCAGCCCCATGCCGGCCAGCAGGTTGGGACTGGCGTAGGGATCGCTGCTGGGCTCGAAGCGCTGGACCACCCGGGCGCGCACGATCAGCGGCTGGGCCGCGGGCACCGGCGGCAGGAGCTCGACGCTGACCATCTCCTGCAGACGCGCCGGAAAGCGGGTCGAGACGAACAGCCCGCCCTGCAGGATGTCGCGGCGGTAGACCTCCATGAACTCCTCCGGACCCGAGAAGCTGACGGTGAACGACCCGCCGGCCGGCGTCACCGGGGCCGGCGGCTTCGGCGGCAGGGGAGGAGCGGACGAGGCCGGCCGGATCGGCTCCGGTCCGGGAACGGATACTGGGGGAAGTCGGGATACCGGGGGAAGCGGCGGCGGCACGGCGTGCTCCTCGGGAGCTGCCGGCTCAGGAGGGACGTCCGGCGGCTCCGAGGACGACGCGCGGTCGGGATTCTGCGGGATCTCCTCCGTCTGCCCATAGGCGACGGGGATCAGCTCGCGGACCAGCTCCTCCACCGAGAGGAACCGGACCCCCATTCCCGACTGGCTGACCCGCGCGAGCTCGCCCCGGATCTTCCGGGCGTGGGCCACCACCCCCTCGACCATGAAGCCGCGGTCGCGGTCGATCACCTCGACCCGGATGCGCGCTCCGGAGGGCACCGGGCTGTTGGTGGCGACGAACATCCCCGTCATGGAGATGTTCGTGGTGTAGCCGACGTGGGGGGTAGGCTCCCCCTGCCTCCAGAAGCTGATCTGGACTCTGCGGGGACGTCGGACGGCGCGGCGGCGGGACATGAGGTTTTATTCTACGATGATGTCCGGAAGAAACATGGCAATTCTCGCAACCCCCACGACCGGCTCGATGAAAGTGGCCGCCTGCGCCGCAGGAGGCGCCGTGCGCCTGGAGACCCGGCCGCGCCCGGAGCCCGGGCCGGGCGAGATGCTCCTGCGCCTGCGCTACGCCGGCCTGTGCGGCACCGACCTCTTCAAACTGGATCAATCCAGGCTGGGCCGGGGCACGGCGCCCGAGGGCTCCGTGCTGGGGCATGAGGTGGTCGGCACGGTCGAGGTCCTGGGCGAGGGAGTGGCCGGGTTCGCCCCCGGCGACCGCGTCGTGGTGCCGCATCACGCCGCCTGCGGCGAGTGCCCTTTCTGCCTCCGCGGCAACGAGCCGCTCTGTCCCGCCTTCCGCGAGAACCTGCTGGTGCCCGGCGGCTTCAGCGAATGGGTGCTGGTGCGCGAGCGCGCCGTCCGCCAAGCCGCCTTCGGACTGCCGCCTCACCTCCCGGACGAAGCCGCCGTCTTCCTGGAGCCCGCCGCCTGCGTGCTGCGCGGCGTCCGCCACGCCCGGCTGGCGGAGACCGCCCTCACCGGCCCGGCTCCCGGCGCCGCGGCCATCCTGGGCGGCGGCAGCATGGGCCTCCTTCATCTCCTGGTCCTGAAGGCCGTCCACCCGGCGCTCGGGGTCGCCGTCTTCGATCCCCTGGAAGAGCGCCGCGCGCTCGCCCTCCGGCTCGGAGCCGACGCCGCGGCCCCTCCCGGCGAGGCCGCCCGGTCGGCGATCAGCGATCTCACGGCAGGATTGGGGGCGGACGCCGTCTTCGACACGGTCGGCGGCGCCGGCCCGCTGAACGATGCGCTGGCCCTCTCCCGTCCCGGCGGAACGGTCATCCTCTTCGCCCACGCGATGCCTGGGAGCGGGGAAAGCGGCGAGCGTGCCGGCTTCGACCTCAATGCTTTCTTCAAAGCCGAGCGGCGGCTCCTCGGCACCTACTCCAGCTCGCTCGCCGACCAGCGGGAGGTCTACCGCCTTCTGGTGACGGGGCGCCTCGACCCGTCGCCGCTCGTCACCCACCGGCTGCCCCTCTCCCGCTTCGGCGAGGCCCTCGTCCTCGCTCGCGAGCGGCGGGCTCTCAAGGTGCTGCTGACTCCCGACGAGGAACGGCCCTGAGCCTCCCCGCCCGGCAGACGACGGCCTTCCTGGTGGGGCCTGAGCGGCTGGAGATCCGGGACGTCGCCGTCCCCACGCCCGCCGCGGGCGAGCTGCTGCTCCGCGTTGGCGCCGCCACCACCTGCGGCACCGACCTCAAGGTCTTCCAGCGCGGCGGGCACCCCCGCATGCTCAAGGCGCCCACCCCCTTCGGGCATGAGATGGCGGGCATGGTCGCCGCCGTGGGTCCTGGTGTGGAGCGCTGGCGCGTGGGCGACCGGATCGTGGTGGCCAACTCCGCCCCCTGCGGCGTCTGCGAATGGTGCGCCCGCGGCCGCGAGAACCTTTGCTCCGACCTCCACTACCTGAACGGCGCGTTCTCCGAGTACCTCCTCGTCCCCAGCCGCTTCGCCGGGGTCAGCACCTATCCCATCCCGAACGAGCTGCCCTTCGAGATCGCGGCCCTGGCCGAGCCGCTCGCCTGCGTGCTCCACGGCCTGGAGACGTCGGCGCTGGAGCGGGCCTCCGAGGTGGTCGTCTACGGTGGCGGCCCCATCGGACTCCTCTTCGTGGACGTGCTCGCCAACTCCCCCGCCGACTTCCCGGCCGGCGGCGAGCACCACATCGTTCTGGCCGACCCGAACCCCTCGCGGCTGGAAGCCGGCCGCCGGATCGGCGCGGACGCCACCGTCCAGGTCAGCCGCGACGGCGGCGAGGCGGCCCGGCTGTGCCAGCACTCCCGCGCCGGCGACGGCTTCGACGTCGCCATCGAGGCCACCGGCTCCCCCGCCGCCTGGCAGGACGCCCTCGCCTCCGTGCGCCCCGGCGGGCTGGTCCAGCTCTTCGGCGGCTGCCCTCCCGGCACCAACGTGCCGCTGGACACCCATCGCCTCCACTACTCCGAGATCACGGTGAAGAGCGCCTACCACCACCGTCCCGCCACCTTCCAGCGCGCCCTCGACCTCCTGGCCGGCGGCACCCTCCACCCGCAGATCCTCCTCTCCGCCGAGCGCCCCTTGGCCGAGCTCGAGGACGCCCTGCGCAGCATGCGGCGGCGGGAGGCGCTGAAGGTGGTGATCAGGCCGGGGAGAGGTTGAAAGGGGCTTCAAGGACAACAAAGACGACAAGGACGCCAAGAACAACCCAGACGAGGTTTCCGATCCCCATCGTCTTTGCAGTCCTTGACGTCCTTGCAGTCCTTGCTTGGAGGTTCCGCCGCGCAGGCTCCTACGCCAGCACCGGCGCGCCGACCTGCTCGCGCACGTGCGTCAGGTACTCGACCTGCGACGGCAGCGTCGCGACCAGACGGTTCGTCCGTTCGCGCATCAGATGGAAGGCCTTCAGGGCGGTGGCGTCGTTGATGTGGTCGAGAGCGGCCAGGCTCTCCTCGGGCACGTAGCCGAGCCCGAGCAGCATCACGGAGTACGAGTAGGGATCGAAGCCGTGGAAGTTCGGATTGATGTTCCGGGCGTTCGGCAGCCGCTTCTTCCAGAGCGCGAGGCGCTCCGCGAGGTCGTCGGAGACCTTGACCTGCTTGGCGTCCCGCCAGAACTGCGTATCCGTCCGGTCGGTCGTGCAGTAGTGGAGGGTCAGGAAGTCCCGCACGCCGTCGACGCAATCACCCACCACGCGGTTGTAGCTCTTCACCGTCTCCTCGTGCAGCACGGAGCCGGGCATGTGGTTCACCAGCTCCTCGATGCCGTTCTGGATGAAGAAGATGCCCGTCGACTCGAGGGGCTCGACGAAGCCGCTCGACAGGCCGATCGCGATGCAGTTCTTGACCCACGAGTTGCGGCACCGGCCGACCCGGATCTTGACGTGGTTGGCCGGCAGCCCATCCGAGGCCGGCCCCAGGTGCGCGCGGAACTCCTGCTCCGCGTCCTCGGCCGAGGTGTGCTGGCTCGAGTAGACGTACCCCGTGCCGACCCGTCCATAGAGGGGGATGTTCCAGACCCAGCCGGAGCTCAGGGCCGTGGCCGACGTGAAGGGGTCCATGCCGTTGGCCTTGATGTCGCTGGGCACCTGCAGGGCGATCGCGCGGTCGCAGAGGAGCGATTCGGAGAAGGAGATGAAGGGCTCCTTCAGCGCCTGATTGATCAGCAGCCCGCGGAACCCGGTGCAGTCGACGAAGAGGTCGCCATGGATCTCGCCGTGCTCCTTGGTGACGACGCAGTCGATGCTGCCGTCCTCCTTGAGCTTGACCTCGGACACGTCGTCGACGACCTTGCGGACCCCGCGCTGCGTCGCGTAGCTGTCGAGGAACTTGGCCAGCAGGCTGGCGTCGAAGTGATAGGCATAGGGATACTGCACCTTGTGCTCGGCAAGGATGTTCTTCTTGCCGCGCGATTCCACGGTGAAGTAGTCCTGGACCTTGTCGTCGAACACGCGGCCGTCGAGGAACCGGGGGGACCTCTGGGCATCGCACATGGCCGGAATGGTGAAGCAGGCGTGGTCGAAAGGCTCCTCTCCCCGCTTGAGCTTGAGCCACCACTCGCCCAGGTTGAAGCCGTCGACCACCTCGTACCGCTGGAACGGGTGGTAGAAGTGGCTGCCGTCCGACCGCCAGTTGGAGAACTTGATGCCCAGCTTATAGGCCGCGTTGCAGTGCGGCATCCACTCGCTCTCGTCGAGACCGAGGAAGTCGAAGAAAAGCTTGATGGTGCTGAAGGTCGCCTCGCCGACGCCGACCGTCTTGATGTTGGCCGACTCGATCAGGGTGACGTCGATCCCCGGCAAGGCCTTCTTGAGATGCGACGCCGTCATCCAGCCAGCGGATCCTCCGCCCACGATCACGATGCTTTTAGCCATTGTGTTACTCCCCCTTCAAAAAACAAGTACATAGAGAGGAACGAACCGAAACCTGCCAGTCCCTCACCCCCACCGGAATGGTGAGATCGTCTGGCCTAAGAGTGCTCAGCTTTGAGCTAAACGGGACACAGGGCTCAGGGAATCCCGCCGCGCCACTCGGAGGCGAGGATGCTCATCGTCACCTCGCTCCAGTATTCAACGGCTGCCCCTTCAGGCGCCTTGAACGACTCCCGGCGCACACCCTCGTGCCGGAAGCCGACCCGCTCATAGCAGGCGATGGCCCCCGGGTTGACGTCGAAGACCCCGAGCTCGACGCGGTGCATGTCCATGTCGTCGAAGGCGAGCGCCAGGGCGCTGCGCATCATCTCCATGCCCAGGCCGCGCCCGCGGAAGGCGGGATTGAGCAAGACCCTGCCAATCCGAAGAAAGCGGTTGCGGCGGTCGATGGCGCCCAGCTCGATGTGGCCGCAGGCCTCTCCGCTCTCGCGCAGGACAGCCTTATAAATCAGGCGGTCTCCCCGCTCGGCGCTGTCGCGCAGAAACTTGGCGAACGGCTCCCGGGGCAGCGGGTACTCGAAGACGGACGCCGTCCAGAACAGGTGGACCTCCAGCGAAGGGATCCAGCCGGTCAGCCGGTCGATGTCCGCCTCGGTGAAGGGGATCAGCTCGATCATGATTCGATGAGAGAGTGAATAAGCCCCGCCGGACGGCGGGGCTTCAGGTTGCTCAGGAGGAGACGGCTCAGTCGTCCGCCAGGCGGCGTCCGGCGATGGCTCGCCCGCGCTGGATCTGCCCTTCCCATACGGCCACGATGTCGCCATGGGCGTTGGCGGCCACGGAGTTCTGGTACTGGGGATACACGCGGTCCTTGTTCAGCGCGACTTTCTTGCCGAGAGGACGGCCCGCCGGATCGACCGTCAGGGCGTAGATGCCGAGCGGGTAGGTATCGGTCCAGTCCGACCAGGCCACGACGATGTTGCCCGAGGGCAGGAGCGCCAAGGCGGGCGCGACCTGGGTCGAGCCACCGTCGTCGGTGAACGTGAGCTCGGGGCCGAACCACGTGAATTCGGAGCTGACGAACTGGCCCTTGATGCCATGCTGGCGGGGGGTGGTGTTCACGTTGGTCTGCCACGCCACCAGGAAGTTGCCGTCGCGGGTGGCGAGCACCGCCGGGCGCCGCTGGCGGCCCGCGGTCGACATGTTGGCCAGATGCTCCGCGCCGGTCGGAGCGCCGGCCTGGTTCAGGAACCGGGTCACGATGTTCGGGCCGTCCGCATGGTCGATCTCCCAGACGACGATGGCCTGTCCCGAGGGGACGGCGGCCACCGCCAGGCTCCGGACCTTGGGGGCCTGGCCGGAGTCGAGGCGGAACTCGCCGCCCTGCGCCTGGCCACGGCGCGTCAGGAGCCGGCCCTGGACGGACTGCGAAACCCCGGAGAGCACGCCTCCTTCCCAGACCACGACGACGCCGCCGGCCCGCAGGGCCGCCTTCGGCCGGCGCTGGAAGCCGGCGGTCTCATCGTTCACCCGGAAGCTCGCGCCCAGCGGCTTGCCCGCGGCGCTGAACCGCTGGCCGCGGACGTCCTGCTCCCGAATCTCACGGTACACGTAGAAATAGTCCGCGCTGACGAAGTCCCGCTCCTCCGTCCAGAAGACCAGGAACTCCCCATTCGGCAGATAGATCAGCGCCGGCTCCGTGCGGATGGAGATCTCGCCGGAGGCCGGAAGGCTCGGCAGGGTCTGGTTGGCGACCAGGGTGATCTCCGCGGACATGGGGGACCCGTTGCGGTCGTAGAAGCGGCCCATGATGCCATGGAGGTCGTTCTCCCAAACGATCAGGGAGTGGCCGGCCGGGCTGAAGGCGACGACCGGCTTGAGCTGGTTGCTGTCGCGGTTCTGATTGACCTGAAATTCGCTCCCGACCAGATCGGGCTGCGCCCACCCCGCCACCGAGGACACGAAGAGCAATGTGATGGCCAGAAGCCCCTGGTAAGCCTTGAACCTCATGGGTGAGTCTCCTCCAAAAAACGTTTTACTGGAAAGCATTTCCCCCATCTTAGGCCCCCGGCAGGTTGGACGTCAACGTCCCCACAGCTCACGGGTGAGATCGGCGGCCGGGATCTCCTTGCATCCGCTCGCGTTCTGGCCCGACCATAGAGGTGAAAACTCGCCGCTGCCCTGGCTCTCGGCCTTGGCGCGCAGAGGCGCGATGGCGGAGGTGGCCAAGGGAAAGGTGGGCACGGCTGCGGACATGGGGCCAAGCTCCCTCATGATGCGGTTGACGATGCCGCGCGCGGGCCGGCCGGAAAAAAGGTTCGTCAGCGCCGTGTGGCGGGCCGCCTCGCTCTTCAGAGCGGCGCGATGGACCGCGCTCGTGGTGCACTCCGGGCAAAGCAGATAGGCCGTGCCGATCTGCACGCCCGCGGCGCCGAGCTCCATGGCCGCGGCAACGCCTTGCGCATCCGCGATGCCGCCGGCGGCGATGACCGGGACTTTCACCGCCTGCACGATCTGCGGCAACAGCGCGAATGTTCCGACCTGGGTCGTCAGATCCTCCGACAGGAACATGCCGCGGTGCCCACCCGCCTCGAAACCCTGGGCGATGATGGCGTCGACTCCTTGCGCCTCGAGCCAACGCGCCTCTTCGACCGTGGTCGCCGAAGACAGGATCTTCGCGCCCCAAGCCCGCACGCGATTCAGCAGGCCGGCCTCCGGCAATCCGAAATGAAAGCTCACGACGGGAGGCTTGAATTCGCCGAGCACGTCGGCGGCTTCGGAGCTGAACGGTGCACGCACGGGTCCGGCGACGATGGCGCTCGCGTCGATCCCAAAGTCTCCGAAATACGGCGAAAGCGCGGCCCGCCAACCCGCTTCGCGCTCGGCGCTGAACGCGGGCGGAGGGTGGCAAAAAAAGTTCACGTTGAACGGTCTGGTGGTCTGCGCCCGGATCGACGCCATCTCCTCGCGCATCGCGTCCAGGCTGAGCATGGCGCAAGGGAGCGAGCCCAGCCCGCCGGCATTGGACACCGCCACCGCCAGAGCGCTGCCCTGCACCCCCGCCATGGGTGCCTGAATGATGGGCAGCTCGATGCCGAATAATTCTTGCAAAGTCGACACGTCAGATCTCTCCTCTCTATCGAGGGGAACCGCCGAGCCCCGGAGCCGCGAGCCACTGCCTGATCTTCCCGTAGGCTTCCGGGTGGCTGAGCAGGTCGAAGTGATGGGCTCCGTGGAGGATCCAGCACCGAGACTCCGGCAAGGACAGGCTCAAGCCCGGATCTTCATGACGGCCCAGGGCGCTGTCCAGGGGCACGAATCCGTCGCTGGGCAGCGGACTGCCAAGGCCTCCCGCCGTCCTTCCCTTCGTGGCGGCCATCGCGTAACACTCCACGTCATCTGGTAGGGGGAGCGGCAGGGGGAGCAACCGGCGATTTGAGCCCTTCGAGCGCTCGAACCGGTCGCGGCCTTCCCAGTCCTCATCCAGCAGGCTGCCGTGGCGCAGGTCGGTGATGCCGGCGCTGCGGATCTTCCCGAGCCGGGCCAGCGGCGCCGTGTAGGGGCTGACTCCCAAGGCGAAGTCGATCCAGTTGCCGCCGCGCTCCAGGGGCGAGCCATGATGCGGCGTGCCGAGAAAAATGAGCTTCTTGAGATGCCGCGGCCAGTCGTGCCCGGCGGCGCTCCCGTAGTGACAGGCGCCGCGGGCCACCAGCCCGCCCATGCTGTGGCCGAGGATCGCCAGCTCCTCGACCGGCACCGGCCATTGCCGCACCAGGGTTTCGAGGAGATCGGCCAGCGCGCGCCCGTTCGTCGAGATGTGGAGACCGCTGTTGTAGTGCAGGTAAAGGGGAGTGAAGCCGAGGTCGCGGGCAAGCTCGGCGCCGTGGTCGTGCCCATCTCGGTGCCATTGCAGATCGTTCATGCACAAGCCGTGGGCCAGCACGATCAGCTTGCCGGTGGTCGGCGGAACGGCCTCCTCGGGGCGCAGCCGCATGGAAATCGCCAGCGGGTTCCCCGAGGCGGCAAGATGGTCGCCCAGCACCCCGTTCAGCGCCGCCAGCAAGGCCTCGCGTCCGGGCGACGAGCTCTCCTCGCCGAGCAGCGGAAGGATCCGTGCCAGGACGGCGTCAATCCCGCCCCCCACGAGCCGGGTCACCCCACGGATGCTCCGATAGACGAGCCCCGTAATGCCGCGGGTGGCTCCCGGCGCCGGTGTGCCGAGGAGGCTCGGAGCCTGGGAGATGTTGTGGTGCATGGCCTCTACCAGGTCGGTCACGCCCACGGAAGCGTCCAAGGCCAGCCGGCTGACGCCGCGGAGATCGGAGAGACGAAGAGGAGATCTGGAAGTCATGGCAGGCTCATGCCGCGTCGCGGCATGAGAACTCTGACACAGATCCGGCGACACCGCCAGGGGGCTAGGACGTGCCCTGTAGCTCGCGAAGGAGAGACCAGCCCTCCGGCCAGGAGCCGAGGCGGGAGGCGGAGTTGATGTGTCCGAGAGGGCCGGCGACTTCGAGGCGCGAGCCCCATGCGGCCGCGAAATGCTCGGCACGGGCGAGGGTGACGTACTCGTCGTTGGTGCTGGCGACCACGATGCTGCGGAAGGATAGACGAGCGAGCGGCATGGGCGCGAAGCCGGTGGTGCCCGTCGGATAGGTCGGCGCCTCCACGTCGCTCGGAGCGACGAGCAGCGCACCCTGAACGTTCCCGCGATGGGCCGCGGCCCAGTGGGCCACCAGACAGCACGCGAGGGAGTGGGCTACGAGGACGACGGGGCCGGGCTCCGCCGAGATCGCCTGGTGGAGCGTCTCGACCCACTCGCGCCGGTCAGGCGTTTCCCAATCCCGCTGGCGCACCCGCAAGAACGAGGGATTCTCAGCCTCCCAATGGCTCTGCCAGTGCTCGGGACCCGAGTCGTAGAGACCGGGAAGCAGCAGGACTCGCGGGGTGGGCGTCTCAGTCTTCAAGGGATCGGATAATAATCACAATGGAAAAGCTTTGCGAGCGTATCTCAGGGGCGCGGGCCGGCGGGCTCGAACAGCTCCACCGGGTTGCCATCGGGATCTTCCAACTGGATCTGCTTGCCGCCGGGACCCGACTCGATCTCGTTGCGGAAGCGCAGGCCCGCCTGCTTCATCGCCGCGACGCGGGACGGCAGGTCTTCGACCTCGAGGACGAGACGGTTCCACCCGCCGGGCTCCTGCCGGCGCCCGTCCGGCAGGGGACGGGAGCCCGAGCTTTCGGGGCCGCTCAGCCAGAGGATGAGGCTGCCGTTCGAGACGCTGGCGAAGGCCGGTCCCGACCGCTGCTCGACCTTGAAGCCGAGGTGATGGGTGTAGAACGCCACGCTGCGCTCGACGTCCTTGACCTGGTACCGGACTCCCGCCGCCCGGAGGACGGCGTTCTTCGCCCCGCCCGGGTCCTCGGACCTCGCCATCGCCAAGCTCCCCACCGCCAGCATCCCGATCCACCAGAGCACCGAAACTTGCCAATTCGCCATGAGCCCACCTCCTGTTCGAAGAGCGTAGGCGGGACGACGCCGTCCCGCGGTCCACGTTCATTCTGCAGGCCGCGACAGAAATGGTATTGGAAAAAATTGACCTATTGCGCCTGGGGCACATGGTTCGGCAGAACCTGCTCGCTCCGCCGGCGGAGATAGTCCCCGGGGCTGAGGCCCGAGAACTCCAGGAAGTCTCGGATCAGGTGCGACTGGTCGAAATACCCGCTCTCGACCGCGACTCGCGCCCAGTCCAGGGCCACGGCGCTCTGGGCCAGCGCTCGCGCCCGCTGAAAGCGCCGGACGCGGGAGTAGAGCTTGGGCGTCATGCCGACCTCGGCCGCGAACACCTGGATGAACCGCCGCTGGCTCAAGCCCACCCGCCCGGCAACGTCCCGGACCCTCCCCTCCGCGCCGCGCTCGAAAGCGTCGAGCGCCACCGGCACCGAGCCGTGGTGCTCAGGCGGGTGGCGGAGCCGCGCGAGGAGGGCATTCTCCAGGAGGGAGAACCGTTGCTCGGGGGTGCCGGCGGCACAAAGGCGCTCACGGAGCTCGGCCGCCGCCCGCCCCCAGAGGATCTCGAGGTCGACGTGCGCATCAGCCAGCTCGCCCGCCGGCGCGCCGAGGAACGGGAACGCGCCGCCTGGACGGAAATGGACGCCGGCGATCGACGCGTGCTGGAGCGGATCGATCACGAAGAACCGGCTGTAGGTTCCGGAGACGACCGCCCCCGAGTACCGCGTGCAGCGGTCGGGGCGGGACGGGTCGTAGACACGGATCTCGTCGTCGCGGAGGTTGACCACCAGCTCGATCGTCCCGCTCGGCAGGATCCGCTCGCGGCTATGCGGCGGCGCGTCCGAGCAGAGCCAGAAGCGCTCGATGAAGTCGCCGAGCGGCGGGGAGGGAGTGTGGGAAAGGTACAGCATCGCTAGCAGGGCCCCGTACGATTCTAGCCCGGCCGGAGGCCTGTTAGAGTGTCGCCGTGATTGCGGTCAGCATTGCGGTGAGCCACGAGCTTCCGCGCCGGGACCCGGCGCCGGCGGGGACGGAGCGCCTGGGTTCCCTGGACGCGTTCCGGGGAGCGACCATCGCCGCCATGATCCTGGTGAACAACGCCGGCGACTGGGACCGGACCTACGCCCCGCTCCTCCATGCCGAGTGGCACGGCTGGACGCCGACCGACCTCGTCTTCCCGTTCTTCCTCTTCGCCCTCGGCGTCGCCATCCCCTACGCCTTCGCCGGCCGGCTCGAGCGCTCCGGCGGCGACCGCGGTCCGCTCCATGGGCAAATCGTGCGGCGGACGGCGATCCTCTTCGCCCTCGGCCTGTTCCTGAACTGGTTTCCGTTCTACACCGTCGACTGGCCGACCGCCCGCATCCCCGGAGTCCTGCAGCGGATCGCCGCCGTGTACCTCGTGGCCGCGCTCGCCTGGCTCCATCTCGGCGCCCGGGCGCGGGCGGCGCTGGCCCTGGCCCTGCTCGCCGCCTACTGGCTGGCGATGATGCTGATGCCGGTGCCCGGGCATGGCGCCGGGGACCTGAGCCCGGACGGCAACCTGGCCGCCTGGGTCGACCATGCCGTCCTCGGCCCTCACACGTGGAAGAAGGCGCCCGGGCCGGGAGACCCGGAAGGAATTCTGAGCACCGTCCCCGCCGTCGCCACGGCCCTGCTCGGCCTGTTGGCCGGCGACTGGCTGCGGTCGCCGCGGACCCGGCGCGAGAAGCTCCGGGGGCTGCTGCTCTGGGGTGGCGCGGCCACGGCGGCCGGGCTGGCGCTCGGCCGCTGGTTCCCCATCAACAAGAACCTCTGGACCAGCTCCTACGTCGTGCTCACCGGCGGCATGGCCCTGCTGCTGCTCGCCGCCACCTACTTCCTGGTCGACATCAAGGGCCGCGCCGCCTGGGTACGCCCCTTCAGCCACTTCGGCACCAACGCCATCGTCGCCTTCTTCGGCAGCACCCTCATGGCCAAGATCGCCTATCTGATCCGCTGGCCGGCGGCGGGAGGCGAGACGGTCACCTTGCAGGCCTGGCTCTACCGCCACCTGTTCGCCTCCTGGCTGCCGGACTACGTTTCCTCCCTCGCTTGGGCGCTCCTCTTCGTCGCCTTCTGGTGGGGGGTGACGGCCCTCCTCTACCGCCGGCGGATCTTCCTCAGGATCTAGAGCAGAGAAGTGTAAACTAGTAGATCTCACAAAACACGCGCCTTCGGGGCGCTTACTCGAGAGGAGAACTACGATGCGAAAGCTGAATCTGGCGATTCTGGGGACGCTGCTGCTCTGTGCCGCGACCGCCGCATGGGCGGCCGATGCCCCCGCGGTCCCCGCCACGGCCGCCGTCCTCGCGGAAGCGGGCCTGGTGGCGCCGGCTCCCCCGCCGGTGTCCATCGATCTGCTCTTCAGCAGTCCGCAGAGCGTCGCGGTGATCCCCTGCCCCACGGAACCGATCACGACTTGCAACGATTGTTTCTACTTCGGGCAATACCTGACCTACAGGTGCACGACCTTCTGCCAGAACGGGGTTCCCCGCAGGACCTGCGGCTCTTGCGGCTCGGGCTGCAACCCCTAACGCCAGAGTCCAACCACCGAAAGGCTCCGCGGCCTGCTCCTCATGGATCGGGAGTAGGCCGCAGGGCCTCCGATCTGAGCCAACCCTGAGGTCCCTGAAACCTGAGATTCACTCCCCCGAGTCCGAGATCCAGCCGCTGAAGCACGAGATTCGGCGGTTCAAGCCTGAGAGATCACCCTTGAAACCCGAGATTCAGCGCCCAAAGCCTGAGAAACGGCCGCCGAAAGGCTGAGCATGGGCAGCGAAACCTGAGATTCCGTCCCTGAAACCCGAGATTCAGCACCTGAGGCCTGTGTTTCGGAGGGAGAATCTCGGTGCTCGCGCTCCGGTAGGAAGTTTTCAACTCTGAAACAGAGGATTCCCCCAGCGAAAGACCGGCTGCGCTCTGCGAAACCGGGGATTCAGTCCCTGGAAGAGCTGCAACGAGGGGCCAGGCGCCACACCGCGGATGTCGAAGGTGGATTCTGAGTAGCGCACGGCTGGGTACCCGCCGGTCGTAACGGGCAGCCAAGGCTTCGCCAGTATTCCGGCTCGGCAGTCATCAAGACCGGACAGAAGGCTGCCCACGCGGCATCCCAAATCGGCTGTTGGTCGAGCTTGCACGGTACGCCAGGCGCGGTTGCATCTACAGACGCATCGGGTGCCTCGGCGCGAATGGTAACGGCTTCATAGTCGCAGCATGGTATTGGAACCGACTTTAGTTTCCAAACCCGGCCCTTTTCAATTCTCGTGAAAAACTGACGAGCTTCTTCAGGTGTCAACGTGACGGCCCTGTTGTGCTCCTGCTGCTGCGAGCTATCAAAGCTCAGAGAAATGCGTGTGTAGCACACAGCACCCCGTGAATCGACACTTACAACCGTAACACCCGCGCTCATTCTCCGCCCCCGAACCACAGAGTGACGCGACTGTAAGGTTCGTGCCGTTTTAACGCTGACGATACACAGCCGCAGGACATCACGATTAGCGCTATGGCTAGAGGAAGACGAAGGCTCATATAAGTGGCTACCTGGCAGCGCCTAGCAGGCTGGACTGAATACGCCCCAAAGGGGCAAGGCGGTCATGGGGGCATCGCTCCGGCTCTGGCGCTAGGATATACGGATGGCACCGGAGAAGAGCGGCAAGGGGGGAGCCGATCCCTTCAAGAAGATCTACGCCGTGGTGAAGCGCATTCCCGAGGGCCGGGTGGCGACCTATGGCCAGGTGGCGTCTCTGGCGGGGCTGCCCGGGCGGGCGCGCCTGGCCGGCACGGCGCTTCGGGAGACGCCCGAGGGCTTGGATCTGCCCTGGCAGCGGGTGATCAACGCGGGCGGCAAAGTCAGCCCTCGGGGCGGGATGAGCGTCGCGGAGGGGTATCAGCGGCATCTCCTGGAAGAGGAGGGAGTCGTCTTCAGCGCTTCGGGCCGGGTCGACCTGGAGCGCTTCGGGTGGAACCCGGACGCTAGGCCTCCCCGGCGGCGGGGCTCCTGAAGGAGGATCTCCGGAGCGAGCACCGCCCGGGCATGAATGCCCGGGCTATGTAAAACAGCCGGCTGAAGCCGACTGAGTCCCCTTCAGGGGGCTCTTTCGACTAGCCCGGGCATTGATGCCCGGGCGGCGCTCGGCTACGCCATCACCGCCACGACTCCAAAGAACGGCGCGGCGAGCCGCTCATCCCCCTCGATCGTTGCCCTCCCTCGGACATCGTCCCCCTTCATCCCCTTGGTGAGGAGGAGCCAGGCGGGCTCTTCCGCGAGGACGATCCGGGTTGCGGGTTCGGCATCCTCGCCCTTGAGCAGGGCCCAGCCGTTCGCCTCGCGCCTCAGGGTGTAGGCGTAGGGAACCCGTCCCTCGACCCGCACGGCGAGGCTGGCGCCGGTGGGGGCGTCCAGGTCCCGGTAGCGGAACGGCAGGGCTCTCAGAAAGGTTTCCAAAACGGGCTCGGAGAAGCGGGGATCGTCGAGGGGCGGCGCGCCCATGGCGAGACGGATCTGCTGCTGATGGTGCCAGCGCTCGGTGAGCTCGCGGGCGACGTCGAACCAGCTCTGGGACTGGGACTCCCCCGCCCAGCTCACGGGAACTCCCGGAGCCCAGGGGTCCAGGGTCGCGATGAATTCCGCGAAGGGCGGCTCCACCAGGGCCATGAAGTCCGTGAGGAGCCGCGGGCTCAGACGCCTCATCACTATCACCCACTGGGCATTAAGATCGTTGAGGAAAGACACCAGGGCGCCGTACTCGTCGATGGGGCGGCCGGGGGGCGGCGGCCGGTGGGCGTCACGTCCCATCGACAGTCGCCGGCAGGCCGTGTCGAGGAGGTGGGCGGCGACGTCCTGCACGGACCAGCCGGCGCAGACGGTCGGCAGGTGCCACTGATCGTCCCGCAGCGAGCGCAGGAGGGTGATCAGCTCGGCGCCAAGCGGGGCGAAGCGGTCCGCGATCAGGAGGGGTTGGACGGGGGCCAGGGATTCAGGTTTCGTCATGGCTCGATCGCCTCTTTTGCTCTACGGCGGCCTTCCCGATCTCCTCCCGCAGCGTCTCGGCCGCCTCATACCCCGGCTCCGCCTCCAGCGCCTGGTCCACGCACTCCAGCGCCGCCTCCAGCTCTCCCAGATGGTACCGGCAGAGCCCGATGTTGTAGACCGTGGCGGGGTTGGTGCCGTAGAGGCTGATCGATTCCTGGAGCAGGGGCAGCGCGTCGGCGTAGAACCCCGCTTCGATGAGGAGCACGCCGAGGTGGAAGGCCACGTCGCGAGTCTCACGGATGGGAAAATGGGTCTCCCACACCCGCAGCACCGTGCGCCGCACCTCCTCGAACAGGATCTCCGGAGCGGACTCGAGCCTGTCCATGAGCTGGGGATAGCAGCCGAGGAGGATGTTCGAATCCCAGTCCGCGAAGCGGATCCAGGAGAGGAGCTGCTCGAGCGTCATCGCCTCGTAGGCGTGCTCGACGCTCTTCTTGAGGTCGAAGAAGTCGTCCGGTCCCCGCCTTTCGACCAGCTCCTCGAAAGCCCTCCGCGTCGCGGCCGTCTCGCCCGAAGGCGTGCCGAGCAGGCCGGCGGTGACGTTGATGCTGGAGTGGAGATGCGAGGCGTGGAGGAACGCTCCCCCGGCGCGCTCGTACCAGCGCCCGATGGCGTGGTAGTTCACCATCAGCGAGAAGCTGCCGTGAACCGCCATCTCCGGCAGCCCGCGGTCGGAGACGAACTCCTCTTCGCTGTACCCCTTGTCGCCCGAGATCAGCAGCATCTTCCCCCCGGAGAGCCGCCCGAGGCTGCGCATGCAGCGGATGGCCGCACAGGGGAAGAGGAAGGTCGTGTCGTCGAACTTCCCGGCGTACTCCCTCAGGATGCCGTCCAGCTCAGGGTCCCCGTAGTAATCGATGCTCTCGTCTGGAGGCAGCGGCCGTTCCTCGTAGTCGACGGTCAGGCGCGAGAGCAGCTCCGGATCGTCGAGGTCCGGCTCCGGCCGCTTGGAGGTCAGCGTCACCAGGTTCTCGTGGAGCCGGCCGCCACGGATCGAGAAGCAGTCCTGGGGGATGCCGTCGAACACGTAGTTGGCGACGACCAGCAGGGGATTCGTAAGGGTTTCGGGCGAGAGGACCTCGCCGGATTGGCTGAGATGGATCTCCACGTCCTGCCCGGCGTCGTAGCGGGCGAAGTCCACCACTCCGGCCTCGACGAGGGGCCGGAGATGAGGATGGTTGCGCAAGGGATCGAGGTTGCTGTCCGTGAAGTCGGTCAGGACGTACCGGATCTGGAGGGCGCCGAGGTCCGACCGGCCCAGGAGCTCCAGCAGCCGGTTGAGGAACAGGTAGCCGAAGCGGCCGGACCCGCATCCCAGCTCGACGATGTAGATGGGCCGCGCGGGATCGATGGCCCCGGCGCCGGCGCAGTCCTCCAGCCAGGCGAGGGCCAACTGGGCGTAGGAGCTGGCGATCCAGGGATTGCTGGTGATGTAGTGGGGGACGGTGCCCGCCGTCCACGCCTCGATCCCCTGCCGGTCGAAGAAGTTGCGCTGCAGGCGCCAGAGCATGGACGCGGAGAGGCGCTGGCCGGTCTCCAAGGGGAGCGGTGCCGGGCGACGCCGGCGCTTGGACTTTTTCATCCCGAGACCGAGGTCCGGACCCCGGGAGGGCTCAGCTATTCGTTGGACGTGCCTGGATGCGTCTGGAGCCGGGCGGCGAGGGTCTCGAGGACCACCATGCCGCGGCCGCTGCGGCCCCGCGGCT
>Ga0126305_10000079_pt1 | contig 39913 bp, 40 predicted proteins | sample Plot26_FD_92536 | JGI IMG/M metagenome (GOLD analysis project Ga0126305, IMG submission 92536) | Serpentine soil microbial communities from UC McLaughlin Reserve, CA, USA - Plot26 | ecosystem: Environmental > Terrestrial > Soil > Grasslands | place: USA: UC McLaughlin Reserve, Lake County... | reverse complement strand
TCGATCGCCTCGAGCGCCCGCTGCATCTCGGCCTCGTCGAGCGCGACGTCCTCGAGCTTCCCGGCGAAGTAGTTGTCGTAGGCGGCCATGTCGAAGTGGCCGTGGCCCGACAGGTTGAAGAGGATCGTCTTCTCCTCACCCGCCTCGTCCGCCGCCCGCGCGGTCTGGAGCGCGCCGAGGATCGCATGCGACGCCTCGGGCGCGGGAAGGATCCCCTCGCTGCGCGCGAACTCGACAGCTGCCGCGAAGCAGTCGCGCTGGAGGTAGGCCTCGGCGCGGATGAGCCCGTCGCGGACGAGCTGGGAGATCAGCGGCGCGACGCCGTGGTAGCGCAGCCCGCCGGCGTGGATCGGCGCCGGGATGAAGTCGTGGCCGAGCGTGTGCATCGGGACGAGCGGCGTCAGCTTGCTCGTGTCGCCGAAGTCGTACGCGAAGAGCCCGCGGGTGAGCGTCGGGCAGGCCGCAGGCTCGCAGGCGAGGACGTCGATGTCGCGGCCTGCGATCTTCTCGCGCAGGAACGGGAAGGAAAGCCCGGCGAAGTTCGACCCGCCGCCGACGCAGCCGATCACGACGTCCGGGAAGGCGCCCGCCTGCTCCATCTGCGCAAGAGCCTCCTGGCCGATCACCGTCTGGTGGAGCAGTACGTGGTTCAGCACCGAGCCGAGCGAGTACGCCGTGTCCTCGCGCTGCGCGGCGTCCTCGACCGCCTCCGAGATCGCGATCCCGAGGCTGCCCGGCGAGTCGGGCGTCTCCTCCAGCACAGCACGTCCGGACTGCGTGTCCTCGGACGGGCTTGCCACGATCTCGGCGCCCCAGGCCTGGATCATCGAGCGCCTGAACGGCTTCTGGTCGTACGAGATCCTGACCATGTAGACCTTGCACTCGAGCCCGAAGAACGTGCAGGCGAAGGCGAGCGCCGAGCCCCACTGGCCGGCGCCGGTCTCGGTGGATAGTCGCGTCCGGCCCTCCTTCGCGTTGTAGTAGGCCTGGGCGACCGCTGTGTTCGGCTTGTGGCTGCCGGGCGGGCTGACGCCCTCGTACTTGTAGAAGATCCGCGAGCGCGTCCCGACCGCCTGCTCGAGCCGCCGCGCGCGGTAGAGCGGCGTGGGCCGCCAGAGGCTGTAGATGTCGAGGATCTCCTCCGGGATCTCGATCTCGGCGTCCTGGCTGACCTCCTGTCCGATGAGCTCCATCGGGAAGAGCGGCGCGAGATCGTCCGGGCCGACGGGCTCGCCGGTGCCGGGATGCAGCACCGGTTGCGCCGCGTTCGGCATGTCGGCGGCGATGTTGTACCAGCGCCTCGGGAGCTCCGATTCGGCGAGCAGGAACTTCGTCTGCTCGACCTTCACCTGCGCCATAGGGCGAGGATACTTCCTGAGCAGTGGGAACGCAGGTGGTGAACGAGCACCGCAAGTGCCCGATGTGCGGCAGCGAGAAATGGACGCTCCTCGAGGGGCGGTCGCTCCTTCAGGCTCTCGAGGGCGGACTCGAGGCACTCGCGTATTCCTGCGAGCAGTGCGGTTTCATCCGCTGGCATCGCGCGGACAAGGCCGAGCACTCGTAGCCAACAAAACCAGCGCTACTTCCCGTGCACTCGCCGAAGCGGGCGATCCCGGGCTACGAGGCCGCCGGGCTTCGAACTCCTAGAACTCAGGCCTCATCCTCGCGGGCCTTGCTGCCGATGCACCAGCTCGTGTTTGCGGCACAGGCGCAGCCTGCCCAGGAGCTACTCGACGTAGTGCTCCTAACGCTCCACAGCTTCTGGTGGCTGTGGGCGCTCATCGCGCTTATTGGCTCTGCGAAGCTCGCCTGGCGCTTCTACGAGTGGCGGCGCCTTACGCGCTCGGGCATCGTCGAGATCGATCACATGGACGGTTCCACTTTCGAGACGTTCCTTGTCTCACTCTTCCGGCGCTTGGGATACGCAGTCGAGCACACAGGGCGGCGCGGCGACTACGGAGCCGATTTGGTCGTCGCTAAGGAGGGACGCCGCATCGTGGTCCAGGCGAAGAGATGGACGAAGAATGTCGGCGTGAAGGCCGTCCAGGAGGCCGTGGCTGCGAAAGCTCCCTACCGCTGCACGGACGCCCTCGTCGTCACGAACCGAGGTTTCAGCACTCAAGCACGGGAACTCGCACGCATGAACGGTGTCGCGCTTTGGGATCGCGAGAAGCTGGTGGAACAGCTGCTCGCTGCGAGCCGCTAGCAACTTGTCGGGGCTAGCCGGGCGCCCTGCCAAAATGGCTTGGCCTTGGCCGCCGAGTTCGTCCACCTCCACGTCCACTCCGAGTTCTCGATCCTCGATGGGGCCTGCCGGATCCCGGACCTCGCCGCCCGCGCTGCTGAGCTCGAGATGCCGGCCGTCGCGCTCACCGACCATGGCTCGCTCGCCGGCGCCGTCCAGCTCTACCAGCACGCGAAGAAGCAGGGGGTCAAGCCGCTGATCGGCTGCGAGGTCTACGTCTGCGACGACGCCACCCGCCAGGAGAAGGGCTACGCGCACCTGACCCTCCTGGCCGAGTCCAACGAGGGCTACGGGAACCTGATCAAGCTCGCGTCGGCGGGCTACCTCGAGGGCTACTACTACAAGCCCCGCGTCGACTGGAACCATCTCCAGGCGCACGCGAAGGGGCTCGTTGCGCTCTCCGGCTGCCTCTCCGGCCGCGTCTGCAAAGCCTTGGAGGAGAGTCGTCCACAGGACGCCGCGTCCGATCTGGACAGGCTCGCGCAGGTCTTCGGGCGCGACAACGTCTACGTCGAGGTCCAGAACGCCGGGCTCTCGGAGCAGGCGCGGATCAATCCGCTCCTCGCGCAGCTCGCCGCCGACTCAGGCCTCCCGCTCGTCGCGACCGGCGACGTCCACTACCTCCGCCACGAGGACGCGCGGGCCCACGAGGCGCTGCTCTGCATCCAGTCCGGCGACTCGCTGAAGAACGAGGGCCGGTGGCGCTTCGACACGGATCAGTTCTATTTCAAGACGCCCGCCGAGATGGCCGCCGACTTCGCGGACTATCCACACGCGCTCCGGACGAGCGTCGAGATCGCCGAACGGCTGGATGTCGAGCTCCAGCTCGGCGAGATCCGGCTGCCGAAGTTCCCAACGCCGGACGACCGCGACGCGTTCGACTACCTCGCCGAGCTCTGCGAGAAAGGCCTGCAAAAGCGGTACGGAACCGTCACGCCAGAGCTCCAGGATCGCCTCAGGTTCGAGCTGAAGACGATCAAGGAGATGGGCTTCGCGGACTACTTCCTGATCGTCTGGGACTTCGTCCGCTTCGCGAAGCAGAACGGCATCCAGGTCGGCCCGGGTCGAGGATCGGCCGCGGGATCCATCGCCGCCTACGCGCTCGAGATCACGGACGTCGACCCGATCCGGCACGACCTCCTGTTCGAGCGCTTCCTCAACCCGGGCCGCAAGTCCATGCCCGACATGGACATCGACTTCGCCGTCGCCGGCCGCGACCGGGTCATCAACTACGTCAAGGAGAAGTACGGTCGCGACCGGGTCGCCCAGATCATCACCTTCGGCACCATGCTCGCGCGGGCCGCGGTCCGTGACGCCGGGCGCGTGCTCGAGATCCCGTACGGCCAGGTCGACCGGATCGCGAAGATGATCCCGGAGGGCCCGAAGGTCTACCTCGAGGACTCCCTCAAGCCGGGGGCCGAGCTCCGGCAGGCATACGACTCCGAGCCGCAGGTGCGCGAGATCGTCGACCTCGCGAAGCCGCTCGAGGGGCTCGTGCGCAACGACTCGATCCACGCCGCCGGCGTCGTCATCGGCGACCGGCCGCTCGTCGAATACGTCCCGCTCCAGCAGAAGGGCGCCGACCAGGAAGTCGTGACGCAGTTCGGGATGTGGGACGTCGAGGCGCTCGGTCTCCTGAAGATGGACTTCCTGGGCCTCCGGAACCTGGACGTGATCGAGAAGACGTACCAGCTGGTCGGCGGGCTCTCGAACGAGAAGATCCCGGTCGACGACCCGAAGACGTACGCGATGCTCGCGAAGGGCGACTCGATGGGCGTCTTCCAGTTCGAATCGTCCGGCATGCGCGAGGCCCTGCGGCAGGTGCGGCCGACCGAGTTCGAGGACCTGATCGCGCTCGTCGCGCTCTACCGGCCCGGGCCGATGGGCTACATCCCCGGCTACGCGAAGCGAAAGAACGGCCAGGAAACGGTGACGTACATCGACGAGCGCCTGAAGCCGATCACCGAGACCACCTACGGGATCTGCATCTACCAGGAGCAGTACATGGAGATCGCCAAGCAGCTGGCGGGGTTCTCCTCGGCGGAGGCGGACGACCTCCGCAAGGCGATCGGCAAGAAGATCCACTCGCTGATGGCGTCCCTCAAGGACAAGTTCCTGGAGGGCTGCGCCGCAAACGGCGTATCCCATGCGGTCGCGACGCAGCTCTGGAAGGACACCGAGCAGTCACAGGACTACTCGTTCAACAAGTCGCACGCAGCCTGTTACGCGCTGATCGCCTACCGGACGGCCTGGCTGAAGGCGAACCATCCGTGCGAGTACATGGCGGCGCTGATCTCGTCGGTGATGAACACCAAGGACCGTGTGCCTCTGTACGTGAACGCCTGCGCGGAGATGGGGATCGCCGTCGAGCCGCCGGACGTGAACTCGTCCCAACGGGACTTCGCCGTCGTGGAAGGAAAGATCCGCTTCGGGCTCAATGCCGTAAAGAACGTGGGGGAGGCAGCCGCGGCGGCGATTGTCGCCGCGCGCGAGAGCGGGGGCTCGTTTGCCTCCCTCTGGGATTTCGCGGAGCGAGTCGACCCCACGGTCGCCAACAAGCGCGCGCTCGAGGCGCTCGTCAAGTGCGGCGCGCTGGACTCGACGGGCGCGCCGCGGCGCGGGATGCTCGAGGTGATCGACCACGCACTCGCGTGGGGCGGGCGCGAGCAGGCCGACCGGTTGCTCGGCCAGGGCTCGATCTTCGACCTCGGCGGCGAGGAGTCGTCGGCGCCCAAGGTGCATCCCGAGATTCCGACCGGCGAGTTCGAGAAGTCAGAGCTGCTGGCGCTCGAGAAGGAGTCGCTCGGGATCTACGTCTCCGAGCACCCGCTCGCCGAAGTGAAGGACCAGCTGGCGCGGAAGACGGACTGCCGTTTGTCCGAGGTCGCGGCGAGGCGGGACGGCGAGATCGTCACGGTCGGAGGCATGGTCGGGGCGCTAAAGCAGGTGACGACGCGCAAGGGCGACCCGATGGTGTTCGTGCAGCTGGACGACATCACGGGCAGCGCCGAGGTCGTCGTCTTCAACTCTGTCTACGCGGCCTCGCAGGAGCTGCTCGTGAGCGACGCGATCCTCGTCGTGAAGGGCCGCGTCGACCACAAGCAGGCGGGGGAGACGAAACTGATCGCGATGGAGGTCAGCGCGTTCGCGGCCGCGCAGATCGTGACCGAGGTGCGGCTGAAGGTTGATGCGCGCAAGGCGCCGGCGGGGCTGCTCCACGACCTGAAGTTGCTGATGAAGGACTTCCCCGGCGAGGCGGCGGTGATCATGAACGTCGACACCTCGCTCGGGCCGACGGTGCTCGAGCTCGGGGCGGGCTACCGCGTCAGCCCGACGCCGGCCTTCTTCGGCGAGGTCAAGGCGCTGCTCGGCGAAGCCGCGGTCGCCTGAGATACTCGGCCGATGGATCAGACACTCGTCGTCAGAGCGCTCGTCGGGTGGGGCGTCAACATCGTCGCGCTCCTCGTCATCGACGGGATCTTCGACGGCGTCGAGATCGGCAGGTGGGGCCCGGTCCTGCTCGGGGCGGCGGTGCTCGCGCTTGCGAATGCCTTCGTGAAGCCGGTGCTCACGATCCTGACGTTCCCGATCATCCTCATCACGCTTGGCCTCTTCTATTTCGTGCTCAACATCGCGATGCTGGCGCTCGCCGAGTGGATCGCTCCCGACTTCTCGATCGACGGTTTCTGGACGTATGTGGGCGCGACGATCGTCGTGTGGCTCGTCAACTGGGCGCTCTACGCGTTGTTCGAGAGCATGAACCGCGGACGCTCCGTCGTCGTCTAGCGTTTCCTCGATGGAGGCCCGGATGACGGCCGCCGACGTCGCATACGTCGAGGCGAACTACATGTCCCTCGAGGAAGCCTGTGCGGGCCGCCCCGAAGCGCTGGAGGAGGTTCGCGCGGTCGCCGCGGCCGGACAGCTGCCGAAGCCGTCGTACGTGTTGCCCGACGGCACCGAGATGGTTCCCGCCGACTACTTCGTGATCGCGGACGCCGGTCGCGACGCATTCGAGCGGGAGTTTCTCGCCGCCGGCGGGAGTCCCAACGAGGTCGATGCCGAGTGGGACGGGTACCTGTCCGGCGCGTACGGCGTCTGTCTCAAGGAGCAGACACCGGCGAACATCGTGCGGAAGGAAGCTCTCGTCAAGGCGATCAGCGGGCTCCTCGCCTCGCCGGAGCCGGGCAACAGCGGCTGGCGCTCCCGCCTCAGGACGGCGGTCGACGCGCTCGACGAGCTGGAGCGGCCGTTCGCGCCGGACTACGACCGGGCTCGCTGGGGCCCGAGCTCGCGCGACCGCTGCGTCACGGCGCCGCGGGAGCGCTATCCGGAGGTCTTCGCTTCAGCCGTCTCTGGCTCTCCCCGACCTCAATAGGATCGCCCACATGGCGACCATCCGAGGCCTCGCACCGGTGCTGATCGTCCCGGAGGTCCTCGAGACGCTCGAGCACTACCGCGACAGGTTGGGCTTCGAGACCCGCGAGTGGGAGCCCAACCCGGCCGCGTACGGCTACGCGAAGCGGGACGAGTGCCACATCCACTTCAACCAGGGCGAGCAGCCGAGACCGAACAGCGAGGTCGTCCAGCCGGATCTCTTCGACGTCTACCTCTGGGTGGACGACGTGGCAGCCCTGCACGAGGAGTTCGTGGGCCGCGGCGCCGACCTCCTCCACGAGCCGATCGAGCGGCCGTGGGAGATGCTGGAGATCCGCGTCCAGGATCCCAACGGCTACATCCTCGCGTTCGGTCAGCGAACCTTTTGAGGAGGGCTTGGCGAAACGCCAGCTGAGCCGCAGGGGTGCGCTGCTCGCCCCAAGGCCGCGTCCTCAGTCGTGCCCGTATCGCAAGGATACGAACGCTCCCTGCGTCCTTGCCTCGGAGCGACCATCGCACCCCTGCGGCGAGCGACGTTCGGCCAAGCCCTCCTAGGAACCCGCGGCCCATGGCCGGTGTAGAAGGGGCGGTGGTGGGCCGGCCACTGACAGAAGCGGAGCTCGTCGAACGGGCAAAGCGCGGCGACCAGGACGCCTACGGAGAACTCGTGCACGCATACCAGCGCATCGCCTTCCGCACCGCCTACCTGCTGACCGGCAGCGCGGCCGAGGCAGAGGACGCGGCGCAGGACGCCTTCGTGAAGGCCTACTACGCGCTCGGCCGCTTCCGGACCGGCGCGGAGCTGCGCCCGTGGCTCCTGCGGATCGTCGCCAACGAGGCCCGGAACAGACGCCGTTCGGCCGGCCGGCGCACGCACCTCGCGCTGCGCGCCGCGGCGGACCCGCTCTCGGGGGGCGCGGCCCCGTCCCCCGAGGCCAACCTCATCGCGAGCGAGGAGCAGGAGAGCCTGCTGGCCGCTGTGAACGCCCTGCCGGATGAGCAGCGCGACGTCGTCGCATGCCGGTACTTCCTCGAGCTGAGCGAGGAGGAGACCGCCGAGACGCTGGGGCTCCGGAAAGGAACCGTCAAGTCGCGGCTCTCACGCGGGCTCGACCGTCTCAGGGAGGAGCTGGGCGATGACTGAGCTCGAGCGCGCCCTCCTCGCCGTCGGGCGGAACCTCGAGGTTCCGGCCACCCCGGACCTTACCGGTGCGGTGCGGACGCGGCTGGCCGAGGGACAGCGGCCGTCGTTGTTCTCCCGCCGGGCGCTCGTCGTCGCACTCGCCGTTCTCGCGGTCGCCGTCGGCGCCGTCCTGGCCGTCCCGCAGGCCCGCAGCACCATTCGCGACTGGCTCGGGATCGGCAACGTGACGATCCGGTACGTGGAGGATCTGCCGCCGGTGGAGCAGGCGACTGCCGGTCTCGAGCTCGGCGAGCAGATGAGCCTCGAGGAGGCGCGCGAGCGGGCCGGCTTCCGAGTCCGGGTGCCGACGGTCGAGGGGCTGGACGACCCGCCGAAGGTCTTCTACAACGACACGTCGAGCCAGGTCGCCTTCCTGTACGGGGCGGAGGAGACGCCGAAGCTCCTGATCACCCAGGCCGACGCCCGTGGCGCGATCGAGAAGCTCGTGAACCTCAACGTCACCGAGCGTGAGGTCGTCGTCGTCGAGCCCGGGTACGCCGGCGTTTGGCTTTACGGCGAGAAGCACGCGATCTTCTACCCGAGCACCGACCACGAGGAGCCGTTCCGCCTGGTCGGGAACGCGTTGGTGTACGAGATCGACGGCGTGACCCTGCGCATCGAGGCCGAGGTCTCGAAAGACGAGGCGCTGCGCATCGCTCGGTCGATGCGCTGACGGAACGCCGCCGGCGCGGGCGGTGTAGGACCGACAGCTACGAGGAGGTTTGCGAATGAAGAGACTGCTCATCCCGCTCGCGCTTCTCGCCCTGGCCGCGCCTACGAGCGCACTCGCCGGAGGCTGGGCGACGGCGGGCCTCTCCCCGCCCGACGGCGGCGTGGGGGCGGGGGACACCTGGAACGCCCAGGTGAACATCCTCCAGCACGGCGAGACGCCCCTCGCGGGGGTCAGCCCGACCGTAACGATTCGCAATACGGCGACAGGCGAGGCGAAGACCTTCGACGCCAAGCCGACGGACGAGGCAGGCGTCTATGTCGCAAAGGTCGTCTTCCCGAGCGAGGGCACGTGGTCGTACGAGGTGTACGACGGCTTCACGCAGTACGGCGGCGCGAAGACCCACACCTTCGGCTCCGTCGACATCGGGACCGGCGGCGGGGGAAGCCTGACCGCCTTCGGGATCATCGGGATCGTCGGCCTGGCGCTCGTCGCGATCGTGTTCTTCTACTGGCTCTCGCGTCGCGTGCGGGTTCGCGCGCCGGCGCCCGCGAGCTAGCGCTCTCTCCACGGCGGGCGGCTTCGGCCGCCCGCCCGTTTGAAGACCACAACTCCCTAAAAAGGGGGAGAGCGGGGCCACCCGAAGCGCCGACGATGTGTGGGTAGGCGACGACCGGAGGCACTGCGGAATGGCCCAGACCGAAGTCCACGTCCTCGAGGACACCGAGCACGAGAAGATCGTGCGCTGGCGTGCCGAGGAGCTGGAGCGGGCCGGGTACGGGACGCGCGCTGCCGGGCGGCTTGCGGCACGCCACGACATCGATCTGCATCGTGCCATCGAGCTGCTCGACCAGGGCTGTCCCCCCGAGCTCGCGACGAAGATCCTTCTCTAGCGCGCCGCCCTAGGAACGTTAGAGACGGTCACCGGTGGCCCGTCCGGCGCGGACGGGCAGAATGCCGCCCGTGATCGCTTCGATCCCCTCGCCCTCGAACGGCTTCTTCGAGCTCGGCCCGCTCGACATCCACATGTACGGGCTGATGCTGCTGCTCGCGATCGCGGTCTGCATTGTCGTGACCGGCCTGCGCTGGACGAGGAATCCAGAGGGCGGCGACTGGGATCTCCTGCTCCGCATCGCGGTCTGGGGCGTCGCAGCGGGAATCGTCGGCGCCCGCGCCTACCACGTGATCACGAGCTGGTCGGAGGTGCCCGACCCGAAGTGGCAGGGCGTCTTCATGGTCTGGAAAGGCGGGCTCGGCGTCTGGGGCGGGATCCTGCTCGGGACGCTCATCGGCGCCTACATCTGCAAGCGAGCAGGGAAGAGCCCGTTCGTGCTCATGGACGCGGCCGCGCCTGGCCTGATGCTCGCGCACGGGGTCGGCCGGTTCGGCAACTGGTGGAACCAGGAGCTCTTCGGCGAGCCGACGGACCGGCCGTGGGGCCTCGAGATCGACCCGGAGAACCGCCCGTTCGAATACGCGACGGCGGAGACGTTCCACCCGACGTTCCTCTACGAGTTCCTGTACGTGACTGCGGCGGCGATCCTGCTGCTCCTCCTCGACCGCTTCATTCGCTTCCGACCGCCGGCGCTTTTCGCGCTCTACGTGATGCTCTATACGTTCGGCCGCTTCTTCGAGGAGCTGCTGCGGATCGACCCGTCGCACGAGCTTGGCCCGCTGCGGCTGAACGCCTGGGTCTCGATCGTCGTCTTCGTCCTGGCCACCGCGTTCTTCGTCTACTGGCAGCTGCTCCGGGGGCGGCCGCGCCGGCTGCGGCGCGAGCGCGGACGCGAGGCCCCAAAGGACGGGCCGGCGATGGCGATCCCGAAGGGCCGCGTCCGACCTCGCCGCTAGCGTCCGGCGCTGATGGCGATGCCGGTTCGCGAGCTCGAGCTCGACCTCGAGGCGTTCGAGGGTCCCTTCGACCTGCTGCTCGCGCTCGTCCTGCGGGACGAGCTCGACCTGGGCGAGGTGGACGTTGCCGGCATCGTGCTCGCCTTCCTCGAGCGGCTGGCCGAGCGCGAGGAGCTCGACCTCGACGCCTGCGGAGAGTTCCTCGTCCTGGTGGCGGCGCTGCTCGAGCTGAAGGCCCGTTCGCTGCTCACCGGCGAGGAGACGGATCTCGAGGATCTCGACCCGGCCGAGGCTGCGGCCGAGCTCGCGCGTCGCCTGGCCGAGTACCGCCGGATCAAGGAGGCGGCGGCGTGGCTCGTCGACCGGCTCGACGAGGAGAGCGACCGCTACTTCCGCCTCGGCCCTGCCCCGCTTGCGCCAAAGGTCGAGCGCCGGCTCGCTCCCCAGGACCCGGCCGAGCTGGCCACGGTTCTCCGGGCGCTGACAGCGGAGCCACCTGCGGTCTCACTGGCGCATCTCGAGCTCCGGTTCCCGCCGGTGGAGCAGTTCCTCGGCCGGTTCAGGTCGCTGCTCGCGCGTCGGACCCGCTTCGACTTCGACACGGAAGTGCACCACTTGACGCGCGTCGAGCAGGCCGTGGCCTTCCTCGCACTGCTGGAGCTGCAAGGCCGGCGAGATCGAGCTGTCCCAGGCGGCGCCGTTCGCGCCAATACGCGTACAGAGGAACGCCGAGACGAAAACGGAAAGGATTACTGCATGGACCGCCCGCTCCGCCTAGTCGCTGCCAACCCGCTCGACCGCCTTGCACGCACGCTCGAGGCGCTTTTGGTCGTCGCCTCGCAGCCGCTCTCGGTCGCCGAGCTCGCAGAAGCCGCTGCGGAGGACGGCGAACGCGTCGAGATGGCGCTCGGGCTGCTCGGGGAGCGCTTCCACGAGGGCCGCAGCGGGATCGTCCTCGAGCAGGTCTCCGGCGGCTGGGCGTTCCGCGCCTCACGCGAGGCGGCGGAGGCCTGTGGCCGGATGTTCGAGCGCCCTGTCGAGCGCGGCCTCTCGCAGGCCGCGATGGAGACGCTCGCCGTCATCGCGTATCTCGGGCCTTGCTCGCGCCCGGAGATCGCCAGACTGCGAGGCGTGGCTGCCGACTCGGTCGTCGCAGGGCTAGTCGAACGCGGGTTGATCGCGGAGGCCGGTCGAGAGGAAGGCGGTGCGGTTCGCTACAGAACGACACCGCTCTTCGAGCGCGTGTTCGGCCTCGAGAGCCTGTCGGTCCTGCCGCGCCTGGACGACCTCGGCGACGCGGACGACATCCGCGGCCGGCTCGAGCAGCTGGCCGAGAAGCGGCCTGCGTAGAGCCTGCCGCTCTAGGCTGCCGACGTATCCGGTTAGCTGCCCCTTCCGCCGGCAGATGAACGGCGACAGGAGGTGATGCATGAACGAGCCGACTCAGAAGGACGAAAACACACAGGCAGCATGGCCCGGAGGGATCCATGCGATCACGCTCTTCGTCGAGGACCTGGCGGCCGCGAAGCGCTTCTACACCGAGGTCTTTCAGCTCCCCGTCTTCTTCGAAGACGACAGCTCGACCGTCTTCAAGTTCGGTGACACGCTCGTCAACCTGTTGGAGGCAGGCGAAGCTTCCGCGCTTGTCGCGCCTGCGACGGTCGCGACGCCCGACGCGGGTGCCAGGTTCCAGTTCACACTCGGTGTAGACGACGTGGATGCGACGGTCGACGAACTGAAGAGCCGCGGAGTCGAGCTGCTGAACGGTCCGATGGATCGTCCGTGGGGCATCCGCACCGCCAGCTTCCGTGATCCCGGCGGCCACATCTGGGAGGTCGCCAAATAGGCGCTCTACGCCTCTAGGCGGTAGAAGCGCCAAAAGTTAGGCTCGATCGGCACGACCTCGACCTTCCCAAACCCCGCCTCCTCGGCGTAGCGGCGGAACGTGACTTCGCATCGCCGTGCCGGTCTCTGCGGATGGCTGCTCGACCCTCCGCGGATGGCTGCTCGACCCGCCCGACCGGGAGGCAGTGAGGATCGACCAGGCATACATGACGCGCTCGACGTGAGCAGCACCTCGTCGTGGCCGGGCGGCCACGCGGACATCTAGAGCGCCGCTGCGATCTCGCCAAGCACCCCGACGACGTCGAGATCGTCGTGGACGACGTGCTGGAGCATGACGCGCTCGACCCCAGCCGCTTCGAATTCGCGCAGCCCGTCGACGAGGTCGACCGGGCTCCCGGCGAGGCCCCGTCGCTTCAGCTCGTCGAACCACTCGTCGGCCGAGCCCGCGCCGGGAAAGACCTGCACGAAGCGCCTGGCGTGATCCCTCCCGAGCACGAACGGCGTCATCAGCGAGAAGCGCAGCGACGACGGGTCGCGGTCCACGCGCTCGCACGCCTCGTCGAGCTTCCTCCGACGCCGGGCAGCCTCGGCCGTGTCGACGCCGAAGGTGTTGTACTCGTCGGCGAACCGCGCGGCCGGGTCGGCCGTCCCGCGGCGCGCGCTGCCGCCGACGATCAATGGTGGACGGGGCTGCTGGACCGTGAGCGGGTCGTCCCGAAGGAGCCGGTCGACCTCCTCGACGTGCACGGCCAGCGTCCGCACCCGCTCCCTCGTCTCCGGAAAGTCGAGGCCGAAGCGCTCGTGCTCCTCCGCCATCCAGCCGGCGCCCATCCCGACCTCGATCCTCCCGTCCGAGATCTGGTCGGCGGTCGCCGCCGCCTTCGCCACGACCGCCGGGTGGCGGAAGGTCACCGGCGAGACGAGCGTTCCGAGCCGAAGCTTGGAGGTGCGGGCGGCGAGGGCGCCGATGAGCGTCCAGGCGTCGGTCGCGGCGCGCTCGGGATTGGTCTGAGAGAGGTAGTGGTCGGAGCGGAAGAGCGCCTCGAGGCCGTGCTGCTCACAGGCGTCGGCAAGCGCGAGCCACTCGTCCCAGGAGGCGCCCTCCTGGCCCTCGACCATCAGTGCGACGTGCATCTAGTCCCGAGCTTGGGCGAAGGACCACATATGGCCCTCGGGATCGCGGATGTCGCAGCGCCGGTCGCCGTTGGGCTGTTCGATAAGCTCGTTGACGATCTCTGCGCCCGCTGTGCGGGCCCGCTCGCGGAGAGCCTCGACGTCGTCGACGTACGCGTGCACCATTGCGGTGGCGTTGTCCGAGTTCCGAGGGTTCGCGTAATCCCAGGTCGCCTGTCCGAGCATCACCGGGGCGCCGTCGAGACGGAGCTCGACATGCAAGCCGCCGGCCCCGCCGATCGCGCGCAGCTGCTCATCGAACCCGAACGCATTAGTAAGGAACTCGACCGCGGCCTCTGCGTCCTCATAGAAGAGGTACGGCGCGATCTCCGTCACGCTGCAACCCTACCCAGGTGCGGCTGAATGCCTACCTCGCCCGAGCAGGAGTCGCTTCCCGCCGGAGGGCCGACGAGCTGATCAAGGCCGGGCGGGTGACGATCAACGGCCAAGCCGGACAGCTGAATACGTTCGTCGAGCCTGCGGACCGCGTCGAGGTCGACGGCGCGCGCGTCGCTCCCCAGCAGCTCGCCTACGTGCTGCTCCACAAGCCGGCCGGCGTTGTGACCACGGCGAACGATCCACACGGCCGGCCGACGGTCGTCGACCTCGTGCGGCACGACTCCCGGGTCGTGCCCGTCGGACGGCTAGACGCCGACACGACCGGCGTCCTGCTGCTCACGAACGACGGCGAGCTCGCTCACCGCCTGGCGCATCCGAAATACGAGGTCGAGAAGGCCTACGAGGCCGAGGTCGAGGGCGAGCCCGGGGACGACGCGCTGCGCCGCCTCGCCGACGGAGTCGAGCTCGAGGACGGCAGGACGGCGCCGGCGAAGGTCCGGCGGCTCGGTTCCTCGCGCGTAGAGCTCGCGATCCACGAGGGACGCAACCGGCAGGTGCGGAGGATGCTAGAGGCGGTCGGCCACCCCGTCCGCGGCCTGCACCGCAGCCGCTACGCCGGTCTCACGACCGAGGGCCTGCGGCCGGGCGAGTCGCGCGAGCTCACCCCCGAAGAGGTCACCGCGTTACGCTCGGGCCGATGATCGTCGACAGCGCGGTCTATGTGAACGGACACCGCCACGCTGGCGACATCCCGCTCGAGGAGACCTATGAGGCGAGCCGCAAGCAGGGGTGCTTCGCCTGGATCGGCCTCCACGAGCCGACGGAGAACGAGTTCGAAGCGGTCCGGCGGGAGTTCGGCCTCCACGAGCTCGCCGTCGAGGATGCGATAAAGGCCCACCAGCGGCCGAAGCTCGAGGTCTACGGCGAGACGCTCTTCCTCGTCCTCAAGACCGCCGAGTACGAGGCGGATCGCATCCGGTTCGGTGAGATCCTGCTGTTTGCCGGGGACGGATTCATCATCTCCGTGCGCCACGGCGACTTCCCACTGCACCAGGTCCGGATCGAGATGGAGCGACGGCCGGACCTGCTAGCCCACGGCCCAGTAGCTGCGATCTACGCGATCGTCGACCGCGTCGTGGACGCGTACGGCCCGGTCATCGAGGAGCTCGACACGGACATCCGGGAGGTCGAGATCGAGGTCTTCTCACCGGATCGGGCGAACCCGGCCCCGCGGATTTACCGTCTCAATCGCTCGGTGCTCCAGCTCTACCAGGCAGTGACGCCACTCCGCCCCTCGGTTGACGATCTCGCCCGTGGAATACAGCGCCTGATACCGGACGAGATGCGGCCGTACTTCCGCGACGTCGACGACCATCTGCTGCGGGTCACTGCGTCGATCCGCGAGTTTCGGGAGCTGCTCACACAGATTCTCTCCGCGAACATCACGCAGGCGAGCTTCCGCCAGAACGAGGACGTCCGAAAGATCTCTGCGTGGGCCGCGATCATCGCCGTCCCGACGCTGATCAGCGGCATCTACGGGATGAACTTCGAGCACATGCCGGAGCTCAGCTGGCGGGTCGGCTACCCCCTGGCCATTCTGCTCATGGTCGGGTGCTGCCTCGCGCTCTACGGGCGGTTCAGACGGTCCGGCTGGCTCTGACGAAGCCCATCCGCTCGTACATCGTCTCGAGCGTCGGCGCCGAGGTGTTGCGCGCCTTCTCGGCGCCCAGCGCGAGCAGCCGGTGCAGCTCGGCGTCGTCCGCCCGCAACTGTGCGTAGCGCTCCTGAATCGGAGCCAGGAGCTGGACGACGGCCTCACCGACTTCTTCCTTGAACTGCCCGTAGCCGGCGCCGTCGTAGCGCGACTCGATCTCGGCGAACGACTCACCGGTCGCCACGGACATGATTTCGATCAGGTTCGAGATGCCGGGCTTGGTTCCCGGATTGTGCTGAACATCCCGGCCCGAATCGGTGACCGCGGTCTTGAACTTCTTCCGGATCACGTCAGGTTCGTCGACCAGCCGCACCACTCCCTGCTCGGCGCCGAGCGTCGTGGACATTGCGCGCTCGGGCTCCTGGAGGTTCTTGATCCGGGCGCCCTCTTCCGGGAAGACGCCTTTCGGGACCTTGAAGGTCTCTCCGAACCGACTGTTGAAGCGCTCGGCGATATTCCGCGCGAGCTCGATGTGCTGCCGCTGGTCGTCGCCGACCGGAACAACGTCGGTCTGATAGAGCAGGATGTCGCCTGCCATCAGCACGGGGTACGTGAAGAGCCCGGCCGAAACGAAATCGTGCCGCTCGGACTTGTCCTTGAACTGCGTCATCCGGCGGAGCTCGCCGAAGCTCGCCACCGAGCTCAGCAGCCAGGCCGCCTCGGCGTGAGCGGCCACGCCGCTCTGGGCGAAGACGGTCGAGCGTTCGGGATCGAGGCCGGTGGCGAAGAGCATGGCGGCGAGGTCGAGTGTTCGCTCGCGCAGGTCGGCAGGGTCGTGCTCGACGGTGATCGAGTGGAGGTCGACGATGCAGAAGAACGCGTCGCCGAGCTCCTGGGTCGCGGCGTACTGGCGGAAGCCGCCGCTGTAGTTGCCGAAGTGCTTCGAGCCGGTCGGCTGGATGCCGGAGAAGATCCTCAAGCTCATTCCGGGATGACCACGCGCTGTCGGGGTGCGATGGGCGAGTGCGAGGGTAGGACGCAGGGAGCGTCCATAGCAGCGCTATGGGCGCGACTGAGGACGACGCCTCGCGCCGCACAGCGCGGCCCGATAGCCCGTGCTTCGTTCCGGGAGGGGCGCTTCATCATCGCGCCGGGATTATCGCGCCAGCCCCAATGGCCGACCGCAGCGTTTCGACGTAGGCCTGAAGCGCGTCTGGCCCATCCTCGGCAACCTCGACCGCGCGAGAGCCGACGACGATTCCGTCGGTGAGCTCGGCGGCTTCGGCCGCATGCTCGGGTGTCGAGATCCCGAACCCTGCGTAGAGCGGCAGGTCGCTGAAGGCGCGCGTACGGGCGACGAGCCCCGCGAGCGAAGGGGAGAGGCGCTCGCGGGCCCCCGTCGTCCCGGTGACGGTAACCAGGTAGAGCCAGCCGTCCGTATGGCGCGCAGCAATCTGGATTCGTTCGTCGGTCGAGGTCGGTGCGACGAGCTGGACGCGCCTGAGCTCGGGCCTCTCGCCGGCGGGAAGGTCGGCGACGATCAGGGTCGTGGCGCCCGCGGCGCGCGCGTCGGCCTCGAACCGCTCGTAACCGTACGCCTCGAGCAGCGAGGCGTAGGTCATCGGAATCAGCGGGACGTCGACGCGCGCATGTGTCTCCGCGAGGCACTCCAGGCAGCGGCGAGTGCGCATTCCCTCGGCGAGCGCTCGCTCGGCGGCCCTGCGGATCACCGGCCCGTCGGCGAGCGGATCCGAGAATGGAAAGCCGACCTCGACGATGTCCGCGCCGCCGGCAACCGCGGCCTCGGCGAGCTCGGGGGCGTCCCGCCCGGCCATCAGGTAAACGACGAGCGTCTTCATCCCGTCACCTGCGCGAGATCCTTGTCGCCTCGGCCGGACAGGCAGAGGACGACGAGCTCGGCGTCGAGATCGGCGACCCGGGCGAGCGCGTGAGCCGGCTCGAGCGCGGGGAGGATGCCCTCGGTCTCCGCGAGGCGCCGGAAGGCGGCGAGGGCTTCCTCGTCCGTCGCCTGCACGTACCGCGCCCGGCCGGAGTCGCGCAGGAACGCGTGCTCCGGGCCCACACCTGGGTAGTCGAGCCCCGCGGAGATGGACTCGGCGTCCAGCACCTGCCCGTCCTCGTCGGCGAGCAGCGAGGAGCGGGCGCCGTGCAGGACGCCGGCCCGGCCTGAGCCGAGACTGGCGGCATTCGCCGCCTCGACTCCGACCAGCTCGACGTCGTCGTCCAGGAAGCCGGCGAAGAGCCCGATCGCGTTCGAGCCGCCGCCCACGCAGGCGATCGCCGCGTCCGGAAGCCGGCCCTCGGCTTCGACGACCTGGGCGCGAGCCTCGCGCCCGATGACGGCCTGGAGCTCACGGACGAGCTCGGGGTACGGGTGCGGGCCGACGCAGGAGCCGAGCAGGTAGTGCGTCGTCTCGACGTTTGCGATCCAGTCGCGGATCGCCTCGCTCGTCGCCTCGCGCAGGGTCCTCGTGCCGTACTCGACGGGCACGACCTCGGCGCCGAGCACGTGCATTCGCTCCACGTTGGGCCGCTGGCGGCCCATGTCCTCGGCGCCCATGTAGACGACGCAATCGAGCCCGAACTTCGCGCACACGGTCGCAGTCGCGACGCCGTGCTGACCGGCGCCCGTCTCGGCGACGATCCGCCGCTTTCCGAGCCGCCTGGCGAGCACGGCCTGGCCGAGCGCGTTGTTCAGCTTGTGCGCGCCGGTGTGCAGGAGGTCCTCGCGCTTCAGGTAGAGGCGCTTGTCTGGCGCGAACCGCTCGGCGCGCATCAGCGGCGTCGGCCGGCCGCCGAAGGCGCGGCCGAGCTCGTCGAGCTCGAGGGCGAAGGCGGGGTCGTCCTTCGCCTCGTTCCATGCCTGCTCGAGCTCGTCGAGCGCCGGGATCAGCGTCTCGGGCACGAAGCGGCCGCCGTAGGCGCCGTAGGTCAGCACCACGCCGCCTCCACGAAGGCGCGCACCTTGGCGTGGTCCTTGATCCCCGGCTCCGATTCCAGTCTCGAGGCGGCGTCGACTGCCCACGGGCCCACGGCGTCGATCGCGGCGCGGACGTTGTCGGGGCCGAGCCGCCCGGCGAGCACCACGCGCCCGTCGGCGGCTCTAGCTCGGGCGAGGTGGCCCGGGTCTTCCTCGTCCCAGGGAAGGTCGAGAACGCGGGCGACGGGCTCGCCGTCCCGTAGCAGCGATGCGTCGCGTCCTCGGAGCCGGCCGCCTGCGTCGCGGTCGTAGAGCTGGACGAGGTCGGCGCCTTCGTCGCTCGGCTCGCCCACGTGGACGGAGACCGAGAGCATCTCGTCCGGCACCGGGAGCACCCCGTCGGCCCGGCGCGGGCTGCCGTCGACCCGGATGAACCCGGCCAGGTCGGCGCCCGCCGAGGCCGCCGCAGCGACGTCCTCCTCGCGGGTGAGCCCGCAGACCTTCACGAGCGGCCTGGAGATCAGCTCGGCGAGCGTGCCGGGCGGGTCGCTCGATCGCATGAGCGCCGAGCCGACCAGGATCGCGTCTGCGCCGGCCAGCTCGGCGGCGGCCCCCTGCGCGCGGGATGCGATCCCGCTCTCAGCGACGACGAGCCGGTCGCGCGGCGCCTTCGCGACGAGCGCTAGCTGGGCGCGCCGGTCGATCTCGAAGGTCGCGAGGTCGCGGGCATTGATCCCGATCGTCTTCGCGTCGAGCCGCACGGCGCGCTCGAGCTCCTCGGCGGAGTGGGCCTCGACGAGCGCGTCGAGCTCGAGCTCGCGGGTGGCGCCGAGGAGCTCCAGCATCGCCGGGTCGTCGAGATCGCGGAGCAAGAGCAGCACCGCGTCGGCCCCGGCGTCGCGTAGCTCCCCGAGCTCCTGGCGGGTCGAGAAGAATCCCTTCGCGAGCAGCGGCAGGCAGGTCGTGGCCCGCGCCGCGCGCAGATCGTCGACCGAGCCGGCAAACCGCTCGTCGACCAGGATCGAGACCGCCGCCGCGCCGGAGCGCTCGAACCCTGCGGCGAGCGCGGCGGGGTCGGCGTCCGGCCGCAGGTCGCCGGACGAGGGCGAGCGCCGCTTCACCTCGGCGATCGCGGACAGGCCCGGAGCAGACAGCGCGTCCCGGAAGGGGCCCACTAGTGGCCCTCCAGGTAATGCTGCCCGGCGTCTGGGCCGCGAGCACCAAGCCAGAGTTCGGACTCCGACGAGCCAAGGTCAGAAGACCTTGGTGAGGAGGAGGGTGGACTCTGGCGCCGCGTGATCGCGGGCCGGAAGCAGGCGTGTATTGCCTGGTGGGCCACTAGGCGAGGGCCTCGGTCCGGGAGAAGGCGACCAGCGCCTCCAGCCGTTCCCCTGCGGCACCGGAGTCGATCGCCTCGCGTGCGACCCCGAGCCCTTCTTCGAGGTCCTTGGCGTGACCGGCTGCCGCGATCGCGCCCGCTGCGTTCAGCAGCACGGCGTCGCGCCCTCCGCCGTCCGCTCCGGCGAAGATCTCGTGGATCGTCCGCGCGTTGTCCTCCGGCTCCCCGCCGCGAAGGTCTTCAGGGGCGCAGCGCGGGACGCCGAGCTCCAGTGGGTCGATCTCGCGCCGGCGAACCTCTCCGTCCGCCACCTCGCAGACGAGGTTCGGGCCGGCCGGCGACAGCTCGTCCACGCCGCCTGCACCGTGGACGACGAACGCTCGGGTCGCGCCGAGGCTGAGCAGCACGTCGGCGATCGTCGGCACCAGCTCGGGCGCGTACACGCCCACGACCTGAGCCCGGGCGCCGGCCGGGTTCGTCAGAGGGCCGAGGACGTTGAAGACCGTCCGCGCGGCGAGCTCACGGCGGACGGGCGCCGCGTGGCGCATCGCCGGGTGATGGGTCGGTGCAAACAGGAACCCGAAGCCCAGCTCGTCGATCGAGCGCTCGATCCGCTCCGCCTCGAGCTCGAGCGAGAAGCCGAGTGCCTCCAGCACGTCGGCCGAGCCCGACGCGGACGAGACGGCGCGGTTGCCGTGCTTCGCAACTCCGGCGCCGGCTGCCGCAGCGACCAGCGCGGCGGCGGTCGAGATGTTGAACGTCCGAGCGCCGTCGCCGCCCGTGCCGGCGGTGTCCACGAGGTCGCCCCGCTGCGGCTTGACGGCCAGGACGTGCTCGCGCATGGCCTCGGCGCAGCCGGCGATCTCCTCCGTCGTCTCTCCCTTCAGGCGGAGGGCGACGAGGAACCCGCCGATCTGCGCCGGCGTCGCCTCGCCGTCCATGATCGAGCCCATCACGCGCCGCGCCTCGTCCCGGTTGAGATCGCGGCCGTCCAGCAACCGGGAGAGCGCCTCCTGGATCACGCCTCGCCTCCCTGGCCGGGCGCGGCTCCCGCCGGACGAAGCCCGGCTTCGCAGCCGCCTGACGCCGCTGGCGGCACGGGACTCTCCGGGCCCGTATTGCTCATGGCCCCGCACCGCCATCGGCGCCCCAGGAAGCCGAGGGACCGGCCTCCAGGAAGTTGCGCGCGAGGTCGGGCCCGACGGGCGTCAGCACGGACTCGGGATGGAACTGGACGCCGTGGACAGGCAGCGTCCGGTGACGCACGGCCATGACCTCGCCGTCCGGTGCGGTTGCGCAGATCTCCAGCTCGTCCGGGATCCGGGTTGCGGCCAGCGAGTGGTAGCGCCCCGCCTCGAACCCCTCGGGAAGCCCGCGGAAGATCCCTTCGCCGTCGTGCTGCACCGTCGTCGCCTTGCCGTGGACGAGCTCCCGCGCCGCGCCGATCTCGCCGCCGAACGCCTCGACGATTGCCTGGTGCCCGAGACAGACGCCGAGCGTCGGAGTCGTCCGTGCGAGGCGGGCGACGATCGCCGGCGTTCCACCGGAGGCGTCGGGCCTGCCGGGACCGGGGGAGATCACGAGGTGCGACGGAGCGAGCTCCTCGGCCTCGTCGGCGTCGAGCTCGTCGTTCCGGCGCACCACGACCTCCACGCCGAGCTCGCCGAACAGGTGCGCGAGGTTGAACGTGAAGCTGTCGTAATTGTCAAGGAGAAGCATCACCGGCGAGCCTCCGCGAGCCGGATCGCCGTCTCGAGCGCGGCGAGCTTCTGACGGCACTCCTCCTGTTCGAGCTTGGGGTCGGAGTCGGCGACGATCCCCGCGCCGGCCTGGAGGAAAGCGACGCCGTCGTGCAGCACGATCGTCCGGATCGCGATGCACGTGTCAAGGGCTTCGCCCGGCAGCGCGTAGCCGACGGCGCCTGCGTACGGGCCTCGCCGGTAGCCCTCAAGGTCCGAGATCAGCTGCATCGCGCGCACCTTCGGCGCGCCGGACACGGTGCCCGCGGGGAAGCAGGCCCGGAGCAGGTCGAAGTGGTCCGCATCCTCACGCAGCCGCCCGCCGACCTCGGACACGAGGTGCGTCACGTGGGAGAAGCGCTCGGGCTCGAGGAATCGCCGGACGCGAACCGATCCCGGCGTGCAGACCCGCGAGAGGTCGTTCCGGCCGAGATCGACGAGCATCACATGCTCGGCCCTGTCCTTCTCGGAGGTGAGCAGCCGCTCGGCGTCGCCGTCGCCCGGGCGCGTCGTCCCCGCGATCGGGTTGAGCGAGGCGTCCCTGCCCTCGGCCTTCACCAGGGTCTCGGGTGAGGAGCCGATCAGCGCCAGCCCATCCAGCTCCAGAAGGAAGAGGTACGGCGAGGGGTTGACACGGCGGAGCGAGCGGTAGAGGTCGAGCGCGCTCGCCGACGTGGGGCGCTCGGCCCGCTGCGAGAGCACGATCTGGAACGCGTCGCCCGCCCGAATATGGCGCTTGGCGCGGTCGACCCCTTGCTCGTAATCGACGGCGGAGGGGAAGCGACGGGTCTGGCCCGCCGAGCGATCGCCGGTCGGCAGCTCGGGCATGGCGCCGGCCAGGAGGTCCGTCACCTCGTCCGGGCTCCCGCACAGAACCTCGGCCATCCCACCGCCATGATCGAAGCGGACGAGCGTGTCGGCGACGACGAACCGGCTCTCCGGCAGGTCGCGCCCCGAGTCCGGCAGCTGCACCGTCGGCTCCAGCTTGGCCGCGTAGTCGTACGAGAGGTAGCCGACGACCGGGGCGCCACAGGTCTCCGCCTCCTCGAAGCTCACGAGCCGCGAGCCGGCGCCGACGAACGAGTGGCGTCCGAGGCGGCCCTTCTCCACCGACTCGAGCAGGAAGCTCGCGCTGCCGGCATCGCGCAGCCGGAGGTAGGCCCCGAGCGGGGTGATCAGGTCGGTTGCGATGACGGTTTGGACGATCATGCGAAAACGAAAAAGACCCCCCGGGCGGAAGGTCTACGAGCGGTACGGGTTGTGCCTAGGTCAGGTCAGGCAATGCTCCCGCACCGCTCGTGGCGCCACGACCAGGCCCAGGTGCGGAACGCGGGAGTCATCACACTCAGGGTACGCCCACCGGTTTCCTCGGTCAAGAGACCTCCCGCTTGGAGAGGTCCAGGATCGCCTGGTAGATCCCGTCCAGGCCTTCCTGCGAGAGCGGGCCGCGGTTTGCGCGCCTGACATCGCGAAACATCCACTCCTCGCGCTCCGGATCGACGAAGGCGTAGCCGCGGGAGTCCTTGTAGCTCTTCAGCCGCGCGACGAGCCGCAAACGCGCGTTGATGGCCTCCACGAGCCCGCGGTCGATGTCCGAGACCTGCTCCCGAAGCTGCCTGACGATCGGGTCTTGGCCGGGGTCCACGGCCTGAACCTACACTTGCTGCCATGGCCAGCGACAACGCCTCCCCGGAGCTCCTGATCGTGATGGGGAGCGGCGCGACGCCTGATCAGACGGAGCACGTGGTTGCCCGGCTGCGGGAGTCGGGCGCGGACGCCCGGGTCTCCCATGGTCGCGAGGCGACGGTGATCGGCGCGATCGGCGAGCGAGAGGCGCTCGCGGGGCTGCCGCTCGAGGGCTACCCGGGAGTCGAGAAAGTGCTGCCGATCCTCAAGCCGTACAAGCTCGTTGCACGCGAGCTCGCGCCGGATCCCACGGTGATCGACGTCCGCGGCCGGAAGATCGGCGACTCGTTCTTCGGCCTGATCGCAGGCCCGTGCACGGTCGAGTACCGAGAGCAGACGCTCGAGACGGCGCGGGCGGTCGCGGCGGCCGGTGCGACGATGCTCCGCGGCGGGGCGTTCAAGCCGCGCACCTCGCCCTACACGTTCCAGGGGCTGGGGCTGGATGCCCTCGAAGTGCTGCGCGAGGCGGGGGAGGAGACAGGTCTGCCGATCGTCACCGAGCTGATCGACCCGCGGCACGTCGAGGAGGTGATCGAAGTCGCGGACGTGATCCAGATCGGCGCCCGCAACATGCAGAATTTCCTGCTCCTGGCGGAGGTCGGCCGGGTCGACAAGCCGGTGCTGCTCAAGCGTGGTCCCTCCGCGTCCGTGGAGGAGCTCCTGATGGCGGCCGAGTACGTCGCGAGGGAGGGAAACGACCGGATCATCCTCTGCGAGCGGGGAATCAAGACGTTCGAGGGCTCGACGCGGTACACGCTCGACCTCGGCTCGGTCGCAGTGCTCAAAGAGGAGACGCACCTGCCGGTGATCGTCGACCCCTCCCACGCCGCCGGGCGGAGGGCGCTCGTGCTGCCACTTGCTCGGGCAGCGGCGGCAGTCGGTGCAGACGGGATCATCGTCGAGGCCCATCCGAGGCCCGAGGAGGCGCTCTGCGACGGCCCGCAGCAGATCCCTGTCGACGAGTTCGGCGAGTTCGCCAGAGAGGTGAAAGAGATCGTCGCCCTCATGGGCAAACAGGTCGGGTAGGGCGACTTGCGGCTCGCGGTCATCGGCACCGGGCTGATCGGCGCGTCGGTCGGGCTGGCCGCGAAGCGGTCGGGCGCAACGGTCTTCGGGTTCGACGACGACGAGGCCACGGCCGAGCTCGCGCTCCAGCGGGGTGCGGTCGACCAGGTCAAGCCGACGCTCGGGGAGGCCCTCGGCGGAGCCGAGCTCGCCGTTGTCGCGGTGCCGGTGGGACGGCTGGCCGCGCAGGTGCGAACGGTGCTGGAGGCGAGCGCGGACGACTGCACGGTGACCGACGTGGGGTCGACCAAGACCGCTGTCTGCGAGGCGGCGGCGGGCTCGCCGCGCTTCATCGGCGGCCACCCCGTCTGCGGTTCCGAAGCGCGCGGCCCCGCTCACGCCACGGCCGATCTCTTCGAAGGGGCGACCTGGTTTCTCTCGCCGCTCCCGCACAGCGATCCCGCGCGGTACCGGCTCGTCCACGGATTTGTCGGCGACCTCGGCGCCGTGCCGGTCGCTATCGATCCCGGCGCGCACGACCGGCTGGTTGCGCTGACGAGCCACCTCCCTCACGTACTGGCCAACATGCTCGTCAACCACGCCGGCGCGACGCGGATCGACGGGCACGAGCCCCTTTCGTCCGCCGGCGGGTCGCTTCGGGACATGACCAGAGTCGCGGGGGCCAACCCGCGAATCTGGGTCGACATCTTCTTGGAGAACGCGGAAGCGCTGAGAGCGGCGTTGGCGGAGCACCGCCGCGGGCTCGAGCAGGTGGACTCGGCGCTCGCCTCGGGCGACGCGGGTTTCCTCGCGCGCTGGATCGGCGAGGCCGTACGCAACCGCCGCGGGATGATCAGCGATGCCTACGGCGACCCGGGAGAGCTGCACCGGCTCCGCGTCCATGTCCCCGACCGGCCGGGGGTCCTCGCTGGGATCACGCAGGCGCTGGGGGCCGAGCGGATCAACATCGAGGACTTCGAGCTGCAGCACCAGTCGCCGGAGCGGGGCGGCGACCTGACGGTGCTGGTCGCCGGCGAGCGCGAGGCGGAGCGGGCCGCTGCGCTGCTGGAGGCGCAAGGGTACGGAGTCGTCGTCGCACCCGCTCTCGACGAATGAGGATCGAGCCGGCGGCGGCCGTCGTCGGCCACATCGGCGTGCCGGGCGACAAGTCCATCTCCCACCGCGGCGTGCTGATCGGCGCGGTCTGCGAGGGCGAGATCCGGATCGAGGGCTTCGGACGGTCGGGGGACACCGAGTCGACCGTCCATGCGATGCGGGCGCTCGGCGCGGATGTCGAGGACGACGTGGATGTGCTGTCGGTCGGAGGCTTGGGGCTGCGCGGGCTCCAAGAGCCCGCGGAGCCGATCGACTGCGGCAACGCCGGCACGCTGCTCAAGCTCCTGATGGGCCTGCTGTCCGGACAGGAGGGGGAGTTCGTCCTCTCGGGAGACGAATCACTTCGGGGCAGGCCGGTCGAGGACCTCGCCGAGGCACTCCGGGCCATGGGCGCGCGGATCGAGACGTCCGACGGCAAGCCGCCGGTGAGGATCGAGGGAGCCGAGCTGCGGGCCGCCGAGCACCGGCTCGAGCGCGCGAGCGCGCAGACGAAATCGGCGCTGCTCCTGGCGGGAATGCAGGCCGGGGGTGGCCGCACCGTCGTCCACGAGCCGTACTTCACGCGCGACCACACCGAGACGATGCTCCGGGCGGCGGGCGCGCCGGTCCGGCGGTCGGGTCGTTCGGTGTCGATCTCGCAGGTGGAGTCGCTGCGGTTGGACACGGTGCAGGTGCCCGGCGACATCTCCTCGGCGGCGCCGTTCCTCGCGGCCTCGACGCTCGTCCCAGGCTCCGGGCTCTCGATCCACGGCGTTGGCGTGAACCCCTTCCGTGCCGGCCTGCTGGACGTGCTCGTCCGGATGGGCGCGCGGATCTCGATCTTCGACCGGCGCCGGGCGGGCGGCGAGGCGGTCGCGGACCTGGAGTCCCGCTCGGCGGCGCTAATCGCGACGACCGTGCGGAAGGCGGAGGTGCCGCGAATGATCGACGAGCTCCCCTTGTTCGCCCTCGCGGGCGGGATGGCGCGCGGAGAGAGCCTTGTCCGCGGCGCCGCCCAGTTGCGCGAAAAGGAGACGGACCGCATCGAAACCGTGACAAATGTGCTCCGATCCCTTGGCGTGAGGATCACGGCGAGCGAAGATGGCTTCAGGGTGAGGGGGGTCCCCACCCGCCCTAAGGGTGGGGGTGCGGTTTCGAGCGGCGGCGACCACCGGATCGCGATGCTGGCCGCGGTCGCCGGGCTGGCGTCGCGCGAGGGCGTCGAGCTCCAGGACCCGGAGAGCGTCGCAGTAAGCTTCCCCGGATTCTTCGACCTGCTCGAGTCGGTGATCCAGCGATGATCGTGGCAATCGACGGGCCCGCCGGAGCCGGGAAGAGCACCGTCGCCCGCCGGCTGGCCGAGCGACTCGGCTTCCGGTATCTGGACACGGGCGCGATGTACCGGGCCGTGACCTGGCTCGCGCTCCAGCGTGCGCTCGACCTCGAGGACGGGCCGACGCTCGGCGTGCTGGCCGAAGGGCATCCCGTCGACCTCGACGAGGGCGGCTCGGTACGGATCGCCGATGCGGACGTCACGGCCGAGATCCGGCTGGCCGAGATCGACAGGCTCGTCCCCGTCGTCGCCCGCCATCCCGAGGTCCGGATCGTCATGCGGCGCCGCCAGCGCGAGCTCGCCGACCTCGGCAACGCCGTCATCGAGGGACGCGACATCGGGACGGTCGTCGCACCCGACGCGGACGTCAAGGTCTATCTCAACGCGGACCAGAGGATCCGCGCCGAGCGCCGCCAGGCCGAAAGGCCCGACATCGGCGGCGACGCGCTCGCGACGGACCTCCGGCTCCGCGACGAGAGCGACGCGGCGCGGATGCAGCCCGCCGACGACGCCGACCTCATCGACACCACCAGCCTCGACGTCGAGGACGTGGTCGACCGGATCGAGCTGCTCGTCCGCGCCCGGGTCGCTTGAGCAGGAACAGCCCCGTCTGGACGGTCGGCCAGGCCACGATCGGCACGGCGGTGCGCACCCTGGCGCCGCTCCGGGTCTACGGCGCGGGGCGCGTTCCGCAGGACGATGGCGTCGTGCTCGTCTTCAACCACTTCTCGTGGCTCGACCCGCCCGCGTTCGGCGCGGCCAGCCCGCGGCAGCTGTACTTTCTGGCGAAGGCTGAGCTGCACGAGGTCCCGGTCATCGGCCCACTCGTCAAGGCCTTCGGCACCTACTCGGTCCGCCGTGGCGAGTCCGACCGCGAGGCGGTTCGGGAGATGCGTCGCTGCGTGCACGAGGGAAACGCGCTCGGAATGTTCGCCGAAGGGACGCGGCAGCGTTCGGGCGTCCCCGGCGAAGTGAAGCCGGGCGCGGCGATGGTCGCGCTCAACGAGCACGTGCCCGTCGTCTGCGCCGCAATCCACGGCAGCCAGCACTGGCGGCCGGGCAACTTCCACCCGGTCTCCGTCGCCTGGGGCCGGCCGTTCGCCTTCGACGGCCTGAAGGCGAACGGCAAGGGCTACCGCGAGGCGTCCGTCGAGATCCAGCGCCGCATCCACGAGCTCTGGCGCTTCCTCGTCGACGTCCACGCACTCGGCCGGCCGCGCCACGCCGTGCCGCCCGCGTGAGCGAGCTCGCCGGGACGGCGGCGATCGTCGGCTTTCCCAACGTCGGAAAATCGACCCTCGTGAACCGGCTCACGGCCACTCGCACCGCCGTCGTCCACGAGGAGCCGGGCGTGACCCGCGACCGGAAGGACATCGTCTGCGAGTGGAGCGGGCGGCGCTTCATCCTGATCGACACGGGCGGCGTCGACCTCGCCGGCCGCTCCGAGATCACACGCCAGATCGCAGCTCAGGCCCGCACGGCGATCGACGAGGCCGATCTCGTGCTGTTCGTCGTGGACGCGCAGGCCGGCGTGACGCCCGGCGATGAAGAGGTCGCGGAGCTGCTGCGCCGCTCCGACCGCACCGTGCTCCTGATCGCGAACAAGGTCGATGACCCGACCCGGACCGACCAGATCCACGAGTTCCACCGCCTCGGGCTCGGCGAGCCCGTGCCGATCTCGGGACTGCACGGCCACGGCACGGGGGACCTGCTCGACACGATCCTCGAGCGCCTCCCGGGAGCCTCGAAGCGGCCGGAGATCTCGGAGGATGCGATCCGCATCGCGATCCTCGGCCGGACGAACGTCGGGAAGTCGAGCCTGCTCAACGTATTGGTGGGGGAAGAGCGCGTGATCGTCTCCGAGGTCCCCGGCACCACGCGCGACTCGATCGACACAGTCGTCCAGCGGGGCGACCGGACGTTCGTCTTCGTCGACACCGCTGGGCTCCGACGCAGGCGCCGCCAGCGCCAGGGGATCGAGTACTACTCGGAGCTGCGAGCGCTGCAGGCGGCCGAGCGGGCCGACGTCGCACTCGTCCTGATCGACACCTCCGAGGGGCTGGTCGACCAGGACCTCGCGGTCGCTGACATCGCTCGCAAGGCGCAGTGCGCGACCCTGATCGTCCTGTCGAAGTGGGACATCACCACGATCGGGATCGAGGACGTCCGGGACCGGCTCGAGGCGCGCCTGCGTCAGCGCCCGCCGATCGTCACCGTCTCGTCCAAGACGGGGCGCGGCATCGAGCGGCTCTTCGACCGGATCGAGGGGCTGTTCGAGAAGTACACGGCGAGAATCTCGACGGGCGAGCTGAACCGCTTCCTCCAGGAGCTCCGCGAGCAGCGCGAGCCGCCGTCGCGGCGAGGGAAGCGCCTGAACCTGTTGTACGCAACGCAGACGAGCGTCCGGCCGACGCGCTTCCGCGCCTTTGTCAACGACCCGGGCCTGATCACGCGGGACTATGGGTACTGGGTCGAGAACAAGCTCCGGGAGCGCTTCGACCTCCAGGGGATCCCCGTGTCCATCGACTTCGTGAGACGAACGTGAAGATCGCCGTCATCGGCGCCGGCGCATGGGGCACCGTCTTCGGCGGCGTGCTCCGCCACCGCGGGCACGACGTCGAGATCCTCGGGCGCGAGCGCGATAACGGGGTCGTCGAGAACGCCGAGCTCGTCGTCGTCGCCGTGCCTAGCCGGTCCTTCGGCGAGGTCGTCAGGGACCTCCCGGGTGAGTCGCCGGTCCTGAGTCTCACGAAGGGCCTCGATCCCGCGACTGGAGGGCGCCTCACGGCGCTCGTCGAGAACCGTCCGGTCGCGGTGCTTTCCGGGCCGAACATCGCGGCCGAGATCGCCGAGGGCCTGCCGACCGCCGCCGTCGTGGCCAGCCAGAACCACGAGCTCGCTGTCGAGCTCCAGCACGAGATCAACTCGATGACGTTCCGCGTCTACGTCAACGACGACCCGGCGGGCGTCGAGTTCGCCGCTGCGGCCAAGAACGTGATCGCACTCGCGGCCGGTGCGATGGACGGGCTCGCGCTTGGCAGCAACGCGAAAGCTGCGCTGATCACACTCGGGCTCGCGGACATGCGCACGCTCGGCACCGCGATCGGCGCGCAGCCCGAGACGTTCGCGGGCCTGGCCGGCACCGGCGACCTCCTGACGACCTGCTGGAGCCGCCATAGCCGCAACCGTCGCGCCGGCGCGCTGATGGCGCGCGGAGCGAGCGCAGCGGATGCGGTTCGAAAGATCGGCACCGTCGAGGGGCTGACGACCGCGCCGATCCTCGACGACCGGGCCCGCGAGATGGGCATCGACCTGCCGATCACGCGGGCCGTCCGCGAAGTGCTCGACGGGCGGCAGATCCGCGACGCGATCGCCGAGTTCATGAGCCGTCCCCCGACCGGGGAATAGCGATCTCCGCCGGCGGGAATACGATGCGGACGATGCGTCTCGTCTGGGCAGTCCTCGTCTCGGCTCTTGTGCTCGTCGCCGCAGGCTGCGGCAGCGAGAAGGTCGGCGCGGGCGAGTCCGCCGGCGCGGAGCTCCTCAAGCCCGGGGCCCTCGTCTACGCCGATCTCGACAGCGATCCCGAGTCCGATCAGTGGAAGCAGGTCGAGGAGCTCGTCCTCCGGTTCCCTGACGGCGAGAAGTGGCTGGCCGAGCTGAAGAAGGAGATCGAGAGCGGCAGCGACATCACCTGGGAGCAGGCTCACGAGACGCTCGGAGGTGACTCGGCGGTCGCCGTCTACGCGAGCTCGATGACCGACGTCAAGGTCGTCGCCCTCCTGCGGCCGGACGACGTCGACGAGGCGCTGAAGCTGATCGAGCGCATCCAGCAGGAGGAGCCCGACGATCCGCTGGTCACGCGCAGGGTCGACGACTGGATCGCCGTCTCCGACAAGAAGGAGTCGATCGATACGGCGCTTAAGGCCGGGGGCGGCCAGGCGCTCGCCGACGACGAGGCATTCCAGGATGGAATGGCGGAGCTGCCGGCCGACGCGCTGGGCCGCGTCTACGTCGACGTCGCGTCCGCGTTCGAGACCTTCGGCAGTGGCCCCGAAGCGCAGGCGCTGCGGATGTTCGGCCTGGACGAGCTCGACTTCGCCGGCGCCTGGGCGAAAGCCCGTGACGACGGCGCCGAAGTTGCGGGCGTGGTGCAGGGCGAGGGCGCCGACAAGCTGCTCGGCGCCGCGGAGGAGTACTCGTCCGACCTGCTCGAGCTCGTTCCCGCAGATGCCTTCGCCTTCATGAGCTTCATGGGTACCGGCATCGGCGAGCAGGTCGGCGCGCTGCGAGAAAATCCGCTGTACGGGTCGGCGCTCAACGAGTTCGAGCAGGAGACCGGCGTGACCGTCGCCGAAGTCCTCCGTCTCATCGACGGAGAGGTCGCGTTCTACGCGGCGCCCGGTGCGCCGATCCCCGAGCTGACGCTGCTCGTCCGCCCGGATGATCCGGCGCAGGCGCGCGAGTCGGCCGAGCGGCTCCTGCGTGCGCTCGCCGCGATGGAGGTCGGCGAGGTGACGGAGGACGGCGACGTCACGACCGCGGTCTTCGACGACTTCACCGTCAACCTGGCGATGGTGGACGACACTCTGGTGCTCACGACGACGAAGGACGCCATCGCCGACCTCGGGAGCTCCGGCGAGAAGCTGGCCGACACCGATCGCTATGAGGACGCGCTCGAGACAGCCGGCGCCCCGGACCAGTACACGGGCCTAGCCTGGGTCGACCTGAAGGCGACGATCGACCTGATCATGGGCTTCGCCTCGGTCTCCGGCGATTCCGTGCCGCCGCAGGTCTCCCGGAACCTCGAGCCGCTGCGCTCACTCGTCGCGTACGGCGAGAAGGACGGCAACCTCGTCAAGTCGCTCGTCTTCGTCGGCATCGAGTAGGTAGCGTTCCCGGCCGCATGGCCGCCCGCGAGTTCCTCTTCACGTCCGAGTCGGTCACCGAGGGCCATCCGGACAAGATCGCCGACCAGGTTTCGGACTCCGTGCTGGACGCGGTGCTGAAGGACGACCCGAGCGGGCGAGTCGCGTGCGAGACGCTGATCACGACCGGTCTCGTCGTCGTGGCCGGGGAGATCTCGACGGAGACGTACGTCGATATCCCCGCGCTCGTCCGCGCCAGGATCTCCGAGATCGGCTATACGCACTCGGAGTGGGGGTTCGACGCGACCACCTGCGGCGTCGTCGTCGCGATCGACGAGCAGTCGCCCGACATTGCGCTCGGCGTCGACCAGTCGTACGAGGTGCAGCACGACCCGGGCGGCGACGACCCGATCGACCAGATCGGCGCCGGCGACCAGGGGATGATGTTCGGCTACGCGTCCAACGAGACGCAGGAGCTGATGCCGCTACCGATCATGCTCGCCCACAAGATCGCGCGTCGGCTGGCCGGCGTCCGCAAGTCCGAGCAGCTGAAGTACCTGCGGCCGGACGGCAAGGCGCAGGTGACCGTCCGGTACGAGGTGGACGAGCACGGGCGCCAGAAGCCGGTTGAGATCGTGCGGCTGCTGGTCTCCACACAGCACGCCGACAACGTCGACCCGGCCACGATCAAGGAGGACGTCATCGAACACGTCCTCCATCCGATCCTCGACCCGCGTCTCTACGACGAGCGCCGCCTCTACGACGACCGCGACTTCGTCTACGTGAATCCGACCGGCAAGTTCGTGCTTGGCGGGCCGATGGGCGATACAGGGCTGACGGGACGCAAGATCATCGTCGACACGTACGGCGGGGCGGCGCGGCACGGCGGCGGCGCCTTCTCGGGCAAGGATCCGACCAAGGTTGACCGCTCGGCGGCCTACGCGGCCCGGTACGTCGCGAAGAACATCGTCGCGGCAGAGCTCGCCGACCGCTGTGAGGTCAACGTCGCCTACGCGATCGGCGTCGCGCATCCCGTCTCGGTCTCCGTCAGGACGTTCGACTCCGAGAAGATCCCCGTCGCGCGCATCGAGGAGCTCGTCGGCGAGCACTTCGACCTGCGGCCCGGCGCGATCATCCGCGACCTCGAGCTCGGTCGGCCGATCTACGCCAAGACGGCGGCATATGGTCACTTCGGCCGCGACGACCACGACTTCACGTGGGAGCGGACGGACAAGGCCGCCGAGCTGAAGGCAGCCGCAGGCATCGGCGAGAAGGCGACCGTCTAGCGGAATCGGCGCAGGCGTGCCCGACCGATTGGGTCGTCCCTTCGGGACAGCCTCCGTCGGCACACCGCCCGCCGAGCATGACCGACAGCTGCGCGGCGCGCTGCGCGCGCCGCGAAAACGTCACACCCTCGGCGCGAAGGCCACGGCCCTGCGGGCCATGGCCGAGGGACAGTCCCTCACGCCGAGCAGGAACGTCACGCTCGCCTGCGAACGTTGAGGCCCATGACGAAGCAGGCTGCTCTCATCGCCCTCGCCAAGAACCGCGGCGAGCTCGACGCCGCCGCGCTCGCGCGGCTCTTGGCCGCTACGAAGGCCTGACGAAGAGCCCCGCGGCCGCCTTCTCCGCGACGGTCTCCTCGCGGCCATTCAGCTGCACGCGGAAGCTGCCGGCGGCGGGATCAGCGGCGGTCAGCCGCAGCTCGCGGCCCGGCTCGAAGCCCTGGTCGTAGAACCAGTGGAGGAGATCGCCGTCGTGCTCCGCGAGCCGGACGATGGTCGCGGCCTGCCCCTCGTCCAGCTCCGCCAGAGCCTTGAGCTCGTCGTTCTCGGCCTGCTCGAACGCCGGGTCGACCGGCCAGCCGTGCGGGCAGCGCTCGGGATTCCCCAGCTTCCGCGCCATGCGCTCGACCATGTCATCGGAGAACGACTCGCCGATCTCGTCCGCATGGACATGCGCCTCCGCGGGCGTGTAGTCCATGAAGTCCGTGAGCAGCCGCTCGATCAGCCGGTGCTTGCGGACGACCTTCTCGGCCCGGGCGCGCCCCGTCTTCGTCAGGACGGCCTCCTTGTTCTCGCCGCGGCTGATCAGCCCCTCGCTCTCCATTCGCTTCAGCATCTCGCCGGCCGACGCGCGCGAGACGCCGAGCATCTCCGCGACGCGTGAGGCGAGCGTGGGGGAGGTCCCTCCGGTGAGCGGCTTGTACTCGCCGATCGGAAACGCGAGGAAGTAGATCGTCTCGAGGTACTCGTCGACCGAATGACCGGCGTGCGCCATCCCCACGAGGCTATCGCAGCCCGGCCGCCCGCCGGACGGCTGCGCGCGCCTCCTCGGCCGCACGCTCGACTTGCTCGGCCGACGCGCTCCGGTCGACCAGCGTCGCCAGCCTCTCGATCGCCCGGCCGGCGTCGGCGGTTTCCTCGGGCGAGAGCAGCTGGAGCTCGGGCCGCACCTCGTCGAAAGACTCCTCCGCGCGCTGAAGCTGCTGACCCGCGGCGGCCTCCGTCGTCTCGTAGTGGATCGCGACGAGCTCCAGCGCATCCGCGGTCGCGCCCGCTTCCTCCTGCACGCGCGCGACGGCCTCCTCGACCGTCGGCTCCTCGGCCGTCGCCCGGGCGACGGCAAAGCCGATCCCGAAACCAACCAAGAGCGCGACGACGACAGCGGCCGCGAGCCACCCGCTCCGGCGGCCTGCCTGCCGGTAGAGCGACATCAGCGCGCCAGGACGGCGACGGCTGTGCCCGGGGCGTCCAGTGCGCGCTCCGCCGCCGTCAGCACGTCCTCGGGCCGGCGGGCGTCGGAGAGGTCGAGGATGCGCGACCCGGAGACGAGCACGACCCGCGGGAGCATCGTCGCGACGCCGAGCTCGCGTGTGTGCTCGCGGAGCTCGATACGCAGCCGGTCGAGGAACTCCGTTCCCTCGCCGGCAAAGACGCAGCGGGCGTCCGCGGCGATCGGGATGGCGGCGCGCGCGTCCACAACGGCGACCCGGCCGGAGCCGTTCTCGGAGAAGACGCGGTAGAAGTCGCTCGAGGCCAGCAGCGTCAGGTCGGCGGGCGCGAGCTCGAGCGCGTCGGCCGCGGCTTCGAGCCGGCGTCGATCGTCGGCCGGCTCTGCCCCGACGGCGCCGGCCTCCAGCGCCGCGGCGCCGGTCGCAACCGCGCGCAGGATCCGATCCGCCTCGTCGTAGGCCGTCTCCACCGTGATCGATGCCGGAGCGGCGCCGGCTGCGATGCACGCTGCCTCGGCCTCTATCGCGAGCGCGGGAACGTCCAGCGCCGAGACGCCATTGCGATCGAGCTCGACCCGCACGAGCGAGAGAGCGGCGCCGATCGACGACAACACCTCGGGATGCTCCGTTCGTACCACCGGCCTGCCGAGCAGCTCTGCGACCCGTGTGACCAGCACGTCGCCGGAGCCGCCTAGCGCAACCAGCGGCACGTCGTCGCGCAGCGCGTGCTGTTTCGCCGCCTCGGCCGCGGCGTCGGCGATCCGTCGGGCCGCGCCGTCGAGCACGCGCGTCGCCGCTTCGTCGACGGTCGTCCGCAGTCGCTCGGCCAGCGGCGCGAACGCGAGTCGAGCTGCTTCACGGCTGCCGGCCGCATACCCATCGTCCGCCAGGCCGAGCGCATTCGCTGCGCACGTCGCGGTGAGCGCGAAGTCGCCGCCCGCCGCGCAGATCACCGTGTAATCGGCGGGATCGCCGGCCCGCGGCGCGCGGAGCTCCAATCGAGCATCCGCCAGCTCCTCGGGCGTCGCGAAGCACGCGTAAGGGAGCTCCGCGAGGTGGGCGCTCCGCGGGCCGACGTCCTCGAGCCGACGGCGGCCCACCCGGGCCATGCTCCCCCCGGCAGCGCCGACGACCCAGCTGTCGATCGAGCGGACGCAGGTCGGACGGCCCATCACCCGAAGCGTCCGGAGCAACGGCCGGCCGTTCTTGATCACCGAGACGTTCGAGCTCGTACCGCCGCATTCCACGACGATCCCGTCCCTGATCTCGAGCTGATGCAGGGCCGCGGAGACACCGGATGCAGGGCCCGAGCCGATCGTGAACGACGGACGACGGCGAAACTCGTCGACGCTCATCGCCCCGCCGTCCCCGCGGAGCACGAGGAGTGGCGCGTCGAGCCCCGCCTCGGCGAGCGCGGATGCGACGAGCGTCGTCGTCCGCTCGACGACGGGCAGGATGCTCGCGTTGATCGCAGCGCTGATCGTCCGCGTCTCGAGCCCGTACGCGCCCGACAGCTCGTGGCCTGCGCAGGCCGGGAGGCCGTGAGCGGCCGCCCGCTCCGAGACGAATTGCTCGCTATCCGGATCGTCGACGGCGAAGGCGGCGCTGACTGCGACGGCAAGGCACCCCTCGCGCGCGAACGCGAGGAGCGCGTGATCGAGCGTGTCACCGTCGACGCCCCCTGTCGCATCGAGGAAGGTGTGCGATGTCTCGAGCTTCCGGTCCGGCGCGAGACCGATCGCCCCGACCCGGGTGCGCTTGCGGGCCGGCCGCAGATTCGGCTCCTCACCGAGGCCGACCACGCCGACTCGGCCTACGTCGCCCTCCAGGAGCGCGTTCATCGCCTGCGTGGTCGAGAACGCGACCAGCTCGATCGAGTCTCCGTCGACGCGCGTCAGCAGCGCGCGCAGCGCGTCGGCGACACCCTGCGCGACGCCGTGGTCGTGCGCGTGGGTCGTGGGAACCGAAGCGTGAGCCCGCAGGTTGCGCGTCGACGGGCACACCGCAACCGCCTTCGTGAACGTCCCGCCGACATCGATTCCGACGCGAAGCCTGCTCATGCTTGTGCCGCCTCCGGCCGCTGGCGACCCAACCGCTTCCAGCCGAAGAGGTACCCGGCGCCGGCGGCGTAGACGCTGAGCAGCGCGACCTGGACGAGGATCCCCTCCCGCGTCGGGTGGATGCCTGTGAGCTCGGCGAGAAAGACCTGCAGCCGGGCCCACTCGCCTTCGATTGGCGTGACCGGGACCCAACCGGCCTCCTGGAGCGAGCGCACTGCGTTCCCCGCGAACGCAACCGAGAGCAGCAGGAGCGTGGTCGCGCCCGCGAAGAGCAGCTGCTTGAACGGGAGCTTCTTGCCGAGGCCGATCACGGCGTACGCGGCCAGGCCGAGCGCGACCGCCGCCGTCACCGCGCCCAGCACGACCCATAGCTCGAGCCCCTCCGCGAAGATGGCGAGTGCCTGGTAGAAGAGCACGGTCTCGAAGCCCTCCCGGAACACGGCGGTGAAGCCGAGACCGGCGAAGGCCAGGGTGCTCCCGGCGGCGATCGCCGAAGCCACGCGCGCCCGCATGAACTCCAGGCGGCGTTTCTGCTCGAGCTGGGACACGAGCCAGAACGAGACGAGAAGAAGGACGACGACCGCGAGCAGGGCGGTCACCCCTTCGAGCAGCTCACGCTGGACCGGGGCGAGGTCGAGGACGAGCGTGGTGAGGAGCCACACCAGCACGGTGGCTCCGATGGCGGCGAGGATGCCGAGCCCGAGCGGGCGGCGGTACCCCGTGGCGCGGCCGGAGGCCAGCGAGCCGAGCAGGATCGCGATCACGAGGACGGCTTCCAGCCCTTCGCGGAAGAGGATCCCGAACGAGAAGAGGAACGCGAGCAGCGGCGCCGCGATCCCCTTGTCGGCCAGCGTGCGATCGGTGTCGCGGAGGCCGGCAAGGATCTCGCCCTTTGTCTCCCGGAGCTCGCCGACCGGCTCTCCGTCGCGGATGCCGTTCCGGAACTCGGCGAAGGCGAACTCGACGTCGAGCACGAGGTTCGGATCTCGCAGGCGGAGCGGCACCTCCGCGTGCTCGAAGTGGTCGAGATAGGCGGTGCGCGCGAGCTGGTAGCCCCGCTCGCGATCCCCGGCCTTCGCTGCGTCGTACGCCTCCTGCGTCAGCTGCCGCGCCGTTTCGACCTGCGCGCGCGCTTCCGCGAACTGCGCGTTGTCGGCGCGCGCGGCCGCCGGCGCCAGGAGCGCGGCGGCCGCAACGGCCAACAGCAGGAGGAACCTCACGCCTACTGGGCCTCCTGGAGCTTCGCCTTGGCCGTGTCGAGGTCGGCCTTCGTCTCCTCGACCAGCGCAGCGACCTCGTCGGCCGATGCGCCCTCCTTCATCTCGTCCCGGATCTCGGTGCTGATCCGGTGCTCGAGATCCTCCATGAGCTCGTGGTCCTGCTCCTCGAGTGGGTGCTCGACCTTCTCGAAGTGCTCGAGGTAGGCGTCTCCAACCGTGGTGGCGGCTGCTTCCTGGTCGCCGTCCTGGTACTGGGCGAGGCCCTCGTCCAGCATGCGCTTGATCTCGTCGATCTCCGCCGCAGCCTCCTCGGCCGTGATCTTGCCTTCCTCTTCGCCTTCGTCGGTCGCCGTGGCGGCGGCCGGCGACGAATCGTCGTCTGAGCCGCAGGCCGTCGCCATGAGGCCGACGAGGCCCAGCAGGACGATCAGGAGCAGGAACGTCTTCCTCATGTGGTCTCCTTGTAGGGTTGGCTTACTCGGATAGTAAGGGTCACCTTACAAGGATTGGTCAGGGCGGTTCTCTCCCATTGGCAGGTAAACCTTACAAGGAGGCCGCCGACCTGCTCTGAGGCTACGGTCAGCCGGTGCCCTACGCCTCCGTCTACCCGCTCGTCTCGTCGCGGGCGGTGGCGAGGCCGTTTACCTACGAGGTTCCGCCCGAGGTCGGAAAGGGCGCGGTGGTCACGGTTCGCTTTGGCGGGGCCGAGCGGCGCGGCGTGGTCGTCGGCCTGGAGGAGAGCCCGCCAGAGGGCGTGAAGGCGGCTCCGGTCGGAGATGTGGTCGACGAGCTGCCCGAGCCGCTCGTCGACCTCGCTCTGTGGCTCGCCGACTACTACGGCTCGACCCCGGCGCGGGCGCTCGAGCTGGTGGCGCCGCCCAAGCGGAGGGCACGAGGTGAGCGGCCGCAGCCCGCAGAACGGGACTCACTCGGCGGCGAGGCCGAGCCCGCACAGTTGAGCGAGAGCCAGGCAGGAGCCTTGGCGCGCATCGTCGAGGCACTGGATGGGGACGGCGGGAACGTCCTCCTCCACGGAGCGACCGGCAGCGGCAAGACCGAGGTCTACCTCCAGGCCTGCGCCGCGGCACTGGAGCGGGGAAAGGGCGCGATCGTGCTCGTGCCGGAGATCGCGCTCGCGCCACAGACCGTCGGCCGTCTGCGCGCGCGTTTCGGCGACCGCGTCGCCGTCCTCCACTCGTCGCTGACGGAGGCGGAGCGGCGGGACGAGCGCGTGCGGATCGCGAGCGGGGCGGCGCCGATCGTGGTGGGCGCCCGCTCGGCCGTTTTCGCGCCCGTCGCGCCACTCGGCGTGATCTGTGTGGACGAAGAGCACGACCCCTCGTACAAGCAGGAGGCCGACCCGCGCTACGACGCACGCACCGTCGCCGCGAAGCGGGCGGCCCTCGAAGCTGCCGTCGCGATCTTCGGCACCGCGACGCCGCGGCCGGAGAGCTGGGAACGGCTGGAGCGGCTGGAGCTCGGAGGCCGGCTCGCAGGTCCGTTGCCGCCGGTCCGTGTCGTCGACCTGCGCCGGGAGGCCGGCTATCCGCTCTCGGCACCGCTCCTCGCGGAGCTCGGCGCCCTTGAGCAGAACGGAGGGAAGGCGATCCTGCTCCTCAACCGCCGCGGCGTCGCTCCGGCCGTCCACTGCCGCACCTGCGGGCTGACCCGCCGCTGCCCCAACTGTGACGTCGCGCTCGTCCTCCACGCCGACGGGCGGCTCCACTGCCACCACTGCTCCCTCGTCGAGGCGATGCGCGACGCTTGTCCCGAGTGCGGCTCGCCGGAGCTCGCGCGGATCGGGGCCGGAACCCAGCGGCTCGAGCAGGAGCTCGCGGAGAAGGTGCCCGGCCTCGAGCGGATCCGGCTCGACGCCGATGCCGTTCGCCGCCCGGCGGAGCTGACGGCAGCGCTGCGGCGTTTCGCCGAGACGGACCGAGCGGTGCTCGTCGGCACCCAGATGGTCGCGAAGGGACACCACTTCGCCGGGGTCTCACTTGCAGCGGTCGTTGACGCCGACACCGGTTTGGGGATGCCCGACTTCCGGGCCGAGGAGCGAACCTTCCAGCTCGTCACCCAGCTGGCCGGCCGGAGCGGCCGGGATGCGCCGGGTCGCGTGATCGTCCAGACGTTCCAGCCCGATTCACGGCCGATCGTGAACGCGGCGCGGCACGACGTCACGCGATTCCTGGCCGAGGAGCTGGAGCGCCGGCGGGAGCTCGGCTATCCGCCCTTCCGCCACCTCGTCCGGGTCGTGGCGGACGGCCGCGAGGCCGGTGACGCGATGCAGCTCCTCGGCGAGATCGGCGTCGGCCTCGACGGCGCCGACGTCCTCGGTCCCGCGCCGCTGCTGCGACTCCGCGGCCGGCATCGCGCGCAGCTCCTCGTGAAGACCGACCGCGTGCGGCCGGTCGCCTCGCGGGCGGCGCAGCTGCTCGCCGCGGCCGCGCCTGCGATGGGCCGCGCCGGGGTGCGCGCGACCGTCGACGTCGACCCCCAGGCCCTCTGATTACATAAGCCCGCTTTGGAAGAAGCGGGCCAGATCAAGACCGACGAGCT
>Ga0126305_10000078_pt1 | contig 40047 bp, 32 predicted proteins | sample Plot26_FD_92536 | JGI IMG/M metagenome (GOLD analysis project Ga0126305, IMG submission 92536) | Serpentine soil microbial communities from UC McLaughlin Reserve, CA, USA - Plot26 | ecosystem: Environmental > Terrestrial > Soil > Grasslands | place: USA: UC McLaughlin Reserve, Lake County... | reverse complement strand
GCGGGGCCGGGCACCACGAAGCCGCGCACCACGCCGCCCGCGGCCACCGTCTCCTTGAAGCCGCGGAAGCCGCTCTCCCGCAGCCCCTCCGAGAGGTCCACGATCGGCAGGCCGAAGCGCAGGTCCGGCTTGTCGCTGCCATAGCGAGCCATGGCCTCGGCATAGGTCATGCGCGGGAAGCTGGCCGGCGGCTCGATGCCGGCCAGGGGGAAGACGCGGGCGAAGAGCCCCTCGACGAGCTCGTAGATATCCTCCTCCGAAGGGAAGGACATCTCGACGTCCACTTGGGTGAACTCGGGCTGGCGGTCGGCCCGCAGGTCCTCGTCGCGGAAGCAGCGGGCGATCTGGACGTAGCGCTCGAACCCCGCCACCATGAGGATCTGCTTGAAGAGCTGGGGCGATTGCGGCAGGGCGTAGAAGCTCCCCCGCTTGACCCGGGACGGCACCAGGTAGTCGCGCGCGCCCTCGGGGGTCGAGCGGGTCAGGATCGGCGTCTCGACGTCGACGAACTCCCTTTCGTGGAAGTAGTTGCGGATCTCGTGGACGACCCGGTCGCGCAGCAGGAAGTTCTTCTGCAGCTCGGCGCGCCGCAGGTCGAGGTAGCGGTAGCGCAGCCGCACCTCCTCCGCCGCGTCGTTCTTGCCGTCGAGGGCGAACGGCGGCGGCTCAGAGCGGGAGAGGACGGCGGCTCGCTCGGCCACCACCTCGATCTCCCCCGTGGCCAGATCGGGATTGACCTTTCCCGCCTCGCGCCGCACGACCTCGCCCTCCACCTCCACCACCCACTCGTTGCGCACGGCCTCCAACGCGGCGGCGGGCTCGGGGCGCTCCTCGGGACGCAGCACCACCTGCACGACGCCGCTGCGGTCCCGCAGGTCGAAGAAGACCAGGCCGCCGTGGTCCCTGCGCCGCTGCACCCAGGCCTGGAGCTTCACCCGGCTGCCCACGTCCCCGGTCGTGATCGTCCCCGCTCCCCGACGCTTCATGACATCTCCCTTTCCTCGGTTCCCGAACCCATCGTCTCCCGGTACTGCTCCTTCAGCGCGGCATAGCGGTCGGCCGTCTCGGCAATCCGCCGCACCTCTTCTTCCGTCAGCGGACGCGCCACGCGCGCCGGGATCCCCAGGGCCAGGTGAGCCGCGGGTATCCGGTGCCCCGGCGCCACCACGGCCCCGGCCCCGATCTGGGCGCCGCGCTCCACCACCGCCCCGTCCAGCACGCGGGCGCCGATGCCGATCAGCGCTCCATCCTCGATCGTGCAGCCGTGGACCACGGCCTGATGGCCGATCACCACGCCCTCGCCGATCACCAGCGGGTGCCGGACGTGGGAGACGTGCAGAATTGTGCCGTCCTGCACGTTCGTCCGCGCGCCGATGCGGATGAAGTTGACGTCCCCCCGCGCCGCGGTGTGAAACCAGAACGACACGTCGTCGCCGAGCGTCACGTCACCCACCACGTGAGCGCCGGGGGCCAGGAACACGCGGGCTCCCAGGGTGGGCCAGCGCCCCTGGTACGGATGGATGGGCATGACTGCGGCGAAGTCCTCTAAATAGTCCCTTGTGCCTACGGCCGGGCGCAAGAGCATGGCATAAAATCCGCCGGTGTCCAACGCCGGAGTCCCTTCGTCTCCCGTCTTGTCCCCGGTCTTGTCCCCCGTCATTGCCGTGGTCATTGCCGTGGTCATCCCGGCCCTCAACGAGGAGGCTTCGCTGCCTCTCGTGCTCGCCGGTCTCCCCCGGCCGCCGGTGGGCCGGATCGTGGTGGCCGACAACGGCTCGAGCGACGGCACGGCCCGCGTGGCCCGGGAGGGCGGCGCCGAGGTCGTGGCCGCCTCCCGGCGGGGGTACGGCAGCGCCTGCCTGGCCGGCCTGGACCACCTGCGGCGCACCGGTCCGCCGGACGTCGTGGTGTTCGTGGACGCCGACTACTCGGACCACCCGGACGAGCTGCCGCGGCTCGTAGCCCCCATCCTCGCCGGCGAGGCCGACCTGGTGATCGGCTCCCGCGTGCTGGGCCAGCGCGAGCGTGGCGCCCTCCTTCCCCAGGCGCGGGCGGGCAACCTCGTGGCTTGCCTGCTGATCCGGCTCTTCTACGGGCACCGCTTCACCGACCTCGGCCCCTTCCGGGCCATCCGCTGGGACGCCCTGGAGCGCCTGGAGATGTCGGACCCCAATTTCGGCTGGACGGCCGAGATGCAGGTCAAGGCCGTGCGCCGGGGATTGCGGTCCACCGAGGTGCCCGTCTCCTACCGCCGCCGGGTGGGCGTGTCGAAGATCACGGGCACGGTCTCCGGCACCCTCCGCGCCGGTTATAAGATCCTCTGGACCGTCGCCCGCCACATCCGCGGCTGACCAGAGAGAGGCTAATGCCCGAGAGCCCCCGAGAACCCGTCCGTTCCCAGATCGACGTCGAGGTCCGCTACGCCGAGACGGACCAGATGGGCGTCGTCCACCACGCCAACTATGTGGTCTGGTTCGAGTTGGCCCGCACTAGCCTGTGCTCGCGCTCCGGCTTCCACTACGCCGACATCGAAAAGCTCGGCTACCTCCTGATGGTCACCGGCGTCGAGGCCCGCTACCACCGGCCCGCCCGCTATGGCGACGTCGTCCAGGTCGCTTGCTGGTGCGAGCGGCTGGGCAGCCGCGGCCTGCGCTTCGCCTACGAGGTCCGCAAGGGGGAGGAACGGCTGGTGACCGGCGTCACCGAGCACGTCTGGATCGAGAGCGCGACCGGCCGTCCCTGCCGGACGCCGGAGGTGCTCCGAGAGCCGTTTCAGCGGCTGGCGGGGTGAGGCGGGGACTTTTTCGAAAAAAGGTCTTGCGGATCTATACGCAGGAGTCTATCCTCGGAAATACCAATAAGCCCTGAAGGGTTAAAGAGGTGGATCGGACAGAAACCGACGCGCCTTGCGAAGGCACGTTAGACATCCTGGAGGCTACATATCGCATGACGCCGAAACATTCCTCCGCGCCTGCCGTTGCCCCGAAGATCAACTCCCTCCGCTCCTGGGGCCGGAAGCTCACCCTCCCCGCCATCCTTCTGACCGCCGTCGCCGCAAGCCCCTTCGCCAAGCTCACCGAGCTGCCTTCGGCCTATGCAGCTTCAGTGCCCGAGCCCGTCCACGCTGTTGCCACGGTACCCGAGGCGATCGCCGCCCCGGCTCCTGAACCCGAGATCGTCGCTCCAATCGTCACCCCGCCGACTGCTGAACCCGTCACCCCTTCGGTGACGACCGCGTTCGCCCACGGCGTCCCCGGACTCTCGCCGAAAGTTCTCACGATGGCGCTCGACGCGGTCTCCTCCGCTCGCGCCAACGGCGTCTCCGGACGGGACGACCTCCTGACGGTCATCGACTACTCCCTGCCCTCCACCAAGCCGCGGCTCTGGGTGCTCGACGTCGCGAAGGGCGAGGTGCTGTTCCATGAGCTGGTGGCCCATGGCGCCGGCAGCGGCGACAACTATGCCACCCGCTTCTCCAACGTCAAGGACAGCCGCCAGACGAGCCTCGGCCTGTTCCTGACCGGCGGCACCTACGAGGGCGGCAACGGCTACTCGCTCAAGCTCCAGGGCCTCGACCGGGGGATCAACGACCTCGCCGAGGAGCGCCACATCGTCATGCACGGCGCGTGGTACGTGAACCCCGAGCACGCCCGCGGCCACGGCCGGATCGGCCGGAGCTGGGGCTGCCCGGCCCTGTCGGAGCAGGTCGCGTCCACGGTGATCGACACCATCAAGGGCGGCAGCTTCATCTTCTCCTACTCCGCCGCCGACCCGGCGTTCCTCCGGACGACGTACGCTTCCCACCGCACCACCCCCAGCGCCAGCATCGCCACGACGGCGCTCAGCAGGTAGAGCCGGGCGGGAGGGTTTGCTCTCCGCCCCCGCAGCATCCTCCTGGGCGGCTAACGCTCGATGCCGACGTCTTCGAAGGCTTGGATGATGGCGGCGAGCCTGACGTTACGGTCCGGATCGGTGCGGAAAAGGCTGCGGGCCACCAGCTCCAGCCCGCGGCGGCTGTCGCTGAAGCCCGAGGTGCGGGAGAGCTGCTCGGTCAGGGTCAGGTAGAAGAGCCTGGCCACCGTCGCCGGGTCGAAGGCGTAGTTGCCGTCGGGCTTCGCCGTCAGGAGGTTGTAGGCCGCCTTGTTGTGGATGCCGCTGTTGACGTGCACGCCTCCCCAGTCGCCCGCCTGGGTGACCGGGAGGTCCTGGTAGTCCTTCATGTGGGCGGGCTGCTTGCACTTCTCGGGATCGGAGAGGTCGCGCAGGGGCAGGCCCGTGCCGTCCAGCTCCTCGCCGATCTGCCAGTTCCACTTCTCCAAGTCCGACTGCCGCCAGTTCGAGATCAGGATGCCGAAGATGTCGGAGTACGACTCGTTCAAGGCTCCGCTCTCGGCCAGGTAGTCGAGGCGGGCGGAATGCTCGGTCACGCCGTGGAAGATCTCGTGGGCCACCACGTCGCGGGACACGGCATAGGAGAGCAGCTTGCCGTCGAGCAGCCGCTGGCCGTAGACCATCTGGGTGCTGATCCAGGCCGCGTTGCGCCACTCCTGAGCGCCCAGGCGGCGGACGCAGTTGATGCTCGATATGAGGGGGCCGCCCTCGCCGTCGATCCCCTTCCGCATCAGCACCCGCTCAAGGAAGTCGGCCACCTCGGCGGCGTTGGCGTGGGCGCTCACCGCCGCCGGGTCCCAGGAGTCCGGGTCCTTGAGCAGGACGGGCTCTCCCGGCAGCAGGGCCTGATCCATCTCCACGGAGTTGAAGGCGAAGTCGTGGGTCTGCACCCCGGAGTGGGGGTCGGCGAGGCACTTCCCCTTGCCGGGGACGTCCGAGCAGCGGAACTTGCGCATGACGGCGAGGCCGTCGAGGGCCTCCGACTCCAGCGGCTCGGCCGTCTGGGTGCGCGGCAGGGCCGCGATCAGATCCCCGGTGTTGGCGTCGACGACGTAGTCGAAGACCTGCGGCAGATGGTGGTCGTCGTCCGCGGCTCCGCCCTGCCTCTGGGGCACGTTCTCCGCGATGTAGGCGAGATGCCAGGTGCCGGCGCCGCCTTCGAAATAGAAGGAGAGCTGTGGCTGGACGTCCGGGAGCTCGGTTCCATACCCCGCGGCCCTGGAGACCGTCGCCAGGGCGTCTGCCGGCGAAACGTCCGCCAGGGCATCGACGCCCGCCGGCGCGCCCAGGGCGGAATTGATGGAGAGCAGCCGGTTGCGCGCGTCCATCTCCACCGTGATCAGCGATCCGTAGACCGGGACGTCGCGGTAGAACTGGAGAAACTTGACGGTCTGCGAGTTGGTCAGGAGGAGCTTGCGGTGGCCGGCCAGCTTGAACTCGGCGGCGCCGGCGTCCACCTCGGGAGAGGTGAACCCGGGCAGACCGTCGCTATCGAGCGCGTTCTGCAGCAGGATCCGGGCGGCCCGCTCGGGCTCCATGGTGGCCAGGCGCTCTCCCGGCAGGGCCGCGGCGGGCCGGGCGGCCAGGGCCGCGGCGAGCGCCGGCGAGGCCGCGCTCTCGTCGCGGTGGAAGGCGAAGCTCCGCAGGCCTTTCTTGGGCGGCACGGCGTCTCCTTTTGAGGGTGTGCAGATATTTTAACGCAATCCGAGCCTTTCCCCCTCTTCTCCCCCGGGGGGCGAGTCGGGGAGGTGAGGGACTGATATCCTTCCCGGCCATGAATTCCGGACGCCATTCCCACAGTCTCGAAGCGATCGCCCGCCGCGCCATGGAGCAGAGGGGCCTGGAGCCCGATTTTCCGCCCGCGGCCATAGCCGAGGCGGAGCGGCTGCAGCCCGAGAAGCCCGGCCGCGATTCCTCCATCCGCGACCTGCGCGAGCTGCTCTGGTCCTCCATCGACAACGACGACAGCCGCGACCTCGACCAGCTCGAAGTGGCCGAGGCCCAGGACGGCGACGCCATCCGGCTGCGGGTCGCCATCGCCGACGTCGACGCCCTGGTGCGGCTCGGCTCGGCCGTCGACGACCACGCGCGCACCAACACCACTTCGATCTATACCGCCGCCCGCGTCTTCCCCATGCTCCCCGAGCGCCTCTCGACCGACCTGACCTCGCTCAACGACGGCGAGGACCGGCTGGCCATCGTGATCGAGATGACGGTGTCCGCCGACGGCTCGCTGGCGAACTCGGACATCTACCGCGCCTGGGTCCACAACCGCTGCAAGCTGGCCTATGACGCCGTGGCCGCGTGGCTCGAAGGCGACGGCCCGATGCCGCCGCGCATGGCGGACGTGCCGGGGATCGACGAGCAGGTCCGGCTCCAGGACCAGGCCGCCTCCCGCCTGCGCGCCCTGCGCTACGAGCAGGGGGCCCTGGACCTCGACACCCCCGAGACGCGGCCGGTCTTCGTCGACGGCGTGGTGACCGACCTCAGGGAGGACCGGCAGAACCGCGCCAAGGAGCTGATCGAGGACTTCATGGTCGCCGCCAACGGCGTCACGGCCCGCTATCTGGACGGCCACGGCCTGCCCTCGCTGCGCCGCGTGGTGCACACGCCCAAGCGCTGGCCGCGCATCGTCCAGCTCGCCGCGGAGCTCGGCGGGCACCTCCCGGAGGAGGCCGACGCCCGCGCCTTGAACCTGTTCCTGGAGGGACGCCGGCGGGAGGATCCGGACGGCTTCCCCGAGCTGTCGCTCTCCGTAATCAAGCTGATGGGGCCCGGCGAGTACGCCGTCGATCCGCCGGGCGGCGAGCCGCCCGGACACTTCGGCCTGGCGGTGCGGGACTACACCCACGCCACGGCCCCGAACCGCCGCTATCCCGACCTGATCACCCACCGGCTGCTCAAGGCGGCGTTCGCCGGCAAGCCGGCTCCCTACGCCATGGACGAGCTGGCGGAGCTCGCCCGCCACTGCACGCTCCAGGAGGACGCCGCCAACAAGGTGGAGCGGCAGGTGCGCAAGTCGGCGGCGGCCCTGCTGATCCAGAGCCGGGTCGGCGATACTTTCGACGCCATCGTCACCGGCGCATCCGAGAAGGGCACCTGGGTGCGCACCTTCAGGCATCCCGTGGTGGAGGGCCGCCTCGAGCGCGGCTTCGAAGGGCTCGACGTGGCCGACCGGGTGCGCGTACGCCTGGTCTCCACCGATGTCGAGCGCGGGTTCATCGATTTCGTCCGGGAACGCAATGGCTAAGACAGAGCGGGAACGCCCCTTCATCGCCAACGATTTCTTCGCCTTCCGCACTCCCCTGCTCCCCTTCGAGGAGCTGGAGGCCTGGAGCGAGGGGCTCGAAGCGCCGGCGGCTCTCGCCGACCCCGAGCGCCTGGAGCAGGCCCTGGCCGCCGACCGCGAGCGGCTGCGCGCCCGCCTCGCCGAGCTGGCGGCCCGCCCCGAGGTCCTCGAGGCCGTGTTCCTGGCCTCGCCGTCGCTCTACGAGAGCCTGAACGCCTGGCGGGCCCAGCCGGAGAGCAAGAAGGGGCAGCGCGCCGAGCGGGCGCTGGTGCGCTACGTCTACCGCATGGCGGCCCGCGCCACCCCCTTCGGCCTGTTCTCCGGCTGCTCGGTGGGCCGGGTCGACACCGCTCCCGGCACGCCCTCCCGCATCGCCGTGGCTCCCCGCTCCAGCTACGAGCGGCACACGCGGCTCGACATGGACTACCTCTTCGCCCTCTGCGAGGACCTGGCGAAGGACCCGGCGGTGCGCGAGGCGCTGGTCTACCACCCCAACTCGAGCCTCTACCGCGCCGGCGGGCGGCTGCGCTACGCCGAGGCGCGGCTGGACAAGAAGACCCGCTCGCACCACCTGGTGGCCGTCGACGACAACGACTACCTGGAGGAGGCCCTCCGCCGCGCCGGCGGCGGCGCGCGCGCCGGCGAGATCGCCGAGGCGCTGGTGGCTTTCGATCCCGACGGCGAAGTGACGCCGGAGGAGGCGGCGGAGTTCGTCACCGAGCTGATCGACAGCCAGATCCTGGTCTCCGGCCTCTCCACCGCCGTCACCGGCCCCGAGGCCATCCACGACGTCATCGACCAGTTGAGCCGCTTTCCCCCCGGTTCTGTCGCGGCCGGGGCGGCCGAGCGGCTGGCCCAGGCCCGCGCCGCGCTTGAGGAGCTGGACGCCGGCGGCCCCGGCGCGCCGCCCGCCCGCTACGAGGCGATCGCCGAGAGCCTGAAGGAGCTGCCGACCTCGGTCGAGATGTCGCGCCTCTTCCAGCTCGACATGGTCAAGCCCGGCGACCAGCCGGCCCTCGGCGAGGCCGTGATGGCGGAGGTCGCCCGCGGCCTCGACATCCTCATCCGCCTCGCCGTTGACCGCCCGATCGAGAGCCTCGACCGCTTCCGCAAGGCTTTTTCCGAGCGTTACGAGAACCGCGAGGTGCCGCTGCTGGAAGCGCTGGACGAGGAGGTCGGCATCGGCTTCGACCGCTCCTCCGACGCCGGGGCCGAAGCCTCTCCCCTGCTGCGCGGCATCGCCGTGGGCGCGCCCGCCGGCGCCGATCCCACCGTCCCCTGGGGCCGCACGCAGACGGTGCTGCTCGGCAAGCTCCACGACGCGCTGGCGCGGGGAGCGCGGGAGATCGAGATCACGGCCGAGGACCTGGAGCGCATGGCGCCCGCCGAAAGCCAGGCGCAGAAGCAGCCGATCCCAGACGCGTTCCACACCATGTTCTCGGTGGCCGCGGCCGGGCCGGAAGCCTTGGAGCGGGGCGACTTCCAGATCCTCCTCGAGAACATGGGCGGTCCTTCCGGGGCCCGGCTGCTGGGACGCTTCTGCCACGCCGACCCGGTCCTCTGCCGGCACGTCGAGGAGCACCTGCGGGCCGAGGAGGCGCTGCGGCCCGGCGCCGTCTTCGCGGAGGTCGTCCACCTGCCGCAGGGGCGCATCGGCAACATCCTGGCCCGGCCGGTCCTGCGCGGCTACGAGATCCCCTTCCTCGGCCGCTCCGGCGCTCCTCCGGAGATGCAGATCCCCCTCGGCGACCTGCGGGTGTCGGTCGCTGGCAACCGGATCGTGCTGCGCTCGGCGCGGCTGGGCAAAGAGGTGATCCCCCGCCTGACCAGCGCCCACAACTTCGTGTTCGGCAGCCTCGGGGTCTACCGCTTCCTCTGCATGCTGCAGTCGCAGGAGGTGATGGGCGGCATGATGTGGAATTGGGGCCCCTTGGACAGCGCGCCTTTCCTGCCCCGGGTCACCAGCGGCAAGCTGGTCCTCGCCCGCGCCTCCTGGTGGATGACCGGGGACGAGATCAAGGCGCTGGTCAAAACCAAAGGCGCGGAGCGCTTCCTGGCCGTGCGGGAATGGCGCGAGCAACGGCGGCTCCCACGGCTCGTGGCCCTGGTCGACAACGACAACGAGCTGCTCGTGGACCTCGACAACGTGCTCTCCGTCGAGACCTTCCTCGACGTCGCGGAGGACCGCGACCGCGCCCGGATCGTCGAGTTCTTCCCCGGCCCCGATCAGCTTCCCGCGGCCGGCCCCGAGGGGCGCTTCCTGCACGAGATCCTGGTGCCCTTCGTGCGCAAGCCCCCCAACCCCGCCCTCCCGGCCTCTCCCCCGACGGTCCGGGAGAGAGGAGAGAACCGTCCTACCCCGGTCCGGCGCTCCTTCCCGCCGGGCTCCGAGTGGCTGTACGTCAAGCTCTACACGGGGACCTCCACCGCCGACGGCCTGCTGCGCGAGGTCGTGACGCCGGTGGTGCGCGAGGCTCTGGGCGAGGGCGCTGCGGACGGCTGGTTCTTCATCCGCTACAGCGATCCCGAGTGGCACCTGCGGGTGCGCCTCCATGGCGATCCCGCCGCCCTCCACGGGCGCACCCTGCCGCGCCTCCACGCCGCGATCGATCCGCTCCTCGCCGACGGCCGGCTCTGGCGGATGCAGCTCGACACCTACGAGCGCGAGGTCGAGCGCTATGGCGGCCCGGAGGGGATGCTCCCCTCCGAGCGCCTCTTCCAGGCGGACAGCGAAGCCGTGCTGGAGATCCTCGAGATGCTGGAGGGCGACGAGGGCGCGGACCTGCGCTGGCGCCTCACTCTGCGCGGCACCGACATGCTGCTGGCGGATCTCGGTCTGGACTCGGAGACGAAGACGCGGGTGATGCGCGGCATGCGCGAGGGGTTCGCGCGCGAGTTCGGCGGCGGCAAGGGGCTGCGGGTCCAGCTCGATCAGAGGTTCCGCCAGGAATCACGCAGCCTGACGCCCCTGCTCGATCGCAGCGGCGACGAGACGAGCGATCTCGCTCCCGCCCTGGCCGTGCTCCACCGGCGCTCGGAGCGCCTGGCGCCGATCGTCGCCGAGCTCCGGGAGAGGGAGAGCGCCGGCCGCCTGACTCACTCAGTGGCCGACTTGGCGCCCAGCTACGTCCACATGCACATCAACCGGATGATCCGCTCGGCCGCCAGGGTCCACGAGCTGGTGCTCTACGACTTCCTCTACCAGCTCTACGAGTCGAGGGCGGCGCGGGAGCGGAAGGCGGCGCGGCCGGCGGCGGCGCCCGTGGCGGCGGACTGATATCCTTGCCGCCATGCGCCGGCTCCAACTGATCACCGGCGGGGAGAGCCATGGTCCCGGCCTCACCGCGATCCTCACCGGACTGCCCGCGGGACTGCGGGTGGACCTCGACGTCCTGGCCGGCGACCTGGCCCGCCGCCAGCACGGCTTCGGGCGCGGCCGGCGGATGCAGATCGAGAAGGACACCGCCGAGATCCGCGGCGGCGTGCGCGGCGGCGAGACCCTGGGCTCCCCCGTCGTGCTCTGGATCGCCAACCGCGACTACGTGAGCTGGGAGCCGATGATGAGCCCCGAGGCCGTCGATCCCCGCCTGGCCGAGACGCGCCGCCTGAAGTCGCCGCGGCCGGGCCACACCGACCTCGCGGGGGGGATCAAGTACCAGCGGCGGGACCTGCGCGACATCCTCGAGCGGGCCTCGGCCCGCGAGACCACCGCCCGCGTGGCGGCCGGCGCCCTCGCCCGCATGCTCCTGGCCGAGGTCGGCGTCGAGATCCGCAGCGGCGTCCGCTTCCTGGGGCCGATCGGCGCCGACCGGCCCGTGCCCACCTGGGACGACCTCCTGCAGGTCGACGAGACCTCCCCCCTGCGGGCCATCGACCGCGAGCTGGAGCCCGAGATGGTCCGGCTGGTCGAGCAGGCTAAGGAGGACGGTGACACGCTGGGCGGCGCGGTGACGGTGATCGCCCGCAACGTGCCCGTGGGGCTCGGCTCCCATGTGCAGTGGGACGAGAAGCTCGACGGCCGCCTGGCCCAGGCGATCCTCTCGATCCACGCCGTCAAGGCGGTCGAGATCGGCGCCGGCATCGAAGCCTCCCGCGGCTTCGGCAGCGCCGCCCACGACCCCATCGAGCGCACGGCGGACGGCCGCTGGACCCGTCCCACCAACCGCGCCGGCGGCCTCGAGGGCGGCGTCACTAACGGCGAGGACCTGGTGATCACTGCCTACAAGAAGCCGATCGCCACCCTGCGCAAGGGGATGCCCAGCGTCGATCTCGACACCCTGGAGCCCCACACCTCGCAATACGAGCGCAGCGACGTCACCGCCCTCCCCGCGGCCGGCGTGATCGCCGAGGCCATGGTCGCCCTCGTCCTTGCCGACGCCCTGCTCGAGAAGCTGGGCGGCGACTCGATGGCCGAGGTGAAGGCCCACTGGGAGGCGACCCTCGCCCAGCAGCGGGCCTGGCCGGCCGGCGCCTGACCGCCGCCGTTTCAGTGCGCTAAACTCAGGGCATGAATCGCGATCTGGAAGACGCCGACTACCGGCGGCTGCTCCAGTTCCGGACAGGGCTGCGGCGTTTCCTGCACTGGAGCGAGGAGCAGGCCGAGAAGGCAGGGCTGACCGCGGCGCAGCACCAGCTCATGCTGGCCGTGCGCGGGCACGAAGGCGACCAGGGCCCGACGATCGGCGACGTCGCCGGCTACCTGCTGCTGCGCCATCACAGCGCGGTGGGGCTGGTGGACCGGGCCGTCAAGTCGGGAATGGTGGAGCGGCACGAGGACCCCGGGGACCGCCGGGTCGTGCGCCTGCGGCTGACGCCGCGCGGAGCGGCGATCCTCCAGCAGCTCGCGGCTTTGCACCTGGAGGAGATCAAGCGGCTCACCCCCCGCATCCGTGACCTCGAACAGGGCCTCGAATCGTAGGCGCTTCCCCGGTGCTCACGCGGCCGGTGCTCACGCGGAACCGTCCCGAAGCCCGGCGCCTCGCGGCCGACGCGGGGCTCGCCCTGGCTCTCGCCGGGGCCGCCTGGCTGCTCTACGGCTCCGTGCTCGGGCTCTGGTGGACGCACGACGACTTCCACCACTTCCGCTTCCTGCTCACCCACCGGCCCGGGTGGTACCTGTTCGACGCCGAGGGATTCCGGGATTTTCCGGCCGGGGTCTTCACACCCCTGCTCTTCCTCTCCCTCGACGCGGACCGGCGCCTGTTCGGCCTGGATCCCTACCTGTTCTATCTCCATCAGCTCCTGGCCTTCGCCCTCTGCCCCGCCGTGCTGTACGGCGTCCTGCGGCTCTGGCTCCGCCGCCTGTGGGCGGCGGCCGGAGCCTGGGTCTTCCTGACCGGACCGGTGGCCGCTTCGCTCGCGCCGCTCCTCATGGTCCGCCATTACGCCGAGTCGATTCTCCTTGCCGCCATGGCCCTGGGAACCTGGGCAGCGGCCTTGCGGCGATGGCCCAGGCGGCGAGCCTGGGGGCTGGCCGCGCTCTCGGCGGCGCTCTACTTCGCCGCTTCCCTCGCCAAGGAGATCGCGGTGCCCCTGGCCGCTCTCCTGCCCCTGCTGCCGGAGCCGGCCGGCGGCAGGCCGGTGAGCCTGCGCGAGCGGCTCCGCCTGGCTCTGCCCCATGCCGCCGCGCTCGGCCTCTATCTCGGCCTGCGCTACGGGGTGCTCGGCACGCTGCTGGGCGGCTACGGCTTCACCGTGGCGCCCTCAGGCCTGCCCGCTCTCGCCCTGGCAATGCCCGGCAAGATCGCGGCGGAGCTCATGGCCGGCCGGTTCTCGTGGGCGGCGGCCGCGCTCTGCGCCGCGCTGGCCATGGGAATCCTGGCGCTCGTCCTGCGAGACCGCCGGGCGGCCGCCCTGACCGGCCTCGGGCTGCTCCTCGCCGTGCTGCCGGTGCTGCCGGTCTCGACCCGAATGGAGCCCCGGTACGCCGTGCCGGCCTGGATCGCCCTGTGCGCGGCCTTCGCGGCGGGAGGCAGCCGCCTGGGCCGCAGGACCGGCGCCGTCGTCGTCCTGGTGGCCTGCGCCGCGGGCCTGTGGGTGAACCGGCAGGACTGGAGCCACCGCTTCGCCCGGGTCGAGCGGATGAGCGCCGAGAACCGCGCCCTCCTCGACATGAAGGCGGGAGACGTCCTGCGGCAGCCGCTCACCCTGGCGGCCTCCCTCAAGGAGCTGCGGTGGATGAAGGAGAACGTCTTCCACCGTCCCACGGGGGAGCGCTGGTTCCAGGACGACCTGTATCTCTGCGCCCACCCAGAGCCCTTGGGACGAGTGTGGGGCTACGATCCGGGCGAGCGCCGGGTGGTGGATCTCACCTCTCGGATCCCCGTGCTGAGGGAGCGGCATTGCTCCTCGATCCGCTCAGGCGCCCCCTTGAGCGCCAGCTTCCAGGTCTCCGGCGACGACCTCTTCTGGGAGCTGGGCCCCTACCAGGACGGCACCTACTGGTTCATCCTTGGCCACGGCGCCGAGGTCTTCGAGATGCCGCGCAGCGCCGGGTTCGATGCGCCGGAGGTCCCGGTGCTGCCGCTGAGGATCAAGTACCAGGCGCCGGAGGGCTGGAGCACCTACTCGCCCGAGCTCCTGATCGAGATCAGGGACGGATCGAGCCTGCGGTGGTCGCGTCCGCGACGGTCTCGGGATATGATCCGTACAAACTGACGGTCCCACTTACGGAGTCCCTTGCATGGGTTCGAGCCGCGGCCACCGCCGCCCGCCAGTCTCCAGCCGCGCTCTACGCCTCACGGCGGCCGCGGCGCTCTTCAGCCTCTGCCTCTCGGGCCGCCCGCAACCGGCGGCGGCTCAGCCGTCCCCCAACCTCCTCCCGTGGCTCCGCACCCAGGCAGCTTCGGAGACGCCCGTCCTCGGCACCGGGCTGGAGGTGCAGGGCGCGCCGGCGATCCCTCCAGGGAGCGTCATCGGCGAGGTACGGGTGAACGCCAAGGACATCTTCGATTCGGCCCGGCCCGGCGAGGACCGGAAGATCTTCCGCCTGGCCAACCGCCTGCACCGCACCACCCGGCCGGTGGTCATCGAGCGGCAGCTCCTGTTCCAGCCGGGAGACGTGTTCTCCCCCGAGCTGATCGCCGAGTCCGCGCGCCTGCTGCGGCGCAACGACTACCTCTACGACGTGGACCTCAAGCCCGTCCTGCGGGACGACGGCAAGGTCGACGTGGAGGTGACGACGCGCGATCTGTGGACGCTCCAGGGAGGCGCGAGCTTCAGCCGTTCGGGCGGCGAGAACAACACCAGCTTCTCGCTGGAGGACACCAACTTCCTCGGCACCGGCAAGGAGATCTCGCTGTCGCGGATCGGCACGGTGGACCGGACCTCGAACCTCGTCCGCTACCGCGATCCCAACGTGCTGGGAAGCCGCGTGCGGCTGACGGCGTCGTACGCCGACAACAGCGACGGCGGGCGCACGCGCTTCGAGCTGGAGCGGCCCTTCTACTCCCTCTCCTCCCGCTGGAGCGCCGGTTTGCGCAGCTTCCGGGACGAGCGTGTCGAGAACCTCTACAAGGCGGGCAAGGTCGTCACCAACTTCGAGCACCGGCACGACTTCGTGGAGGTCTACGGCGGCCTCTCCCCGGGACTGGTGAACGGGACGGCGCGGCGCTTCCGGCTCGGCGTCACCTACTCGACCGACACCTTCGTGCGCTCGTCGCTGGGCCCGTTGCAGTTCCCGTTCCTGATCCCGAAAGCGCAGTTGCCGCAGCAGCAGCTCTTCGACGCCCCCGAGAACCGGACGCTGGTCTATCCCTGGATCGGCTTCGAGTCGGTGCAGGACCGTTTCGTCGTGGAGCGCGACCTCAACCGCTTCCAGCGCGCGGAGGACCTGAACCTGGGCCGGCAGTACAACGTCCTCCTCGGCTGGTCCTCCCCCGCCTTCGGCGGCGATGGCGAGCGCCTGATCGTCCAGAGCGCGTTCTCGGCCGGCTGGCGGCCCACCGCCCGCAACCTCGTGCTGGCCCAGGTCGGCGGCTCCACCCGCTGGGCGGCGGGTGACGCCGAGGACCTGACCGCCGGCGGGCGCGTCCGCTGGTACGCCCGCGACTTCGGCGAGCACATCTTCTACGCCTCGCTCGGCGCCGACCTGGCCCACCGTCTGGACGGCGAGGACCAGCTCCTCCTGGGCGGCGACAGCGGCCTGCGCGGCTATCCCCTCCGCTATCAGGCCGGCGACCGCCGCGTCCTGCTCACCCTCGAGCAGCGCTTCTTCAGCGACCGCGAGATTTTCCACCTCGCCCACCTCGGGGGCGCCGTCTTCTTCGACGCCGGCCAGGCCTGGTTCGTGGGCCCCCTGTCGAAGCTGGATGCCCGCTTCTATCAGGAGCGCCGGATCCTCAAGGACGCCGGACTCGGCCTGCGCCTGGGCTCCAGCCGCTCCTCCCGCGGCGCCGTGCTGCACCTCGACGTGGCGTTTCCCCTGGACGGGAGCTCGTCGATCGAGCGCGTGCAGTATCTGGTGTCGACGAGCGACACGTTTTAGCCTGCCCTCAATGCACGATCCCTAGCTCCTTCAGTAGGAACTCGCAAACGAAGATCTCCTGCACGGCCACGCCGGTCAGCTTGCAGACGATCCTCTCCTCGTCCGAGCGCCGGCCCGCTCCGCCGGCCAGCAGCAGCTCGCCGATCTCCGCGTCGATCCGGTCCGCCCCGAAGAAGCCGCTGCGGATGCCGCAGCCGATCTCGGCCATCTTGACGTTCTGGGAACGGCTGTCGACGATCACCCGGTCCATGTCGGCGAGGCACGCCGGGTCGAGCTCGAGCTTGTGGACGGCGTCGGCGCCCATGCCGATGACCAGGACTCCCTCCCGCAGCCAATCCCCCTGCACCAGGGGCTGGGTGGAATAGGTGGTGGTCACCAGGATGTCCGCCTCGCGCGCCACCTCTTCGACCGTCTCCGCGGCCGCCAGCTCCACGCCGGGATAGGCGGCGCCGATCTCCTCGACGTAGCGGTCGACGTTCGCGGGCGTGCGTCCCCACACCAGGATCCGCTCGATGTCAGGGCAGACGTGCAGGAGTCCACGCGTCTGCAGGCGCGCCTGGGTGCCGGCGCCGACCACGCTCAGGGTACGGGAGCCGGGCCTGCCCAGCAGCTCCGCGGCCACGGCTCCGGCGCCGGCGGTGCGGACCTGCGTGATCCAGGCCCGGTCCTCGAGGATCGCCAGCGGCTCGCCGTCGTACGTGCTGAAAACGACGATCACGCCGTTGATCGACGGCTTCGAGGGCACCTCCCGGGTGTTCTCGGGAAAGGTGGAAGCCACCTTGACGAGGCAGAAGGGAAACGGCTCGACGTGGCCGGTCTTGATGTGCAGAGCGCCGCTGCGGCAGGTCGGCATCTCCAGGTGCTGAACGGCGGGAATGTTCGCCTTGCCGGCGGAATAGCTCTTGAAGGATTCACGAACCGGATCGATGACGTTTTCCAGCCGGACCCGCTCTCTGATCTCTTCGTAACCAACGGTCTTCATCTGAAAAACGTCCTTTCTCGACGCGCCCCGCGGCGGAGCATGTTCGACTCATGCGAGCTCACCATCGACAGTGCCGCGGAACGGCAAAGGCGGGACGTTCGAGATGTCTTTCAGCGCTGCGGCGCAGCCTGCAGAGAGCGGATCAAACGCAGCGCCGGCCGGGTGTTGTAGCGCTGCCGGTAGAGGCGGTGCGCGTCGCCGTCCGGGAAGCTCTCCCCCGCCGGATACGGGTAGCGGCTCATGCCGTGGAAGGGCAGCGGCTCGACGCTCTGCGAGAAGGCCGTGTTGGCGTCGGCATCCTTGGCCCAGCCGTCCACCTCGAGCAGGAAGTCCCGCCGCCAGCCGTCCGGCAGGGCGGGCAGGGCGCGGGCGTCGAAGAGGAGCCGGATCTCGTCGCCGGAGCCCATCACCACCAGCCGGTCGTCCACGCCTTCGAGCAGGGTGCGGACATCGCCGTAGCGGGTGTAGAGGCCCGGCGTGGGGTTCCACTGCGACAGGGGCATCCAGGTCTGGTAGTCGAAGCTCTCCGGCTGCTTGCGCTCGGGATGGATCACCGGCCGCGAGAACCCACGGAAGCGCAGCTCGGCCGTGGCCGGCGTGAGCTCCGCGAGCGCGGTCCGCGGCTCGCCGGTCTTCTCGGAGAGGAAGATCTCGTCCCAGTAGACGCAGAGGTTCGTCTCGATGCGCACCTCCCGGGAGGCCGAGAGGAACTTGCCGGCGAGGTCCACCACGATGGTCTTCGGCTTGCCGGCGGGGATGCCCATGTCCTCGAGCACCGTCACCCACCGGCCGGCGGCGTCCTTCACCTGCAGGCGGGGCATCACCAGGCCGCCGCCGGCTTCCTGCGCGGCGCCGAGGAAGGTGCTGCCGTCCGCCCAGTCCACCCAGCCCGAGAGCACGAGCACGGCGCGGCCGTCCGGCGCCGCCGACTGGCCGAAGTCGAGGTCCAGGTGGTGCATCTCGGCGACGCCCGCCGAGGTGCGCCGGAAGCCGTCCGGATACCGCCGGTCGCGGGCCAGGAGCCGGTCGAGCACGTCCCTCCCGGCCGTATCGCGGGCCGCCGCCGGGCGGATCTTCCGCTCCACCCCGAAGAGGCGGAACTCGGGGAAGGGCGGCCCCTTGAACTTGTCGTTGGTGAAGATCTCCACCGCCGCCGGGTGATCCACGGCGATCAGCTTCACCTCGTCGAGATAGGCCACCTCGCGCAGCTCTTCGGTGATGCGGACCTCGTAGCGGCCGTCGACGGCGGCCAGGGCCTCGCCGGGGATCTGGATGTACTCGTCGTGATCCACCGGGAAGTACTCGCCGTCGCCGGCCGAGGCGCCGAGGGGCGCGACGCCCAGCACGTCGGTGATGAATTCGAAACGCTCGCCGTTCCAGGTGAAGATCATGGGGCAGGAGCCCGACAGGCGCGGCGCCTCCTTGTAGGCGACAAGGTGGCCGGCGGCCTGCTTCGTCTCGTTCTGGATCAGCCCGTTGGGCCAGGTGATGCGGATGGTGTCCACCTCGGCCCGGCCGCCCAGCCCGAAGACCAGGGGCGTGCCCGTGTAGAGCTTCTTCTGATAGCTCCGCCCGGCCTTGACCTCGATCTCGGCTCCCGGGGCGAGCTTGAGGTTCTTCACCCCCTCCAGCCGCACGGCGAGCCAGCGGTTGGCGGTCTCCGTGGCATTGCGGAAGAGCTTGAGCGAGCCGTCCTTGCCCACCGCCGCCAGGTCTTCCCGGCCGTCGCCGTCGAAGTCGGCCGTTGCCAGGGCCGCCGCCGCGAGCTCCGCCGGCGCCTGGACGAGCGGCGCCATCCCCCGGTTGTCCAGGTCCGCGGGGACGTACGGCGGCGCCGGCGCCTTCTCCACCGTCCATCCCTTGCCCCGGCCGTTGACCAGCACCGCGGAACCGGCCGCGAGGTCCGTCCAGCCGTCGGCGTTGGCGTCGAAGGCCATCAAGGGGGATGCCCCCGCCGGCAGCTCCGGCGCCGCCGTGGCCTCGAACGTGCCGCCCAGCCGGTCGCGGTAGACCGTTCCCGGCCGGTCGGCGTAGGCGACGGCCAGATCGACTCCCTGGGTGTCGGAGACCACGTGCAGGGTCGCGGCGCCGATCGCCTTGCCGGCGGCGAAGGGGAAGCGCCGGGTCTCGTCCTGGAAGCCGCCCGTCCCCTCGTTGCGCATCAGGGCGGCGCCATCGCCCAGGAGGATCAGATCGAGGTCGTAATCGTGATCGAAGTCGAGCCAGACCGCCTCCCGAAAGCTGCCCGCGGGGAGCTGGATGGCTGCCTTCTCGAAGCGCCCGCCGGCATTGCGCCAGAGCGCCGCGCCGCCGCCCGCCAGCACGCAGAGGTCCGTGAGGCCGTCGTTGTCGTAATCGCCGGGTACGACGGCGGCGACGTTCGTGAGCCCCGCGAGCCCGCTCGCCGCCACCCGGTCCGTCCCGTTGCGGAAGAGGACGGCGCCCGCCGCCGAGGCCGCGAGGAGGTCGGGCCGGCCGTCGCCGTCGGCGTCCAGCACTACGAGAGAAGCCGTGGCGGCGTCGATCTTCGACGCCAGCTCCCGGGGCTGCCATTTTAGAGACGCGGCCGTCGCGGCGGCGCCCTCCGGTTCCGGTTCGTCATAGACCTCCGAGTACCAGCTCCACTCCAGGTCCTCGGGAACGGCGGCGCCCTCCTGCCGCTTGCGGATCTCCTGAAAGAGCGCCAGCTCCCGCTTGGCGTCCTCGGCGCGGCCGGCGGCCTTGTAGGCGTTGTAGAGCTGGAAGTGGGGTCCGGCGAAGCCGGGGGCCAGCCGCGCGGCTTCCTCGAAAGGCCGCAGGGCGAGGTCCGGCTTGCCGGTGAGCTTGTAGAGGGCGCCCAGGTTGTACCGGGTCACCGGCTCGTCCGGCACCAGCTCGGCCATCTTCTCGAACTGGACGATGGCCCGCTCGTACTGGGCGTCGCGCTTGTAGGCGATGCCGAGGTTGAACCAGGAGTATGGGAGCGAGGGGGCCTGTTTCTGCACCTTCTCGAGCTCGGCGACGCCCTCGGCCACCTTCCCCGCCTTGAGCAGGGACAGACCGTAGTTGATCCGCTCCCGGGCGGAGTCCGGCGCCAGGTCCAAGGCGGCCTTGAATTCAGCCACGGCCTGGTACTGGGTCGTGGGGTTCTCATAGAACGCCTTGCCAAGATTGCGATGGTGCCAGAGGATCTCTTCCTTCGCAGGAATCTCCGGCGCGGCGGCGGAAAGGAGAATCCACAGGACGAGCGGAACCGAGAAGCGCTTCATCGCCGGGCTATTTGAGCAAGCCGAACACCCTGCCATGTAAGAATCGGGGACCAAAAACGGTCCACGCCGGGCAGCCCGTCCGCCATTGTAGGAGACTGACGCGATGACTGAGTCAACCGAGTCAACGACCCTTCGCTACGCGGCCGCGGCCTGTCAGGTGGATTTCCCGAATCCCGCCGACCGCTCCGGCATCAAGGCCCATACGGACCGCATGCTCACCATGATCGCCCAGGCGGTCGAAGGCTACGCGCCCTTCCTGCCGGTGAAGCTCGTGGTCTTCCCCGAGTTCGCCCACGCCGCCCCGGTCTATCCCACCGCCAGGGAGCTCCTGGACAAGCTGGCCCTCCCCATCCCCAACGAGCATACCGAACGCTACGAGGCCAAGGCGAAGGAGTACGGCATCTACATCCAGACCGGCACCTTCCTGGAGCGGGACGACCGCTACCCTGGCGCCGTCTTCAACGCCACCTGCCTGATCGGCCCCGAGGGGATCCTCACCAAGTACCGCAAGGTGAACCCCTGGATCCCCTGGGAAGTCCACGCCAGCCCCCACGACATGCCCGATTACGGGGAGGAGATGTTCCCCGTGGCGCGCACGCCCATCGGCAACCTGGGCGTCGCCATCTGCTACGACTGGCTGTTCCCCGAGGCCCTGCGCCAGCTCACGGCCAATGGCGCCGAGGTGCTGATCCGCGTCTCCGCCTACATGGACCCCTGGGGCGCCACCCCGCCCATGGACTGGTGGACGGTGGTCAACCGCTGCCGCGCCCTCGAGAACGTCGCCTACGTCGTGGCCTCCAACCAGGCGGCGAGCCTCTCGCACTACCCCCCCTTCTCCTGGCCCGGAGGCAGCATGGTGGTCGACTTCGAGGGGCGCATCCTCGCCCAGGCGGACCCCGGCCCCGGCGAGAAGATCGTGGTGGCCCCCATCGACATCGGCGCCCTGCGCCACGAGCGAGCCGTCCGCCGCGGGCACCAGAACCTGGCCCACCTGCGCACCGAGTGCTATCCGCTGTACCGCCAGAGCCTCTACCCGCCTGGCCGCGGGGAGGAGCGGGAGAAGCTCAGCGTCGAGGGGAACGACGAGGCGATCGCGGCGGCGAAGAAGAAGCTGGGGTACTAGCCGAGCGGCTCGCCGGCCTTGAGAAGCCACGCCGAGCCGTGCTGGGTGAAGCCGATCTTCGGGTAGTAGTCCACGGCAGCCGGAGCGGCCAGCAGCACGATCATGGAACGCGGCCCCATGGCCTCCCGGGTGAGCCGGATGAGCTCCACTCCGATGCCCTGGTGCTGGTGCGACTCGCGGATCGCCAGGTCCGCCAGGTAGGCCACGTAGCTGAAATCCGTCATCGACCGGGAGATCCCCACCAGGAGATCGCCGTCCCACGCCGTGATCACCAGGTTCGCATGGCGAACCATGTCCGCCAGGATCGACCGGTCGTCGATCGGCCGGCGCGCCCCCAGGCTGCAGGAGCGGTAGAGGTCGAGGACCTGGTCGAGATCGAGGTCGTTGCCCTGGCGATACGTAATCATCGGTTTAAATTTAGTTGACATCACCCACCCTTGACGCCTACGATAGTTAAACAAACTGAAGCAATAGACGTACAAAGAGAAACTCCCGCTCGGTGAGCAGGCGTTCCCAGGAAGGAGAAAGTCATGAAGAGAAGTCTATCCTCGTTGGCCCTGCTGCTGGTCCTCTCCACGCCGGTCTTTGCGCAAGCCCCCGAGACCGGCGCGGCCCAGGTCTCGGCCGCCCCTGGACGGATCGTCTACCACCTCGAAAAGAGCCTGCTGCCGAGGAAGGGCAGGAGCGTCGTCGAGCTCGAGCTCCTGCGAGGAGGCGAGAGGTTCCTGATGGAGTCTCACGAGGTCGCCCGCCGCGGTACGGAGACCACCATGCGTATCGAGCTCGCGGCCCAGTCTCCAGAGGTCCGCCAGGAGCTCCTGGCTCTGGACCGTGCCGAGCTCCCAGGGACTCTCGTGCTGGTCGTGAGGCTCGACGGCAGGGAGATCGAGCGCCTGCCGTTCCACGACGTGATCGGATACGACCGCCTGCTGCGCCGGGAGGCCTCCGTCCCGGCGCGGAAGTCGTTGGCGCCGCCCTCTCAATTGGGCTCGATCTCCGCGGCGGAGACGGTCCAGGACTGCGAGAACCGGTGCAACACCAACTACAACACGTGCATCTTCACCACCCCGAGCTGCCAGGGGATGGACTGGTGCCCCCAGTGTGAGGACCAGTTGAACAGTTGCCTCGGGGGCTGTATCGCCTGTCAGACCGACTACTGCTTGACCTGCGGCCTGCCGTTCACCTGGACCGATGACGACGCGGACACCGTGCCCGACCGGCTCGAGTACTCCCTGGCGCACCAGTTCTTCCCCAACATCCTGCTGCAGCACTTCGACAAGGACCTTCAGCCGTCCTACTTCTACAATAATTGGACGGTCCCCTTCACCGTGAATCGCGTCACCCAGGGCTTCTGCGACCAGGACAAGGAGTGCCTCGAGATCCGCTACGGCACCGCCTACAAGGAGGACTACGGGGACAACATCCTGGGGATCTCCGGCCATCACGGCGACGGCGAGTTCTACGCGGCGCTGGTGCAGCGGACTACCGACTGGACGACCGCCTCGACGAGCGCCACCTACTGGCAGATGGTCCGCGACTTCACGGCGGCCCATTGGAACACCAGCGGCGACTCCAGCCGCTACGGAGCCTACGGCAAGTGTCCGGTAATCTGCAGCTCCTACAACAGCAACGAGCAGGGCTGCACGGCGAACAGCAAGTGGTGCAGTTGGCAGCGGAGCCTGTGCTACGGCATCGCCGACTACCAGAACCTGCCGTGCATCAACCACTGGGAGCAGGAAGACTGCCGGGCTTCGGGGTGCTCCTGGAAGGCCTCGTCGTGCGTGGCGCCGGTCCGGATCGCCTGCGACTCAACCACTCCGGTCACCGTGGCGCCGACCTTCTATGCCGCCGAGCGCAAGCACGGCGTCTACCACACCGACCAGGAGTGTGAGCAGGGCGGCCTCTTCTCGGCCGACACCTGCCCCTACAACCAGTACAACCTGCGCAGCTACAAGGGGCAGAAGCTGCAGAACGTCGGCACCGAGACCTGGCACTCCGACAGCATCATCTACAGCCCCGGCGGCTGCTCTCTCTATGACGTGTGGAGCGGCAACGAGTTCGGCGGGAGCAACAGCAACTATCGGGCGGCCTTCAGGTACCAGTTCAACTGGGACATCCCGATCATCCCGTTCAGCCCCATCGGGGGGCCCACCTTCTAAGGCGCCGGCGTCACGTAGGCCGCCGTGATCCCGCCGTCGACCAGAAAGGTCGCCCCGGTCGTGAAGGAGGATTCGTCGGAGGCCAGGAAGAGGGCCGCTTTGGCGATTTCGTGAGCTTCGCCGAAGCGGCCCATGGGGATGTGGACGAGACGGCGCTGGCGCTTCTCCTCGGTATCCAGGTACTGCATCAGCAGCGGCGTGCGCAGGGGACCGGGACAGAGCGCGTTGACCCGGATGCTCTCGCGGGCGTGGATCGTGGCCAGCTCACGGGTCATGGCGAGGACGCCTCCCTTGCTGGCGGTATAGGCGAGTTGAGGCGTAGCCGCTCCCAGGATCGCCACGAAGGAGGCGGTGTTGATGATCGAGCCGCCGCCGGCGCGCCGCAGGGCCGGGATGCCGTACTTGCACCCCAGGAACACCCCTTTCAGGTTGACGTTCATCGTCAGGTCCCAGACCTCTTCCTCGGTGGCCACGGCGTCGTCGTCCTGGGGATGAGAGATGCCGGCATTATTGAACAGCACGTCGAGCCGGCCGAAGCTCTCCTCGGCGGCGCGGATCATCCCCTCGGCGTCAGCCGCCTTCGAGACGTCCGCGTGGACGTAGACCGCCTCGCTCCCGGCGGCCTTGAGCTCGTCCACGACGGCCTGACCGGCCGTGTCGTTCATGTCCACCACGACGATCCGGGCGCCCTCCCGGGCGAACAGAAGCGCGGATTCGCGGCCGATCCCCGAGCCGGCGCCAGTGATGAGGGCAACTTTGTTTTGAAGACGCACTTATTGGGGCTCCTTGTCTTCTGCTATTGCGATACGTCTCGGCTGGAGTGGGACGACTTTGCGCCCGTCTTTCCCCTCACGCTCTTTCGCGTCGCGATAAAGAGCACGGATATTAAAGTTGAACCGGCTGGCATAAGCCTCACGAATCGCATGAACCCTTTTGATGATCTTATCCTGTGGCATGGCTCACGCCCGTTCAAAGTACCGCGCCCGCTCCCAGCAGGTCACCACCTCGTCGAACTTCCGCTGCTCCGTGCGCAGGAAGTGGAGGTAGTGCTCCGCCACGTCCTCGCCAAAAGCCGAGCGCGCCACGTCGCTGCTCTCGAATTCGCCGATCGCCTCGCGCAGGGTGCCCGGGACGCGCGGCAGCTCCTGCGCCGCGTAGAGATCCCCCTGGAAGATCTCCGGCGGCTCGATGCGGTTCCGGACACCGTCGAGGCCGGCGGCCAGGGCGGCGGCATAGACGATGTAGGGGTTGGCGTCGGCCCCGGGGATGCGGCATTCGATGCGCAGCGATGGGCCCTTTCCCACCACCCGGAATCCCGCCGTCCGGTTGTCGTAGCTCCAGGCGATGGCGGTCGGCGCCCAGGAGCGCGACTGGTAGCGCTTGTAGGAGGACACGTAGGGTGCGTAGCAGGCGGTGAGCGCCCGCGCGTGCTTCATCCAGCCGCCCAGGAACCAGCGGAAGGTGTCGCTCGCCTCCACGGGTCCGGTCGGACGGTCCCCAGGGAAGGCGTTCCCGCCGCCTTCTACGCCCCACAGGCTGACGTGCACGTGCGCGCTCGACCCGGTGTGCTTCTCGTCCCACTTGGCCATGAAGGTGACCGACTTCCCCTGAGCCCAGGCGATCTCCTTGGCCGCGTGCTTGTAGAGGACGTTGCGGTCAGCCTGGGTGAGCGCCTCGCTGAAGCGGAGGTTGATCTCCTGCTGGCCCAGCCCGGCCTCCCCCTTGCTGGTCTCGACCGGCACGCCGCTCTGGTCGAGGTGGCGGCGGATGGCGCCCACCAGATCCTCCTCCTTGGTGCCCTGGAAGATGTGGTAGTCCTCGTTGTAGGCGCCCATGGGCCGCAGGTCGTGGTAGCTCTTTGCCCGCGCCTCGGCATAGCTGTCGTCGAAGACGTAGAGCTCGATCTCCGTGCCGCCCATCACCGAGAAACCGGCCTCGCGAGCCCTCTCGAGCTGGCGTTGCAGCATGCGGCGCGGCGACACCTCGACGGGCTTCTCATGATGATCGAGGAGGTCGCACAGCACCAGCGCCGTCTTCGGCAGCCAGGTGGCCCGACGCAGCGTCGAGACGTCCGGGACGCAGTGGAAGTCGCCGTAGCCCGTCTCCCAGCTTGTGTACTTGTAGCCGGGGATGACGTCCATCTCCATGTCGCAGGCGAGCAGGTAATCGCAGGCGTGGAAGCCGCCGCCGGCCACCTGTTCGACGAAGAACGAGCCGGTGATCCGCTTGCCCATCAGCCGGCCGTACATGTCGGGGAACACCGCCAGCACCGTCTCGATCTCGCCGCGCTCGACGAGGTCGCTCAGCTCTCCGGGAGTCAGCAGGCCCTTCAACGCCATCTTCATTCCTCCGAACGCTATTCGTCCGAAATGAACACGCTCTTCCACTCGCTGTAGTGCTCCAGGGCCGAGGGCCCCAGCTCACGCCCGACGCCGCTGCGCTTGACGCCGCCGAACGGCATCTCCAGGTGGACGCTCCAGCTCGAGTTGACGGAGATCACGCCCGTCTCGACGGCGCGGACCACCCGCAGCGCGCGGCCGATGTCGCGCGTCCACAGGGAGCCGGAGAGGCCGTAGACCGTGCCGTTGGCGAGCCGGATCGCCTCCTCCTCGGTGTCGAAAGGCAGGATGGTCACGACCGGGCCGAAGATCTCCTCCTGGGCGATCGCCATGCCGGGCTCGACATCGCGGAAGACCGCCGGCTCGTAGAAGCTGCCGCGGCCGTAGAGATCCCCCGTCAGCGCCCGCCCGCCGGTGCACAGCCGCGCTCCCTCTTCGACGCCGCGGCGCACCCAGCCGTCCACCCGTTCGAGGTGCTCAGGGGAGATGAGCGAGCCCATCTCCGTCGCGTCGTCGAGGGGATCGCCGACACGGATCGCGCGGGCGCGCTCCACGAACCGCTCGACGATCTCCTCGTAGACAGGCCGCTCGACCAGCACGCGGCTGCGGGCGCAGCAGTCCTGCCCGGCGTTGCCCAGGGCGCCGGAGATCGAGGCGCCCGCCTTCTCCAGGTCGGCGTCGGCGAAGATCAGGTTGGCCGACTTGCCGCCCAGCTCCAGGGAGACCCGCTTGACGTCGCCGGCCGCGATCCGCATCACCTCGGTGCCGACCTCGGTCGAGCCGGTGAAGGCGATCTTGCGCACGTCGGGGTGCCGGGCGAGGGCCGATCCCGCCGCGCCGCCGGGGCCCGGCACGACGTTGAGCACCCCCGGCGGCAATCCCGCCTCGGCGGCCAGCTCCGCCAGCCGCAGTGCCGTCAACGGGGTGGCCGAAGCGGGCTTGACCACGACCGAGTTGCCGAGCGCCAGGGCGGGCGCGACCTTCCAGGTGGTGATGGCGAACGGGAAGTTCCACGGCACGATGAGGCCGCACACCCCGACCGGCTCGCGGAAGGTGAGGCCGGTGCCGGGCGCGCCCACCGGCACGGTCTGCCCGCCGAACGCGGGGATCAGGCCGGCGTAGTACTGGAAGCAGGCGGCTCCCATCTCGACCTCGCCCCGCGCTTCCTGGATGGGCTTGCCGACGTTGCGCGACTCGAGAGCCGCGAGCTCCTCGGCGGCGGCGCGGATCCGCTCCGCCAGCCGCAGCAGCACCCGTGCCCGCTCCGAGGTGGTGGCCCGGCGCCAGTCCCCCCGCTCCCAGGAGCGCCGGGCCGCGGCGACCGCGGCGTCGACGTCCTCGGGCCCCCCCTGGGCGACCTCGGCGAGGACCTCGCCGGTCGCGGGGTTGAGGACGGGCGCGGACCGGCCGGAGCGGGCCGGCACCCGCTCGCCGCCGATCCAGAGGGACTCTTGAGATTCCAGCTTTATCTCTCCCACGGGATTTTCTCCGCTCTCCCCCTGAGGCCGGCCATCGGGCCGAGCCTCGAAAGGGAGTGTCTCACGATCTCGAGATCACCGGCATTCCGCCAGCACCTGCCGCCCGCGCACCGCCCGGCGGTCGCGCGGCGGCACCCGGCCGAGGGCCCGCTGCAGAGCCGCCAACCCATCGGCGCAGCCGGAGGCGCGGACAAGGGCGGCGGCGCGGCCGGCCTCGAGCCGGGCGATCGTCGGGTGGCCCGCCGGAAAGGAGGACCGCAGGATCCGCTCCGCTTCGGCGAAGGCCTCTTCGGCCTCGGCATACCGGGTGCGGGCGGCCAGTAGGTCGCCCAGGTCCTCCAGGCTGACGGCCACCTCGGCGTGCCCGGGGCCGAGCAGCCGCCGGCGGTCGGCCAGGGCGCCGCGCAGCAGCGTCTCGGCGGCGTCCAGGTCGCCGCGGTCGCGGAGCACCGCCCCGAGGACGTTGCGGCTGCGGGCCACGTCGCGGTCCTCGGGCCTCAGGTAACGCTCACGCAGCTCCAGGCTGCGGCGGGCCGCCCCCTCGGCCTCGGCGAGCCGGCCGGCGCCTTGGAGGGCCATGGCCTGGTACTCCAGGATGTCGGCTACCGCCACCGGGTCCGGCGGCGACGACGCTTCGCGGGCGGCCAGGATCTCCCCATAGATGGACGCGGCCTCGCCATAGCGGCCCAGATCCATCAAGAGCAGAGCCCAGTTGGCGCGCGTCGCGGCCTGGCGCGCCGCTTCTCCTCCGCCCCGGCGCTCCAGCTCGACGGCGCGGCGATAGAAAGGCTCGGCCGCCTCGTAGTGGCCGAGGTCGTGCTGGACCAGGGCGTAGTTGTTGAGCGAGATGGCGACCTCCGAATGATCCGGAGGATACAGCCGCTCGGCGAGCTCGAGCACCTCCCCGAAGACCGGCTCGGCTTCGGCGAACCGGCCGCCGCCCGCGAGCGCGCGGCCGAGCTCCCGCAGCGCCGCGGCCAGCTCCGGACGGACGCCGCCCCGGCTGCGCTCCAGCGCCACGCACCGGCCGAGCACCTCGGCGGCCTTGTCGTAGAGGCCGAGCTGGGCGTAGAGCCGGCCCAGGGTCGCGAGCAGCGTGCCCTGCGTCTCGGGCTGCCGGTCCAGCCGGCGCAGGACGCGGTCGGTGCCCTGGTCGAGCAGCTCCCTGGCCGTGATCGAGCTGCCGCGGCCTTCTCCGGGATCGGCGATCTCGAACAGGTCGACGAGCAGAGACGAGACCTCCGTGGCGCGGTCGCGGGCCGTGGCCGTGCTCACCGAGAGCACGATCAGGCTGCCGGCGAGGCTCAGCCCCAAGACCGCGATCACCCCGGCGGCGGCGACTCCCCAGCGGTGCCGGCGGACGAACTTGAGGGCCCGCGTCCGCCACGGCGTGGGCCGGAACGTGATGGGCCGTCCCTGGAGGTGCAGGGCCAGGTCCTCGGCGAGCCGCTCGACCGAGCCGTAGCGCTCGGCCGGCTCCTTCGCCAGGGCGGCGAGGACGATCGTGTCGAGATCGCCGCGCAGTTGGCGCGCCAGGCCATCCGATACCAGAGGCACCAGGCTCGGCCGCTCGGGGCGGTGCTCCAGGATCAGTTGCTCGACCTCCCGGGCGGACTTCCCTTCCACCGGGTAAGGATGGACGCCGGTGAGCAGCCGGTAGAGCAGCACACCGAGGGCGTAGACGTCGGTGCCGGTGGTCACCGGCCGGCCCTGGACCTGCTCCGGGCTGGCGTAGGCGAGGGTCATGGGATGGGCCGCCCCGAGCCGGGTGACGTCTTGCAGTCCTCCCGGCAGGTCCGGATCGAGGATCTTGGCCACCCCGAAGTCGAGCAGCTTGGGCCGGCCCTCGGCGGTGACGAGCACGTTGGAAGGCTTCAGGTCGCGGTGGACGACGAGGTTCCGGTGGGCCTCGCGGACGGCGTCGAGCACCTCGAGGAAGAGCTCCAGGCGCGCCCGGACCGGCAGGCCTGCCGCATCGCAGTGCTCGTCGATCGGCCGGCCGTCGATCAGCTCCATGACGAAGTAGGGGCGGCCGTCGGCCGCCGTGCCGCCGTCGAAGAGCCGGGCGATGGACGGATGGCTCAGCCGGGCCAGGATCTGCCGCTCGGTCTGGAAGCGGGCCAGGACCTCCGCGGTCTCGAGCCCGCGGTGGAGCCGCTTGACGGCCACCCGCTGGTCGAACTCCCGGTCGTCCCGCTCGGCCAGATAGACCGTGCCCATGCCGCCGCGGCCCAGCTCCCGGATCAGCCGGTAGGGCCCCACCCGGCTGCCGGTTTCGTTCTCCAACGTCTCGTCCTGCACCAGGGCGGCGGCCCCGGCTTCCACGGCGTCCTCGAGGAAGCGGCCGGCCCGCGCGTCCGCGGCGAAGAAGCGCTCGACCTCCGCGGCCAGGTCCGGATCGTCCAGGGCCACGGCGGCGAGCATCGCGTGCCGCTCGTCCGACGAGCGGTCGACGGCGGCCTCGAACAGCCGTTCGACCTGCCGGAAGCGTTCAGGATGCACGGCCGGGCCCTGCCGTCAGACGATCGAAGAGGAAGGCCCTGGCAAGCCGGGTGTCGAGGATGACGGTGGGTACCGAAACGCCCAGGGCCTCGGCGGTCTCCTCTACCGACAGGCCGCCGAAGAACCGCAGCTCGATCACCCGGGCCTTGCGGACGCCGACGGCAGACAGCTCGCCGAGGGCGGCGTCGAGCGCCAGGAGATCGGATACGGCATCGCCGCCGGCCGGCAGCTCCCCGGCCGCTTCGAGCGAAATCCTCACGGCGCCGTCCCCCCGCCGCGCGGCCTTCAGGTAGCGCGCGTGATCGACCAGGATGCGGCGCATCAGCCGGGCCGCCAAGCTGAAGAAGTGGAGGCGATCGCGGCAGGCGGCCGGCTGGCCGCCGTGAAGACGCAGGAAGGCTTCGTGCACCAGCGCCGTGGCTTGCAGCGTGTGGTCCGGCCGTTCCCGCGACAGCGCTCGGGCGGCCAGGCGGCGCAGCTCGGCATAGACCAGCGGCGTCAGAGCCGCCAGGGCGCCGCGGTCCCCCTCCCTCCACCGGGCCAGCAAATCCGTCATCTCGTGAGGCGAGCTCATAAGCTTGTATCTGCTCATCTATAAGGTGCTGAGAAAAGGCGGAGAGGGACGCGGCCTTAAGTCCCCTGCTTGTGATCCGGCGCTTGGGGAACCGGCCGGGAGGCATTACCATGCGTCTATTCGTTTGGAGGTAAGTATGAACCCTCTCCTTCTTCTGTTCCTCGGAATGGCCCTCGGACAGCCGGCAAACCAGAACATCGTGCGGGTCTGCTCGGTCGCGGCGGACTCGTCGGCCACCAACTGCCAGGACCTCGACGCCCGCCTGCTGGAGCCCGCCGCCGGGCCCGCGGCTGCCGCCGGCCAGACGGCCTTCATCGATCCCGTGACCAAGACCCTCGTCCAGCCCACGGAGGAGCAGCTCGAGGAGCTCTCCTTCGCCGTTTCCATCGACGAGTCCATGGCCAAGCGCGGCCAGCTCAAGGTCCAGAGAATGCCGAACGGCACCCTGAAGCTGGGCCCGGGCTCGAGCTTCGCCGTCAACAGCGAGGCCGTCGTCGAGAAGAAGGAAAAGCCATGAGGCGCGGGCTCGCCATCGGCGTCCTATCCCTGCTGCCCTGGCTCACGGCAGCCGCGGGCGGGGCCGCCACCCTCACCATCCTCAACGCCGACGGTACGGGCGAGGGGTTCAACGATCCGACCCCCCGCGCGCCCGTCCTCGGCAACACCGGCACCACCCTCGGGCAGCAGCGCCTCAATGCCTTCACGGCCGCCGCCGCCTACTGGAGCAATCGGCTCTCCTCGTCCGTCCCCATCACCGTCCATGCCCAGATCAACCCGCTCCCCTGCACCCCCGTCTCAGGCATCCTGGGCTCGGCGGGCCCGACCAACTTCTTCGCCAACTTCCCCAACTCCCCACGGACGGACACATGGTATCCGTCCGCCCTCGCCAACACCCTGAGCGGCGCCGATCTCGAGCCCTCGTCGCCCGAGATCGCCGCGCAGTTCAGCGGCCTGCTCGACAGCGATCCCAACTGTTTGACCGGCATCGATTGGTGGTACGGGATCGGCGGCGCGACGCCGGCCGGAACCCTCTCCTTCTACCAGGTCATCGTCCACGAGATCGCCCATGGCCTGGGCTTCCTCGCGATCGTCGATCCCACCACCGGCGCCTCGGCCGAGGGGCTCGACGACATCTTCATGACCTTCCTGGAAGACCACAGCACGGGCAAGAAATGGCCGGATATGAGCAACGCCGAGCGCTCCGCCTCGTCGCGGGACCGCGGGGACCTCCACTGGACCGGTACCGCCGTCCAGGCGGCGAGCTCCGGCCTGGCCGCCGGGCGGCATCCTTCAGGGCACGTGCAGATGTATGCCCCGTCAACGGCCATGCCCGGCTCCTCCGTCTCCCACTGGGATACCGCCCTGACGCCCGACGAGGTCATGGAGCCCAACCTGACCGCCAACCCGGCGGACCTGCTCACGACCCAACTGATGAAGGACATCGGCTGGACGGTCCAGGCGGCGCCGGCGGGCGGCTGCACGCGCGACGCCAACACCGGCTGCCTGCAATCGGGGCGATTCGAGGTCAAGGTGGACTGGCAGACCGCCACCGCCCAGGGCCCAGCCCAGGTGATGAGCTTCGGCGACCAGAGGACCGAGAACGACGAGTCCGTCTTCTGGTGGTTCTTCGGCGCCAACAACTTCGAGCTGGGCGTCAAGGTGCTCAAGGCCTGCAGCACGAACCCGAATTCGAAGCACTGGGTCTTCGTCAGCGGCCTCACCAACCAAGGCTGGACCGTTCGCGTCCGCGACACGCAGACGGGGGCCATCAAGACCTACTCCAACCCCGTCAACCAGCTCTCCAAGACGGTGTCGGACACCAGCGCCTTCAGTTGCCCCTAGGAACTGGTCCCGAGGAAGACCGATGCGCATCGCCCTTCTGGCCAACCGGGACCTGCACGGCAACATCGGGGTCAACCTCCTGCGCGACGCCCTCGCCGGGCACGAGGTCGCGCTTTTCCTTTCCGAGAAGGTGGGAGGCGCGCAGCCGGTGGTCCCGGAGCTGCGCGTCCTCGGCGCTCTCGAGACGACGCTGCCGGCCACCGTCGTCTGGCCCCTGGCCGACGCGGCGGGCCGGCCCTCGGAGGCCCGCTACCTCACCTTCGACCAGATCGCGGCGGAGCTCGGATCTTCCTGCGAGACCCTGCCCCGCCCCAACTCGCCGGAGAGCCTCGACCGCATGCGCCGGTTCGCGCCGGACCTCGCGATCTCCCTCCGCTACGGGCGCGTTCTGAAAGAGCCCTTCCTGGCGATTCCGCCGCTCGGAACCCTCAACCTCCACTCGGGCCGGCTCCCCTGGTACCGGGGCATCCTGGCGACCCTGCGGGCCCTGGTGGCTGGCGATCCCGTCATCGGCCCCACGCTCCACTGGATCACGGACGGCACGATCGACACGGGCCCGATCGTCGGCATCGGCGAGGTGCCGGTGCACCCCGGCCGCTCGCTCCTGGATCACATCCTGAGCGTCTATCCCCCGGGCGTCGAGATGTTGAAGGACGCGATCCGCCGCCTCGACCGGGGAGAGCCCCTGCCGTCCACGCCTCAGGATCCCAAGGAGGGGGACTATTACGGCTTCCCCGGCGACGGCGAATTCGCCGCTCTGGCAGCGAAAGGTTTCCCGTTGTACGACCCGGCCGGATACGCCGACCTTCTCCGCTGCTGGGTGCCGACGGCTCCAGGTCAGTAGAGGGGGGATGGTTGGACCTGCGGGGCGGACGGTTGGACCTGGTTCGTGCCAGACAAACGGTGGAGAGCGGACGGTTGAAGCCGGTCTCAAGCCTGGGTACGGAGGCCCTTGGGCAGTCTGACCTGGATCGTCAACCCTCCGCCCCGCGGCGTGGACGGTTGGACCTGCGGGGCCGACCCACCGCCCGGCACCATGGATGGTCTGCCCCAGGGGACAGGTCCCCGCCCTTCAGGGCCGACCGGCCGACCTTCAGGTCAGGTCCGCGCCAGACCAGGGCCAACCGTCCGCCCCGGCCTGGTGGCCGGCGCTTGACTGAAGCCGGGCGCGCACGGGGCGTCTTGGATGGGCGTCACTTTGAGCCGGCTGGCAACAAGCCCAGTTGCCTCAGGAGATCCATCTGGTCGAAGCTGCTCCACTCCTCCGTGATCTTCCCGTCGACGATCCGGAACATGGTCATGCCGGCGACCCGAATGCTCTTCCCCGTGGCCGCCAGCCCGTTTCCCGAGCCCGTGTGGGTGCCCTCTCCAATGAACCGGACGGCGACCATCTCGCCCTCGGCGACGATCTTGTCCACGGTGATCTTCAGGTCCGGAAAGGCTTGCCGCCACCCCTTCGTGGCCTCGCGGTCCTCGACCCGCCCCGACTCCTTGTACATGCCATGGGCAACGAAGCTGGGCGAGTAGATCGGCTCGTTCTCCTCGATCCTGCCCTTGCCCAGAACCTCCTCGAAGACGATTCGGGCCAAGGCCTTGTTCTTCTCCTCCAACTCTCCCGCAACGGCAGGGCTGGCAAGGAAGGCGATCGCGAGGGCGGCGGTCAGGAACCGCGAGATCTGTCTGAGCATGGCTGGGCCTCCAGTGGAGAGCGCGGATCGAGCCGCGCTTCCCACTCATACGCAGGGAAGGGGCGAGGGTTACGCTGGGCAGGCCCTCAAACCAGCTCGAGAACGGAGAGCGAGGAGGCTGCTCCGGCGCGAAAGCCCAGAAGGGTGATCTCCTTGATCGAATCGATCGCCTCCACCCGCCGTCGCACTTCCTCGGGCAGAGGGCCGAAGCGTCTTTCGAGCTCCCCCAGAAGGACTCCACGAGCCGTCTGAAGCGCCTCTCTGCGCTCCTCTGTCCGCCCTTCTGTCCGCCCCTCTGTCCGCCCCTGTGTACGCCCCTGCTTAAGCCCCCGCTCAAGCCCCTGCTTAAGCCCCTCTTCGAGCCCTTCCTGTTTCCACTGTTCGGTCCACTCCACGACGCGTTCGGCGAGCATCGACTTTACCTCCTGAAGATCCGTGACCTGGGGGATCACGGTACCGGGCACCCGGGCGGGGAGCAAGACCTCGAGCAGCCAGGTGGTGAACGACCGCCTCAGCTCCATCAGATCCGGCTCCCGCAGCCACTCGATCAGGGCCCCGACGACCCGCTGGATATCCTCCGGACCTTGGCTCTGCTCCAGCCGGAACAGCGCCGCCGCCAGATTCCGCAACGACTCCAGATCGGAGCTGGCGATCCGAACCTCGTCCAGAAGGCAGTACCGGAGCTGCGGCTGGTACTGCTCCAAGCCTCCCGGAACTTGCTCGATCAGCTCGGCGAGCTCCCGGGAGGCGCCCCAGGGCGCCTGTCCATTATAGAGAACCAGCGGCAGAACGGGCGGCAGCCTGCCCGCGACGGTGAGTTGGCGGTGCTGGACGAGGTCCTGGTAGAGCAGGCCCACGTAGACCATCACCCGGAGCGCCATGAATGGATCGACGGTGGACTGGAACTCGATCAGGAGGTAGACGTAAAGCCAGCGGTCCCGCTCCCAGCGGACCCGCCAGACCACGTCGCTCTCCCGGCTGCGGAGCTTCGGTGTGATGTAACTCCCGGAGACTCTCTCCAGCGTGGAGAAGTCGAGATCCCGCACCCAGTCCTCCCTGACGAAGCCGCGGAGCAGGTCCGCCACCATCTCGGGATGCGAGAAAAGCCTCTTGTATCCGTTATCGTGCTCCGCCACCGCCCCTCCGCCGACATGTCTCTCCGAAACGGCGGCATTGTCGCAGGGAACCTCGGCAGGCGCAAGGGGAGCGGGAAACGGGCGGGTTGACCCCGGCTCCAGACCGGCTTAGGATTCGTGAAATGAGTGCTGCACGTGAATAGCGTGCTAAGGGAGCCAATGCAACGGAACATCACGCTGACGCTTGACGACGACCTCATCCTCAAGGCGCGGGTGCTGGCAGCGCGCCGCAACCGTTCGGTCTCGGCACTACTGCGTGAAGAGCTGTCTCGCCTGGTGACCGAGGACGAGGTCTATGAGACCGCAAAGCGAGCCGCCCTCGAGCGTCTCGAACGGGGCTCCCACCTCGGCGGCGGGTCCCTCCCTTCCAGAGACGAGCTTCACGACCGTGCCAGTCTTCGTTGACACCAACATTCTGGTCTACGCCGAAGACCGCGACTCCGGCATCAAGCACAACATAGCGCGGGACCTTGTGGCGGACCTGTGGCGCTCTGGGGAGGGAGTGCTGAGCGTGCAGGTGCTACAGGAGTTCTTCGTCACCGTAACGCGCAAGATGCCGCGGCCGCTCGACCCCGACGAGGCGCTCGCCATCGTCGAGCAGTACCTTGCTTGGCGAGTGGTGGAGAACAGTGGAGGCCTGCTCCTAGCGGGCATCCGCTTGGCCTCGACTCTCAGGGTCTCGTTCTGGGATGCGCTGATCCTCCAGGCAGCCCGAGTAGAACACTGTGACCGGCTGTGGACCGAGGATCTGAATCACGGCCAGAGGATCGAAAACCTCACAATCGTCAACCCTTTCCTCCCAGAGCCGTAGGAGGACTCGCTCCCCTACTCCCCCACCACCGCCGTCCCCTCAATCTCCACCTTCGCCCGGTCCTCCAGCAACCCCGCCACGACCACCACTGCCATCGCCGGGAAGTGCCGCCCCATCACCTCCCGGTAGGCCCGCCCGATCTCCCGTTGCGCCGCCAGATAGGCTGCCTTGTCGGTGATGTACCAGGTCAGCCGCACGATGTGCCGGGGCTCCGCTCCGGCTTCCCGGAGAACGGCCACCACGTTCTTCAACGTCTGCGCCGTCTGCTCCGCGAAATCGTCCGTCTCGAACTGGCAGGTCTCGGGGTTCCAGCCGATCTGGCCGGCGGTGAAGATGAGCCTTCCCTCGGCGGCGATGCCGTTGGCGTAGCCCTTGGGGACGGCCCAGCCCTCAGGCTGAAGGATCTCGCTCATTTCTCCTGCTCCCTCAGGCGGAAGCGCTGGAGCTTGCCGGTGGCGGTTCTGGGCAGGGCTTCGACGAACTCGATGGATCGCGGGTATTTATAGGGGGCGATCTCTCCCTTGACGTAGTCCTGCAGCTCCTTGATCCGGCCGGGGCCGGGATCGAAGCCGGGGCGCAGGACCACGAAGGCTTTCACGATCTGGCCTCGCTCCTCGTCGGGCACTCCCACGACTCCGCACTCGGCGACGGCGGGATGGTCGAGGAGCACGGATTCGACCTCGGGGCCGGCGATGTTGTTGCCGGCGGAGATGATCATGTCGTCCGTGCGGGCCTGGTACCAGAAGTAGCCGTCCTCGTCCATGACGTAGGAGTCGCCGGTGAGGTTCCAGCCGTTCTGGACGTAGCCGCGCTGGCGCTCGAGGTTGGAGAGGTAGCGGCAGCCGGTCGGGCCCTTCACCGCCAGACGGCCGATGGTGCCGGGCGGGACCTCGTTCATCTCTTCGTCCACGACCCGCGCCTCGTAGCCGGGCACGACCCTGCCCGTGGAGCCGGGACGGATGTCGTCTCCCGAGGAGCTGATGAAGATGTGGAGCATCTCGGTGGAGCCGATGCCGTCGATGATCTTGAGGCCGGTCGCCTGCTCCCAGAGCTCGAAGGTGGGCTTCGGCAGGGTCTCGCCGGCCGAGACGCACTTCCTGAGGCTCGACAGGTCGAAGCCCTTGGCCAGGCCCGCCATGGCCCGGTAGGCCGTCGGGGCCGTGAAGCAGATGGTGGCGCGGTGGTCCTGAATGCCCTGGAGGAGCTGCGGGGGCGCGGCCTGTTCGAGGAGCAGGGTGGAGGCGCCCACGCGCATCGGGAAGAGCAGCAGGCCGCCGAGGCCGAAGGTGAAGGCCAGCGGGGGCGAGCCGCAGAAGACGTCGTCCGGCTCGGGCTTGAGGACGTAGGGCGGGAAGCAGTCGCAGGATGCGATCACGTCGCGATGGAAGTGCAGGGTGCCCTTGCCCTGGCCGGTGGTGCCGGAGGTGAAGGCGATCAGGGCCGTGTCGTCCGCCGCCGTATCGCGGTTGTCGAACCAGGCCGGCTTGCGCTCCATCAGCGATTCGAGCGAGTCCGGGCTCGCGCCATAGAAGTGGACCACGCGGGCGCCTTGGCGCGGGAAGCCTTCGCCGGTGGTGGACATGGCGTGCTCGCAGTCTGCCGCCACCCTGGCGTCGGTGAGGGCGAGACGGATTTGCGCCAGGTCGGCGATATAGACCAGCTCGCGCACCCGCAGCAGCGGCATGGTGCAGACGACCACGCCTCCCGCCTTGAGCACGGCGAACCAGCAGGCCGCCATCATGGGAGTGTTGGGGCCGCGCAGGAGGACGCGGTTGCCGGGCACGACGCCGAGGTCCTCCACCAGCACGTGGGCGATGCGGTTGGCGGTCTCCAGCAGCCGGCCGTAGGTCCACCGGCCGCCGGGATAGTGGATGGCGGTGCGGCCTCCCCAGCCGGACTCGACGGCCTTGTCGAGGAGCTCGGCGGCGCAGTTGAGACGCGGCGGATAGGCGAGCTCGGGCAGGCGCGAGTAGTCCAGGTCCGGCCACAGCTCGCGCGGCGGCAGATGGTCGCGGCAGAAGGTGTCCACGTGGGCGCTTTCAACCATTCGTCGTTCCTCCGGAGCCGCCGCCGGACAGGATCTGGCCGGCGATGACGAGGCGCTGGATCTCGCTGGTTCCCTCGTAGATGCGCAGAGCGCGGACTTCCCGGTAGAGCCGCTCGACCGGCGCGCCGGCCACGACGCCGCGCCCGCCGAGGAGCTGTACGGCGCCGTCGATCACCCTCTGCGCCGCCTCGGTGGAGAAAAGCTTGGCCATGGCGGCCTCGCGCGTGATCCGTTCGGCGCCGGCGTCGCGCGTCCAGGCAGCGCGGTAGACCAGCAGGGCCGAGGCGTCGACGTCGACGGCCATGTCGGCCAGCCGTGCCTGCGTGAGCTGGTGCTCGGCGAGCGGCTTGCCGAAGGCCATCCTCTTCACCGCGTGCCCGAGCGCCTCGTCGAGGGCGCGGCGGGCGAAGCCGAGCGCCGCGGCTCCCACCGTGGGACGGAAGACGTCGAGCGTCGCCAGCGCCACCTTGAGCCCCTTGCCCGCCTCCCCCACCAGGGCCCCGGCCGGCACGCGGCACCTCTCGAGTGCGACCGTGCCCAGCGGGTGCGGCGCCAGGACTTCGATCCGCTCCGTGATCCGGAGCCCCGGATTCCCCGCCTCCACCAGGAAGGCGGCGAAGGCCCGTTCCCCCATCTTTGGCAGGCGGCAGAAGACGATGTAGAAGTCGGCGATGCCGGCGTTCGAGATCCAGGTCTTGGCGCCGTCGAGGACCCAGCCGTCGCCGTCCTGGCGGGCGGTGGTGGTCATGGCCCCCACGTCGGAACCGGCGTCCGCCTCGGACAAGGCGAAAGCTGGGATGGCCAAGCCTTCGGCGACCCGGGGCAGCCAGGTTTCGCGCTGCTCTGGCGAGCCGAAGAGCGAGATCGGTCCCGAGCCGAGGCCCTGGAGCGCAAAGGCGAAGTCGGCAAGGCCGGAGTGGCGGCCGAGCGTCTCGCGGATCAGGCAGAGGGAGCGCACGTCGAGGCGGTTGCCGTCGATCGGCACGGCCCGGCGCAGCCATCCGCCCTGTCCCAGCCGCCTGACGAGCTCGCGGCAGGCGCCGTCCACGTCGTCGTCCTCGTGCTCGGCGAGCGGCGCGATCTGGTCCCGGCACCAGGCATCGAGATCCCGGGCAAGATCCCGGTGGGCCTCGTCGAAGAACGGCCAGGATAGGAAAGAGGTGTCCGGCACCCTTCAATCCCCTTGGAAAACGGGTTTTTCTTTCGCCGCGAAGGCGCGGTAGGCGCGGGCGAAGTCCTCGGTCTGCATGCAGATGGCCTGCGCCTGCGCCTCGGCCTCGATGGCCTGGTCGACGCCCATGTTCCATTCCTGGTGGAGCTGGCGCTTGGTCATGGCGTGGGCGAAGGTCGGGCCGTGAGCGATCGACCGGGCGAGGTCGCGGGCCTCGGCGAGGAGGGCTTCGGCGGGGACGATCCGGTTGTAGAAGCCCCAGCGCTCGGCCTCGGGGGCCTCCATGAAGCGGCCGGTGTAGAGCAGCTCGGAGGCCCGCCCCTGGCCGATGATCCGCGGCAGGATGGCGCAGGCTCCCATGTCCGCCCCGGAGAGCCCTACACGCGTGAAGAGGAAGGCCACCCGGCTGCGCGGCGTGCCCAGCCGCAGGTCGGACGCCATGGCGAGGATCGCCCCCGCCCCGGCGCAGACGCCGTCGATCGCCGCGACGATCGGCTGCGGGCAGGCGCGCATCCTCAGCACCAGCTCGCCGGTGAGGCGCGTGAATTCGAGGAGGCGGTCCATCCGCTTCTCGTCGCGCATCTCGACCAGCGGGCCGATGATCTCGTGGACGTCGCCCCCCGAGCAGAAGTTGTCGCCGGCGCCGGTCAGGATGATGGCCCGGACCTCCTCGACGTGGCGCAGGCGGTCAAAGGTGTCAGCCATCTCGCGGTAGGAATCGAAGGTGAGCGGGTTCTTCCGCTCCGGCCGGTTGAGGGTGAGGGTGGCGACGCGGTCCTCGACGCTCCAGCCGAAGTGCCGGGGGCGGAGGCCTTCGAGGGGGATGCGGTTGTTCATGGAAACACTCCTGGATCACCGTGGCGTTGAGCCCTCATCACCCCGGCCCTCTTCTCCCAGCCTCCCCCCCGGCCGCCGGGAGAAGAGGGAGAGGTTTGTCTGAAGCGAGCTTTAAGCCCTCTCTCTACCGGCGGATGGGAGGGAGGTGGGGAGAGAGAGGGTTGGGAGAGTGAGGGCTTCATATCGTGCTCGTCCCCAGCAGCTCCGCCTGCCGCTGCCGGGCGAGGTTCCTCTCGAGCTGCTCCTTGCCCGTGAGGTACTGCACCGGCCAGGGTTGCGCGGTGTAGCCGAGCTGGGCCGCGGCGCGCAGGGTCCAGTTCGGATCGGCGAGATGGGGCCGGGCCAGGGCGCAGAGGTCGGCGCGGCCGGCGGCGATGATCGAGTTGACCTGATCGGGCTCGGTGATGTTGCCGACGGCGATCGTCGGGATGCCCGTCTCGTTGCG
>Ga0126305_10000076_pt1 | contig 40332 bp, 38 predicted proteins | sample Plot26_FD_92536 | JGI IMG/M metagenome (GOLD analysis project Ga0126305, IMG submission 92536) | Serpentine soil microbial communities from UC McLaughlin Reserve, CA, USA - Plot26 | ecosystem: Environmental > Terrestrial > Soil > Grasslands | place: USA: UC McLaughlin Reserve, Lake County... | reverse complement strand
GGAGATCCACCGCGAGGCCCTCGCGGCTCTCCGGATCTTTTGCGAGGCGGCTCGAAACGAGGCGGCCACGGCTGCACTGGCCCGGAAGGTCGGACAGTACCTCTACCGGGCGCAGCACGACCCCGAGCTGCGGTTCGAAAGCGGGATGCCCCCTGGAGGTTAGCTTGGGACATCGGGAGCGAGCAGGGTGCTCTTGGGTTCTCGGAGGCGCTGTGCGCACCAAGCGGCGTTGGACGGTGCGCACAGCGCACCCTACGCAGGCAACGCTACTTCGTCTTCCCCATCTGCTCCGCCTTCCACCGCATCGCCATCCGGATGCGGTTCCGCCCGCTGGGATGATCGAAGAAGACCCACTCCTCCAGGGGGCCGGGAGAGAGCTTGCGGTACTCGCCGAGCTGCAGCGCGATCTTGGCGAAGCCGTCCGGCTGGCGGGCGGCGTTGAGGCCGAAGATGTCCGCCTCCGCCTCGGCCGTGCGGATGAAGGTGTTGTTGACCGGCGTGAGCACGAAGAAGTAGATCGAGAGCAGCGCCGCGAACAGCGGCAGGCCGGCCGGATCCCCGACGCCGCGCAGGCCCCACCTCTCCCCCCAGCGGGCCGCGGCGCGCTCGAAGCCCCAGCGCAGGAAAGCGAAGCCGGCCGTCAGCATCACGCCGAAGTAGAAGATGATCTTGTACACGTGGTTGAGCACGTAGTGCCCCATCTCGTGCCCCATCACGGCCTCGACCCCCGCTGGCGTGGCGCGCCGGAGCAGGTTGTCGTTGAGGGCGATGCGCGTCGTGCCGAACATGCCGGAGACGTTGGCGCTGATCCGCTTGGTCTGGCGCGAGGCGTCCATCACGTAGACGTGCTCCGCCGGAATGCCGTTGGCGCGGGCCAGGGACAGGATGGGCTCGCGCAGCGACGGGTCCTCGAGCTCGGTGTAGGTGTTGAAGATCGGCTGGATGAACACCGGTCCGAGGGCCACGCCGGCGATCAGGAAGAGCAGGGCCACGCCGGCGCCCCACAGCCACCAGTTCCGCGGCGACCTCCGCAGGACCCCGTAGAGGACCATCAGGGCCACGCCTCCGAACACCAGCGCCACCGCCAGCCCCTTGAGCTGGTCCCCCATCCAGGCGGGGAAACCCTGCGTCGCCATGCCGTACTGATGCTCACGGAAGAAGTCCGTGTAGAGCGTCAAGGGGAAGGAGAGCAGCGCCATCGCCAGGATGAGCTGCACGGCATAGAGCAGCGTCTGTAGAGGCCGGAAGCGCGTCGCCCGCTCGGCGAGGTCCCGCATGCGGGCCGACAGGCGTGAGGCGAGCAGGAATCCGTAGACCGCGAGCTCGTAGAGAAAGCCCCAGAGGAGGAGCCAGTAGCCGCCCTCGAAGTAGGCGTCCGAGCGGGCCCGCTCCTGCGGGCTCACCGTCGCCAGATAAGCTTCCGTCGCCGCCTCGGGATCGAACCGCTCCGCCCGCGGCGCACCGCCGCCGGCCGGCGGGGTGGACTGAGCTTGGGCCACGGCGGCCCCCGCCAGGGCGAGCATCCAGAAACCCAGGAGCATCCCGCGCCAGATCTTCATTCGTCTCCTCCTCGTGGCTGCGAGGAAGTCTACAACGTCGGGACCGGGCGTGCTCTTTGCAGGCTCGCCACCGCGTCGAGGCTGGGAATGACGCATCAAAGTGAGGAGCACACCGTGGCCGAGATCGACATTGAACGCAAACAGCGCAGCATCCTGCCGTGGATCATCGGGCTCGTACTACTCGTGCTGGTGATCTGGGGCCTGTCCAAGGTGACCAACCCCGGTAAGGTCTCGGCCCCGGGCCGCGGAGCGGCAGCGTCGGACACGCTGCAAGACAAAACGCCGCCGCGCCTGCGCCAGTACGCCTGAAACGGGCCGGCCGGGCTCGGACGGCAAGGCTTCTGAGGAGATTCGAATGGTGAACGCATCGAACCGTGGAGACTCTCTGCGCTCCCGCCGCGGGCAGCCCGACCCCCGCGGCTGGGCCGTCATCGGCGCCGATGGAGAGAAGGTCGGCGAGGTGGTCGACCTGCTGGAAGACCTGGGGGACGGCTCGCGCTTCCTCGAGGTCGAGCTGGACGAGACCACCCTGGCGCAGAACCTCTCCCCCGGGCGTCAGGGCCGGATCACGGCCGGAGCCTACCCCGGCGATCCCAACCGGCCCGGCTCGCGCCCCCAGGCCGACGTCGATCCCACCGTCGGCGAAAGCGAGCTCACGGCCTCCCTCAACACCGGTGCCCGCCAGCACGCCGCGGCGCACACCGGCGCCGTGCCCCGCGACGACGACCGGCAGGGAGGCTCCGGACGCATGGAGCACCCGCGCGTCCTGATCCCCTGGCAGGCCGCCCGCGTTAAGGAGACCGACGAGCAGATCGTCCTCGAGACGCTGCGCCGGGCCGACTTCGTGGAGCTGCCGGTCTACACGCCCGCCTGAGCCCCGCTCCCCCCGAGCCCTCCCCACCGAGCCCCCGCCAGGGGGCTGGTGGATTTTGTGGTAGCAATATGCTAAAAACTCGGGGAACTTCCGACGTGGATTGCCAGGCAATGGCGGGCGGTTCGCCCGAACCGGGTGAGCGTTCGCTTTATGGTCCCCGAGGCGTGGCGAGACCGGCGGCCTCATTCCGGACCTGTGTGGATTGGAGCGCCCGTGGAGCAAGAACTACCGATCATCCAGATTCGTAACTGCCTGCTGGTGAGCATCCAGACCGAGCTGCACGACCGGCTCGCCCTGGACCTTCAGGCCTCCCTGATGGAGCGTGTGCGGACGGTCAACGCCCGCGGCGTCATCCTGGACGTCTCGGCCGTGGAGGTCATCGACAGCTACATCACCCGCATCCTGAACGACATCGGCAAGTCCGTGGGCTTCATGGGTGCCCAGTGCTTCATCGTGGGCATCCGGCCGGCGGTGGCCATGACCCTGATCGAAATGGGCGTCGAGCTCGACTCGGTCCACACGGCGCTCAGCCTCGATCTGGCACTGGAGAGGCTCGAGCTTCTCTGATGAAGACCGTCGATAAAGAGATCGGGGCGATCCTCGCGGGGACGATCTCGTCGATTACCCAGCGCAGCATCTTCAACCGGCTGGGCGGCCTGGCCACGACTCCCGTCCACCAGCTCACCCCGAGCGACCGCGCCACCATCCTGCAGGAGCTCGAGAACTCGATCCGCCTGTTCGCCCGCAGCAACAGCGCGCAGCTCATCGCCGCCTGCGCCAAGGCCCTGGCTCCCACCGCGGGCTCGCCCTCCGGATCGGGGACGTCGGCCGCCCCGCTCCCCATGATGGCGCCCAAGAAGCTGCCCATCGAGCAGGAGAAGGACATCGCCACCGCCCGCCTCGAGGCCTGGTCGGAGGCCGTGCGGATCGGCCTCTCGAAGTTCGCCTCCGTCAAGGTCGCGACCGCCGTCTCCGAGCTCGCCCGCAACATCGTTTTCTACGCCGGCAAGGGCAGCATCGAGCTGCGCTCGCTCAAGGACGACCGCGGGGTCGTCGGGCTGCAGATCATCTCCTCGGACCAGGGGCCGGGCATCACGCCCGCCAAGCTCGAAGAGATCTGGGCCGGCACCTACAAATCGCAGCGCGGCATGGGCAAGGGACTGGTCGCCGTCAAGAAGCTGGTGGACGACTTCCATCTCGACACCCGGCCTGGCATCGGTACCACCGTGACGTGCGTCTTCCGGGGGGAACGTTGATAACCGGGGGTTACAGCCGTCCGTACAAGGGACTTTCCATCTGCGGTGACAGCTTCATAGTCGAAGACCGCGGAGGAGTCCTCCTCGCCGCCGTGATCGATGGGCTTGGCCATGGCTATGAGTCGAACGTGGCCGCCGAGCGCGCGGTCGAGGTGATCAAAGAGTGCGGCGACTTGGGGGTCGACGCGATCCTGCGGCGCTGCCACCAGGAGCTGCGCGTGACCCGCGGCGCGGCCGTCGGCATCCTCAAGGTCGAGCCGGGAGGCGAGGGCGAGTTCTGCGGCATCGGCAACATCGAGGTGCAGTCGCTCAACGGCCAGGCGCCGAGCATCTTCTGCCTGGCCGGCATCGTGGGGCACAACCTCCGCGCTTCCAAAGTCATGCGGGTCGTGATGAAGCCGGGAGACATCTACTGCCTGATGAGCGACGGCGTCTCCACCCGCGGCAACCTCAAGTCATGCCTGCCGGGCCCGGCGGAGACCGTCGCCCGGCGGATCGTGGAGAGCTGGGGGAGGGACCACGACGACGCCACCGCCCTCGTGGTGGGCTTCGGTGAATCGGCCCTGCTCGCCGACGCGGCTCCGGCCGTCCGTTAGATGGAACTGTAACTTTTTTTGGAGGGAATCGTATGACGGTCGCGCGCGACGCTCTGAACGAGCGCAACGATCCGGCGAACCTGGTCGCCGGCAAGCACATCACTTATTTCGAGGAGCCGGACATCATCTATATGAAATTCGGCGCCGGCGCCACCACCGAGGACTCCCTCGAGCTGCTCCGCCGCCAGCTCCTCATGGCCCAGGGGAAGACGCTTCTCTTTTTCCTGATCGACGCCGAGGACCTCGACAACATCGCCCCCGAAGGACGGCGGGCGGTCGCCGAGACGCTCAAGGAGATCCCCCTGCGCGGCATGGCCGTCATCAAGGCGCCGCTCAAGGCCAAGGTGGTCACCCGGCTGGTGATCACCGCCATCAATCTTTTTCGTAGAGACTCGAACCTCAACCCAATAGCCTTCTTCGATACCGAGGAAGAAGGCCGGGACTGGATCGCCTCCCGGCGCAAGCTGTTCGCGCAATAACGGTATGGCAAGGAAGAAAAGCATGGCCCAGAGTGACGAACACTACGTGAAAGTAACCTCGGAGCGGCTGCAGTCGGTCATCGAGGCGCTGTCGTACGCGAGCGTCGACGAGTTCGACTCCTGCCTGTCTCTGCTCCAGCGCACGAACGAGGAGAAGGACGAGTTCTCCGAGCTCGAGACCGCCTTCGCCATCTTCGTCCGCGAGCTCGGCGAGGCCAAGTCCGAGCTCAACCGCGCGCTCGCCCAGCAGGAAGCCGTCAACCGCGACCTGGAAGGGAAGCTCGAGACCATCGAGATGCAGCAGGCCGCCATCCGCGAGCTCTCGACGCCGATCATCGAGGTCTGGGCGGGCGTCCTCTGCCTGCCCGTGGTGGGCATCGTCGACAGCCAGCGCAGCGCCGAGATGACCGAGACGCTCCTCGAGACCATCGTGGCCAAGCAGGCCCGCATGGCCATCGTGGACATCACCGGCATCGACGTCATGGACACCAAGACGGCCGACCACTTCATCAAGATGGCGCGCGCCGTCCGCCTGCTCGGCGCCGAGTGCATCGTCAGCGGCATCAACCCGGGAATCGCCCAGACCCTGACCCACATCGGGGTGGACCTGACCGGCGTCCGCACGCTGCGCAGCCTCCGCGACGCCCTGCAGCTCTATCTGCGGGAGACCGAGCAACTGGTCGTTCAGCAGCACTCGGAAATTCGCCGCAACCGGATCACCGAGGTTTAGCCCGCGGTGCCGCGGGAGTCTTCCCGCAAGGCTGGAGTCGGCGCGGTGAATGGCAGGGTGTTCCCCATCCGGGGGCGTAGCGACGTGGTCTCGGTCAGCAGTCATGCGCGCCGGGAGGCCCGGGAGTTCGGCCTGGGCTCCCGGCGCTCCGAGGAGCTGGGGATCGTCGTCGCCGAGCTGGCCTCGAACATCGTCAAGCACGGTATCCGGGGCGAGATCATCCTCACCCTCGACCCGGATGCGCCTCCTCACGGCGAGATCACCGTCGAAGCCCGCGACGTCGGCCCCCCCATTCGCGACCTACAGCTCGCCATGACCGACCACCACGACGACCAGGGCCCCATCGATCCCGCCCTCCTCCTCCGCCGCGGCGGCCTCGGCACCGGCCTGGGAGCCGTCGCCCGCTTCGCCGACCGCGTCGAATATCACGAGGCAGAGGTCGGCAAGACGGTCACGGCGCGGTTCTTCCGGTAGGGCTACAGTCTCCGTAGTGCCAGAACGGAATTTGTATAATGGCCGAATCATGGCCGACGCTGACCAGGAAACATCGTCCGACACGCCGATCAGAAGCCCGGCCGAGGAGAGGCGAGACGCCATCCGCCGGGCCCGGGCGCGGATGAATGGGCAGGCCGAAGGCGACAGGCCGGCGGCCAGGCGCGAAAGGGTGGCCTGGGCGGACCCGGCCTTCACGGCGCTGGCGGAGAACGTCCGCGACTATGCCATCTTCCTCATGGACCCGCAGGGCGTGATCCTCTATTGGGGCGAGGGGGCCCGCCTCATGAAGTGGTGGCACAAGGAGGAGACCGAGGGGTCCCACCTGCGGATGCTCTACCCGGAGGAGGGGTCGGAGGACGGCAGCGCGGAAGCCCATCTTCGCGACGCTAAGAGGCTCGGGGAGTACACGGGCGAAGGCCGGAGGGTGCGGCGGGACGGCTCGACCTTCTGGGCGGGGGTCACGCTCACCGCGCTCCGCGATGAAGAGGGCAAGCTCCTCGGCTTCACCAAGGTCACGCGCGACCTCCAGGCGCGCCGGGGCATCGAGGTGGCCGTCGCGTCGACCAATGCGGCGCAGAGCGCCAGGGACCAAGCCCTCGAAAAGGCCAGCTCGGCGCTGGCCGCGCAGAATCTCGCCCAGGAGGCGGCGGACTTCGCCAGGGAGAACTTGTTGGGGACGCGAGAGTACATCGACAAGGTGCTGGAGCCGCAGCTCGAGGCCATGCAGGCGGAGAGGGCCAGGCTCTCCGCCCGGATCGATCAACTGGAAGACTACCGGAAGAAATTAGAGGGCTGAACCGGGGCTGAGCCGGCGGGACCGAGGGTGAGGTTTTCGAAGGGCAGATCGCGCTGGCAGGGAATGGACTTTCGAGACACCCTCTTAGACCGATTCTTCGGGTTTCTGAGCGCCCGCGGTCCCGCTATCTCCTCGCGTACAGCGCTTCGTGGAAAGCCGTCCCCTTGCTGACACGCCGGACTTCACCCTGGGCGAGCAGCCGGCGCAGGACGTCCGAGGCGGTTCGGGAGCCGATGGGCTCTTTCAGGCGATCGGCGTAGCGGCGGTTGGCTTCGGCGGCCAGGGCGGTCGGACTGAAGGGCTCTTCCAGGTCCGAGCTCTTGACGGCCAGAGTCAGCAGGCGGCTCACCATCAGGCGGCCAGGAGACGGGAGCTTCGGCTCGGCCACGACAGGCGTAGGTTCCGGCGTCGGCGGCGGGGCGATCTCGACGACCGCGGCGGCGGTGGACCGGAAAGCCTCCAGCTTCTGCAGCACCTTCCCCAACTCATCCTCGTGGAGGGCCAACTGCTCCCGGTGATAGACCTCCTGCTGCGCGTGGAAGGCCGTCTTCTCGCGATGAAAGGCCTCCCACCCTTCCAGATTGGACAACAACTCCTGCACTGAACGCTCGGCGCTCATCCATCCTCCCGAGTTGCGGCAGAGCCGCCGGAGCCGGCGCGCAGCCGGAGGCGGTCAAGCTGTCGCCTGGTCAAGTTGCGGTGGAACTGCTTAGACAGGATGGTAGCACGCGAGTTCACCGCAACCCCCAAGGATGTTGCGGCAGAGCTTCGGACGTTGCGGCAGATCTGCTAGATCCGCCGCAACGTCAGATGACGTTGCGGTGTATCCCCAGGCGTTGCGGTGGATCTCCCAGCTCCACCGCAACGTCGCCGGATACACCGCAACGTCATCAGATACACCGCAACGCCAATGGATACACCGCAACGTCGCTCAACGTTGCGGTGTATCCAGGGGCTCCACCGCAATGCCCAGAGATACACCGCAACGTCGCGCCACGTTGCGGTGTATCCAGAGATTTCACCGCAACGCCTGGAGATACACCGCAACGCTGCGAGCTCCGCCGCAACGCCCACGGAGACACCGCAACGTCTCCAGAGATTGCGGTGTATCCAGAGATTCCGCCGCAACGCCACCAGATACACCGCAACGTTCTGCGGCTCCACCGCAACGTCGCTGGATACGCCGCTGCGCCGCCGGCTTCGCCGCAACCCGGCGGGACCGCTTCGTATCTGCCTATTGGCCGAGCGTGTACTCGAAGTCGTAGGAGTGCTTGCCGCCGGCGATCTCGATCCCCATCTTGCCGGCGAGCCCCGTCAGCTCGCCGGTGCCGGAGTCCGGCACCACGGTGATCGTCAGTTGCGGCTCGCCGCGGTTCATGGTGCCGCTGTGCTGGAGCACGAAGGTGCCGGCGCGGCCCTGCAGCGTCCCCGTCACCTGCTCGATCGCGACGTAGCCGGCGGAGCCCTTCACGGACGTGCCGGCGGCCAGCATCTGGCCCTTGCTGGTCGCCTCGAGATCGCCGTGAAACTGCTTGTCGAGCAGCAATCTGCCGACCGGCGGATTCTCGGACCCGTCATCGGCCGCCTGTGGGCTGAGCTTGACCTCGAAACTTCCCGTTGCACGATTCGTCATCACCGTCTTCCCCTCTCACTTCCGGGGCTTGAGCTGCGCGTCGCCCCAGAGGGCATGACCGCCCACCGGATCGTGGACGGTGAAGACGAGATGGTAATCCAGGTTGCTGAGGCGCACGACGGTCTGGAAGCGGGCGTAGGTCCCGGCCGGCGGCACGGCCTGGATGGCGACCTTGAGACGAGAGGTCGGCAGCTCGGCCCGGCGGCCGCTCTTATCCTCGGCCGCGACGGCGAGCGGAATCTCCGCCAGGTATCCCTTTTCCTGCGGCGTCAGCGCCAGCGCCTCGACCGGTACGCCGATCGTCACCGGCACCTCGAAGGCCCGGCCCTGCCGCTTGGGCTCGCCGAGCTGGACGATGAGGCGCCGGTCGTCCTGCTCGCCGCCGAACAGGAGCACGCTCTCGGCTTTCATGGCCGTCTCGGTGCGGCGCGACAGGTCCGAGAAACCGTTGCGCGACCGGACCACGAGCCCAGGCCGCCGGACCTCCACCGTCACCGCGTGCCCCTGGTCGTTGGCCTTCCAGGCGGGAGTGAAACCGAGCCAGTAGTAGGAGGCCGAGTCCGCCACCGCCTGGCGGAAGGCGTCGTTGCCCGGCGAGACCAGGACCCGGCCGCCGGTGGCCCGCGCCAGCGTGTCGAGCGCGCTCACCTCGTAGGCGTCCGACTGCGAGGCATCCACCGGGTAGACCGTGTAGCCGAGCCGGTTGGCGGCCTCCACCATGGGGCCGTAGAGCTGCGGCGCCACGGACAGGGACCAGCCGCCCGAAAGGAGCAGCATGACCTTGCGGCCGGGCGGCGCCTCGAAGCCGCGCAACGCCGCGGCGGTGGCGGCCGCGGTCTTGCCGAGCTGGGTGCGGGCCTCCGGGCTGATCCGCTTGGACAGCGCGGCGAGGATCTCCCCCACCTCGTTGAGCTTGATCCCTCCCGCCCGGTCGGAATCGCCGGTGCCGATGCTGTCGGCGCTGGTGAGCACCCAATCCTCATCGACCGCCAAGGCCCGCTGGTGGGCCAGCATCGTGCCGCCCCCGGCCGGGCGCTGCCGGGCCCGCTCGAGCGCGCCCTTGAGCGTCGCCGCGTTGCCCGTCCAGTTGCAGAGCACGTTGATACGGGTGCCGTCGAAAGCGAGGAGGGCCATCCGGTCCGCGGGTCCCAGCATGGCGAGGTCGCGCTCGAGCTTCGCCAGCACGTCGTTGCGGCGGTTGGCGAGGGAGAAGGAGTCGTCGACGTACACGAGGTAGCTCCGCCCCACGGCCTCGCCCGCGGCGACGGGAGCTTCCGGCCCCCCGTCCGGGTCCGCTTTGACCGCGACCGACGTCCCCTCCGCCACCTCCGCGAAGTACTCGACCGGCACCTCCCGGCCGTCCACCAGCAGCCGGAAGTCCGCCGCCGTCAGGCCGCGCGCCCGCTCGCCCGAAGCGGAGGTGACCACGGCCTCGACGTTGACCACCCGCACGTCGATCGTCTCGCCGATGACCGGGATCTCGGCCCTGGGCTCCTGGGCTGCCAAAGGCAGAGAGAGGCTCAGCGCCACCGTGGCCAAGCATGGGATGGAGAGCTTCATATAGCCTCCTTTTGATGGAGAGGAACTACCCGTTCGTATTTTTTCAGGAGCAAGGAAGGTGCCCGCCCTCAACACCTGAAGGCCGTGCCGAACCGATCTATTCTGAGGACGCTGGTGCCCTCTCCATGAAACATCCCCCCGCTCCCCGGCGTAGGGCCAAGTGTACAGGGGGATGGATAGCATGGAGACTCTTCTTCAGGACCTTCGCTTCGCCGGCCGGACGCTGCTCAAGCGGCCGGCGTTCACGTTGATCGCGGTGCTGACCCTGGCGTTGGGGATCGGGGCCAACACGGCGATCTTCAGCGTCGTGGACTCGGTGCTGCTGGCGCCCCTGCCGTTCCGGGAGACGGACCGGCTGATGGTGATCTGGGAGTCGAACCCGGAGCTGGCCGCGAAGGTGGGGTTCCCGGACAAGCTGCCCGTTTCGCCGGCGACGTTCTTCGACTGGAAGACGGCGAAGGCGTTCGAGAAGATGGCCATGGCCGGCGCCGAGCGGCTGAGCCTCACGGGCGAGGGCGAGCCGGAGCTGCTGGGCGCCGTGAGAGTCTCCGGCGAGTTCTTCCAGGTGCTCGGGACGCCTCCCCTCCTCGGCCGCACGCTCCTTCCAGAGGATGACGACGACAAGGGCAAGCCCACCACCGTGGTGCTCTCGCACGCCCTCTGGCAGCGCCGGTTCGGCGGCGACCGGCAGGTGGTCGGGAAGACCGTCCGCCTGGACGGCAATCCGCTGACGGTGGTCGGCGTGATGCCGGCGCCGTTCACCTTCCCGCGCGGCGCCGAGGTGCCGCGCGGCTACGGGTTCGCGGCCCAGCCGGACGTCTGGGTGCCCATGGCCCTGCCGCCGGAGCGCCGCCAGAACCGGGGCAACCGCGGCCAGCTCGCCATCGGGCTCCTCGCGCCCGGCGTGACGAGAGCGGTGGCGCAGGCGGAGATGAGCACGATCGGGGACCGCGTCGAGAAGGAGTTCCCCGACTCGGACAAAGGGTGGCGCCCGCGCGTCGATCCCCTGCCCGAGCAGCTCGTGGGGGACGTCCGGCCGGCGCTCCTGATCCTCCTCGCCGCCGTCGGCCTCGTGCTGCTGATCGCCTGCGTGAACGTGGCCAACCTCCTGCTCGCCCAGGCCGCGGCGCGGCAGAAGGAGATCGCCGTGCGCACCGCCCTCGGCGCCGGCCGGGGCCGGATGGTGCGCCAGCTCCTCACCGAGAGCGCCCTCCTGTCGCTCCTCGGCGCCGCGCTCGGCCTGCTCTTCGCCTACTGGGGCCTGAGGGCCTTCGCGCTGTGGATTCCGGAGGACATCCCGATCTCCCGCACCATCGCCCTGGACCTCCGCATCCTCGGGTTCACCCTGGTCGTGGCCCTGATCACGGGCGCTCTCGCGGGCCTGATGCCCGCCTTCCAGATGACTCGGCCGGACCTCGCCGAATCTCTCCGCGACGGCACCCGGGCCGGCTCGGGGACCTCACGGGGCGGGCGGACGCGCAACGCCCTGGTGGTGCTGGAGACGGCCGTGGCGGTGCTGCTGGTGGTCGGCGCCGGCCTGCTCATCCGCAGCTTCGCGCGCCTCTCCGCCGTCGATCCCGGCTTCCGTCCCGAGGGCGTCCTCTCCTTGCAGGTCCTCCTGCCGGAGAGCAAGTATCCGGAGGATGCGCAGCAGTCGGCCTTCACGGAGGCGGTGCTGGAGAAGCTCCAGGCCCTGCCGGGCGTCTCCGCCGCGGGCATGGTGTCGAACCTGCCGATGAGCGGCGAGGAGAACATCGAGGGCTTCGTCATCGAGGGCCGGCCGAAGCCCAAGCCGGAGGAGCAACCCTTCGCCGATTACCGGCGAGTGTCGACCCGCTACTTCGAGACGATGGGCGTCCGGCGGGTGCGCGGGCGGATCTTCTCGGCGGGCGACGCGGCCAAGGCTCCGCACGTGGCGGTGATCGACGAGACCATGGCCCGCGCCTTCTGGCCGGGCACGGATCCGATCGGCAAGCGGTTCCGGTTTGGCACCTGGGAGAACACCGACGAGCCCTGGATCACCATTGTCGGAATCGTGGGCAACGTCCGCCACTCGGGGCTGCACGTCGATCCGCGCCCGCAGCTCTACATCCCGCAGGCGCAGATCGGCTCCGGGTCGCAATATTTCGTGCTGCGCACCCAAGGCGATCCGAAGCGGCTGACCAAAGACGCCCGCGCCGCCGTGTTCGCGGTCGATCCCGACCAGCCGGTCGCCCAGGTCCGCACGATGGAGCAGAGGGTCGGCGAATCGGTGGCCGGGCGCCGGTTCAACACGGTGCTGCTGGGGGTCTTCGCGGTCCTGGCGCTGGTGCTCGCGGCGGTGGGGATCTACGGCATCACGTCCTACTCGGTGGCCCAGCGGACGCGGGAGATGGGGCTCCGCATGGCCCTCGGCGCCAAGCCCGGCACAGTATTGCGGATGGTGCTCCGCGAGGCCGGCGCGCTGGCCCTGACCGGCCTCGCGGCCGGGCTCCTCCTCGCCTTCGCCGCCACGCGGGTGATGGCAAGCCTCCTCTTCGGCGTGCCGGCAACCGATCCCGCCACCTTCGCGGGCGTCGCCGCCGGTCTGGCGCTGGTCTCCTTCGTCGCGGCCTACCTGCCGGGCCGGCGGGCGACGCGGGTGGATCCGATGGTGGCGTTGCGGGCGGATTAGGCACTCGCCGGCAGTCTCGCCGTGAGAGCCCTCATCACCCCGGCCCTCGTCTCCCGCCCCCTCCCTCCCCCCTCCCCGGGAGAAGAGGGAGAACAGCAAAAAGACTTCTCTAAGCCCCCTCTCTCCCGGCCGCCAAACCCGCCGCCCGCCCCGTGGCCCAGGCCCAGAGGAAGTTATAGCCGCCGATGGGCCCGAAGGCGTCAAGGATCTCTCCGCAGAGAAAGAGGCCGGGGTGGCGGCGGCTCTCCAGGGTGCGAGGGTCCACCTCCGAGAGGGCCACGCCGCCGCCCGTGACCTCGGCCTTGCGGTAGCCCTCGTCGCCCGTCCAGGGGAGGGGATGGTCGGCGAGCGCCTCGACGAGCCGCAGGCGGTCCTCGCGGCGGAGCTGGGCCAGGCTGCGGCCGCCCTCGACTCCCGCGTCTTCTAGAAGAGCTTCGGCCAGGCGATCCGGCAGATGGCGGCGCAGAAGCCCGAAGACGGTCCCCGGAGTCTCGCGCAGGAGGCGGTCCCAGGCATCGGTATCCAGATCCGTCCACTGGACCCGGATCGACTGCGCCAAGCCGCGCACGGCGAGGTGCGAGATGTCGAGCACCGCCGGGCCGCTGTAGCCGCGATGGGTGAAGAGGAAGCCGCCGCGGGCGGTGAAGGGCCGTTTGGGACCCGCGGCACGGAGGGTCACGGTGCGCGAGATCCCGGCCAGGGGAGCGTAACGAGGAGGATCGAGGGTCAGCGGCGTCAGGGCCGGATAGGTCTCGTGGATCGTGTGGCCGAGCCGGCGGACGATGCCGAGCCCGGCGCCGTCGCTCCCCGTGCCCGGCAGGGAGAGGCCGCCCGTGGCCACGACCACGGCCGCCGCGGGGATCGCCTCCCCATCCGCCAGCCGTACCCGCCAGGGTTGGCCCTCTCGCGGCGGCTCCAGATCGGCGACCAGCGCCTCGAAGCGGACCTCGGCGCCCCGCCGCCGGGCCAGGGCCAGGAGGTTGTCCCGCACCTGGCGGGCGCTGTTCGACACGGGAAAGAGCTTGCCCGTCTCGGGTTCCGGGGCGAGAGGGATTCCCGCCTCCTCTTCGAAGAACCGCCGCTGCTCGTCGAGCGGCCAGGAGCTGAGGATCTTGCGCAGGGTGTTGGGCGAGGAATCGGTGACGAACCGTCCGGCGTCGACGGCCGACGGCAGGATGTTGCACCGCCCGCCGCCGCTGACCAGGATCTTCCGCCCGCCGTCCCGCGTCCGCTCCAGGAGGACGACGCGCCGCCCCCGCCCCGCCGCGAAGATCGCCGCCAGGAGGCCCGCGGCCCCGGCGCCGAGGATGAGAATGGGGAGGTCTTTGTGGCTCACGTTACGATCTCTCCCCCTGAGACGATTCTTTCAGAGTATTTGCCGGCGAAATAGAAGCGCTCCTCCCGTCATCCTGGGAAGAGCGGCCACCTTGGGCCTGTGCTCTAATAGAGGCATCCTACATAGGGAGGAGACGAGATGGGCAAGAGGATTTTCCTGTTCCTGCTGACGAACCTGGCCGTCGTCGTGGTGCTCTCGATCATCCTGAGCCTGCTCGGGGTGGGGAGCTACATCGGTCCCAACGGGCAGCTTCAGCTCGTGCCGCTGATGATCTTCTGCCTGGTCTGGGGCATGGGCGGCGCCTTCATCTCCTTGCAGATGTCCCGCTGGATCGCCAAGCGGGCGACGGGGGCCCAACTGGTCGACGGCAAGACGGGCAACGCGGACCTCGACTGGCTCCACAGCACCGTGACGAACCTGACCATGCAAGCCAATCTGCCGATGCCCGAGGTCGGCGTCTATGATTCGGCGGAGGTCAACGCCTTCGCCACCGGCCCGAGCAAGAAGCGCAGCCTGGTGGCGGTGTCGACGGGCCTGCTCCAGTCGATGGAGCGCCGCGAGATCGAGGCGGTGCTCGGCCACGAGGTCGGTCACATCGCCAACGGCGACATGGTGACCATGACGCTCCTCCAGGGTGTGATCAACGCCTTCGTGCTCTTCTTCGCCCGCGTCATCGCCTTCGGTGTGCGCATGGTGGTGCACGAGAAGATCGCCTGGATCGCCGGCTTCGTCGTCACGATCGCCTTGGACATCATCCTGGGCATCCTCGGCTCGCTGATCACCTCCTGGTTCTCGCGCCGGCGGGAGTTCGTGGCCGACGCCGCGGGCGCCCGGCTCGCCGGCCGTGAGTCGATGATCGCGGCCCTCCGCCGCCTGGCGACCACGACGGACCGGATCGACACCTCGAACGCCGCCCTGGCCGCCTTCAAGATCTCCGACAAGAAGGCCTGGCTCTCCGCCTTCTCCACCCACCCGCCGCTCGCGGAGCGCATCGCCGCCCTCGAAGCCGGCCGGTAGGACGATCGGACGGGCTGTATGATCTCGGCATGGTGCTCGAAGACCGCCTACGCCAGACTACAGCCTCCCTTCCGGAGGTGAGGCTCGCCGTTCTCTTCGGCTCGACCGCGCGTGGCAAGGCAGGGCCACGGAGCGACGTGGACCTCGGCGTGTTGCTGGAACCGGACACGCCGGACGTCCGCCTCCGGGTCGAAGCCGAGCTCGGGAGAGCCGTGGGCGACCGGGCCGTCGACGTGATCTTCCTGAAGGAAGCGCCGCCGCTTCTCCGGTTCGAGATCGCGAAGGAAGGCGTAGTCCTGCATCAGAATCAGGACGACCTCTGGACGGACTTCAAGACCCGGGCGATGCTGGACTGGTATGACTGGGAGCCGATCGCGAGGCGGATCGAGGAAGCCCTGATCGAGCGCCTACGCCGGAAGGTGGAGCATGGTCAAGCCTGAGATCGTGCGGAGAAAGATCAGCGAGGCGGCAACCAGGCTCGAGAAAGCCGAAGGCATCCTGTCCAGGCCGCCGGAGGAATTCCTTGTAGACGACAAGCAGCAAGACCTTGCCAGCTTCTATCTTCTATTGGCGATCCAGGAGTGCATCGATCTGGCGGCCCACTGGATCTCCGACGAGGGTTGGGATCCTCCCAAGGAAGCATCCTCCCTGTTCGACGTCCTGGCCAGCCGCCAAGCGATCGATCGGGATCTGGCCGTAGGACTCCGTCGAGCGGTCGCCCTGAGAAACCGCATCGCTCACGGCTACTCGAGCGTGGATCAGGAGCGCATCCAGGCCGAGTATCAGGCGGGGGTCGCGGATCTCCGCAGGTTCCTCGCCCTTGTAGCGAACGAAGCCGGCCTTTGAGCCCCTAAAATTCTGAGTCCTTCTCTCCCTTCGCCTGGCCGGAAGCGACTTCGGCTGGGCGCCTGGGTGCCAGAGAGACCACTTTTCGACCGCTTCGCTGTTCCTGTTCCTTCAGATCCTGGAAAATTCTCTTGAGATCGTAGTCGAACTTAGCGGCATGTTCTTCGCGAGCTTGCCTGACTTCCTCAACGATGGGATCGTTCCACATTTCAGACTCCCATGAGCTCTTCGGGGGTGCAGATGATTGGGGGTTCATAACCCGCGTTTCGGCAGATAACGCCAATGCTCCTCTGTAGCTGAGCGTTGGCGATATGCTTACAATTCCAGGTCATCAGATAATCCAGACCATGGACCGTAGCCATGGAAATATGAGAAGCATCTTCAGCATATCGCTGGGGAACAGCTTTCTTGTCGATGAGCGCGCTGGCCAAGCCCAGGGCGGACTCCGTGATGGAGAGAACAGGAATTCCCATCAGTAACTCGAGACGCTTTCGCGCCATATCCTCATCTCCAACCGAAGCTTCGCGGAGCACGAACTCTGAAGTGAAGAGATCGAAACTGAGACGCCTGCTCGTCCACCATTCAGCCGTCAACTGCTGGTGAGCAGCAACGATCAGGTCTCTGCTCGGCCGCGCAGCGAGATAGCTGACGATCGTCGTTTCTACATAGACTCTGGGCTTCATCCGAGCGGCTCCGGGCACCGGTTCATGATACCTCTTTGTGACGGGATTACCCTCACCGGAAATCGTGGCTCGGCACCGCCACCAGCTCCTTAAGCGACCAGAACTTCTCCCCCTTCACCGAGATCGTCCCGTCCCGCTTCTGGAGCACGCCTTCGACCACGAGGCCGGGGGAGCCCACGATCAGCTTGCGGTGCTGCTGGAGGAGGTCCGGGGGGACCACGGCCTGGGACATGCCGGTCTCGTCTTCCAGGGTGAGGAAGAGGAGGCCCTTGGCGGTGCCGGGACGCTGGCGGACGATCACCGAGCCGGCGGTGCGGACCTTGGCTCCGTTCGGCAGGGCGTTGAGGCCGGCGGCGGGAGTCACGCCCTTCTTTTCGAGCAGAGCGCGCATGTAGGTCAGCGGGTGGGGCCCCAGGGTGAGCTGGACGCCGGCGTAGTCCGCCTGGGTCTCCTCGACGGTCGTCATCTCCGGCAGGGGCGAGGGCTCCGGGTCGGGGAGACGGTCGAGGAGAGGGCCGGCGGGCTTGCCGAGGCGGGCCACCTGCCAGAGAGCGGCCCGGCGGGTGAGCCCGAAGGTGGCCAGGGCGCCCACGGCGGCCAGTTTCTGGAGCTCGTTCTCTTGGAGGTCGCAGCGGCGGACCAGGTCCTCGGCGTCGGCGAATGGGGCCGCAGCCTGCTCGCGCTCGATCGACAGGCCGGCCCTACCGCGCAAGCCACGCACGAACCTGAAACCGAGGCGGATGGCCCCCACCGCCGGCAGCGTCCCCGTGCGCGGGTCCCTCTCCCCTTCCCGCAACACGCGGTCCTCCCAGCGGCAGAGGACGCCCGAGGTCTGCACGTCCACGGGCCGGATCTCGACGCCGTGACGCTGGGCGTCCTTGACCAGGGTCGCCGGGTGGTAGAAGCCCATGGGCCAGGCGTTGAGGAGGCCGAGGAAGAAGGCCGTGGGATGGTGGGCCTTCAGATAAGCGCTGGCGTAGGCGATCAGGGCGAAGCTCGCGGCGTGGGACTCGGGGAAGCCGTAGAGGGCGAAGGCGGTGATGCCCTGGACGATCTCGTCCTGGGCCTTGCCGGTGATCCCACGCTCGTTCATGCCGCGGCGGAGCTTGTCGACGATGGCGTTCATCCGCTCCACGGAGCGTTTGGAGCCCATGGCCCGCCGCAGCTCCTCGGCCTCGCCGCCGGTGAAGCCGGCCGCCACCATGGCGACCCGCAGGAGCTGCTCCTGGAAGATCGGCACGCCGAGGGTGCGCGCCAGGATGGGCTCGAGGCTCGGGTGGGCGTAGACCACCGGCTGGCGGCCGTTGCGCCGCTCGAAATACGGGTTCGCCAGGTTGCCCAGGATGGGGCCGGGACGGATGATCCCCACCTGGATGACGAGGTCGTAGAACCTCGTCGGGTGATTGCGCGGCAGCGAGGCCATCTGGGCGCGGCTCTCGACCTGGAAGACGCCGACCGTGTCCGCCTCCTGGAGCATCTTGTAGACCTTGGGATCGTCCGGCGGCAGGTGGGCGAGGTCCACGTGGGTGCCTTCCCGGGCGCGGATGGTGGGCACCATCTCCTCGAGGGCGGCGAGCATGCCGAGCCCCAGCAGGTCCACCTTGATGATGCCGAGGTCGGCGCAGTCGTCCTTGTCCCACTGGATGACGACGCGGCCGGGCATGGAGGCGGGCTCCAGGGGCACCACCTCGTCGAGCCGGCCGGCGGCAATCACCATGCCGCCGGTGTGCTGGCCGATGTGGCGCGGCAGGTTGTGGATGCGCGTCCAGAGCTCGGCGAAGTGCCGGGCGCGCCCCTCCTCGGGATCGAAGCCCGCGGCGGCCAGATCGTTGTCGAACGACCTCGAGTCCCCATGGGAGAGGTCGTAGCTCCAGTTGCCGAGCTGGCGGGCCAGCTTGTCGACCTGCTCCTCGGAGTAGCCGAAGACCTTGGCCACCTCGCGGGTGGCCGAGCGGTCGCGGTAGGTGATGACGGTGGCCGTCATCGCCGCGCCGTGGGGGCCGTAGCGCTGGTAGACGTACTGGATGACGCGCTCGCGCTGGTCGCCGGACGGCAGGTCGAGGTCGATGTCGGGCCACTCGCCGCGCTCCTCGGAGAGGAAGCGCTCGAACAGGAGCTCCATCTTGACCGGATCGACGGCGGTGATCGACAGCGCGTAGCAAACGGCGCTGTTGGCAGCCGAGCCGCGGCCCTGGGCCAGGATGCCCTCGCGCTCGCAGAACTGGACGATGTCCCAGACGATCAGGAAGTAGCCGGCGAGATCGAGCTTCTCGATCAGGTCGAGCTCTTTCTGGATCTGGGCCTGGGCCCGGGCGGTCAAGGGCCGGAAGCGGCCGCGGGCGGCGTTCCAGGTGAGGTGGCGCAGGTAGGAGGCCGGGGTCTCCCCCGGCGGCAGCGGGTACTCGGGGAAGCGATAGCCGAGGTCGGCCAGGGTGAAGTCGAGAGCCCCGGCCAGCTCCGCGCTCGCCGCCAGGGCCTGGGGAAGGTCGGAGAAGAGCCGCGCCATCTCGCCGGGGCTCTTGAGGTGCCGCTCCCGGTGGGCGGCCAGGAGACGTCCGCCGGCGTCGAGGGTGGTGTGGTGGCGGATGGCCGTCAGCACGTCGTGGAGCGGCTTGTCCTCCGGCCGGGCATAGCGCACGCCGTTGGTGGCGAGGAGGGGGAGGCGGAGCCGGCGAGCGAGGTCGACCAGGGCCTGATTGCGGTGCTCCTCGTCGCGCAGCCGGTGGCGCTGGAGCTCGACGTGGAGCCGGCCCTTGAACAGCCCGGCCAGCCGTTCGAGCAGACGGCGGGCGGGATCGACCCCGCCTTCGGACAGCTCGCGGGCCAGCGGTCCCTCTTCGCCGCCGCTCAGGCAGTGCAGGCCGGCGGCATGCTCGGCCAGCAGGTCCCAGGAGACGCGCGCCTCGCCCTTGGGCCGGCCGCGGGCCGCGGCGGTGAGCAGCCGGCAGAGGTTGCGGTAGCCGGCGCGGTTGGCGGCGAGGAGGGTCAGCCGCGCCTGGGCGTCGACGGCGCGGATCGTCTGAGCCGAGGGAGCGGGCACCTTGGGGTCCGGCACCAGCCCGAGGGGGCCGAACCGGGCTCGCTTCTGGTGCAGGCTGGGCTCGTCCTCCAGCGCCACCTCGGCCCCCACGAGCGCCTTGATCCCGGCCCGCTTCGCCGCCTGGTAGAAGCGCGGCGCGCCGTAGACGCCGCTGGCGTCCACCAGAGCCACCGCCGGCAGCTCCAGGGCCGCCGCCCGCTCCACGAGGTCCTCGGGCAGCGACGCACCGTCGAGAAACGAGAAGGCGGAGGCGGCGTGAAGCTCGGCGTAAGGGGGAGAGGCGGCCACACCGTCAGGCTAGGCATCACTGAAGCGTAAGTCAAGTACGGAGCCGGAAGACCGGACGAGATATGCATAAAACAGAATAACTCTGATACTATGGATTGCCCGCTGCATACCGCGGGCTGACCAGACTCAAGGAGGAGACGAAATGACGAAGCCGTTCCTGGTTCCGAAGCTCGCGTTGGCCGCCGGCCTCTTGGCGGGCGTCCTGTCCATTCCGGCCCCGGCGGCGGCGCGCCCGCCCGTGCTCTGCCCGGACGTGTACCAACCGGTGATCTGCAGCAACGGCCTAGTCTACAGCAACGGCTGCTACGCTTACGCTGCCGGCGCTACGGGCTGCGTACCGTACGGCGACGTCTGACCCCAAGCCGATTCTTCCTCGGGAGACCCTGCGTGGCCGCCCCGAGGAAGACCCTGCCCTTGCTGCCGCGGCCTTTAGGCGGCTTCGGCGATCTGATGCCGCCGCTTGTCGATCCAGACCCGAGCGTCCATCTCGGTGTCCGCGAAGACCACCGGATTGCTCTCGGCGCCCCGCTTGAACAGGTTGGCGGCGGTCAGCAGCAGCTTGGCCAGAACCCGGGCCCGCAGGGGCGCGTTGAGCACCACGGTGCCGCGGAGCGGCAGGAGCTTGACGGTCTCCGACGCTTCCTTGCGCACGGTCGCGGGCAGGTCGTCCAGGTCGGCGAGGTCGATGATGTAGAAGAAATGATCGACATCCTTCGCGTACGCGAGGTGCGCCTCGTTGAGCATTTGGCACTCCTCCAAGGTGACCTTATTCCGGAGCGTCATGAAGACGATGTCCGGCAGCTCCAACCCGGTGAATTGCTGCCCGCAGGGATTGCTCTTGAACAACTTCGTGTTCGACATCTCTAACTCCTCCTCCCGAAGGGCCATAGGCCAGCACCGCGCGCCAGCGCGGCCCAAATGACGGACGGTGGGGCAACGGCTTGAAAAGTTGCCCCGATTATAGGGAGGCGGAAGAGATTGCGCAAGGACCCGCCGGGGACCGCGGGGACCGGAGGTCCCAGGATAAGTCAGCCGACCCGCGGCGGCGTGAAGGAAGGTGGATCGCTGGCGGGGAAAGACTCCACGGCAGCCTCATCCACCAACTCTTCGCGGCGGTCCCCCGGCTCGACGAGCCGGGCGCCTTCCGGCAGCGGCCACTCGCCGCGGAAGGCCTTGTCCTCCTTCTTGCTCTCTCCGCGAGGGTGCGAGAGCGGCCTCGCCCAGTCCTCGGCAAGATCGGCGGTGTTCACCCCGACCGCCCCGTAGGCCGGGCAGTGGCCCGTGGCGCCACGGAAGAGCAGGGTCGCGACACCCAAGCCAAGCGCCCCGGTAAGCGGCGACAGCCGGCGCCGGCGCAACAGGGTATAAGCGAGCAAGGCCCCGCCGCCGACCAGCGAGCCCCAGCGTTCGATGGTTCCAACGTTCTTTTCCATACCAACCTCCTCGCCGGATCAACTCCGCAAGGCGTGTGCCAGCTTGGTCTACCCTACTCCACCTTCTCCAGCACCACGATCGTCCGTCCCCCGACAGCGGCCTCGAAGCCCGCCTCGACGATCTCTTCGCTCCCCCCGGCCTCTCTGCCCGCTCTGGCAACGGCCTCGCCGGTGTCGAGCACCCTGAACCAGCGCTTCCCCCACTCCGGGCGCGCGGGGAGACGGAACGGGATCGGCTCGTGGTGCGCGTTGAAGAGCACGTAGAAGCTGCCGTCGGTGATCCGCTCTCCCCGGTCGTCGAGGCTGGGAATGGCGTCGCCGTTCAGGAAGACGCCGAGCGACCGGGCGGAGCCGTGCTGCCAGTCCTCGTCGCTCATCAGCTCGCCGTCCGGCCGGAACCAGCCGATGTCCCGCACGCCTTCGCCACGGATGCGCGTACCCAGAAACCAGCGGCGGCGGCGGAAGACGGGGTGATCGCGCCGGAAGGCGATCAGCCGCGAGGTGAACTCCAGCAGGTCCGTATCCACGTGCTCCCAGTCGAACCAGGAGACCTCGTTGTCCTGGCAGTAGGCGTTGTTGTTGCCGCCCTGGGTGCGGCCCATCTCGTCGCCCCCCAGGAGCATGGGGATGCCCTGGGAGAGGAAGAGGGTGGCGAGCAGGTTGCGCTGCTGCCGCCCGCGCAGGGCCTGCACCTCCGGGTCGTCCGTCGGGCCCTCGGCGCCGCAGTTCCAGGAGCGGTTGTGAGCTTCGCCGTCGTTGTTGCCCTCGCCGTTGGCCTCGTTGTGCTTGTCGTTGTAGGAGACGAGGTCGCGCAGGGTGAAGCCGTCGTGGGCGGTGATGAAGTTGATGCTCGCTGACGGGCGCCGGCCGTTGTTGGCGTAGAGGTCGGAGCTGCCGGTGAGGCGGTTGGCGAAGTCGCCCAGGGTCTGGTCCTCGCCCCGCCAATCTCCCCGCCAATCTCCCCGCCAATAATCGCGGACCGTATCGCGGTACTTGCCGTTCCACTCGGACCACAGGGGCGGGAAGTTCCCCACCTGATACCCGCCCTCCCCCACGTCCCAGGGCTCGGCGATGAGCTTCACCTGGCTGATCACCGGGTCCTGCTGGATGATGTCGAAGAAGGCCGAGAGGCGGTCCACGTCGTGGAGCTCGCGGGCGAGAGTGGCGGCGAGGTCGAAGCGGAAGCCGTCCACGTGCATGTCGAGCACCCAATAGCGCAGCGAGTCCATGATGAGCTGCAGCACGTGGGGATGGCGCATGTTGAGGCTGTTGCCCGTGCCGGTGTAGTCCATGTAGTACCGCTCTTTGCCCGGCACGAGGCGGTAGTAGCCGGCGTTGTCGATCCCCTTCAGGGACAGCACGGGTCCGAGGTGATTCCCCTCCGCCGTGTGGTTGTAGACCACGTCGAGGATGACCTCGATCCCTTCCTGGTGAAGGATCTTCACCATCTGCTTGAATTCCTGCACCTGCTGGCCCGTGGAGCCGCCCGATGCGGCGTACTCGTTGTGCGGCGCGAGGTAGGCGATGGAGTTGTAGCCCCAGTAGTTGCGCAGACCGCGCTCCTGGAGAAGGCTGTCCTGGACGAACTGATGGACGGGCAGGAGCTCGACCGCCGTCACCCCCAGCCGCTTCATATGGGCGATGGCCGCCGGATGGGTGAGGCCGGCGTAGGTGCCCCGTATCTCTTCCGGGATCTGGGGGTGCCGCTTCGTGAAGCCCTTGACGTGGACCTCGTAGATGACGGTCTCATGGGCCGGAATGCGCGGCGGCCGGTCGTTGCCCCAGTCGAAGTAGGGATTGGTGACGACGCCCCTGGGCATGTAGGGCGCACTGTCGAGGTCGTTGCGGGAGCCCTCGGGGTCGTCGAAGTGATAGGGAAAGACCGCCTCGTTCCACTCCACCTGCCCCTCGACGGCTTTGACGTAGGGATCGAGCAGGAGCTTGGCGGGATTGCAGCGGTGCCCCTGATCGGGGCTCCATGGCCCGTGGACCCGGAAGCCGTAGCGCTGGCCGGGCACCACGTTGGGCAGATAGCCATGCCAGCAGAAAGCCGTGACCTCGGGCAGCTCGATCCGGGTCTCCTGGCCCTGGTTGTCGAACAGGCAGAGCTCGACCTTTTCCGCGACCTCGGAGAACAACGAGAAGTTCGTCCCGGCGCCGTCGTAGGTGGCGCCCAGGGGATACGGCGTTCCTGGATGGGTTTTCATCGGCCTCTCCCTCGCACCCGCGCCGCGGAGCGCGGCGGCGTTCAGACTTTCAGGCGGGCGGAAGGTTTGCAATTTGCATGCGCGGCCCAGCGGGTTAGAATCCGCTCCGGTCGCGTGCCGCCAGAACAACGGGATTCTTCTCCGGAGGACAGATGTCAGAGGAGCGCAACCGGACCGGGCACCGGAGCTCGCCCGCCCCCGCGCCGGACTGGACGTCCGAGATGCTGGAGTGGATCGAGAGCGGCGCCGCGTACCGTCAGTTCATCGACAGCGTGCAGGACTACGCCTGCCTGGTCCTCGATCCCGAGGGTCAGGTCGCGAGCTGGAACCGCGGGGCGGAGCGCATCTTCGGCTACCAGGCGGCGGAGATCCTGGGCCGCACGTGCGTCCTCTTCTTCACGCCCGAGGACGTGCGGGACGGCGTACCGGCGCAGGAGCTCGCGACGGCGGCCGCCAAGGGCCGCGCCAGCGACGACCGCTGGCAGATGCGCAAGAACGGCTCCCGCTTCTTCGCCAACGGGGTCACCATTTCCCTTCGGAGCCCCGATGGAGCCCTCCGGGGTTTCGGCAAGATCCTGCGCGACTACACCGAAGAGAAGCTGAGCGAGGAGAGGCTGCGGGACCGCGCCACCATCCTCGCGGAGGCGGACCGGCACCGAAACGAGTTCCTGGCCGTGCTCGCGCACGAGCTGCGCAATCCGCTGGCCCCCATCCTGAACTCTCTCCGCATCCTCGGCAGGCAGGAGCGGGAGGGCGGTCCCCGCCAGGAGAGGGCCCGGGAGATCATCGAACGCCAAGTCCGCCAACTGTCGCGTCTGATCGACGACCTCCTGGACGTCAGCCGCATCACCTCGGGCAGGATCGGTCTGCGCAAAGAGCCGGTCGACCTGCGGACCATCCTGGAGCACGCCGTCCAGACCGCCCGGCCCCTGATCGACGCCCGCCGGCACCATCTTGCCGTTTCGTACCCCGCGGAGCCGGTCTGGCTGGCCGCCGACCCGACCCGGCTCGAGCAGGTGGTGGCGAACCTGCTGAACAATGCCGCCAAGTACACGGAAGACGGCGGCAGCCTCGCTCTGACCGTCGAGACGCGCGGCGGCGAGGTGCGGGTGCGGGTGCGGGACTCGGGGATCGGGATCGCGCCCGACCTCCTGGACAACATCTTCGACCCCTTCGTCCAGGGCAGCCGCTCGCTGGACCGCTCGGAGGGCGGCCTGGGCATCGGCCTGACGCTGGTCCGCAAGCTGGTGGAGCTGCACGACGGCACGATCGAGGCCTGGAGCGAGGGCATCGGCAAGGGGAGCGAGCTCATCGTGACGCTCCCCGCGATTCAACCTGATATTCAGTCTGCGATTCAAACCGGCAGCCGGCCCGAGCCGAAGGCGCCGCCGGAAGACGGGGCCGCGCCCTTGCCTCTGCGCGTGCTGGTGGTGGACGACAACCTCGACACGGCCGAGAGCCTGCGCCTTCTGCTGGAAATGGCCGGCCATGAGATCCGGACCGCCCACTCGGGGCCGGAGGCGCTCGAGGCGGCCGCCGCCTTCTCACCGGACGCTATTCTGCTGGACATCGGCCTGCCGGGGCTGAACGGCTTCGAGGTGGCCCGGCGCCTGCGGCAGGATCCCCTGCTGGGCACGGCCGCGCTGTTCGCCGTCTCGGGCTATGGGCAGGAGGAGGACCGCCAGCGTTCGAGAGAGGCCGGCTTCGATCGGCACCTGTTGAAGCCGCTCGATTTCGAGGAGATCCAGAATCTCCTGGCCGCCGTCGTGGCGAGAGGTCCGCGGCCGGAGCGCTGACTTCATGCTGCAGACCATCCTGCTTACGGCCGGCGCCACCATCCTCGTCTTCATCGTCCTACGCAACCTGACGACGGGCGAGGGCAAGATCACCCATGAGATCGAGCCGCTCTATGGCGTGGAAGAACCGCCGTTCCGCCGCGCGCTGGGGCACCTGCTGGGGCCGGCAATCGTGCCCGGCAACCGAGTCACCCCACTCTTCAACGGCGACGAGATCTTCCCCGCCATGCTGGCGGCGATCCGGGGGGCCCGGCAGACGATCACCTTCGAAACCTTCATCTACTGGTCCGGCGAGATCGGCCTCGAGCTTCGCGAGGCCCTCTCCGAGCGGGCCCGGGCGGGCGTCAAGGTGCACGTGCTCCTCGACTGGGCGGGCAGCCAGAAGATGGACGAGCGGCTCATTCAAGCCATGATCGACGACGGGGTGGAGGTCGAGCGCTACCACCCGATCCGCTGGTACAACCTGGACCGGATCAACAACCGCACCCATCGCAAACTCCTGGTGGTGGACGGCAGGACCGGGTTCACGGGCGGGGTGGGCATCGCCGACGACTGGCTGGGGCATGCCCAGGATTCCGACCACTGGCGCGACAATCATTTCCAGGTTGAAGGGCCGGTCGTCGCCCAGATGCAGGCGGCCTTCATGGACAACTGGCTCAAGACCCGCTCGCGGGTGCTGCACGGGGACGACTACTTCCCTGCTCTCGAAGAGACCGGCAGTTGCGAAGCCCAGATGTTCAAGAGCTCTCCCTCCGAGGGCACCGAGAGCGCCCGGCTGATGTTCCTGCTCTCGATCGCCTCGGCCCTGCGGACGCTCTACATCGGCAACGCCTACTTCGTCCCCGACGACCTGGCGGTCCAGACCCTGATCGACGCCACCCAACGGGGGGTCAAGGTCGAGATCATCGTCCCCGGCCGGCACATCGACACCGAGGTCACCCGCAAGGCCTCCCGCTCCCGCTGGGGCAAGCTCCTGGAGGCCGGCATCGAGATCTACGAGTTCCAACCGACCATGTACCACTGCAAGATCATGATCGTGGACGAGACCTGGGTCTCCGTCGGCTCCGCCAACTTCGACAACCGCTCCTTCCGCCTCAACGACGAGGCCAACCTGAACCTGATCGCAGCCGACTTCGCGGCGCGGCAGATCGAGGTCTTCCAGAATGACAAGACCCGCTGCCAGCGGATCACCCTCGAAGCCTGGCAGCGCCGCCCCTTCAGCGAAAAACTGCTGGAGCACGCGGCAGGGCTGTTGCGGTCGCAGTTATGAAGGAGTGAGGGGATCGGCGCCGCTCCTCCGTTCTCAGGGTGGGAGGGGTTCAACACCAACTGAGAAAGGAGCTTAGAAATGCGCAAGATCAAGTTCATGGCCCTGGCGATGGGCCTGACCGTCACGGCGATGATGCAGGCCCGCAATGGTGCTGCCGACCTCACGTGCGAAGAGCGGTGTCGCGAGGAGTACGCGCGGTGCGTGGTGTTCTGCAGCAAGACCCCCTGCTTCGTCCCCTGCGAGTACGGCTACAACATCTGCCTCAACAACTGCGGCAGCGAGAGCTAGCACTGGATCGGTCCGTGGGGGCGGCCGCGGGGCCGCCCCTATGGATTCGGAATCTCTATCCCCAGCCCTCGCGCTCGCGCAGCGCCGTGACGTGCGCCGCGTGGTGCCGGCCGTGCCAGGAGTAGATCCCGAGAAGCTGGTCGAGGCTGATCACTCCGTGGTCGGGGTGGAGCAGGGTCCGCTCGAAGTCCGCGGCGGACATGGCGCGCAGCAGCGCCACCCAGCGGCGGTGCAGGCTTTCGAGCAGGACGAGCGAGACCTCCACCGGCACCGAGGCCGTGTCCGGCAGCTCGGCCCATGCCGCTTCCTCGTAGGTCTTGATGGGGGGCTCGTCCTCCGTCAGCGCCAGCTTGAACCGGATATAGGCGTTGAGGTGACTGTCGGGCACGTGATGGGCCAGTTGCCGGACCGTCCAACCGCCCGGCCGATAGGGCGTGTCGATCTGCTCGGGGGTCAGCCCTTCGACGGCGGCGCGCAGCAGGGCTGGCGCTTGGTCGATCTGATCGATCATCTCCCGGCGCTTCTCCTCCGTCAGATTGGGCTCCTTCTGGAGCTTGCCGATCGGATATCTCAGGTCGGTCATCGTTCGCTCTCCTTGTCAAATTCAATCGTGCCCCAGCACCCGATGGGGACGGTAGGGCTCTTCGAGCTCCAGGAGCTCCTCCGGGGAGAGGGGGACACCCAGGGCGGCCACGGCGTCCTCGAGGTGCTCCATCTTGGAGGCCCCGATGATGGGCGCCGTGACGCCGGGCTGGTGCAGGAGCCAGGCAAGAGCGATCTGGGCGGGCCTGACGCCCCGCCGCTCGGCCAGGGCCGCCACCCGGTCCGCAACGTCATGGTCCCCGGGTTCCGTGTAGAGCTGCTGAGCGATGCCGTCGCTACGGCCGCGCCGGGTCACGCCCTCTTCGCCCCGGGGCCGGTTGCCGGCCAGGAAGCCGCGGGCCAGCGGGCTCCAGGGGATCACGCCCACCCCCTCCTCCCGGCAGAGCGGCAGCATCTCACGCTCCTCTTCCCGGTAGACCAGGTTGTAGTGGTTCTGCATCGAGACGAAGCGCGTCCAGCCGTGGAGGTCCGCAAGGTACAGGCACCGGGCGAACTGCCAGGCATGCATGCTGGACGCGCCGAGATAGCGCACCTTGCCCGCGCGGACGAGGTCGTGCAGCGCTTCCAGGGTCTCCTCGAGGGGGGTCTCGCGGTCGAAGCGGTGGATCTGGTAGAGGTCCACATGATCGACGCCCAGCCGCCGCAGGGAGCCGTCGATGGCGTCGAAGATGTGCTTGCGCGACAGCCCCTTGCAGTTGGGAGCGTCGCCCATCGGGAAATACACCTTGGTGGCGATCACCACCTCCTCGCGACGCGCGAAGTCCTTGAGGGCGCGGCCGAGAACCTCTTCGCTCGCCCCGAGAGAGTACATGTCCGCGGTATCGAAGAAGTTGATCCCCAGCTCCAGAGCCCGGCGGATGAACGGCCGCCCTGCCTCCTCGTCGAGCACCCACTCACGCCATGACGGAGTGCCGTAGGTCATGCAGCCGAGGCAGATGCGGGAGACCTTGAGGCCGGTCTTGCCGAGACGGGTGTAGTCCATGGCGGGGGATGGTAGCACCGGGGCGCTGGGCGCTATAGAACCCAATTCTCCGTCTGGAGTCCTGGCACCCGCTCGAACTCCCGAAGGTTGTTCGTGACAAGGATCAGATCCCGGGCCAACGCGTGGGCCGCGATCAGGCTGTCGAGATCTCCGATCGGGGTGCCCTTGCGTTCCAAATGGGCCCGGACACGCGCGCCAGCAAGCGCGGCCTCCTCGTCGAACGGCAGGATCCTCATGGGAGCGAGGAAGAAATCCAACCGCAAATGGTTCGCCTCCACCTGCTGGCTCTTTTCCGCTCCCTGGCGCAATTCCAAGACCGTGATCACGCTCACGGCGACGGCAGTCCTTCCCACGGTACGGAGCCGCTCCAAGACCTCAGGAGGGCGATTCTTGAGGGCGTAGATGCAAATGTTGGTGTCCAGCAGATAGGTCACGAGTCGAGGCTCTCGCGCCTCTGGCGAACCTGCATCGGCCGTTCAAAGTCAGGGCTCACCCCTTCGAAGGCCTTCCAGAAGTCTTCCGGCCAATCCTCATGCCCGAGCGGCTCCAGGATGAGCCTCTCTCCCTGACGCCGGATCTCGACTTCATCTGTCCCCGGGGGAAATCTGAAGTCTCTGGGCAATCGAACGGCTTGGCTATTGCCGCTGCGGAACACTTTCGCGGTCGCCATGGGCACTCCTCCTGACAAGGGAGTATATCCGCGTATATACATCCCGGGAAAGCCGGCATGCCGGGATCTCAGCCTCCTCTGCGGAAACCGTCCCGAGGGTCCGTCTCATCTGCTGTAAATCGGGCAGCGGGCCGGCAGCGGCCCGGAGGGAGCGAAGATGGTACTCTCGGGGTACGGGTTCTCGGACAGCGGCGTTATTCGGGGGATTGGACTCCCGAGAGAGGGGTGGGACGATCCGAGCGATCTTCCGGCCATGCTGAAACTCGGGCGTTGGGCGGTCCTGGGTTTGGTGATCCTGGGAACCGTGCACTTCCTGATCGCAGCTTTCCAGGAGCTGTACGGAGAGGCTCTGCATTCGGAGCCCTATACCAAGGACCTGGCAGTCCTTGCCGAGCAAGAGCGCGAGGTCCGGGCCATCGAGCCGCGGGTCACGGGTGGATTCCTCTACGCTCCTTATCAGCCTGGTGGGAAGAGCTCTGAAAATCCTGCGAGCTTCCGCGCGGTGGGCGCGGACTCCGGATCCCCGGGAGCTCTGGGAGCAAGGGCCATCGCTCTCCTCCTCCAGCACGGTCCGGACCGTGCCAACGCTCTCCTTCAGCAAGCCCTCGCTGTCGATGCGCATGACCCCCGCCTCTTCTCCGATCTGGCCGCCGGCCTGCTGGTGCGGGCGGAGCTGAAGGCTTCGCCCTACGATCTCGTCCAAGCCCTGGCGGCGGCGGACCGCGCCCTCGATCTGACTCCGTCCTTCCCGGAGGCACGGTTCAACCAGGCCCTCGCCCTGACCCGCCTCGCCCTGGCTCCGGAAGCGGAGAAGGCCTGGCAGGCGTACCTCGGCCTCGATCAGGAATCCGGCTGGAGCGAGGAAGCCAGGGCTCATCTGCAGCGGCTCCGCGAACCGCGGGAAGCCGAGCGCTGGCCAGGCGACCGCGACCGCCTGGATCAGGCCGCTCTCGCCGGGAGATCCGCCGAGGTCCGGCGGATCGTGGACGCCTACCGGCAACCCGCACGCCTCTACGTGGAAGACAAGCTCCTGGGTGACTGGGCCACGGCTCGGGCCGCGGAAAAGACAGAAGAAAGCACCCATTTTCTCATCATCGCCAGGGCTGTAGCGGAGGCCCTCGATGCCGGGATGCTCCAGGAAGAGGTAGCCGCCGCCGAGGAGGCAGTCCGCGAGGACGGTGGTCGTCTGATTGCCTTGGTCCAAGGCCACATTCTCTACGCCAAGGCTCGGGAACTCCACGAGCAACAGAAGTACCCTGAAGCCGAGCCACTCTTCCGCCAAGCCGCCGCAGAACTCGAGAACGGCCGGAGCCCTTTTTCGGCTTGGGCTGAACTCTACCTGGCCATCATCTCTCATCATCACGCCCAGCAGCCGAAGGCAATCCTGGAACTGGAACGCCTGCGCGAGAGGTTCGAAGGCAAGGACTACGCCCCGCTCTTAGGGACGATTGACTGGATGATTGGTCAAGCGCGGGGCATACAAGGCCCTATCGCCAGCGCCCTGCCCTCCAGCGAGTCAGCTCTCCGGCAGTTCCAGCGGGCCGGCGAGATCGAAAACCAGGCAGCCATGGATAGCACCTTGGCACGGATCTACACCGAGTTAGGAGATTCCCAGCAAGCATGGCTCCATCATCGGGCCGCCTTGCAGGCCCTGCCGAGGCTCTACAAACCGCGGCGGGTCCAGAACATTCTATCCGTGGCCCTTCAAAGTCTCCGAGCCACTGGAGATCTCGGCCCAGCAGCCTATTTCCAAGCTGTTCTCGTAGAGGAAGCCTATCGGGCCAATATCCCAACCGGCATCACCGTCGCATTAAGGAACCAGGCCGCACTCCTCGATAAATTGGGCCGCCGCTCCGAAGCCATCGCCAGCCTCAGCCGGGCGCGGAGCGTGGCTGATCAAATTAAGGATTCTTTCCTCCGGCAGGGTGTCGAGATTGGAATTCTGGTGACCGAGGGCCGAATCCTTCGCGTTGATCATCCGAAGAAGGCGCTGCAAGCTCTTAACCGGGCGTTAGCTGTCTCTCTCCAGGATGGTAACCGCCACCTCCTCATCCAGATTTTGCAGGAGCGGGCAGAGACCTGGCTCGTCCTGGGGCGAGAGCGAGAAGCGGAAGCAGACCTGGAAGCTGGGCTTGCCGAGTTGGAACGGCAGCGGCGCATCCTAGAAGACAGCACGCTCCGGATCTTCTTCGCCGACCAAGCTCGGGCGCTCCTGGAAGAGCGAATCGCGCTCCAGTTGCAACGCGGGGAGAGAGCGGAAATCACCTTGGACACCGCTGAGCAACTGCGGGCTCGAGCTCTTCTCGACACCATCGGCAACTCGGGTCCAGACGGCTGGCCAGAATCAGTTCCCGCGCATGAAATCGCTGCCGCCCTACCCCCAGGCATCGCGATCGTGGAGTACCTCTGGGTACGGGACGACCTCTTGGCCTGGGTAATTACTAGAAGTGGCGTCGAGGTTGTGATGCTGGGGACCGGACGAGAACGCGTCGAGCGCATGATCGATCGTTTCCTAAGCAATATGAGCGATGGAGGGGAAGTCGGTCCCGATTCCCGCAGGCTGCACCGCCGGCTGATCGCTCCCCTGGAACATCGGCTCACCGATGCCTCGACCTTGATCATCGTCCCAGACGGGAAGCTGTGCCGAGTACCCTTCGCGGCTCTTCAGAATGAACGAGGCCGGTTTCTAGTAGAGGATTTCCCTCTAGCCGCGGCTCCAAGCGCCAGCGTTTATCTGGCTCTGGCAGAGCGCTATCGGGAGCGGAGCACCACCGCGCCGGTTTCAATCCTTTTGGTTGGAGAACCCTGGGTCGACCGGAGTCTCTTCCCGACGCTACCCTCCCTACCGGCCTCGGCCCAGGAGATCAAAGCCCTGGAACGGCTATACGAAAGGTCTATCGTGCTGACGGGCGAGGCCGCTACCGCCGAGCGGTTCCTGACCGCACTGCCGGGAGAGGACGTCCTCCATTTCGCGGGCCATACTGTGACTCCGTCGGGAGCCGAGGCTCCGAGACTGCTCCTGACCCGTTCCGCCGCCACGGGCGACAGCGGCCTGCTGCCTCCGGAAGCCATCCACCGCCTACGCCGGCCACTGGCGCGCCTTGCCGTCCTTGCTGGATGCAGCACGGCGGAGGGTCGGCTATCGCAGAACGAGGGCACCCTGGGACTAGCCCGTGCCTTCCTCGCGACTGGAATTCCTACGGTAGTGGCGAGCCTTTGGGAAGCCGAAGACGCACCATCGGCACAGTTCTTCCTCCGCTTCCACAGGATGCTCCGCGCCGGTGCTGATCCTTTGACTGCACTCAGGCAGACCCAACTCGATTTTCTACGCAGCCCGGATCGCGCCATTGCATCACCCCATACCTGGGCGGCTTTCCATGTACTCGGCGGCGCATTCCCACTCCCAGAGAACGGAGTGTCCCATTAATGTTTTACCGGAAAGGGAGGATTTTCATGCATCGATTCCGCTTTCCCGCATTGTCTCTGCTCTTGGTGGCGCTCGCGACCGCAGCGTGCCCGGAACCCGGGAACCCGCCAATCCCCGGCCAACAACCCAGCACTCAGCAGGCTGACCAAACCCGGGACGACCAGCCCAAGACCTACAAGATACGCTTCATCTTCGACGGCTTGTTGACGTTTGTAACTCCTGACCGATCAGCAGATCCTACAAAGCTCTGGGTGCTCGTCGGCAACGCTACCGATCCCAGTAAACTAATATTTGGTAAGGAGATAGCGCCGCATGCGAACTACCTTCTGATCGAGCAAAAGCCGGATGTCCGTATTTCAGGCAGGAAGCTACAGGACCTGCACTTACCGCATCTGGGTCTAGGGCCCGATTGGAAAGGTGTAACTCTTGACAATGAGGATCTGCGGCTCGAAGGGGATCTACAGACGCCGCTCAGCGTGGTCAGGGGAACGGGACGTCCTCCCCATCCTTGCATTCCGAATGGCGGCGATTGCACCAGAGACCAACATGACCGACAGCAGAAGGATTTCGAGTGGATTATCGAAGCAGACGAAGCCCTCGCCCGCGTTCAGACCCGGAATCCTACTACCCCACAACACCGGCAACTCCGCGCATGCCTAGTTGAGGAGACCTACGGCTGCCGAACTGAGACGCCTCTTCTCTCTGCCCGCCTAAAGCTGAGCAAGGGGCGGCTTTTCGTGCAAGAACTCTTCAAGGACAACAGTGGCAAGTTCATCACGTACAACTTTGGCAGTCGGTTCCCCTTCGATCCCAGGGCCGCCGCGCGAGAGGTGGCAGCAGAAATAGATGCCGTCGGGCCTGTCCAGATCCTCTCAAGTCCACTAAACGGCAGCGGAGGCTTCGATCCTATCATCGTGGAAGCAAACCCTAATCAGACGGTCACTATCCGCATTGGCAATCACCCCACTTGCAGCGGCATCGAATGCCGTAATCAGCCTGATTTCCTCTTCCACTTCAACCTCATCACGAATCCGGAGCTTGTCGGAGAGCAAGAGTTGCCGTATCCTGCCCCAATCTCGCAGAGCGCAAGGAACGCCGAGAAATTTGCCACATCCGAATTTGATGAATTCGACCCCCAATGCTCTCCCGGCGGCTTCGTCGGCGGAAGGCCATGAGAGGATAACAAAGCGGGGGCCGTACGCCCCCTGACAACCTTCTATGAAGCCGCCGCCGCGGGTCCCCCCACATAGCGCATCACGATCTCCCCACCCTCCACGTCCACCGTCGCCGTACCCCCGTTCTCCAGAGCTCCGAAGAGGAGCTCCTCAGTGAGCGGGCGCTTGACCTGGTCTTCGATCACGCGGCCCAGGGGACGGGCTCCGAAGGTGGGATCGAAACCTTTTTCGGCCAGGAGCTTGCGGGCGGCTTCCGTGGTCTCGATCTTGACGTTCTTCTCGCCGAGCTGCGCGGTGAGCTCGCGGATGAACTTCTCGACGATCTGCTCCATCACCTGCGGCGACAGGGGATTGAAGCGTAGACGGGCGTCCAGACGGTTACGGAATTCCGGGCTGAAGAGGCGCTCGACGGCACGGTCGGCGTCCGTGTCCTTGAGGCTTCGCGGAGCGCCCTCGATCAGTTCGCTGAAGCCGGGGGTCCGGCCCGCCATCTCGCGGGCGCCGACGTTCGAGGTCATCAGCAGGATGACGTGCCGGAAGTCCGTCGGCTTGCCGTTGGTGTCGGTCAGCGTGCCGTGGTCCATCACCTGGAGAAGGATGTTGAAGACGTCCGGATGGGCCTTCTCGATCTCGTCGAGCAGGAGCACCGCGTGCGGATTCTTGGCCACTCCCTCGGTCAGCAGGCCGCCGCGGTCGTAGCCCACGTAGCCTGGAGGCGCGCCCACCAAACGGGAAACGGTGTGCGCCTCCATGTACTCGCTCATGTCGAAGCGCAGGAAGGAGATGCCCAGCACCTCGGCGAGCCGCTTCGCCACCTCGGTCTTGCCCACGCCCGTGGGACCGGTGAGCAGGAAGGCGCCCACCGGCTTCTGGACGTCGCGCAATCCGGCCCGCGAGACCTTGATGGCGGAGGCGAGGCGCTCGATGGCCTGGTCCTGGCCGAAGACCTGCGCCTTGAGCTCCTCTTCCAAACGCCGGAGCTGCTCCTTGTCGCCCCCCTTCACCCGGCGGGCCGGGATCTGCGCCATGGTGGCGAGCACCTCCTCGAGATCCCCCACCTTGACCTCCCCGCCGTTCCGCAGGGCCACGGCGGCGCCGGCCTCGTCGAGGAGGTCGATCGCCTTGTCCGGCAGCCGGCGGTCGCGCATGTAGCGGTCGGCCAGAAGGGACGCGTTCTCGATCGCCTCCGGGGCATAGGTTATGCCGTGGTGCTTCTCGTAGCGGTCCTTGAGGCCCAGCAGGATCTGGGTGGTCTCCTCGGCGGAGGGCTCCGTCACCTCGACCTTCTGGAACCGGCGGGAGAGCGCCGGGTCGCTCTGGAAGGTCTGGCGGTACTCCTCCCAGGTGGTGGCGCCGATGCAGCGCAGGGCACCGTCCTGGAGGGCCGGCTTGAGCAGGTTCGAGGCGTCCATGGTGCCGCGGCCGGCGCTGCCCGCGCCCACCACGGTGTGGATCTCGTCGATGAACAGCACCGGATTCTCCTGCTCCGCCAGGGCCGCCAGAACCGCCTTGAGGCGGTTCTCGAAATCGCCCCTGTAGCGCGTGCCGGCGATCAGGGCCCCGAGGTCGAGCCGGAAGACCTTGGTCTTGCGGAAGGGCTCCGGCACCTCGCCCTTGGCGATCTTGAGCGCCAGGCCCTCCACCAGGGCCGTCTTGCCCACGCCCGGGTCGCCGACGTAGATCGGATTGTTCTTCCGCCGCCGCTGGAGGATGTGGAGCGTGCGCTGGATCTCCTTGTCGCGGCCGATCAGCGGATCGATGCTGCCTTTCTGGGCGAGCGCCGTAAGGTCCTGGGCGAAGGCCTTCAGGGGATCGCTGGCGGCCCCTCCCCGCTTGCGGCCCATCTCCTCATCGTCCTCGTCCTCCTCGTCGCCGGCCGGCAGGCCCGAGGGCGAAGGGCCGCCGAAGTAAGGCGGCTGCAGCCGCGACTCGCCGTGGGAGAGATAGCTCACGACGTCGAGCCGGCTGACGTCCCCGCTCTCCAGCACCTGCACGGCGTAGGAGTCGGATTCGTCGAACATCGCCACCAGCACGTCCGAGCCGTTGATCTCGTCCTTGCCGGAGCTGCCCACCCGGGCCGCCGCCATCGAGAGGACCCTCTGCACGCCGAGGGTCAGGCGCGGCTGGAGATCCTCGTCGTCGATCTTCTCGAGCTCCTCGGAGAGGTACTCCGACAGGTCCTCGCGGACGCGGTCGAGGTCCGCCCCGGCATTCCTGAGCACGACGGCGGTGTCGTCGTCGAACGTGAGGGCGTAGAGCAGGTGCTCCAGCCCGGCGTATTCATGACCCAGCCGTCCCGCCTCGGAGATGGCGACGGTCAGGGAGATCTGCAAGTCTTCAGAGAGCTTCATTCTTCGTCGTTCCTTCCTTCGCCGTCGGGCTCGGCCGTCACCTTGAGCGGCATGCCGTTCGCCCGCGCCTCGTCGGTGACCTCGGCCACCTTGGTCTCGGCTACTTCCTTTGGGTAAACACCGGCGACGCCCACTCCCTTCCTGTGCACCTGGAGCATGACCTGGGTGGCCTCGGCGGCCGACTTCCGGAAGTGCGTGGTGAGGATGTGCACGACGAACTCCATCGTCGTGAAGTCGTCGTTGTGCAGGATCACCCGCCACCTCTGGGGGCGCTTCGTCTTGCGCCTCTCCTCGACGGCGAACTCCTCGTCACGCTCGAAATCGGGGTTCCACGGCGCCGTCATACCCCTACGGTATGCGGATCGGGCGGGGGAGGCAAGAAAGAGACGCTTTACCGGACGGGCGCCGTGGCGCCGGAGCGCGTTTCGAGGTACTCCCGGACCCGCTGCGGATCATCGCGGTTGAACGGCTGCACCTCCACGGTCCCGGACTCGAAGGCGCGGCGGCGCCGCCCTTTCAGGCTCTCGAGCGCCATGGAGACCGCCTGGTACCCCATCTCCTCCGGCCTCTGACCGGTCACGCCCTGGAGAACGCCGTCGCCCGCCAGGAGCATGCCCGCCAGTTGAGGGCTGATGTCGGTGCCCCACACCCGCACCCGGCCATCGAGACGTCGGGCGCGGATGGCTGCCACCAGGCTCTCCGTGCCGCTCTCGTTGGCGGACCAGAGAACCGCCAGACCGGGGTGGTCGGCCAGAAGGCCGGCAGCCGCCTCGGCGCTCGACTCCCTCCCCCGCCGGTTGCGGTACCCGGCCTCCCGCCAGCGGACCCCCGACTTGTCGAGGGCGGCGCGGAAGCCCTCCACTCGCCGGTAGCAGCCTTCGAAGTCGCAGTATTTGAAGATGCCGACCTCGCGGGGTCCCGGCACATCCGGCTGCCGCTTCAGCCAGCGGACGACCGCTTGTCCCGTCTCCCGGCCGAGCTCGAACTGGTCGCTCTCGTAGTTCGCGGCCAGCAGGCGGGAGGCGTCCCCACGGTTGAGGGAATGGTCATAGGTGACGATCACCAGTCCCGCATCGAAGGCCCGCCGGAGGACCGGCACGCTCCGCCGCTCGTCCTGGGGCACCAGCACGATCCCGTCCGCGCCCCGGCGGATGAGCTCCTGGACGATCGCGGCCTCGTTCTCCGCCTTGGTGCCCGGACCCGCCGTCGCCACCCGGACGATGAGCTCGGCCTCCTTCCCCGCCGCCCGCCGGGCGCCGCGCTCGACTTCCTCGAAGAAGTGCTGCTCGTCGTCGACGATCAGGCCGAGCGTGAAGGCCGGCCCCGGCGTCTTCGCAGGCTCCGCCGGATCGGTGATCGCCAGCGTCCAGTCGCGGGCACTCCTCAGGTGGTCCTTCAGGGGCAGGGTGGCGCCGCGAAAGTCCGCCCGGCGGACCTCCGATTTTTCGAGGCCCGTCCGGCCGTCGAGCCTTGCCTTGCGCAGCGAGGCCCCGCTGAGATCGGCATAGAACAGCTCGGTCCCCCGCAGATCCGTGCGGGAAAGGTTGGCGCCCTGGAGTTGTGCGTAACGGAGGACCGCCCCGCGCAGGTTGGCACCCACGAGCCGGGCGCCCTGGAGCCGAGCCCTGGTGAGGTCCGCCCCTTCGAGGTCGGCGTTCGAGAGGTCGGCGTTCTGGAGGTTGGCTCCCGCCAGGCGGGCTCCCCGAAGATTCACCCGGAAGAGGTCCGCCCCGCCGAGGTCAGCCCCCTGGAGTTGGGCCTCCTCAAGGTCCGCCGAAGCCAGGTGGGAGCCCGCCAGGGCCGCATCCCGGAGGTCGGCCTCCGGCAGCCGCGAGCCCTCGAGACGGGCCTCCTCAAGGTCCGCTCCCAGAAGCACGGCACCCTGGCGCCGGAACACGGCCGGCGCCCAGCGGCCCAGGAGATAGCCGCCAGGAACCCCGTAGCACCGGTCGAGGCGGAGACCGCGCAGGTAGGCACGCCGGGCATTGAGCCCCTCCAGGCTAACGCAGCTCCCGTTCAACTGTTCCAGAGCGCTGATCCGAGCCCGGCTGTAGACCTTGCCGCTCGCCGCCTCTGCGGTGTGCCAGGTTTCGTACTCCTGCTGCTTGTGCCGCTCCGGCAGATCGAGGAAGAAGGAGAAGATGGCCATGACGATGGCCAGGCGTCCGACGTATTCGAGGAGCGAGAAGAACGAGAGGCTCTGGAGCCGGTCCACCAGCTTCTCGGTGTAGGTCTCCAGGAGCCACTTCGGAGCCCTGCGCCGCCGGGCGTAGAGAGTGAACAGCCGGCCATAGTCGTCGACCGAAAGGCCGTACCGCTCGGCCTCGCGGAAAACGGCGATCTGCCGCCGGACGGGATCGTCAACTTCCTGGACCCGGATGAAGCTGTCCAGCAGCTCCTCCAGCTCGATCTCCGGCCGCAAGGCGGCCTCGGGGGCAGCTCGCTCCATTCGTTTTCCTTGGGGTCTTTGGGGCTCCACTATACACGAAGGGCCGGGGGACGAATCCCCCGGCCCGGAGCTGCGTGCTTCCTTATGAAGCGCTGCTTCAGTGGGCCTGGAGCCAGGTGAGAAGCGGCTGCCAGACGAGGGTGTCGGCGTTGGTGCCGAGGAACAGGTCGGCGTGACCGAAGTCCACGGCCCGTATGGGGGTCAGGCTGACGACGTGGGTCGTCACGTCCGTGCTGCCGAGCAGCGTGGTCGTGTAGACGCCAAAGTCGCCGAAGCCGCCGCCCGCGCCCAGGTAGAGGATGGGGACGGTGATGTTGTGGAGATGGTCGTCGAAGGGCACGTCGGTCTGCTCGCAGGTCGCCGCGTCGGCGTCCGCCTGCTCCCGGAACGGCTGGAAGGAAGAGGCGCTCCTCTCGAGGGTGAAGAGGTCCTGCTCGTTCGCGTAGAAGAGGCCGGTGGGCGCGGTAGTGACAGGGTCGAAGTTGCCGCCGGTCATGTGGTAGAACGGCGCGGGCGCGAGGCCGCCCTGGAGGGCGTGCGTCGCCTCGCCCACCAGCAGGCCCGCCTCCCGGTTGTTGAGGCCCGGCACGTCAGTCGACGCGCCGTTCGGATCCGTGAGGGCCCGGCCGCCCACGCGGGCGGCGAGGACGCCAGTGTCGTTCGCGAAGACGCTCGACTCGATCTTGGTCTCGGCAAAGAGCTGGCGCTGGCAGGCGAAGCCCTTGAGCTGGGCCACGTCCGTCTTCAGGTAGATGTCGGCCGGGATGAAGCCCTTGACCTGGCGCAGGCGCGCGGGGATCTGCGACTCGCCGTTCAGGTAGGCGTAGCCGATCTGGCCGCCGCGGCTCCAGCCGAGCAGGTTGACCTGGCCGTAGCCGCTGCCGGTGACCGAGCGGGTGAAGCGGGCCACGCCGATGGCGATCCCGAGGTCCCGGGCGTCCTGCTCGATCCCCCAGCTCTCCATGAACGAGAGATTGGTGACATTGGCCGGCACCGAAGTCCAGCGGAAGTCGATGCCCCACACGTCCACGCCGTTCTGAGCCAGGTAGACGGGCAGGGTCTTGGCGCCCGTGAGGAAGGCGGCGCGGAAGTTCCAGATGTCGCCGTGGGCGAGGAAGACGGCCTGCGCGGCCTGGACCGGGACGTTCGGAGCGATCTCCTTGACCACCCGGTGGACGCCGATGAAGTCGTACGGGCCGTCGCCCACGCGGACCCGGAAAGAGTACTCGGCCACGTCGGGCGCCAGCACCCGCCGGTCGACGGTCGTGAGGACCGGATCGCCGGAGCCGGCGACGTACGTGGACGGCGGCACGCCCCCCGCGGGCAGCGCGGCGGAGACGGCGGGCAGCGCGAGAACCGCCGCCAGGAACAGACCAGTTGCTTGCTTCTTGAAAAACATCGGAATCTCCTCAAAGGTTCTATTCAGCCGGATGTGCGAAATTGCCAAACCGGCGTTGTTGTACGCGGGTGTAAACGGTTACACACGGTGAATCCCCTCACCTGTTCGTGAAAATCTGAAGGAAGAGGAAAAGGGCAGGAAAAACACAAAGGGCGCAGCCGTGCGGCTGCGCCCTTAGGGCTCGTCACACAACAACTGCCCCGTTCTCGGAGCTCAGCTCTAAGGCGTTCGGCTCCCGTCCGGCCCAACGGGTCGGGAGAATGGAGCCCAGGGCTGAGGCCGAAGGCCGATGCCCTGGGGTGAGAGATGACAACGGGCTGCGGCCTGAAAGGCCGCGAGAGCTGTCTTGCCGAATCGGGTTCTCGCGACCTTTCAGGCCGCAACGATGGAGACGCTTTTTCTTCCCAGGGCATCGGCCTTCGGCCTCAGCCCTGGGCTGGG